>Ga0302324_100030823_pt1 | contig 10130 bp, 10 predicted proteins | sample Palsa_T0_1_FD_201949 | JGI IMG/M metagenome (GOLD analysis project Ga0302324, IMG submission 201949) | Peat permafrost microbial communities from Stordalen Mire near Abisko, Sweden - Palsa_T0_1 | ecosystem: Environmental > Terrestrial > Soil > Palsa > Peat permafrost | place: Sweden: Abisko... | reverse complement strand
GTACGTGAATGTGTTCGGCCTCGAGCCGCATCACCAGATCGCGGATGTCGAGCGCGACGTCGACCAGCAGCAGGTCGGCGCCCTTGCCGCCGCGCAACACCCGCATCGCCTGTTCGTGATCTTCCGCATGGGTCACGGAAGCGCCGTTGTCCATGGCGATCTTGGTGGCTGTCGTAAGCTGGCCCTTCAGTGTGCCAACGATGAGAAGCCGCATGATAGTCTCCTGTTCGTCTGTTCGCGCCCGTTCTGCGCGTATCGTTAAAAAGAGCCTTAGGTACGTTCGGCCTTGATGATTTCCGTCATGGTCACGCCGAGCTTGTCTTCCACCAGAACCACTTCGCCTCGCGCCACCAGCCGGTTGTTGACGTAGATGTCGATGGCCTCGCCGACGCGGCGGTCGAGCTCGAGTACGGTGCCGGGTCCGAGCTTCAGCAATTCGCCGACATCCATCTTGGAGCGGCCGAGCACGGCCGAGACCTGCACCGGCACGTCGAACACGGCTTCCAGATCGGCGGCGATGCGCGAAGCCTGTTCGTCTTCGTGATAGGCAATGTCGTCGGTCGCCGGCGGTTGGGCGGCGTTGAGATCCGGGAGCGGAACCTGTGCGTCGGTGTCACTCATGGTTCAATCCTCTTGGCCATTTTCCGGGCCATGGTTCAAGCCTGATTGCGGGACGCAATATAGCGTCCGACAAGTTCGTTGATCTTTGCTTCGATCGCGGCGCGCTCCAGCACGACGCCGCCATCCGCCCATTCGATTCTGCAGTCGCCGGTCTCGATTTCCGGCTCGGCCAGGATCACCAGACGGCCCTCGAAGCCGCTTTGCTTCGCCATCCGTTCGATGCGCTCGTGAGCAGCCTCGTACAGGGAATCGTTGATCCGGACCACGAGATGCGGCGTTGAAACCAGCTGCGCGAAGCAATCCTTCACCAGCTCCGTGATCTCGCCCAGCGGCTCGGCGGCAATCAGCGTGCTGCACAGCTTGCGCGCCACCGCGACGGCGACGTCGACGGCCTCGGTCTCCATCCGGACTTCGATGCCCGAGAACCGGCTGGCGATGGCCTTGACGCCAATTCCGATTTCCTCCAGCGCCAGCGCGGAGCGGCGGTCGCTTTCCGCCTTGGCCTCGCGCTGGGCGGCATCGAAGCCGTCGCGATAGGCGCGCGCCTCCGCCGCCGCGACCTTCTGGGCGATTTCCGCCGGCGTGGCGGGACGCTCGCGCATCCGGTCGGGTGCGGAGAAATCCATGTCGAACAGGAATTTTGCGGGGGCGGCCATCAGTACACCAGCTCGTCGTCGGCGCGGTTCTTGGTCAGCATGATTTCGCCCTTGGCGGCGAGGTCCTTGGCGAGATTGACCAGCAGTGCCTGCGCCTCGTCGACGTCGCGCAACCGCACCGGTCCCATCGCGGCCATGTCGTCCAGCAGCATCTTGCCGGCGCGCGACGACATGTTGCCGAGGAAGAAGCCGCGGACGTCCTCATTGGCGCTCTTCAGCGCGATGCCGAGCTTGTCCTTGTCGACGTTGCGCATCAGGGTCTGGGCCGACCCGGCATCCAGCTTGACGAGATCGTCGAAGGTGAACATCAGCGCCTTGATGCGTTCGGCGGATTCGCGGTTGTCCTCTTCCAGCGAGGTGATGAATCGGGTTTCGGTCTGGCGGTCGAAATTGTTGAAGATCTCGGCCATCACCTCGTGGGCGTCGCGGCGGCGGGTCTGCGACAGGTTCGACATGAATTCGGTGCGCAGCGTCTGTTCGACGCGCTCGATCACTTCCTTCTGCACCGCCTCCATTTTCAGCATGCGGCCGACCACATCGAGTGCCATGTCCTCGGGCAGGATCGCGAGCACCCGCGCGGCATGCTCCGGCTTGAGTTTCGACAGCACCACCGCGATGGTTTGCGGATATTCATTCTTGAGATAGTTGGCCAGCACCTCTTCCTGAACGTTGGAGAGCTTTTCCCACATGTTGCGGCCGGCGGGCCCGCGGATTTCATCCATGATGCCGGTCACGCGCTCGGGCGGCAGGTACAGCTGCAGCAGGCGCTCGGTGCCGTCGAAGGTTCCCATCAACGCGCCGGACGCCGACATCCGCGACACGAATTCGAGCAGCAGGTCTTCCACCACGTCGGCCTCGACGGTGCCGAGCGTCGACATCACCATCGACAGCTCGCGCACTTCGTCGTCGTCGAGCAGCGACCAGACCTTGCCGCCATATTGTTCTCCCAGCGCCAGCATCAGCACCGCGGCGCGCTTCGGGCCGCTCAGCGGCTCACCCTTCGGTCGATCGCCCTGACGGCCCGCCAGCGTGGCGATGACGCTGGTGATATCGTTGGCGTTGTTGGTGGTTTGCGGAAGGGCCATGTCAGATCACGCCGGCTCGCTGAGCCATTGACGGACAATGGCAGCGGTTTCATTGGGGTTGCGTTCCGCCAGTTCGCCGACGCGATGCACCGACTGCGCGTGAACCTGACCCTGGATCTGGGCGACGTCGATCATGTTCTGGGCGGTGGGACCCCCGGGCACCATGCCCTGGCCGCCGGGGCCCCCGGCGGCGCCGTCGATCAGGGCCGGCAGCGATCCCTCGCCGGCGGGCGTCGGGATCACCTCGGACGCCAGAATGCGCTTGACCAGCGGCCGGATCACCATGAACAGCACCACAAGGCCGAGCAGCATCATGACGCCGAGTTCGATGACGTACATCACGTCGTCCTTGGTGAACTGCAGCATGCCGAGCAGGCCGGTCGGCTCCGGGATCGGCGTAACCGCCGGCGCTTCGGCGAATTTGAGGTTGACGACCTCGACCTGATCGCCGCGCTTCTGGTCGAAGCCGATGGCCGAGCGCACCAGCGTCGCGATCCGGTCCAGCTGTTCCTTGCCGCGCTCCTGGTAGACCATCTCGCCTTTTTCGTTCTTGGTGTAGCTGCCGTCGACCAGCACCGCGACCGAGATGCGGTTGACCCTTCCGACCTCGGTGACTTCGGTCTTGGTGGTACGGGAAATCTCGTAGTTGTTGGTTTCCTCGGTTTTCTTGCTCTGGTCGCGCGCGGCCGGCGCAGTGCCCGGGGCCTGATTGCCCGGCAGTTCGTTGTTGACGGTGACCTGGCCGCTATTCTCGGCGGTGGCGCTGGATTCTTCCCGGGTCTGGCTCGAACGCAGTACCCGGCCTTCCGGATCGAAGCGGTCCGAGGTCTGGGTGATCTTGTTGTAGTCGAAGTCCGCCGAGAGCTGGACCCGGGCGCGGCCGGCGCCGACCACCGACGAGACGATGGCCTCGACCTCGTTGCGCATCCGCTTCTCGAAACCGGCGCGGCGATCGTCCCCGGCGGAGTTGTCGTTGTCGCTGCCTGCGCCGTCGGCCAGCAGCTGACCGGCCTCGTCGACGATCGACACCCGCTGCGGCTTCAGGCCGTTGACGGCGGAGGCGACCAGATGGCGGATGGCCTTGATCTGCTGCGGTTCGAGCGCGCCGTGCACCCGCACGACGATCGAGGCCGAGGGTTCGGGCGCTTCGCGCGCAAACAGCGGCCGTTCCGGCAGCACCAGATGGACCCGCGCCGCCTGGATCCGGTCGATGGCGCGGATGGTGCGGGCCAATTCGCCCTCAAGCGCGCGCAGGTGATTGATATTCTGGACGAAGCTGGTGGTCCCGAGCGCGTCGGATTTGTCGAAAATCTCGTAACCGACGCCGCCGCCCTTGGGCAGGCCACCCTCGGCAAGCTTCATGCGCAGCCGGGTGACCTTGTCCTTCGGCACCATGATGACGGCGCCCTCGTTGCGCAGTTCGAAGGGAATGGCCTGGCGTTCCAGGTCCTTGATGATGGCCGAGGAATCCTCGATGCTGAGGTCGGTAAAGAGGGTGGTCATCTGCGGCGTGGTGACGCGCATGATGACGAACGCGAAGAAACCGAGCAGCGCGGTTGTCACCGCGACCATCGCCATCAACCGCGAAGCACCCAGACCCTTCAGGAAGCCCACAAGACTCTGCAAACCAACCGCCCCTCAGATTCGGCTCCAAGCGCCGACTGGGCAATTATTGCCTATGGGATGGTTTCGATATGGTTAACGAAGGTTAAGGGCGGGCACGAAAGTTCCAAATGGCAAAAATCGGCTTCGCAAGGCGAAGCCGATTTTCCTCAAATGCCGCCTCGCGGGGAGAGCGTTTATTGACGATATTGCTGGATGCGGGTGGTGCGCAGCCCCGCCAGACCGTGCTGATCGATGGAGAATTGCCAGGAAAGGAATTCGTCGACGGTCAGCGTGTAGCGGCTGCAGGCCTCCTCGAGGGAGAGCAGGCCGCCGCGAACCGCGGCAACGACTTCGGCCTTACGGCGGATAACCCACCGTTTGGTCCCGGGCGCGGGCAAATCCGCAATTGTTAACGGACTGCCGTCAGGCCCGATGACGTATTTTACCCTCGGGCGATGGGGTTCTGTCATGGCGTACTCACAAACTCTCAACCACTGAACTCACTGTAACAACTTACGCCGCGCGACTTAAAATTTGCCTAAGCCCAAGGCTTCAATACGAATCTCCTTGAAAATGCCTGCACGACGGCCGTCCGGGCGCCGTTTTGGCGCCCGGATCGACCGGTCTGAAGGCTTAAGTGGCGGCGTAACGGCCGCAAATCGGTATTGGACGGCGATTTCCTGGAGCATGATCCGGAAAAGTGGGACCGGTTTTCCCTCGCGACAAACGCCGGAGGCGTTTGCGCGGAGATCATGCTCAAACAACAAGATGGAACGACGAGCATGATTCAACCCGGTTGAATCATGCTCTGGAACAAGCCGTCGTCAGTTCACGATGCTCTGGATCTGATTGACCGTGAAGGTCTGGCCGCCGATCGTCAGTAGCGGCGGGGATTTGGTGAGATCGACCGAACTGACCACGCCCTCGACCTGCGTGGTGATCGCCACCGTATTGTTCGACGAGTCCTTGGCGGTTGCCGTGAGGGTATAGTTGCCGGCGGGCTCCGTGGTGCCGTCGCTGCCCTGGCCGTTCCAGGTGAACGGCTGGTTGTCGCCGGCGGTGACATTGTAGCTGCCCGTGAAAACCGTCGAACCGCTGCTGTTGGCGATGGAGATATTGACGGTCGATGTGGTGGGAACGCTGAGCTGCCAGGTCGCGCTGCTGTCAGTCAGCGCCGCGGTGCTGCCGTTGACCACGGCGGTCTTGCCGACAAATCCGAGCGCCTGGGTCGATTGCGCGGTCTGCTGCAGGGATACCAGCGTCGCCAGCGAGTCGTTGGTGTTGAGCTGCTGCTGAACGCCGGCGAATTCGACCAGCTGCTGGGTGAACTGGTTGGTGTCCAGCGGGCTGAGCGGATTCTGGTTCTGCAATTGCGTCGTCAGCAGGGTCAGAAAGCTCTGAAAATTGCCGGCGATCTGCGAGGAAGCCAGCGCGCTCGAGGCCGCGGCCGACGAACTGGACGAAGATGAAGAGACCGCGGTTGTGCCTGATACGACCGGGGTCGACGTGGCTGCTGTTGTTGACATATCTGTCTCCTCAGACGCTGATATCGACGCCGCTGCTCGATCCGAGCGAACGGCCATAGGTTCGTCCCGCGACTGCCGCGGGGATGGTGTCGTCTTCGCTGATGACCAGCCGCTGGGCGTTGCTGCCGGTGTTGCCGCCGCTGTTCTGGCCCGAGGAAGACTGGTCGCGCAGGCTGAATTGCAGGCCGTTGTCACCGGTCTTCAGCCCGGCGTCATCCAGCGCGCGCTGCAGCTGCGGTGCGTCCTGCTGCAGCATCGACAGCGTTTCCGGCTTTTCGACCGTCAAATGCGACGTTACCTGGCCGTTGCTGTCGATATCGATGCGAACGTCGATGCGGCCAAGATCGGCCGGATCGAGCCGGATTTCGAAACTGCTCTTGCCGCTCTTGACCGAGGCCGCGATCTCGACCGCGAGCCCGCTCAGCGGCACCGGCGCGTTGGTCGCCGCCGTGGCGGTCAGTGTTGCCGCGGAAGTCGTGGCCGGGGCATTGAGCTGCGGCTGGATCGCTGCGGCGGTCTGAACATTGGCGTCGGATGTATCGGTGGCCGCATGTCCCGTGCCGGCGACCGATGTGTGTTCATGGGCCGATCCGGCGCCGGCCGATGTGGATGCGGCGCTGGCGGCGGCCTCCGCGGTCGTCGCATCGACGGCCGCGTTCGCAGCGTCCGGTTTGGCCGCGCCGGATTGTGGTTGCGCCAGGCCGTTCTGGGCGGTCTCTGTCGTCGAATCCGTGGCGTCGGTTGACTCGGCCGTCTTGGACGTGGCCTTGGCCGCGACCGGGGCGGTCGCGGCAACCGTGCTGGTCAAGGCCGCGGCGTTCAGGGCCGTGGCATCGGCCGGGGGGGCCGGCGGCTGGTTCGCAGCGGCGACGACGGTTTGGGTCGCCGCGGCTGTCACCGCGATCTTTGCCGTCGGCGTTGCGGTGGTTGGGGTGGTAGCCGCCGCCGTCGCCGTGGTGCTGGTGGTCGCCGCGGTCGGATCGGTCTTGATTGGCGCTGACGACGCAGCCTGCGCCGAGACCGCCTGGGAACTGGCCGCAATAGCCGCCGCCGCAATCGCCAGCGGCGCGGTGGCACCACTGGGCGTCGGCGTCGCCGCGGGAACATGGGTCACGGGGGTAGAGACGGGGATCACCACCGCGACCGGGTTTGGCGTCACCGATAGTCCGGCCTGCTGGGCCAGCAGGGTCGGATCGACCGCGGAGCTGTCGTCGGTGGTCGATTTCGCGGTTGACTTGGTGGTGCCGGTCTTCGACGCATTGGAACTTGCGGTGGGTTGCTGGCCCGCACCCGTGCTGGCCGCGCTATTGGTGCTGGCATTGGAATTGTCGGCGCTGTTGGCGCTGTTGGCATTGGCGTCGGACGGCGGTCCGGAATTGTCGCTGTTGTTATTAGTGTTGTTGGGGTCGTTGCTGGCCGGCTGATTGGCGGCGGCGTTGTTGGCCGGCCCTGAATTATCGGCGGGCGGTGGCGTATTATTGGATGCGGACGGCTGCTGCGGCGCCATCGAGGCCGCGTTGCTGGCGTCGTTGGCCGTGTTGTTGTCGACCATCGCCCCAAAAATGTCGTTGCCCGACGCCTGGTCGTACCGTGCCGACCGCTGCGCGGCGCCCTGGAAAGACACGTTCGCTGCTGCTTCTGAATTGACGCTCAACACGGGGCGCGGCCTCTCGCAATGGACTTGTCTGCAGATCAGCAAGGACCGGGCCATCCCGGCGCACAAAAAATATCAATATATATCAATGGCTTATGCTTACGGCCGGGAACCAATGGCGGTGCCGCGGCGGTCCCTTTTCTGCCCGGCGGCAAGATTTGCCGTTGGCGGCGTTTAAATCAGGGAGCTCTGCAAATGCGGTGACCGTGATTGCCTCACGCCAATACGGCCTATATTAAAGAGCAGCTTTTCAGCCGCTTCCGGTAGAGCGGGTTCGCTCCTGACGGAAACGCTGCAAAGCCCTCTGACCGCAAGACGGTTTCCTGATCGCGAAGCCTCTGTGCTCGCGATCGCATCGATGACCGGAACCATGCTCAACAGTCTGGATCTTGAAGGCCGTCCGCAGGACACCAGGGTCGTTGTCGCCATGTCCGGCGGCGTCGATTCCTCGGTGACGGCCGCGCTGTTGAAGTCGCAGGGGTATGATGTCGTCGGCATCACGCTGCAGCTCTACGATCATGGGGCGGCGACCCATCGCAAGGGCGCCTGCTGCGCCGGGCAGGACATCCATGACGCGCGCAATGTCGCCGAGCGGATCGGCATCCCGCATTACGTGCTGGATTATGAAAGCCGCTTTCGGGAATCGGTGATCGACAATTTCGCCGACAGCTATGCCTCGGGCGAGACGCCGGTGCCCTGCATCGAATGTAACCGCTCGATCAAGTTTCGCGACCTGCTCAAGACCGCGCGCGAGCTCGGCGCATCGGCGCTGGCGACCGGCCACTATGTCGCGTCGCGCCGCCTCGGCGACGGATCGCGCGCGCTGATTTGTGCTGCCGATGCCGACCGCGACCAGAGCTATTTCCTGTTCGCGACGACCCGCGAACAACTCGACTATCTGCGCTTTCCGCTCGGCGACATGACCAAGCCGCAGGCGCGCGAACTGGCGCGGCGCTTCGGCCTTGATGTCGCCGACAAGCAGGACAGCCAGGACATCTGCTTCGTGCCGACCGGGCGCTATACCGACATTATCGGCCGGCTGCGGCCGAACGCCATCGAGCCCGGCGATATCGTCGATCTCGACGGCCGCGTCATCGGCCGGCATCAGGGCATCGTTCACTTTACCGTCGGCCAGCGCCGGGGACTGGGTATCGCCTCGGCGGCGCCGCTCTATGTGGTGCGGCTGGATGCGGCCAGCCGCCGCGTCGTGGTCGGGCCGCGCGAGGCGCTGCGGATGGATCGCATCGTGCTGCGCGACGTCAACTGGATCGGCGACGGCGCGCTCGATCGCGCGGTCGGCGAGGGCCTCGAGATGTTCGTGCGGGTGCGATCGACCCGCGCGCCGCAGCCGGCGTGGCTGCGCGCGGCCGAAGACGGCCGCTATGAAGTCGAGCTGGTCGCGGGCGAAGAGGGCGTATCCCCGGGCCAGGCCTGTGTGTTCTACGATGCGGCTTCCGGCCAGGCGCGCGTGCTCGGCGGCGGTTTCATCCAGAGCGCCACCGCCAGGCGGGCGACGGCGCAAGGCGCGGTTGATGGCGCGGTTGAAGGCGCGGCGAGGGAAACCGCCGTGCCGCGGCCGCTGATCGAGGCGATGCGCGGATAATATTTCGGGCGGATCATTTTCAAGGCAGATCATTTTCAAGGGTGGGTATGGCGTCAGATATCGACCGCGCGGGGGTCGCAAAGGCTTATGGGCGCTGGGCGCCGGTCTACGATCTGGTATTCGGCAAGGTTTTCGACCACGGCCGCCAATCGACCATCGCCGAGGCCGACAGGATCGGCGGTCGGATTCTCGATGTCGGCGTCGGCACCGGATTGTCGCTGTCGGATTATTCGCGCAGCACGAAACTGTGCGGCGTCGATATCTCCGAACCGATGCTGCGCAAGGCGCAGGGCCGGGTGCGGGCGCTGGGTCTTTCCAATGTCGAAACCCTCGCGGTCATGGACGCCAAGAATCTGGCGTTTGCGGATTCGTTCTTCGACGCGGTGGTGGCGCAATACGTCATCACCGCGGTGCCGGATCCCGAAGCCACGCTCGATGATTTCATCCGCGTGCTGAAGCCCGGCGGCGAACTGATATTGGTCAATCACATCGGCGCTGAGCGCGGGGTGCGCCGCGCCTTCGAACTGGCGTTCGCGCCGCTGGCCCGCCGGCTCGGCTGGCGTCCGGAATTTCCATGGGCGCGCCTGACCGACTGGGCCGCCAGGCACGGCGGTGTCAGCCTGACCGAGCGCCGGCCGATGCCGCCGATGGGGCATTTCTCGCTGATCCGTTACCGCAAGGCCTGAAAACTCTGCCTTCTCTGCGGAACCTCCGTGCGCGCGGATTGTTGCCCCGCATGCGAACGAAATATGTAGCCCTTTTCTCTTACGCGCTGATGGCGGCCTCCGGCGGCGCCCATGCGCAGGCGCCTCCCATGACGGCGACGCCGGCGGCTCAAATCGTGCCGCCTGCGTCCTCAAACGGTTGCGCGCCGATGCAGTCGATGCCGCCCCATGGCACCGTGGCGCCGGAGGGCACCACGACCGGACAGCGGGCCGAGCCGCTCGGCGACAAACTGGCCCGATCCGATGGCGTGCTGTGCCCGCCCGCGGGGGTCGATCCGGAAATGCGCGCGCCGACGCCCGATACCGGCAACATGCCGGTGATTCCGCCGCCCGGCAGCCCCGGCGGCGATCCCACACTCCGGCCGAAATAGCCGCGTTGGCAGGCACTTGGCCGACACTTAACCGACCCTTGCCGGACATTTGGCGAAACCGCCGGGTTTGCTTGACATGCCCCGGAGCGACTTCTTATATGCCGCGCGTTCGCGACTGCGGTATATAAAGCCGTGGTTGGGACCTATGGCGAGGTAGCTCAGCTGGTTAGAGCACGGGAATCATAATCCTGGGGTCGGGGGTTCGAGTCCCTCTCTCGCTACCACAAGCGCTGCGGGTACCAACTCGCTGAATTCTTCAATAAAATCAATGAATATAGTCGCTC
>Ga0302324_100030822_pt1 | contig 10130 bp, 7 predicted proteins | sample Palsa_T0_1_FD_201949 | JGI IMG/M metagenome (GOLD analysis project Ga0302324, IMG submission 201949) | Peat permafrost microbial communities from Stordalen Mire near Abisko, Sweden - Palsa_T0_1 | ecosystem: Environmental > Terrestrial > Soil > Palsa > Peat permafrost | place: Sweden: Abisko... | reverse complement strand
GCCACTGGTTTTACGCCCGTGTGTTGCCGGTCGGCCGAACCTTGGGCAAGCGCCCTTCGGTTTCATTGCTGGCTCACGACATTACCGCGCAAAAAAAGACCGAAGACGAACTGCGCAAAAGCCAGGCTTTGCTGGCGCAAGCCGAACAGCTCGTCAACATGGGAAGCTGGGAAGTGGATGCAAACCTGGGAACCGTTTTATGTTCCGACAATCTCTATCGAATTCTCGGCGTCGATTACCGAAAATGCGAGAACGATCGTCCAAACATCGCGCAGAACGTCCATCCCGACGATGTCATCGAGGCCCGGAGGCGTATGCAAGCGGCGATGACAGAGGGGACACCTTTCGAGCATGACTTTCGATGCGTTTCAGCCGCGGGAACGCGCCACCTTCACGCGCGCGGCTTCCCGCTCCGCGACGCCGAAGGGCGCGTAGTCCGCGTGGTGGGAGTAAGCGAAGACGTGACCGAGCGCCTGAACATCGAGGAGCGGCTGCGGTGCTTGTCCGACCAGTTGCTCACTTTGCGTGACGAAGAACATCGCCGCATGGCCCGCGATTTGCACGAAACAGTTTCGCAAGAAATGGCTGCGCTGAAGATGACACTCGCGCGCGTGGCCGACACACTGCCAAAGCGCAACACCGTGGGCAGGAAATTCCTGCAGTCCGCGCGCGATTTTGCCGACGCGGTCATTCGCCAGGTTCGCACCGTCTCTTACCTTCTGCACCCACTGTTGCTCGAAGAAGCCGGACTGGGCTCCGCGTTGCGATGGTATGCCTCGGGATTTGCGGAGCGCAGCGGCATCCAGGTGAAAGTGAACAGCAACGGAGATTTCGGCCGCTTGCCCAAGGAAACCGAAATCGCGCTTTTTCGCGTGGTGCAGGAAGCGCTTACGAACATTCACCGCCATTCCAAATCTTCCATCGCGGTGATTCGCCTGCGGCGCGCCGGCGGAACAATCCGGATCGCGGTGAAAGATGCGGGCGTCGGGATGGCGCAGCCTACCGCGGCCACGGGCCGGAATTCCCCGCTGGGCGTCGGTATCGCCGGAATGCGCGAGCGCGTGAAACAGCTTGGCGGAGTCTTCGAAATTCAAAGCAAGCCCGGTCGTGGAACCACCCTCAGTGTCGAATTGCCGGTAACGGAAAACCAAGGTGTAGTCGCGGAAAAGCCGGAGAAACTCCCGTGTTTTGAGAATTCGCCGTCCGTAGGAAAGGCAGCTAAGGCGGCAAGGGCAGGTAGCTAGGGCAAAGGCAAACTTTAAATCTCAGCGTTCGAGGGCATCCCGACGACAATAGAGGCGGCAGCAACAGCGACATCGCCAACGGGAACCTACCGAATTCTCGTGGTTGACGATCACGCGATCGTCCGCCGCGGATTGCGCTCGCTGATTGAGTCGCAACCGGGGCTGGAAGTTTGCGCAGAGGCGGTCAACGGTGTGGAAGCGATGCAGCACGTGATAAAAGACCGACGGGACCTCGTAGTGCTCGGCCTCACCATGCCATGATTCGCCATTCTTAACAGCTGGTAGCCAATATCAACCAGTTTCCACTGGATAAGAATAAACCAAAGTTGTGTTTGACCCGACAAGCAAATCTAGTTCGCCCGAGGAGAAATTGCTAAAACCGGTTGCCTAATGGACCGAGCGACGAGCACCCGGGGCCAAGCCGTCCTCTAAGCTGTTTCTTATAAGAGGTGGCGGCGTCAGTAACGCATCCATTTTTTTCGATTAAGCAGAAGACCAGTTAAACCGGTGGTCAGCATGATCAGCAATTCGGGCTCGAGCGTCGTAACCGCAGGCGGCGGTGGGCCACCACCGCTAACTGGAATGATCGGAGCAATTATGATGCCGCCTCCCGGACCGTCCGGATTGCCTGTAGGAGTTAAGATGCGGATATTGAAGATGATGGTAGAGCAAACTGCATAGCCGTCGTAACTCCGCTGGGCAACGCGGTCTGCTCGAGCAGATCCAGCGCCTCATCAGGTACCTCAAATAATGGCTCTACAGCCAGCACCGGACCACTGGGTGTTTCCGAAACGCGGTTCCCGCACCGCGTCCTGGCCATGTACTCGCCATCGGTAACCATCGTTTCTCCTCTGGGAACTCTTAATTGTTTTTTCAACCAAAACACCCTGGCGCCGAACCTGTAAGACACGTACAGTAAATGTTCTTCACTTAAGTGAACGATTCGCGCTCTTTCCACGTCAAAACCCTTGTAATGGTTTGCAACCACAGGATCACGCGCAATTGAATTTCGTAAATCCGCAGCGCTTTCAATGCCGCCGGGAATCACGGAATAGGGGTATACCCTGCGCGAAGAGTCATTTTCATCGCCTGAGATTCCCAGAGGTTCTTGGCCACTCAAGGACTGGAATGAAGAAGCGTAGGACGGAGCAATCTGATTTCGTCCTTTTGGAGCCAGAGCGATCCACACCATACATATCCCTAAAATTAGGATTGCCAGCGGTCCAAGAAGCCCGAGACCGATCTTTCCTGCGTGCTTCTCCTCTAGCTTTCGGAACTGCCCCATCTCCGTTCGTGTGTATCCTTCGTGTCGCTCCCCTCTCCAGTCACAGTTTTTAATTTGTCGTTGCGCCCGCACGACCAGAGACAAGTTATTCGTAGTTCGGGTCTTGTCCCGCAAATCGCGCATCACACGGGCTTCTGGAGCATGATATTGCCTTCCTCGTCGCTCAGGATACGCACGGCCCAACTCCTTTTTCATGAGGGATTCGATACAGAAGCTTGGGAACAAGCGAAGGTTTTTAATTGTTGCAGATAGGTTCATGAGAGCGCGCGAATACCGCATGATTAGGTCACACCGACTCAATTTTCAGTAGGAGAGCCGAGCCGCTCATTGCCAGACAGCTTTAATACGCGCTCAAACCAACGTGAAACCCAGTGGCCCGCTTGCCATGAACTGGATTCCTTCGGTACCCATACCTCGTACGTGATAACGCCCTCGTCTGCCAAAACGCTGCTGATAAAACCGTCTTCTTTGGTCTGGCGGTTGTACAGCAATTGTCCCACGTGGAACTTGGCAACCCTATAGTGAACGGTTGCATTTAAAGCCATCGCTTTCACGACACTGTCAAGTGTCGCGTCCTGCAGTTCCTTCCATTGCTTTTTATCTATCATCAAGTGACTGTACGACTAAGCTTAAAGCAATACTGTGCAATACCGCGCATCCAGCAAGAATAAAGCGTGATGTGACGTATCCAATACTATCGATTCAACCGAGAAAGCTCTCCGTTGATACAGCAAATACTGGTTTTCTTTGTCCCTCGGAAGTAATTCACATGCCTGATTAACGCGCCCACCGGGCAAGTGAAATCGGTCGAGATCCACTTGTCCGGTAATCCGACGTATCCGGCACTTGAACGCCCGCGCTCCCTAACTGGCACAATCTGGCGGTGGTATGGCCGACAGCCGGCACGAATGCGTCAATGGTGGACCGAAGCGGCTAAGGCAGGATCAAATCGTTGCGAATGGCGAAGCGGATCAGATCGCTAAAGCTGCGAAATTCCATTTTGCGCATGATGCGGTTCCGGTGGCTTTCCACGGTTCGCGTGGAAAGGCCCATCAGAGCTGCCGCTTCCTTGTTGCTTTTCCCGTTGGCCAATAAATGCACCACTTCCATCTCCCGCGCCGAAAGCGGACTCTCATTATTTCCACAAGGGTAGCCCGATTCACGGATATCGCGCACAAAACTTTCTGCCATGGTGGTGGCCAGCTTCCCGGTAAAGAACGGCTTGTTCTGCTGGATGTGGCGCACGGCTGTCAGAAGTTCGACGTCCGCATCGGATTTCAGAATGTAACCGCGGGCTCCACAGCGCAGCACTTCTCGCGCAACCCCTTCCGAGAAGTGCATCGTGAGGATTAAAACATGGGTGGACGGCGATTCTTCGCGAATCAGCCGCGCCACTTCCAGTCCGTTCTTTTCCGGCATGGTGAGGTCGAGCACTACGAGGTCCGGACGATCTTTTATCACGTGCTGCATCGCTTCCACACCGTTGGCCGCCTCTGCGCAAACCTCCAACCCCGGTTGCGACTCAATCAGCGAGCGCAATCCGCGGCGGACGATCGCGTGATCGTCAACCACGAGAATTCGGTAGGTTCTCGTTGGCGATGTCGCTGTTGCTGCCGCCTCTTTTGTCGTCGGGATGCCCTCGAACGCTGAGATTTAAAGTTTGCCTTTGCCCTAGCTACCTGCCCTTGCCGCCCTTGCCGTCTTTGCTGAGGGCAGCGAATTCTTGAGGCGCGGGAGTTCCGCTTTCTTTTCAGCGACAGCCTGCGAGCTTTCCTCTACCGGCAACTCAACTCTAATCGTCGTCCCATGGCCGGGCTCGCTTTGAATTTCGAAGACTCCGCCAAGCTGTTTCACGCGCTCGCGCATTCCCGCGATGCCGACGCCCAATGGAGAATTCCAGCCGGTCGCCGCTGAAGGTAGTGCCATCCCGACACCTCTATCAACCACTTCCACGCGAACTGTTCCGTCGGCTCGCATCAGTCGAATCGTCGCGGCACGACTCTTGGAATGGCGGTGGACGTTCGTAAGCGACTCCTGCACGACGCGGAAAACAGAGATTTCTGTTTCTTTTGGCAAGCGTCCAAAACCTCCCTTCATGACGACTTGCACCTTGATTCCGCTCCGTTCCGCAAATCCCGAAGCGTACCATCGCAACGCGGAGCCAAGTCCCGCTTCTTCCAGCAACAGCGGGTGCAGCAGGTAAGAGAGCGTGCGAATCTGCTGGATCACGCCGTCGGCGAACTCGCGCGCTGCTCGCAAGAATTGTTTGCCGATTTTATTCCGCGTTGGCAGCGTCTTGCCCACGCTCGCAAGCGCCATCTTCAATGCAGCCATTTCTTGCGAAACCGTTTCGTGCAAGTCGCGCGCCAAGCGACGCTGTTCTTCATCGCGCAGTGTGAGCAACTGGTCCGACCATGCACGCCGGAGCCGCTCCTCCACCTTTAGGCGGTCGGTCACATCCTCTGTTACTCCGACGACGCGGACTACGCGCCCTTCGGCATCGTGGGAAGGAAACCCGCGCTCGTGGAGATTGCGTTGTCCGCCACCTGGCGAAACGTATCGCAGGTCATGCTCGAAATGCTTTCCCTCCGCGACCGCGTCTTGCAGATCCACCCGCGCCTTGATCGCGTCCTCAGGATGCACGTTCCGCATGATTTCTTGAAGGTCGATCTGGCGTCCCTGGTAATCGAGACCTAGGATTCGATGAAGATTGTCGGAACACAGCATGGTCTGGAGATGCACATCTATTTCCCAGCTTCCCATGTTGACCAGCTGTTCGGCTTGTGCCAGCAACGCTTCGCTTTTGCGTAATTTGTCTTCCGTCTTCTTTTGTATGGTGATATCACGAGTTATCAACGAAACAGAGGGAGCGGTTCCGAAACGGCGGGCCACGGGTAAAACGCGAGCATTAAACCAGTGCCGCCCGTCGTTCAAATCCACCGGGAATTCAATTTCATCGCTCTTCCGGGTGGCGATAACGCGGTGGAAAACTTTACCGAATGGTCGGAAAGCTTCTTCGCCCAGGACTTCCATGGCGTGCTGCCCGAGAAAATCCGCCTGGCGGCCGGTTGTGAGAGGCTGGCTAGAACTCCACATGCCCAAAAACGTGCCGTCCGCATCGAGCTCAAACAAAAACTCTTCGAATGTTTTTACGAGTGTTGCCAGGGGACGCGAAGCCGCAGCCAGCGATTGCTTCGCTTCGCAACTGGAATTATCTGCGGGCTCGGGATTATGTTCGGCGCTCTCTGATCGCCTCTCCGCGGACGGAGGCTCCTCATCGGCGATTTTGGCCTGTTTCGATTTGGAGTTCGCGCTGGCGTCTTTGTTCATTAGCTGGACAGATGTTAAACAGACCTGTGAACCAAAATACGCACACGTGCTAGGCCGGACAAAGTTGGGGCAGCGCGGAATTCGAAGCCAGGATCCCCGTTCCCGATGCCGCCGAAGTTACTCGTATGTTAATGAACCTGTCAAGTACATTCCACGCTGTGCACGAGTTTCTGACCATGTACAAAGCTTGGAAGAAATTGCGACCTCATTGGATGCAGTTTATGCAAAATGCGCGTAATTATACCGAGTCTCGAAATTCAGCTAATGAGTAGTTTTACTTAGTAAATTAACGTCTGTTGCCGAGGCGCTATGGTAGCAACGCTGTCTCACCTTAGACATGCCAACCTTTTTGCCTCGAAGTTGCTGGAGCGGGGTCGGCAAGATCCTTCGCTGACTACGTTGGTTAAGGCTGCTCATGGTTTGAAAGTCTCGCTTTCAAGGGTCGTTGAAAGCCTCTAATCCCTCAACGAGTGAGCGACACTAGTCCGGTAATCCGACTATACGTCCACTGGAACCTTGATAGGCTTGCCACGCAATATCGCGAACATAATCTGTACCTCTTTTGGCCGTAGACAATGGGATATATCTTTATCATGCAACTACTATCAGATGTATACTTCGGCAACAAACTACGAAGCGATCAAGAGTCATATCTTGCGGGCCTCTGACTGAGATGGTCACATTCAACGGTAAGTGTGGAATACAAGTGAAAAGAAAATTTGGACAAGGGTCGATCCTAGGCAAACCTGGCACCGAGAAGCTGTACATCCGGTATCAAGACAACGGCAAACGGATTCAGGAGGCCACTGGTAGCTCGGCAAAGGCAGTGGCGGAGGCTATGTTACGAAAACGGATCATGGAGTTTGGCGGCTATAAGAAATCGTTCAATCCGCGACCAATAGTGGTGCGAAAACAGAAAAAATCCACCGTGTATTCTCTCATTGATCCACGAACCGACCGAATTCATTATGTTGGCGTGACGGCGTATACGCTGGAGCAAGGGTTGTACCTGCATGATGGAATGCAGAGTCAACGGATGTTCGCGTGGTTCGCAGAACTGAAAAGAATGCGTTTGAAGCCTGTTATCAAAGTTCTCGAAGTCGTCATACATAAGGATGCGCTTCGTGCAGAACGCAACTGGATTCGCACGTTGCGAGGGCGTGGATGTCGTCTCCTGAACACCCTGAAATTGTCATCTTAATTGGCCCGCAACAACTGAACTTCGTTCGAGGCCAGCGCCGGTCCACTTGCCCATGTACTAATAAATTGAATTCTCTAAACTCGTGCTTGCACTGCTTACCTGGCATACATGGCAATTGAGGAACTCAGGACGTTCCCTCCACTTTATAGACAACAGTGTCACCCTCGCGGCTGGCATAAGCAACCCGCGCGCGTTCCTTGTCCGGGCCCTCGATGCTCCAGCGATCTCCTGCCCGGGCCAGCTTCATCTGACTTCGACTTCTCCACCAGCGGTCGACCTCTCCCGGCAAAGCCATCCATATTTTCTTGTCCGCGCGCGTCCGAGCCAAATGTCCGAGCAAATCGAGATAGACGTTTCGAGCTTTTTCCTCAATTACGTAATCCGGATGTACGATAAAGCTGATCAATCCGTTTCTCTTGATGATCATATCGATCTGTTGCTTCCAAAGCTCAATTGAGTAATCCCCAAGAATGTGAAACAAGGAATAATCCTGCGTAGTTGTTAAGGGCAGCTCAAGAATTTTCCCGATGAAGTACGGCATCAACGTACAGCAACCGCCTCGTTGCGGCTCCAAATGAGCCACATTTGGAACAGACATGTCATATGAAAAGTCAAACGTCTCATACCAATCCTGGTTGCGATACATCGCTCCGGCGCGAAACCCTAGCGCGCCAAATCCTTTTACGTGACGATTGATTCGTTCGACTCGCCGGAGGAATTCCTCTTTGTTTTGGAATAAGGCTCCATCGTGGTTCAAGTCATGAACGTTCACTTCAAAACCTCTTCTTCGGAAAACATCCAGGAACTCGGCGTGAGCGTCGTAACGCATTTCGGGAACAACCTGAAACGCCGATTTGATGCCGTAGGAGTCGTCAATATCCATGAGTTGGGCGCTGAAGTCTCGTCCGGCCGCGGCTTCAACATCGTGGGTCATGATTAACGCCGCGGGGGCAGCATTAGGCCAAAACCAAATGAATGGAACTCTTTCAGTCTGTCGAGCCTTCAGAAGTAAAGAGACGGTGTGCGCCATTAGGGATTCAACCGTCGAATCCACCGGCCAATGTGGAAATAGAATTTTGTCCCAACCGCTCAAACGAGCTCTTTGGAGATGTTTCCTCACCGCTATGGGAAGGATTGGACGGAGCAGATAGTAAATAGCCCTCGAAGCTTTTCCTCCGGTTATCTTTTCCAAGGAGTGCCACGAATTCAGTTGATAACGCTCACGCCGAAGGTTTTCAACGACTTGAGTGAGATCAAAGGGCAAGTAAAGGCGAGTACCTTCGATCTTCACGTCTTTAGCCGCGTCGTAAAGGCTAGCAGTTAGGTGATTAGAAGGCTGGCCGCCGGAGCACTGGCCGTAACAGATGTCTTGTCCGAATTGGAAATATCCGGAATCTGAGGATAAACGCCCGTTGACTTCAATCTCTGCGAAGTCCTCTGGACACCGAAAGTAGACTAGTAACGCGTGATCCATAATTTAGCTATTGATTCCGAACCCGCTTTGAGATGGTCTCGGTGTGTCTTATTCCTTCCGGCCGCGAGGGAAGAGAGTTTGTAAAACAGAAATGAGATAGTTAAAAGCCCAAGACTTGCACTGAGCCCAGCTGACCAAATCGCTGTCGGTGTTATCCTTAATTCTTAAGATCGGTTGTCAGGTGCAGAAATAGCCTATTGGTACTTTTTCTATAGTACTCCGCTTTCTGGTGCCCCATCAGTGCGTTGTGTCCTTAAGAAAACCCGCGTCATGCATCAGTGTGAGAATTTTTCTCTTATGATTTCGTGGATTTGTGAAAGTTTCGAGACGGGCCACATCTGCAGATGCTCTTCCATGCGCTAGACAACTCGAATTTTGCACGCTAATGTAACTGTGAATTGAGACTACGGCCCACGAAGAAAACATTCCAATTCCTGTTTATCGGCTTGTTGTGTATCGGGACCCGTGCGCAAACCGGCAAAGCTCGCGCGCCGGTGCCGATTTTTGAGGAAATAGCGGCGCGTGCCGGCCTCACCATTTCCCACATCTCCTCGCCCGACAAGAAGTACATCGTCGAATCTATGAGCGGTGGCGTCGGCTTTATTGATTGCGATAACAGCGGCACCCTCTCGGCATTGGTCGTCAACGGCTCGACCGTCGATCGCTACAGACAGGGCGGCGACCCGATGATCACGCTCTACCGCCAATCCGCCCCATTGAAATTTGAGGATGTCACGAAACAAGCCGGGCTCACCCGCAAGGGCTGGGGCATGGGAGTTGCCGTCGCCGATTTCGACAACGATGGATTGCCCGACATATTCGTCACCGGCTACGGCGGCAATGCGCTCTACCGTAACCGTGGCAATTGCACTTTTGAAGATGTCACCGACAAAGCCGGCGTCCGGGGAAGCGGCTTCATGACCGGCGCCGCGTGGGCGGACTACGATAAAGACGGCTTCGTCGATATTTTCGTCGCGCGGTACGTCCACGTGGATCTCGACAATGTTGCTGCGTTCGGTTCCTGCAAATTCCGGGGCATCGTCGTGCAGTGCGGTCCCTGGGGCATGATTGGCGAAACCGACTTGCTCTATCACAATCGTGGTGACGGAACATTCGAAGAAGTCTCGCAGAAAGCCGGCGTGCACGATTCCAACGCCTACTATGGTCTTGGGGTAGTTTGGGGTGACTACGACAATGACGGCTGGCCCGACCTTTATGTCGCTAACGATACTGGCCCTAATTATCTTTACCACAACAATCACAACGGCACGTTTACGGACGTCGGCATGCAAAGTGGGACGGCACTAAGCGCCGAAGGAGACGCCGAAGGCTCGATGGGCGTGGACTTTGGCGATTACGATCATGATGGCCGGCTGGACATCTTCGTCACCAACTTCATGGACCAAGAGGACAGTCTCTACCACAATCTCGGCGCTATGGGGTTTGACGATGTCAGTTGGAAAGCAGGCGTGGCTACTACCAGCTATCCCTACGTGAAATGGGGCACGGGGTTTTTCGATTTCGACAACGATGGCTGGGTCGATCTTTTCGTCGCCAGCGGGCACGTTTACCCGCAGATGGACTCGCTGGATTCCG
>Ga0302324_100030820_pt1 | contig 10131 bp, 6 predicted proteins | sample Palsa_T0_1_FD_201949 | JGI IMG/M metagenome (GOLD analysis project Ga0302324, IMG submission 201949) | Peat permafrost microbial communities from Stordalen Mire near Abisko, Sweden - Palsa_T0_1 | ecosystem: Environmental > Terrestrial > Soil > Palsa > Peat permafrost | place: Sweden: Abisko... | reverse complement strand
GCATCGTCGATGCCGAGACGCAACAGCCGGTGCCGCTCGGTCAATCGGGCCTGCTGCTCGTGCGCGGCCCCAATGTGATGCAAGGTTATCTCGGCCGCCCGGAGAAGACCGCAGAGGTCCTGCGCGACGGCTGGTATGTCACCGGCGACATCGCCGCGCTGGACGAGGACGGCTTCCTCCAGATTACCGATCGCCTGAGCCGCTTCAGCAAAATCGGCGGCGAGATGGTCCCGCACATTCGCGTCGAGGAAAAACTGCAGGAACTGGCCGGAGCGACGGAGCAATGGTTCGTCGTCACCGGCGTGCCCGACGAAAAGAAAGGTGAAAAACTGGTGGTCCTGCACAAATTGGCCGAAGCGAAATGGACCGAACTGAGCGCGAAGCTGCCGCAATTGGATCTGCCCAATCTCTGGAAGCCGCGCGCCGATCAGTTCTTCCACGTGGATGCGTTGCCCATGCTCGGCACGGGCAAACTGGACCTGCGCAAAATTCGCGAACTGGCGGTGCAGTTCTCGCAAGGAGGCACGGGCGCGTGAAATCCCCTCCAATCATTTCCTAGCCATGCACAATATCATTATCGCCAAAACGTATCGTTTTGTGCCGCCGCGCTTCAGCCCGTTCTGGGCGCGGATCATTCAGTGGTATCTGCCGGCGTATCTGCGCAAAAGCTTCGGCATCACTTCCTGTGAGTGCGTGGGCGCGGAGCGGTTGGTCGCTTCTCTGAAAGCCGGGTGCGGCGTGCTGCTGGCCTCCAACCACTGCCGGCCCTGCGATCCCGCCGTATTGGGACTGCTCTCGCGCGAGGTGGCCCGGCCGTTCCACGTCATGGCCAGTTGGCATCTGTTCATGCAAAACCGCGCGCAGGCCTTTCTCCTGCCGCGCCTCGGGGGATTCAGCGTTTATCGCGAGGGATTGGATCGCGAATCGCTCAAATGCGCCACCCGCATTCTGGCTGAGGCCCGATTTCCCCTGATCGTTTTTCCGGAGGGCTTCGTCACCCGCAACAACGACCGGCTGATGAACCTGATGGACGGCGTTGCGTTTCTGGCGCGCGCGGCGGCCAAACAATGCGCCGCTTCTCCGGCGCCCGGCAAGGTCGTCCTGCATCCGGTTTTTGTCCGCTACTTTTTCGAAGGCGACCTCACGGCGGCCATTACGCCGGTCTTGCAGGACATCGAAGCCCGCTTGTCCTGGCAGCCGCAGACTCATCTGCCCTTGCTCCAACGCATTGTCAAAGCCGGACACGCTTTGCTCGCGCTCAAGGAAATGGAATACCTCGGCGCGACCCAATCGGGCCCAGCCAGGGAACGCCTCCCGCATCTGCTCGATCATCTGCTTGAACCGCTCGAGCAGGAATGGACGGGCGGTCGCCGCGAGCCTGATCCGATGACGCGCATCAAGCGTCTGCGCACGGCCATCCTGCCGGAGATGGTTCACGGCGAACTCGCCGAAGAAGAGCGCGCGCGCCGGTGGCGGCAGTTGGCGGACTTGTATGTCGCCCAGCAACTGCATTGTTACTCCGGTGATTACCTGGCCGATGCGCCGACGCCCGAGCGCCTGCTGGAAACGGTCGAGCGTTACGAGGAAGATCTGACCGATACGGCGCGCCCTCATCCGCCGATTCATGCCGTCATCTCCGTCGGCGAAGCCATCGAGGCCGCGCCCACACGCGATCGCACGGCCGAGAGCGACCCCATCGCGAACGAACTCCGGCGCCAACTCGAACAAATGCTCGAAGAAAGCAAAACCCGCCGTCGCACTCTGACACCGTGAAACCAAAATTCTTGCCAAACGACGGAACCATTGTGGCCTGGGGAGCACACGCGCCTGACCGCGCAATGCGGTCAAGCTCTTGTGTTGTTCCGTCTCGCGTGTTGTGGTCGGCGCCCCCGCCGACCACATCTTGGCTTCTTCTTGACTTCCTGTTGGATGAGGGGAAGCAGTCGGCGAGGCGCCGACTGCCACACGCGGGGCGCGTGTGCTCCCCGGAACTAAGAACCCATGCCTCAGGCGAGGATTAGGGTGCCACCTGAGCATGACAACTATGCTTGCAATTATGCACTGGTCCAGCATTGGCCTCCGCGCCGGCGTTGTCGTCGGAGCCCTGCTGGCCTGGTTCTGGACGCAGTCGTTAATCGCGCGCAAATCCGCCCCAAAGGAGGGCATCGGCGATGCGGTCCATGATCTGACCGCCCGCTGGAACCGTTACTTCTCCACCCACGACCGCGCCGCCAACGCCGCCCTGATCATCAGTTCGTGTTTTATTGACATATTTGGCCTATCCCTCGTCGGCGTGGCGATCTTCGGCTCCACCTTTGCGCCGTTTCTGGCCATCCTCATGCTATTCGGCATGCGTCAACTCTGCCAAAGTCTCTGCACGCTGCCGCCGCCGCCCGGCATGATCTGGAGAAACCCGGGTTTCCCAGCCCTGCTGGTAACCTACTCCGTCGGCAACGACTTCTTCTTCTCCGGCCACACCGCGGTAGCCGTGCTCGGAGCGATTGAAGCGGCATATTTCGGACCGGCGTGGTTGGCGGTCATCGCGGCCTTCATTGCGCTGGGAGAAATGCTCATCGTGCTGGTATTGCGAGCCCACTACACGATGGATGTCGTGGCCGGCGCGTTGGCCGCGTTCCTGGCGGCGTGGATGGCAGGAAGATTCTCGCCCGCCGTGGATGCCTGGTTGCGATGATCTGAAATTCCAGGACCAAGGTGAAGGGTGACCTGAGCTGGCGGTGGCGTTTGTTGTTGTGGAACCGGGGAGGCACCGGTTTCGGACGCTGAAGTGAGTGAAAGGGTCCTAGGAAGTTGGTAAACAAATGAACGAACACCAGTTTCCCAGGACCCCTTTCACTTTCACGACTACCGTGCCAATGTTGACAACAGTTCGGAACTATTGGAATCTAGTAACGGTATGAGCAAAGTTATTACACCACATTTCGAGCGCCTGATCGATCGATGTATTTCCAGCGGGCGCATTAATAATAAATCTGAGGTTATCCGCGCAGGGCTGCGCCTGCTCGAGGAGCACGAAACCAAAGCCACGGCGGCTGGCCGGGACGATTTAAGCCATATTATCCATACTGCGCTTGCGGATGCGCGTCCACTAATTCCGGCAACAAAACTCCTCCGCCGCCGCCACCGCAAGTGAAAAAGTTGCCTGTCTTGTTCACAGCGCTGGCCGAGAAGGACCTTGACCAAGATTCTCTATAGGGCCGAATCGGAGCTGATCCGCGTGCTGCGAATTCTACACGCCGCTCAGGACTGGACGCGATATTTCGGGGAGAGATAAATTGCCACCAACGTGCGGCAGCCATCCGCCCAGCCTTTCAAACCTATGTCATGATGGCCCTTGACAATACTCCTAACAGTGAGATGCGCCCGTCAGGGCTGACGGATGACGCTTTGTGCTTGTTACATAGGTGAAAAAGTGTGATCCTATGGTAATGAGTGCGAAGGCGACAATTCTTGCCTGGATGGCTTGGCCCTGGCTGGTTGCCAATCCGGCCGGGGCCGCCGAGCCGCCGCCTCTGCCTCCCGCCGCCGCGGTCAAAGTGGACTTTGTCCGCGACGTTGAGCCGATCTTTGCCAGCCGCTGCTACGAATGCCACGGCGAAAAAAAATCCAAGAGCAGCTTCCGTCTCGATGACAAGGCGCGGGCGTTCTTAGGCGGCGATTCAGGCAAACCCTTTCTCATTCCAGGCAAAAGTTCTCAAAGCCAGATCGTCCTGCGCGTGGCTGGATTGGTCAAGCCCGATGAAGTCATGCCGGCCAGGGGCGAACGGCTGACCACGCAACAAATTGGCCTTTTGGAAGCGTGGATTGATCAAGGCGCAAGCTGGCCGGAAACGGCCAAGCCACCGCATTGGGCTTACGTCAAACCTGTCCGCCCGGCGCTGCCCAAGGTCCAGCATTCCCGGGGGCCCCGCACTCCCATTGATACGTTCATCCTCGCCCGGTTGGAGCAGGAAAAGCTCAAGCCCTCGGCGGAAGCCGATCGCGTTACTTTGATTCGCCGCTTGAGTTTGGACCTGATCGGTCTGCCGCCGACGCTGGCGGAAGTGGATGCTTTTGTGGCGGACCGGAGCAAGGATGCCTATGAAAAGTTGACGGACCGTTTGTTGGATTCCCCGCATTTCGGCGAGAAGTGGGCGCGCGTCTGGCTCGACCTGGCGCGTTACGCGGACTCGCACGGTTATGAAAAGGACCCGCCCCGCGTCATGTGGCCTTATCGCGATTGGGTCATCAACGCCTTCAATCACAACATGCCGTTTGATCAATTCACCGTCGAACAAATTGCCGGCGACATGCTGCCCGGCGCCACGCAGGACCAGAAAATTGCCAGCGGCTTTCATCGCAACACCATGATCAACACCGAGGGCGGCGTGGATGCGGAACAATCCCGCGTCGAGACCATCGTGGATCGTGTCAATACAACGGCCACGGTCTGGCTCGGTTCCACCCTGGCCTGCGCGCAATGTCACACGCACAAATACGATCCGTTCACGCAGAAGGAATATTACCAGTTCTTCGCCTTCTTCAACAATGCCGATGAACCGAAGCTCGAACTGCCTTCGGACGCGCAAACGGCGCGCGGGAAGCAATTGTCCGCCGACGTGGCCAGGCTGGAAGCCGAATTGAAGAAATCGACGCCGGAATTGACTGCCGCGCAGACCGCGTGGGAGACAAATGTCATCCACGATCTGGCGCGCGCCGCCACCGCCGCCAGCGCGACCAACAAGCCGGGCGCGGCGCCGGAAGTTCCCACCAATATTGTTGACATCGTCAAGATCGCGCCAGCCGAACGCACCGCGCCGCAGCGCGATGAAGTATCTGATTATTTTCGCTCCCAAGCTCCCGAGCTCAAAACGGTGCGCGATCAATTGGCGGAGGCGCGCAAGGCGCAGGAAGCATTGCAGGGGGAAATTCCAAGCACGTTGGTGATGCAGGAACGCGCCGAACCGCGCGAGTCTCACGTGTTGATACGCGGAAATTTTTTGAACCCGGACGAAAGGGTTTTCCCCGGTGTCCCGGCCATCCTGCCGCCCTTGCCCAAGGAACAGCCGGCCAATCGCGTGACCCTGGCGCGCTGGCTGGTCTCGCCGGAAAATCCGCTGACCGCGCGCGTGACCATGAACCGTTTTTGGGAGCAAATCTTTGGCTGCGGCCTGGTGGAAACGGTCGAGGACTTCGGCACGCAGGGCCAACGGCCCACGCATCCGGAACTGCTGGATTGGCTGGCCACCGAGTTCATCCGCCAAAACTGGGACATGAAGGCCATGTTGCGGCTCATGGTCACTTCCGCCGCCTATCGCCAATCCTCCCGTTCGACGCCGGAGTTGATCGAACGCGATCCGCACAATCGTCTTTACGCGCGCGGTCCCCGGTTCCGCGTCACGGCCGAAGCGGTGCGAGACATCGCGCTGCAAGCCAGCGGGTTATTGTCGCCCAAGATCGGAGGCCCCAGCGTGTTCCCCTATCAACCGGACGGCATTTGGACGCAACTTTACTCCTCCGATCAATGGGCCACGAGCAAAGGAGAGGAAAAATATCGACGCGGGATTTACACTTTCTGGCGGCGCACTTCGACTTATCCCGCCTTCATGTCGTTCGACGCGCCGAGCCGGGAATTGATCTGTCCGCGCCGCCAGCGTTCCAACACGCCGTTGCAAGCGTTAACCACTTTGAACGATCCGTCCTTTGTCGAAGCCGCGCAGGCCCTGGCCCGGCGCGTGCTCAAGGAATCCAAAGGCAATGCCGAGGCCGACTCCACGTATGCCTTCCGCCTCTGCGTGGCCCGGTCGCCGCGGCCGCTGGAAACCAAACGCCTGGTCGCGCTTTACGAGCAGGAACTGGCCCAATTCAAACAGGATCCGTCCGCCGCCCAAAAATTGGCCACCGGCGATTTGGGCAAGCCGCCTGAAGGCGTCAGCGTCGAAAAACTGGCGGCCTGGACGGTGGTGGCCAATGTGCTGCTGAATTTGGATGAAACCATCACCAAGGGGTAGAAACCATGGCCATGATGAACAACCCTTATTCGCCCGAACAACAGCGCAGCCTGCACGCCATCACCCGCCGCCACTTTTTCGGCAAGTCGGCCTGGGGCATCGGCGGCATGGCCCTGGCTTCCCTTTTAAACGAGAAACTTTTCGCGGCGGCGAAGTCCGATCTCCTCGGCTTCAATCCGCTGACGCCCAAACCGCCGCACTTCGCGCCCAAGGCCAAACGTGTCATATATATGTTTATGGAAGGCGCGCCTTCCCAGCTCGATCTCTTCGACTTCAAGCCCAAGCTGGTGGAATTGGACATGAAGCCCTGCCCTGAAGAGATGATCAAAGGCGAGCGTTTTGCCTTCATCCAAGGCGTGCCCAAAATCCTGGGCACACCCCATAAGTTTGCGCGGCATGGCCGATGCGGGATGGAACTTTCCGAATTGCTGCCGCATCTGGCCACCGTGGCGGACGATATCACGCTGGTCCGCTCCATGGTCACGGACGCCTTCAATCATGCGCCGGCCCAGATTTTTCTCAACACCGGTTCCACGCAAATTGGCCGGCCCAGCATGGGTTCCTGGCTCAATTACGGCCTGGGCAGCATCGCGCAGGATTTGCCCGGCTTCGTCGTCATGATTTCCGGCGGCGGGCTTCCCAGCGGCGGCGCGGCCTGCTGGAGCAGCGGCTTTCTGCCCACGGTTTATCAAGGCGTCCAATTCCGCTCGCAGGGCGATCCGGTCTTGTTCCTCTCCAACCCCGCCGGCATGAGCGCCCAAGAGCGGCGCCGTTCCCTGGATGCCTTGCACGATTTGAACGAAATGGAACTCAATGCCACCGGCGACCCGGAGATTGCGACCCGCATCAATTCGTTCGAGCTGGCCTTCAAGATGCAAACCAGCGCGCCTGAATTGATGGACATTTCCAAGGAACCGCCGGCCATTCACGCCATGTACGGCACCGAACCCGGCAAAGTTTCCTTCGCCAATAATTGCCTGCTGGCCCGGCGCTTGATCGAACGCGGCACGCGCTTTGTGCAACTTTACGATCGCACCTGGGACCATCATGGCGTCAGCGCGGATAACGACATCATCAGCCCCGGCGGCCTGCCCAAGAAATGCCTTGAAGCGGACCGGCCTATGACGGCGCTGATCAAGGACCTTAAGCAGCGCGGGCTGCTGGAAGAGACGCTGGTGATATGGGGTGGAGAATTTGGCCGGACGCCCTTGAACGAGGCGCGCGGCGGCTCCAAGTTCCTGGGCCGCGATCATCATCCGCGCGCCTTCAGCCTTTGGATGGCAGGAGGAGGAATCAAGGCGGGCTGCACGCTCGGCGCCACCGATGAATTCGGCTGGAATGTCGTCGAAGACCGGGTCCATGTGCATGACTTGCAGGCCACCATCCTCCACTGCCTTGGCTTGGACCACACCAAACTGACCTACAAATTCCAGGGCCGCAATTTCCGCCTGACCGACGTGGCAGGCGAAGTAGTCAAAAAGATTCTCGCCTAAGAGCGCGCTAAGCTGAATATGTCCTCAGGCGGTCGAGGGAAGGCCGAAGATTCTTACATGTGTTTGCCTTCTGTGAAAATCATTTAAAACGTGAAGGAAACGCTCATTCGCAACCATGGCGGCGTTGTTTTTCTGGCGGTTGTGGTCGCAGGTTTCACGCCACTTGATGCGACGGCGGAGGTGATCTTCCAGGACGTTTTTACATCGCCGGCCGGGAACATCACCAACCGTGTTCGGTGGATTAACGTGGAGGGGAACGGATGGCAGACTGGGGTGGGGCAATCGCAATTGGCCTTGGACGGTGGCGGGAATTTATAAATGAAGCGCTCAACACCTCGGCGCTGTAGCAGTGAAGGAGCCTTTTCCAAGAGTCGAATTCTCCATAAGAAGGTCAACGTTGGATCGCCGCCCGTTTCCCAAACTGCCGCCGGATCTGGGTGGCTGACCGGATGCAGGACCGAATTTCGACCTTGATGAGATAAACCTCCCCGAACGGTCGTCCGGATTATGGGGGGCGCACGGTGGGTATCACCCAGCCATTATGCCAGTAGAGAGTCCAAAGTTGCTCCAGTTTGACTGGCGCTTCATGGCCATCAATAAATGCCACGTTGATGGCGCCCACCAACGCCGCGCCGGGGGCGACATATCTGGGCGCGGCGCCCGCAGTCTTGTAGGCATGCCGCGCTATGGTAAGGCGGTCCATGCCGGAATTACCGTCCGACCCACTGTACAAATCCGTGGAGGGTGCGTCCTTTTCATTGGGCCAGCCGTCCACCCAAATCGAGTCGGAAAAGTAGGGTGTTCGGGTGGGCTGGGTGACATCGGATATTTTTTGATAAAAGAACTCTTTGGGATCGGTGCCGTCTTCCACCCACCCGTCACCATAACACCAACCATTCAACCCGTAACTTCCAACATAGGCTGGGTTGCCACCATCCCATAGCCATGGGTAATCGGCTGTCCCCCAGCTCAACGGATCCCCGGCGGGCGCTTTCCATTTGGATACGGGAATTGGCGGCGGCGTCGCCGGACAACACCGGACGACTTGAAAGGCGCTGTAATCGTTCTGGAGCCTTGCGATCCACAGGTTATATAGCCTGCTGGGATCCTCGTAGCTTATCATCTTGCCGCTGTCATCGTCCACGTACATGGTCATGCTCAAAAGCATCTGCCTGCTGTTGTTGAGGCAGTTGAGGTCGATGGAACTGCGTTTGGCGCTGGCTAAGGAGGGCAGGAGCAGCGCCGCCAGAATAGCGATGATGGCGATGACCACCAGCAACTCTATCAAGGTAAAAGCTGCTTTTTCAGAGTGCGCGGATGTTGTTTGCTTCATAATTGACTCGCCGTGGCGGAGCCTGCAAGCGAATCCAATTCCAAAGGTGAAGTGCTGGTCTTTGCCACTGCTGGCGCGAACACTCTCATGATGAGGCAAGAATGTCAAGGGCCGCCTCGAATGAAAACCAAAGAGCAATTGGAAACGCAAGGATAGTCCGTAGAACTGACGGTGGTTCTGGCCGGGGCGGTCGCCTTGGCGAGGCGACCCTGCAAGTCCCCCGTCTCGCCGTCCCTGACCCATGGCAAATATTCGGAGATTTCACTGGCGAAAGCCCTGTTTTTGCTGCAAGATAACACACGGAATGAGCGATTTTGAGGCCATTCAATCGGTTTTGGTCCGCGCGGCGCGCCGCCGCCGCTGGGAACGGGCCTGGAACGGCCTGTGGCAGGGACTATTTCTCGGCGCGGCGATATGGCTGGCGGCGCTTGTCGTGTATAAACTTACCCCCGTTCCAGCCGTGGTCCCCAATGCCGCCGGGTTGGTTGCCCTCCTCTGCATCCTGGCCGGGTTTGCCCGCGGCTGGCTGCGTCGCTCCACTCTGAGCCAGACCGCCCGCTGTCTGGATGAACGACAGAATCTGCAGGAACGCCTCAGCACCGCGCTGGAACTGGCCCCCACCGGCCCGGTCGAAGGCTGGCGCGCTTTGTTGATGTCCGATGCCGCCCGTTTCGCGGGCAAATTGGACGCGCGCAAGATTTTTCCTTATCGGTTGCCGCGCGTCAGCCGCTGGGCCCTGGCCGCGCTGGCGCTGGGGGCCGGATTGGGTTTCGTGCCCGAATACCGCAGCAAAGCTTACGTCGAAAAAAAACAGGAAGCCCAAATTCTCAAGGAAGTCGGAAAACGGATTATCGAAATCACCCACCAGAGTTTGGAACAGCGCCCGCCCGCCCTGGAAACAACCCGCAAGGCGGTTGAAAACGCGGAGGACTTGGGCCTGAAGTTGGACAAAGGAGTGCTGACCCGCAACGACGCCCTCAAAGACCTGGCCAACGTCGCCGACAAGCTCAAGCAGCAATTGCAGGAGTTGGGCAAGAAGGATCCGGCGTTTAAGGCGTTGGAACACGCCGCGCGCGCGCCCAGCAGCGAGAGCACCACCAGCGCCGCCAATCAGAAACAAATGGACGCCCTGCAAAAATCCCTGGGCAAGGCGGCCGATAACCCGGCCGCGCTGGACAAGCTGGCCGAACAAATGCAGAAGTTGCAACAAGCCGCCGCCGGCTTGCCCAAGGATGATTCGCCCGCCGCCGCCGCCGAGCGCCAAAAGATGGCGCACAGTTTGTCCGACCTCGCGGAT
>Ga0302324_100030817_pt1 | contig 10131 bp, 8 predicted proteins | sample Palsa_T0_1_FD_201949 | JGI IMG/M metagenome (GOLD analysis project Ga0302324, IMG submission 201949) | Peat permafrost microbial communities from Stordalen Mire near Abisko, Sweden - Palsa_T0_1 | ecosystem: Environmental > Terrestrial > Soil > Palsa > Peat permafrost | place: Sweden: Abisko... | reverse complement strand
GGCAATTCTGCCCGCAGCCGGCTTTCAGCAAGGGCGGGCCGGGGCGGCCCGTCACAGGGTTCAGAAACCCACAATATGCGCCTCTTTGGAATCAGCGGTTTACGGGTGGGTTTCTGGAGAGCCGGCTCTGGCCGCCTAAAAGGCGGCTGCGGCCATGATTGGCCGCCCCACGGTGAGAAAAGTATCGCTACAATAAGCAGACGGCCCCAAGGGCCGGCATGGAGGTTCTATGGAGCGCCGACATTTTCTCCGCGCCGCAGGCGCCTTAGCCCTGCTGCGTCCGGATTCCATCAGCCGCGCGCGCGCCGCCACGGTGGGCAATAACCGCGCCGCCGAAGACCTGGCGCGAGACGAAGATTTCTGGCGCGATATTCAATCCGCCTTCACGCTCGACCGCAACATTATCAACCTGAACAACGGCGGCGTCAGTCCCTCGCCGCGCATTGTACAGGAAGCCATGCGCCGCTCCCTGGAATACAGCAATATAGCGCCGGCCCGAACCATGTGGGCCGTGTTGGAACCTGAGGTGGAATCCGTGCGCCGCGGTTTGGCCGCCGATTTCGGCTGCGATCCCGAAGAGATGGCCATCACACGCAATGCGTCGGAAGCGCTGGAGAATGTGCAGCAAGGTCTGGATCTGAAGGCCGGCGATGAAGTGCTCACCACGGACCAGGACTACCCGCGCATGATTACGACGTGGAAGCAGCGCGAGCGCCGGGAGGGCATCGTGCTGAAAACGATCTCATTCCCCACGCCGCCGCCTTCGCTCGACGACCTGGCCGAACGGTTTGAGCGCGCCATCACGCCGCGCACCCGCGTGATTCACTTCTGCCACATTACGAATCTCACCGGCCAGATCTTTCCGGTGCAGAAGATCTGTCAAATGGCGCGCAGCCGGGGCATCGAAGCCATCGTGGACGGCGCGCATGCCTACGCCCAGTTCCCTTTCAAACACTCCGACCTGGATTGCGATTACTACGGCACCAGCCTGCACAAGTGGCTGCTGGCGCCGCACGGAACCGGCTTCCTCTATGTGCGCAAATCCAAGATCGGCAAGGTGTGGCCGCTGATGGCCGCGCCGCCGGAGATGACGGACAACATCCGTAAATTCGAAGAAATCGGCACGCACCCGGCGGCCAACCATAACGCTATCTCCGACGCGCTACAGTTTCACGCGGCTATCGGCGTGGAGCGCAAGGCCGCGCGCCTGCGTTATCTGCGCACCTTGTGGACGGACCGCCTCACGCGCCTGGCGCGCGTATCCACGCCCACCAGCCCCGACCCGCGCCAGAGCTGCGGCATCGGTCTGCTATCGGTCGAGGGCAAGGAACCGGGTCCACTGGCCGATCAGCTTTGGGAGAAATACCGCATCCTGACGGTGGGTATCGTGCATCCACAATTCAAAGGGCTGCGCATTACGCCCAACGTTTATACGACCGTGGCTGAGATCGGAACATTCTGCGACGCGGTGGAGAAGCTGATCGCGTGAGCTTTCTGGACAATCTCGAGAGTAACCTGAAGAGCCTGGAATCGCGCGAAGAACGCGGCGAACAGAAGGGCCGCGACCGGAAGCTAAGGGAGGCCGAGCGGGCGCGGGCGCAAGCTTCCGCGGTCTTTGCGGAGCAGCTCCGGAAGGGGCCGTTCACTTCGGAGCTGCTGAAGCACGTCACCCGGCTGGGCTACGCCACGCGGACGAAAGCTCACATTGCATGGCTGGGCACGACCCTGCGCCTGGAAGCGCGCGGCCATCGGCTGGAATTGCGCCCTACGCCGGATGGAGTAGTGGCGACTTTTTTGGAAAACAATGCGGAAGTCCGGACGGCGCCGGTGGATCTGGCGGGCAGTTCAGAGACTCTGGCTCGGGAGTGGCTGGATTCTTTGCCGCCGTTACCGCCGCCCGGGATACCAGAAGACTTCGAATAGCTCCAGGGAGCAGACCCGCGCAGAGCCGGCTGCAGGCAGTATTGCCGATGTCACTTACTTTAGAGTCGTCGATGGGTCTGCATAAATAGTGGGGCAGGCCCTTGGCCTGCGCGGGTCCCTTGGACCCGCTTCTTGGTCCGAAATCGAACCTCTGCGGAGAGAAAATGGCGGCCTGGGAGGCCGCCGCAGGCCGGGGGCCTGCCCCACTATTTGTGCAGAATCGCCTCAATGGCGAAAAGTAAGTGACATTGGGCAGAATTGCCCGCCCCACGGTGCAGGAAGTTCCTACAAATTCGCGTTCGGCTCCAGGCTGCGCCACAAATACCAGGCCGCCACCGTACAGTAGGGATGCCAGCGCCGGCCCAGCACTTCGATCTCATCCGGTTTCGGCAGTTCCTCCAGCCCGTAGGCTTTGCGGATAGCGGCGCGGATTCCCAGGTCGCCGCTGGGCAACACATTGGTGCGCCGCAGGGCGAAGATCAGGAACATGTGCGCCGTCCAAACGCCCACGCCCTTCACTTTGGTGAGCCGCTCGATCACTTCCACGTCGGGCAGTTCGGGCAGCTTGGCGAAATCCACCGCGCCGTCGCGCGTGAGCCGCGCCAGATCGCGAATGTAGAGCGTCTTCTGCTTGGAGAGGCCCAGCTTCCGCATCTTGGCCGGCCGCAGCGCCAGGATTCCCGCCGGGGTCAGCAGGGCGCCGGGAACCGCAGCCACCAGACGGCCGAAGATCACTTGCGCCACACGTCCGCTAAGCTGCTGATAAACGATGGATTTGACCAGCGTCTCGAAGCCGGGCTCGCGAAACTGGATGCGATAAGCGCCCACGCGGTCGATAATGCCGCCGATTACCGGATCGGCCGCTTGCAGATGGCGAATCGCTTTGCGCATGATGGAAACAGGAGCGAGGGCAGTTACGTCCCTCATTGTAACCCTATGGCCCTATCCACCGCCGCGCTGCCGCGCGTCATTACATCGTTGATCCTGCTGGCCCCGCCCGTGCTGCCGCAGCAGAAACCCGCCGAGGATGTGCCGCCGTCGATCACCGTGGATGTTTCGCTGGTCAACATCCTGGCTTCGGTACACGACAAACACGGCGGCCTGATCGGCAACCTGAACAAGGACGACTTCACGGTCCTGGAGGACGGCAAGCAGCAAACCATCAAATATTTCACGCGAGAGACGGATCTGCCGCTGACCATCGGCCTGTTGATCGACGTGAGCGCCAGCCAGAGAAACCTGCTGGATATCGAGAAACGCGCCGCCCACCAGTTCTTCTCGCAGGTGCTGCGCAAGAAGGACGAAGCCTTCCTCATCAGCTTCGGCGAGGAGTCCGAGCTGCTGCAGGATTATACGAATTCCCCGAAACTGCTGCAGTCCGGTCTCTCGCAGTTGCAGATCAATTCCGGCGCGTCGGGCATCGGACCCGGTCCGGTGCCCACCATCAGCCAGCCGCGCGGCACGGTGCTTTACGACGCCGTGTATCTGGCCGCGCACGAAAAGCTGCGTTCCGAGGTGGGACGCAAAGTGATCGTGCTGATCACCGACGGCATTGACGAGGGCAGCAAGCTGAAGATCGACGAAGCCATTGAAGCCGCGCAGAAATCCGACGCCGTGATTTATAGCATCGACTATGCCGATCCCAGCGCCTACGGCTTGTTCTCGTTCGGCGGCGTCAGCGATTTCGCGCTGCAACGGATGTCGGGCGAGACGGGCGGGCGGGTGTTCAAGGTGGATCGCCGGCACACGCTGGACGATGCCTTCAAGGAGTTGCAGGACGAGATGCGCAGCCAGTATGCCATTGCTTATACTTCCACCAATCCGGAGCAGGACGGCGCGTTCCGCAAGCTGATCGTGAAAGTGGCGGATAAGAACCTGAAGGTGCAGGTGCGTAAAGGCTACTACGCGGTTAAGCCCGAGCGGAGCTGAGCAGCTTTTCGCGCGCCGCGAAATAAAGGCGCAGCGCCTCGTCGAGGGGCGGCATGGCATGGAGACCGGCGCTCTCCATCTTGGCATTCGACAGCGCCGAGAATTTGGGACGGCGCGCGGAGGTGCGGTATTCACGCTCGCTGGTGGCATGCAGTTCGACTGCCTGGGCCGGCAGCGCCACGCGGAAGATCTGCTGCGCGTAGTGAAACCAGGAGATGGGCGTGCCGCCGCCGACGTGGAAGATGCCGGTGTGGCCGCCCTCCACCAAGTCGATGGTGCGGGCCGCCAGCAGCGGCGCGTAGGTGGGCGAAGCGACGTGGTCCTCCACCACCCGGATGGGTTGCCCGGAGCGCGCCAGCCGCATCATCACTTCGACGAAATTGCCGCGCGCGGTCTGGAGTCCGCCGGGCCCGAAGACGCCGGAGGTGCGCACGATCAGCGGCGCATCCAGGTAAGCCTGGGCGTAGAGCTCGCCGGCCAGCTTCGAGACGCCGTAGGCGCCCAGTGGATGGGTGGCGTCGCTTTCGGTGTACGGCCGTCCCGCGGTACCGTCAAAGACGTAGTCGGTGGAAAAGTGCACGAAGCGGGCGTCCAGTTGACGGCAGGCCAGCGCCAGGTTGCGGACCGCCAGGGCATTGACAATGAAGGACGCTTGCGGCTCGCTTTCGGCAACGTCCACCTGGTTGTAGGCCGCGGCGTTGAGCACGATCTGCGGGTCCCACGGGGTGAGCACGCTCTCCACTTGGGCGTTGTCCGTGATGTCCAATTGGTTGCGGTCCCAGCTCATGGTCTCGTATCCGCGCAGTTGCAACTCGCGGACCAGTTCCACGCCAAGCTGCCCGGCACTTCCGATCACCGCTGCTTTTCGCGCCATAGGAAGTACTGAGGATAACACCCCTTCCGAGGCGCATGCGCCGTCAAAACTGCATGCCCGCCAGGGTGGCCGCGCGCAAGGCGGCGCGGCGGCGGAAATCTTAGGCTCCCGCAAACGGCAATTTGGCGCGCTCAGCGGTCCAGCAAGATGTAGGCGGTCCGCGGACACTCCTGGATGCCGGCAGACAGGATGTGGGCAGCTTGCGCGAACAGCCGCAGTGCGCGCCCGGCGGACTCGTTGTGCAGCCAGGGAGTGTATTTCGACGCGTCAGCCACGCGCCGGTACAAAGGCATGTTCTCGGCGATCTTGGTAACTTGCGGGTCTTAATGCAGGGCGCGTTCAGTCCAGTTGTTCCAAATCCGCCAGATCTTTGGTACGGCCGCTTGCTCTCTTGTTCGCCCGCAGATCGTCGATAGCAATCAAGCTGACCTGCAGTCCGCCGATGTCCACGACGTTTCGTTTTCTGAAGCAGTCCGAGAATTCCACCCCCGAAACAGATGTCAGCACCTCGATGCGAAACGGAGGCAGCCCCATGCGGATCACATTTCCGGGCTCAAGGAACAGGTGAACCGTAGCTTGCATGAAGCCGAATTCGCGCACAGCGGCAGACGTCCCATCCGCATTTTCTGGGCTGATTCCGACCCAGATGTCCATGTCGGCCGTGGCGCGCGCGTAACCATAGTAATTAACCGCATACCCACCGATCAGCAGGTACTTTACGTTATGTGAGTTTAGCAACTTCAAAAACTCTTTGAAGTCGGGCGGTAGCGGGATCGTAGCCATAGATGACCTGGCGCATCAATTCCAACGCCGCCAGTCGTTCAAGGGGCGACTTGGATTTCCAATAGGCTTTTTCATCGGACTCGTCGGATAGTGAGTCGACGCGGAACGCGGTACGGTCGACTCGAGCGAAATCCATTTCGTTCACGTTTCAATTCTACCTTGAACGCGCCGCACGCAGAGTAAGGCGCGTGATGACGATCCGCTGTATGCTGAAGGCGATGAATTGCCGGTTTGCCGCTCTTCTGCTGGCCTTTGCGATGGCGCTTTCCCCGCAGAAGCCAGATTATCCGCGCGGAATGCACGGCGGTGGGAATCAACTCATTGACATGGGACTATTAGAGGCTGCGCGCGTGGAGGGAACGGTGACCGACTCATCGGGCTATTCGATACCGCGGGCGCGAATCCAACTGCAGCTCCAGGGATCCGGCGAAATCGTACGGGAAATGGAGGCGGACGACAAAGGATATTTCCGCTTGCCGCGCCTTCGCCGGGGCACGTACTGGCTGGGAATTTCCGCTCCCGGCATGAATCTGAACTTCTGGGATTTGAGGATTGGACCGTGGAACGAAGACGCTTAAAGTGAAGTTGACCGTCGGCACCTGATCGCGGCCGTTCTAAAATCGCTGCCCCGCACCCGCCCTCCGGATCGGGGACAATGGTACGCGATGGAATTGAACGGGGAACAACTCACCATAGAAGAGGTCTGCGCCGTGGCGGCCGGCCGCGCCCAGGTGGCGGTGGCGGCGGACGCCATCGGCAAGATGCAGCGCTCCCGCGCCGTGGTCGAGCGTCTGGCCGCGGGCGACGCGCCGGTATACGGTGTCAACACCGGCGTCGGGCTGCTGGCGGATGTGCGGATTGCGGCGGCCGATCTGGATCAATTGCAGCGTAACGTGGTGCGTTCGCATTGCGCGGGCGTGGGCGATCCGCTGCCGCGGGCGCATGTACGTGCCATGATGCTGATCCGCGCCAACGTGCTGGCCAAGGGGTATTCGGGCATCCGGCCGGTGGTGGCCGAGCGGCTGTGCGACCTGCTCAATCGCGGTGTGACGCCCCAGGTGCCTTCGCAAGGCAGCGTGGGCGCGAGCGGCGATCTGGCGCCGTTGGCCCACATGGCGGTAGTGCTGATCGGGGAAGGGGACGCGGAATTTGAAGGCGCGGTGTATCCGGGCGCCGAGGCGCTCACCCGTGCGGGCCTGGAACCGCTCACGCTGCGCGCCAAGGAAGGCATATCGCTGATCAACGGCACGCAGGCCATGCTGGCGATCGGTTGCCTGGAACTGGCGGCGGCGGAAACGCTGGCGGACTCCGCCGATGTGATCTGCGCCATGACCCTGGACGCGTTGCGCGGCACCCCGCGGGCCTTCGATGCGCGCCTGCACGCCGCGCGCCCGCACCCGGGCCAGATGGAAAGCGCCGCGCGCTTGCGGCGGCTTCTCGAAGGCAGCGAAATCCGGCAGTCGCACATCACCTGCCGGCGCGTGCAGGATGCGTACTCTCTGCGTTGCGCGCCGCAGGTACACGGGGCGGTGCGCGATTCGCTGGCCGAAGCGCGGCGTATCTTCGCCATCGAGCTGAACTCGGCCACGGACAATCCGCTCGTGCTGGACGACGATATCGTTTCCGGGGGCAATTTTCACGGCGAGCCGCTGGCGTTCCAGTTGGACTATCTTGCCGTAGCGATGACCGCACTGGCCGGCATCGCGGAACGCCGCATCGACCGGTTGGTGAACCCGGCGCTCAACGAGGCATTGCCTCCCTTTCTGGCGAGCCATGCAGGCCTGGAATCCGGCCTAATGATGGCGCAGGTGACCGCGGCCGCGCTGGTGGCCGAAAATCGCGTACTGTCACACCCGGCATCTTCGGGATCCATCACCACCAGCGGAAATAAAGAAGATTTTGTTTCCATGGGGATGACTTCCGCGCTAAAATACAAAAATATCGTGCGTAATACCCGCGCCGTGCTGGCGATTGAAGCATTGTCTGCTTCCCGCGCGCTCGATTTGCTGCAACCCTTGCGCAGCAGCGCGCCGATTGAGCGGGTTCGCGAACGGATCCGGGCCATCTCGCCGGCTTTGGACGGGGATAGGCCACTCCACCGCGACATCGCCGCGATTGACCGTCTGATTGCGGACGGCGGCCTTCGGTAGCGGTACAAATATTCATATCCTGTTTGCATTTTGCCTCCCATTGGGCATACCGATGGGCCCGAAGGCTCTATGCAAGTGATTGGAAATTCGAAAAACACAGAGTTTCATCGCTTTGGGCCTCGACCTGCACCGGGGGCGCCCAACGTTTCCAGGCTTGTAACTCTACTCGTAAGAGGGAAATATGAGAAATCTACTCGCATCTGTTGTATTGCTGCTATTGGTGACGATCTCCGGGAGTTCGCAGACGTTCCGGGGTTCAATCAATGGAACCGTGACTGACCAAACCGGCGCGGCCCTGGCGGGCGCAGCCGTGAAAGCGACAGACACGGGGACCGGCATTGTGCTCTCCACACTCACCACCGCAGGCGGTGAGTTCTCGTTCCAGGACCTTCCTGCCGGCACCTATCAGGTGGCGGTAACCGCCGGCGGGTTTACGCCGGTCACCGTGGATAAGGTACCAGTGACGGCGGGGGCCATCTATACTCTGCCAGTCACGCTCAAAGTAGGCCAGCAAGCCACGGCGGTAGAAGTTTCGGCCGCGGCCATCACGGTGGACACCACCAGCGCGACGCAAAGCGACACTATCCCGGATTCAGCGCTACAGGATCTGCCCATGAACGGCCGCGACTTTTCGCAATTGATTGCGGTGGCGCCGGGTTATGCGGGCTATTCGGTGGGCGGGTTCGGGTCGCTGAACGGAACGCGCGCCAATCAAATGAACTGGCAAATCGACGGCACGGACAATAACGACTTCTGGCACAACATTCCGGCCGTCAACCAGGGCGGCGTCTCGGGCATTGCCGGCGTGGTGATGCCGCTGGACGCGATTGACGAATTCTCCGCACAGACCCAGTCGAACGCCGAGGGCGGACGCAACGCCGGCGGCACCATCAATCTGACCATCAAGAGCGGCACCAACGAATTGCACGGCAGCGTTTATTACTATAACCGGAACGAATTCTACGCCGCGCATTCGCCGTTCTTCGTGCCTACGCCCGACTTCCCGAAAGCGCCGCCATTGCGCAACGAGAATTATGGATTGTCGGTGGGCGCTCCGATCATCAAAGACAAGACCTTCTTCTTTGGCGCTTTTGAAAAGCAGGACTATATCTTTGGCTTGACGGGTCTCTCCACCGAACCATCCACCGCCTGGGTCCAGCAGGCCGAAGGTCTTCTCACGAAGTACGGCGTTCCCGTAAATCCGCTGTCCCAAACGCTGCTTTCCACGCTTTGGCCCAGCTCGATACTCAATCTTCCGGCGAATGCGAACAACTACTTTGCAACCGTTCCGGGGACTGGTTATAGTTTAAACGGCGTGGTTAAGATAGACCACAATTTCAATGCGAAGAACCATCTCTCGGTACATTGGTTTGCGGGAGAAGGGAGCCAGACGCAGCCGCCGGGAGCCAGCCTGGCGCTGGCCACCGCGAGTTCCAACCTGGGCTATTATTTCGAAGTCGCGCCCATTCACGTGCAGAATTACTCGGCGGTGTTGAATTCGGTTTTCACGGCCACCACCGCTAATCAGTTGCTGTTTGGCATCAGTTACTTCAACCAGGTATTTCACGACTCCAACAATAGCTTCAATACGCAGGCGCTGGGCTTAGACCTGAGCCCGGATGCCACCATTCACGGCAGCCCGATCATGGGCGCGCCGAATATTGAAATCTCCGGCTTCGACCAGGTGGGGATTACGCCTCCGGAAGGGCGCAACGACGTCACCGGACACTTAACCGACATCCTCTCCTACGTCAAGGGTAAGCACCAGTTCCGGTTCGGCGCCGAAGTGCGTCAAGGCCGCGTGGATGAGTTTTATCACCGGCGTTCGCTGGGCAGCTTCATATTCGACGGAACCCAAGGGCCGTGGACGTCGGCCTCTCCGACGCCACTGGAAGCCCTGGCCGACTTTCTTGCCGGCGACGTATCCACGTCATCGATCGCGGTTGGCGATCCGGAGCGGTTTGTGCGCGTGAACAGCTTCGATTTCTTCGCCCAGGATAACTGGCAGGTGAGCCGCAGCCTGAACGTGAACCTGGGCCTGCGCTACGACTATATGGGACCCCTCTACAGTCCCAATAAGGACCTCGCAGTGTTTATTCCTGGGCAGGGATTGGAGATTCAGGGCGTCAACATCAACAGGATTTTCCCGCCGGACAGAAACAACTTCGGGCCGCGCATCGGCTTTGCCTACGAGCCCACGGCGAAAAGCGATCTGGTTGTGCGCGGCGGAGTCGGTCTGTTCTACGATCAGATTAATATGAACCCGTTCCTGGACTATCGGGGCGGCTCCGGCACCGCCGATGGCTTGCAGGACAATCCGATCGGTCCGGCTCCGGTCGATAACTACAGCCTTTCGGGATACGCCTGGCATTCCGGCCAGAATATCTTTCCTGGAATCACTACCTGCCCGGCGCTCAGCGGATGCGGTTCGAACACTTACAACGTTTACTCCGTAAACCAGAATTTCCGGAC
>Ga0302324_100030815_pt1 | contig 10131 bp, 6 predicted proteins | sample Palsa_T0_1_FD_201949 | JGI IMG/M metagenome (GOLD analysis project Ga0302324, IMG submission 201949) | Peat permafrost microbial communities from Stordalen Mire near Abisko, Sweden - Palsa_T0_1 | ecosystem: Environmental > Terrestrial > Soil > Palsa > Peat permafrost | place: Sweden: Abisko... | reverse complement strand
TTGAACCGGTCGAGGTCGAAGAACAGAATTGCGATTTTGTCCTTGTGACGACGAGCGCCAGCCAGTGCCGTGGCCAAGCGATCCTGAAGAAGAGTCCGATTGGGTAGTCCCGTTAGAGCGTCGTAGTAGGCAAGGTATCGAACCTGCTTCTCAGCCTCCTTGCGCTGAGTGATGTCCTGCTTGATCGCAACAAAATATCGATTGGCCGTATTGCCGGTGTGCTGCGTTACCGGCGTGATCGTCATCTCTTCGGTGTAGGTAGTTCCATCTTTCCGTCGGTTGACCAGCTCGCCTCGCCAGACCTCGCCTGATGAAATCGTTGACCAGAGATCTGCATAATAACTTTCCGGCTGTTTTCCCGATTTCAACAAGCGAGGGTTTTTGCCCAATACCTCGTCCTTGCTGTAGCCAGTCATCATGGTGAATGCATGATTCACCCACACGATTGTGCCGTTGGAATCGGTGATCACAATCGCATTGGCAGCGGCTTCGAGAGCTGCAACTTGCAAATACAAGCGTTCCTCAGCATGTTTGCGCTCATCGATGTCCATGCTGATCCCGGCCATGCGAGTCGTGTGCCCGGTCTCATCGCGGAAGGCACGTCCTTTGGCGGCTTGCCAGTGCACGCTGCCATCCGGCCAAACCACACGGAATTCCAAACCGTACTCTCTCTTTTGCTCGATGGCCGCGTTAATCGCGTCCCCCAGCATCTTCCGATCATCGGGATGGACGCTGTTCATCAACACCTGAAAGTTCGCGGTGCTCTCTGGCCGCAAGCCCAGTAACTCTTTGGAGATATCTGACCAGACCTGTTCGTCCCTAATAACATCCCAGTCCCAGAAACCGATCCTCGCCGCTTCCACGGCCATCCGCATGCGTTCGTCGCTTCGTTGCAACTCAACTTGAACCACTTCGCGTGCGCTTGTCTCCTGGCCGTAGCTCCTTTGAACCTGCCAGGTTGCGAATCGCGCGATCACGAGAGCGACGGCTACCGCTAGCACAACGAGTAAAACAAGATAACGGTGGACTCTGTCATAATCAACCTGTGCTTGCCTGACAGCTACGTCCACTGCGGCGCTTTGAAACTCCACAAACTCGTCCCACGCGGCGTGATATTTCTGCAGCGCAGGTATTGTTTCCTTGACTATGACCGCTTCCGCCTCGTCGTGTTGGCCTTCATCCACAAGCAAATGGATCGCTCGGAGATAACTTTCCACATAGGGTTCTCTAGCCTTCTTCACCTCGGAGAGCAGCTGCTTCTCTTCCTCGGATTCACGGTAGTGTTCGCTCTCCGCCAGCAGTCTTGTGATTTCATTGCTGTTCTCAGACCTGATCGCTGAGAGCGTGTTGACAAGTGGCCTATTCTCCACCAGGACTATTTCCATCACGATACGGCTATTGTCATCGGAGAGCTTCAACGCTCTTCGCGCCACCTGCAGGGCGACTAACTTCCTCCCGGTGACGTCGAAAAAGGTCTCGTCGATTGCTTGCATCCGGCGAAGCCCGAACTGCGCGATGCCCGCCAGGAGGGCAATGAGGACAGTAAACGCGATGCCTAATTTCAGCGCTATGCGTTTGGTTTTCAACGGTTAGTGCCCTCTCCAGCCCGGTCAAGGTTTGGAGCGAAGGGTCCTTCCGGAATAAACAATGGAATCGTTGCGCATCGGAGGGTTCGAAATGAGAGGTACTGCGAGAACATATTCAAAACCAAGAACCGATACCGATCCCCTTTTACCTTAACTTTCTGCTTGCTTTTGTGGCGAGATAGACGACGGGCTGGGTCCCGCTCAGGGCGTTTTATCCCAATTTGACCGTACTCCTGCTGGAGAGGCCACCATAGTTACGAAAGGGAGCTGCTTTCGAGGGCAGCTGAACAACTTGCTGAACTGCGCTCTGTTTCTACATCACGTGCGTCACGTATTTGCGCTTTCTCAGAAAGAATCTTCTGCGAGATGCCTTTCCCCCACCTTTCCCGCCCTCGCGAGAGTTCGAAAGATCGAAAGATCTGTCCCTCTATGACCGCAACTGCCACCGTCCACTGATCGAGCGCAGCTTTGACCCTTTCTGGAATGGGCAGGGTTCGGATGTGGCCGCCCTTGCCGACCAGATCCACGACTGCCCAGCGCCCTGCCGCATCTGCACTTCATCGAACTCCAAGCCGACCAGCTCCGATCCGCGAACGCCACAACCGAACAGCATCGCCAGCATCGCGTAGTCTCGCTTGGCTCGGATGCCATCACCTTAAGCATGTTGGAGCACCTCTGAACCTTGCTCTGCGCTCAGCCAATCGCCGGAACGAAACGCGAATTGCTTGACCCTTCCCTCAGGTGATACCCGCTGCCAGTTCCGGGTCTCGCCGCGAGTTGTTGGTTGACGATGTTTGCCGCCAGACCGCCTGATTCCAGGTGAGTGCGGTGCAAACGACTCCGAGGCGATTGAAGGCGAGGCGGGGCTCGGAGCAGTACCCATCCAACCTTCGTCTCCGACCATCCGGCTTTTTAGACACAAGGCCACTTGATCCAAATTGACCAGAAAACTCCCCGGATTTCTGAAATCATGGCTTTTATTCGGACAAGAAGAACCCAAGAGCAATCCGCCAAAGTGACCCTTGCCGAAGTCATCAAGGAAACGGCGAAGCCGAGGGTGGCTATGTCTGCCAGAGAGGATCGGCACATCGTTCTCAGGGAGTTCCAGTCGTGGAGAACAATGTTGAGAACTGAACCTGCGATCGAAAGAAAGCCGCGGCCGACTGCAGACACTTACAAAAGGGGAGCTACAACTTTGTACTGGCCAGTCATCATGAAATTCGTGACTTCGGATCGAAGAGTTGCTGCTAGTGCTTCACTCACAGTACTGTGCTCCGTTCTGTGGTTCGTCACCTGCACCTTTCATCCGGTGTCCCTTGCCGCCCAGTCTTCACCCGACCAAGCCGATAGCTCGGGCGCGCAGGAAAAGCAAGCGCGGAAACTCGCGACTCAAACAAAGACGATAACCGGTTGCTTGCAAAAAGGCTACGAGCCAGGCGAGTTTTCAATAACAGGCGAAGATGGCAAGGTCTGGGGTCTGCGCAGCAGCGCCGTTAAGCTTGGCGGGCACCTCGGGCATAAGGTGACTGTCAGCGGCCTCATAACCCACGAATCGAAGGCGGGAGATACGAAAAAGGGGAACACGGAGAGCGTGCCCGGCAACGATGAGTCCGGCGATCTGCGCGTTGCGAGCTTGAAGATGGTCAGCAAGACTTGCGGCAAATAACCTGATTGGTGCTTTGGGTTAAGGAGAACTCTGGCCTGTCGATTGTTGACTCCTTGAACCGGGGTTCTGAGCGCTTGACCGGCCAATCTTCGGAGCTGAACAGGAGGAAACCCGTAGCTTATAGACCACACCCATGCCGCCGCCCAAGTTCTCCGCGATGCGGTAGTGCGAGATGGTCCGGCCGATCATTGGAGCAGAATCGTAGGTCTGCGAAACTAGCAAGTCAATGAAAGCTGCGGAGTTGGCCCCGACTCACCGGCGCGCACGGCTTGTTCGCGACAACTCTCGAACCAAATGCTCGAAATCGGGGGGCAGTTTGCAGTTAACCGAGACACTCTCTCCCGAGTGCGGATGGACAAACTGAAGATACGCGGCATGAAGAGCCACGCGAGCAATTAGCGGTTCCGACGATTCCGCCCGGTGGTATTTTCGATCTCCGATAACCGGATGGCCAATCGCCGAAAATTGCGCTCGGATCTGATTCTGCAATCCTGTCACCAGTTCAACCCGGACGAGCGAGGCATCCGCAAAAAGGCGTTCGACGGAATATCGAAGTTCGGCACGAGCCGCCTGGGGGTCTCTCGCCGTGCGCAGCTGTTGAAACATTCCTTGACGTCGAAAATAGTGCACGAGCGTCCCTGCCTCAAGATCGAGACGGCCGCGGAGTACCGCGAGATACTGCCTTACGGGAGTGTGGTCGAGAAACTGTCGCACCAGCGCATCTCGGGCCGGACCGGTCTTCGCAAATAGCAGAGCCCCGGAGACAAAACGATCGATGCGATGCACGACCGAGGCTCGTTCTCTCTTCAGCTTCAGTTTTGCGGCAAGCAGAGACAAAGCGGACGGAGTATCGGAGCCCTTAATCGGCACAGCCAGAAGTCCGGCCGGCTTGTCGAGAACGACCACGGCACCGTCTTCGTAAAGCACGGAAATCGCCCGGGGGAAACGAGGCCGGCGCCAGTCTTCGTGGGCCGCAACCTGATCCGGCTTTCCCGCACGGCTGCGAGTCTTTCGCGGAATTTTCTTCATTTGTCTGGGTGCCCGACGAACAGGCCATTATCAAACCATTCCGGCGATATCGCAAACATTAAGGTCGCGTCCCGTTAGCCTCTGAGAACAATCCCCAGAAGTGCCGCCAATCGCGCGCGATGGAAGCCACTTATACGCGGAGGCGACTGTCCGTCACTAGCGTGGCCGTTGCTTGCTATCATGTACGTTTACTATGGTTGCGCCTTTGGCCGACGTTGCCCAGCGTAGGGACTCCGGCAAATCCTGCCGGCAGGTTCTCGCTCGTGTTGACCAATGTCACTGGAAGCCCTCGAGCACCCGGCACGATCCGGTAGAGCTGCTGGTCGAGGCTAGCCGCGACCGGCTTTCAGAACTTCTGCCCATCAAGTGGGCACGCATGGCAGCTTCGCCCTTCGGCTTTTTCCGCGGCGCGGTGCCGGTAATGGCGGCCGACTTGGCCTCGATCCCCACCACCGGTATCACGGTTCAGATTTGTGGGGATGCCCATGTACGCAATCTTGGCGCTTTCGCCTCGCCCACGGGCGCTCTGGTGTTTGACATCAACGACTTCGATGAAACCATGCCGGGTCCGTGGGAGTGGGACGTCAAGCGGCTGTCCACCAGCCTCGTCCTCAGTGGCCGCGAAGCTGGCCAGTCCGCCGGAGCATGCAAGGCGGCTGTCGAAAGCTTTGTGGCTGAATATCGCAAGTCGGTCAGCTACTGTTCCAAGCTGACGGTCCTGGAGCTGGCGCGCTACACCGTGCATCGGCATATGGAGGCCGGACCGCTGGTGGAACTGATCGAGAAGGCCGAGCGTGCAACGCCGCAGCACACTCTCGAGAAGCTCACCCAGAACCGCGACGGTGGGCGGCGGTTCAAGGAAGCCAAGCCGCTGTTGACGGCGGTTTCCGACAAAACTCGCCGCGACGTGCTCACCGCGCTCGAGGGCTACCGTGCCACGCTTTCGCAGGACCGGCTCCACTTTCTTGCACGCTACCAGCCCGTGGACGTCGCCTTTAAAGTTGTGGGGACGGGCAGTGTTGGCACGCGCGACTATGTCATCCTGTGCTTTGGCAACGGGAGCGAGGACCCGCTTTTCTTGCAAATGAAAGAAGAGCCTGCTTCCGCTTACGCGAAGTATCTCAAGGCTGAGATCCCGCACAACCATGGGGAGCGCGTCGTGCAGGGACAGCGTCTGATGCAGGCGCAGTCGGACATTTTTCTCGGCTGGACCAGAATGGACGGACGCGACTTTCTGGTGCGCCAACTCGCCGATCACAAGGCCGCCATCGACGCCGAAAATCTCAAGGGTCGCGGTTTGAGCGAATACGCTAAGATGTGCGGCGAGGTGCTGGGCAAGGGACACGCGCGCTCTGGTGACGCCTGCGTGTTGGATGGCTATTGTGGTGACGACGAAAAGCTCGACAACGCCATAGCCGAATTTGCCGTCGCCTATGCCGACCAGAGTACGGCCGACTACGAGCTGTTTACGAGTGCGGTGAAGAAGGGGCGACTTGCAATCGCAAAAGGCGTGGACGGATGAATCGGATCGCCTCAGCATGATCTTGTTGGCCTCAACTACCGGAATGTGCTTACACCATTTCCCAAGGAGCATATCGGAGCGCCGACAACATCAACCCGATAGGTGACACTTCTAACGAGGTAGCGATGGGGACATTTCTAACGAGTTCATTATCGTTCATTATCAGGACCATTTGACGTCCGGCCGGAACCACGTTAATCTGCGCCGGGTGAAGCCAAAATGCCGAATCTTCTTCCTGCTCGCTACTTCGAAATGGGCTGCCGCATTCCCAGGGAATATTTCTGGGTGATCGGCTGGGGAGAGAGCGATGTCGGAACCGAGATCGGATCCTATGACGCCGCCCTGCACATGGCCGGCATCGAGAATTACAACGTAATGCTTTACACCTCCGTGCTGCCTCCCGATGCGGTCGAGCTCTCACACTTGCCTGACATCCACCATGGGTCGGTGCTTGAGGGAATCCTTGCCGTTCGGCACACCGATAAACCCGGAACACGCATCACAGCTGGTCTCCTTTTGGCCAAGGTCTATCGCAATTCAGACGGCTCTTACCTGGGCGGTTTTGCGTGCGAGTATGCCGGCAACGGATCGATCGAAGAAGCGGAGGCCAATCTACGGGAAGCGATGCAGCAGCTTTTTGCGCGGCGTTATCAAAAAAGGTTCTACAAACTCGAGATTGGGAAATCGGTCGTCCGGACGTACACGCCGGAAAGATCGTTCGGGACCATTCTTGTGGGCATCGGCTTCGCCAGCTACCTTGTCCCGGTATTGAAACCCGCGGTGGACGTAACCCCTTCCCACAAGGACAAGTCGCACGTGAAATATGCGACCAGATGAGGGAGCGAGTATCGAGTTCCCTATTTCGCATCGGCGAATCCTGCGTGTATTGATGGAAGGGTAGCCCATCACGCGGGAGCAATACCGCACATCGGGGGTCCGACGTATGGGGAGCAATCCTTGAGCCTTCCTAGAACGCGGCCCTCGTTTTATCAGCTCAAACGCTTCTTGGCGAGTGTTGCCGGCAGTGATTCGCTGCGACTGCCGAGTTCGTGCCCAAAAGCAAATGCCTTGAGGGAACTATGACTCAAAAATTTGATGTGATCGTAATTGGAACCGGATCAGCCGCCTCGGCGGTGGCGTCACGCTCTCGCAAAGCAGCATGGCAGGTTGCGATAGTGGATTCGAGGCCGTACGGAGGTACCTGTGCTCTGCGCGGGTGCGACCCAAAGAAGGTGCTCGTCGGAGCTGCCGAATCCGTTGACTGGATTCATCGCATGAAGGGAAAAGGCATTCAGGCCGCGAAGCTTCGGATTGATTGGCCCGAGTTAATGCGTTTCAAGCGTTCTTTCACTGAGCCGGTTCCGAAACGGCGCGAAGAAGAATTTGCGAAAGCCGGCATCGCAGCGTTCCAGGGTCGGGCACGCTTCACCGGTCCAACCACAGTACGAGTAGGGGAAGAGACCTTGGTAGGACGGTACGTCGTTATAGCGACCGGACAGTGTCCAGCAGATTTGGAGATTCCCGGCGCTGAGCACCTTACGACCAGCGATCAGTTCTTGGAGTTGGACGAGCTCCCGAAGAGGATTCTGTTTATCGGAGGCGGGTATATCGCCTTTGAGTTTGCGCATGTGGCGGCGCGTGTGGGAGCGCAGGTCGCAGTCCTACACCGGGGCCTCCGCCCACTGGCCCTCTTTGACCCGGATCTCGTTGATCAGCTTGTTGAGCGGACTCGCGAACTTGGCATTGACGTTCATCTGGCAACCGAAGCGATCGGGATTGAAAAGAGCTCCGGTCAGTTGACTGTCCGGGCAGTGGCTTCCGGGAAGACGGGCGTGTTTCAGACGGATATGGTTGTACATGCTGCGGGTCGCGTACCCGAGATCAGGGATCTGGATCTGGATGCCGCGGGGATCGAATGGGAGAAACGGGGGGTGCGAGTCAACGAATTCTTGCAGAGTGTGTCCGTTCCATCTGTGTATGCGGCGGGAGATGCCGCCGCCAGCGGAGGCCCGCCGCTGGCTCCGGTGGCAAGTTATGAAGGGTTGATCGTGGCAGCAAACCTATTGCAGGGGAACCATCAGAAACCAAACTACATCGGCATTCCCTCGGTCGTGTTCACGGTCCCCCCGCTGGCTGCAGTCGGTCTCAGTGAACGCGGGGCAAGTGAGCAAAACCTTAAGTTCAGGGTCAAGAAGGAGATGACCTCGACCTGGTATTCATCTCGGCGGGTTGGGGAAACATGTTCCGGCTACAAAGTGTTGGTGGAAGAAGGCACAGACCGCATTCTGGGCGCTCACATTCTAGGGAGCGAGGCCGGTGAAGTCATCAATCTCTTCACGCTTGCTATCCGTTCTGGGATGCGAGCCACGGATTTAAAGCACATGCTGTTGGCGTATCCGACGAGTGGTTCAAATACAACGCGCATGCTTTAGCAAGGTCGAAGCAGACCCCGATACTGCCCACAGCAGCTGATGTTTGCGATTAGGGGCCTTTTGAGGTTCGGGGTTCCGCTCAAGGCAAATCTCTGAGACTTGCTGGATTGATCACAGAGTGGCAGATTAGACCCAGTCTGGTCGCGGGCCAACCCTTCTTGAGCGACGGTTGATGGAGTCACATACGACCGTCCTCATCACCCGACGTTCCACAAGGACCGATTTGTGGCTCAAGTAACACGGAGCCGCCGTCGCGGAATGGCAGCGCAGCGACCGTGGTAAGAGATTAGAACCCGTTTTTGCGAACGAAGTTCTAGTCGTGGAGAACGATGTTGAGGAGCGAACTGTGAACTTGCAATTCGTTGCCAGCATGATAATCAATGAACCCCAATTTCCTGAACCTGTTCATAAAAAAACTGACCCGCGATCGCGTCGTGCCTATCATCTCTGCGAGCGTCTCTTGACTGATCTTGGGGACTAGGGTCTCGGGTTTGCCGTCCTTGCCGAACTGAGCTAGCAATAGCAATATCCGGGCCAGTCTTTTTTCACTGGAATTGAAAAGCTGGTCAACCAAATCCTCTTCGTAGCGGATATTCCGGGTCAGCAAATATGCCACGAACATATCGGAAAACGCGTGTTCCCGGTGAAGCACTTCCATCATGGACTTCTTGTCGATTCTCATCACGGAACAATCGGTCATTGCGGTTGCGGAGCAGAGGCGGAGAAGCTGGCCTGTAAGGCAACCTTCTCCAAAGAAATCGCCCTTGTTCAGAATGCCGATTGTGGCTTCCTTCCCGATCTGCGACACAACGGTGAGTCTTACCTTTCCTTCCCTTATATAAAAAACAGCATCGGACGGGTCGCCTTGAGCAAAGAAGGTCTGCTTCTTGAGAAAAGGTTCGATCTTTCGACCGCCATTGATGGTCGAAAGGAATGTCTTGGGATCGAATTTGGCGGCCTTCTTGGCCGCTACCGCGGGCTTCATAATTGGCCCCTCTCAAGAGTTTCGAATGCGCAGAAGGAAAATTCCTATTATTAAGGAAGAAAAAATGCGCAAGAAGGGTGAAAACAGGGTCAAGCTGGGAGGCACATACTGCGATTCCGCCCAGAATAATATTTTCACGATTTGACGCCGAAAGTCAAACTGCCTTGGCTTCGATGATACTCGTGGCCACCTCAGTATAACGGACGAGATTTACGGTGGAACTAATGGGAACCGGAGGTGGGTGGAGGCGCAGGTTTCTCCGGGTACAGGCGGTGAAACTCCGGCTCGTCGTGCAAAGGGATGAGATCTGGATCGCGGCGAGCCCACGCGGCGTCCTTGAAACCCGCTTCCCAGGATTTATGCAGGGCATCCAGGGCATCCGATTTTCTGTTCAGTTTGCAGTACAGACAAGCTGCATTGTAAAGAATCGACGCTTCATTGGCGCGTAAAGTAACCGCCAGGTTGAGCTCGCGTAAGGCATCGTCAGACCGTCCCAAATAAGCGTAGTCGGAACCCAGCAGAACGCGCGCCCGCGCGTCTTCGGGCACTTGTTTCAAATGGTTTTCAAGCGCCGCCATCCTGCGCTGGCGCATGTTGCGAAGCCCTTCTTCTTTGCCCATCGCACCCAGACAGTTCAGGATGGGCACATAGACGTTGTAGTCTTCACCGCTCGCTTCCACAGCGGTTTCCGCAATGTCCAAAACCTCCTGGTAGCGCCCCGCGGCGAACAGGGCGCGGCAAAGAAGGTAATGGGCGCCTTCACAGTCGTGTTTGCGTTCGATGGCCTTCTTGGCCATGCGCACGGCTTCGTCATGCAGTTCGGCTGCGTAAAGCACCCAGGCCTGGCTGACCTGCACTTCCGGGAGGTCCCAGCGCAGAGCTACGGCCTTGCCGGAGGTATCCCGCGCGCG
>Ga0302324_100030811_pt1 | contig 10133 bp, 10 predicted proteins | sample Palsa_T0_1_FD_201949 | JGI IMG/M metagenome (GOLD analysis project Ga0302324, IMG submission 201949) | Peat permafrost microbial communities from Stordalen Mire near Abisko, Sweden - Palsa_T0_1 | ecosystem: Environmental > Terrestrial > Soil > Palsa > Peat permafrost | place: Sweden: Abisko... | reverse complement strand
CGCCAGCCCGGTCCCCCGCCCCCTCCACGGCGTGCTGCACGCGCTCGGCGTCGCGCTGCATCCGCTGTTCCGGGCGGTCGACCACGCCTTCGATGCCGTGGCCGGCGCCATCCCCGGAGGCCGCGCAGTGGTCTGGACGATCCTGGCTGGACTCGTCCTGCTGACCGGCGCGGTGCTCACCGCGCGAGCTACCCGCGGGGTGTTGCGCGACCCCGAGCGCGGCATCGCCCCCGCCGGCGGGCCGCGGCTGAGCGCCGAGTCGATCGAGGCCGCCGCGGTGGAGGCCGAGCAGGCCGGACGCCTGCAAGACGCCGTCCGGCTGCGCTTTCAAGCTGGGCTCATGCGCCTGGCCGAGCACGACCTCATCGACGCGGCGACCTCGACGCCGAACGCGCAGTTGCGTCGGACGCTGCGCTCGGAGCGGTTTGACTCCCTCGCGCGCCGCTTCGACGAGATCGTCTATGGCGGCGACGAGGCGCGGGCGCAGGACGTCGAGGACGCCCGTCGCGAGTGGCCGCTGCTAGTCGGGAGCCGCCGGTGAGCCCGGCGGCCGCCCTCGGCGGTGCGCTCCCGACCCGGACGCGCCACGCCCGACCGTGGGGTGGACGACGCGGGTGGGTGCTCGCCGGCGCCGGCGCTGTTCTTGTCATCATCCTGCTCGAGCTGATCGGCAGCCTCACCGGTTCGGGCCCGCAGGGACCGGTGTCCTCAGCCTACGCGACGGATGCGCAGGGCCTCGCGGCCTGGGCCGAGCTGGCGGGAGGCGCTGGTCAGCCGGTGTCCGAGCTGCGCGCGCCACTGAGCACGGCGACGCTCGATCCGGCCAGCACGGTCGTCGTGCTCGATCCCGACGCCCTGTTGCGCGGCGACGGCGAGCGTCTGCTCGCCTTCGTCCGGGCCGGAGGGCGCCTGATCGTCGGCGGACAGGATCCCGACGCCGTCCTGACCGCGCTGTCGCCGGCACCGCCTGGCTGGGTCGGCACCGCCGGCACCAGTGATGGGCCCACGCCACTTGGCGCGAGCGTTCTGCCCGGTGTGGGAACGGTGGCCAGCGCTGGCGCCGGCGCATGGACGCAGACCTCCGGCGACCGCGTGCTGCTCGCCGACGCCGACGGGAACCCTGTCCTGCTGGCGCAGCGTCTCGGCGCCGGGGAGATCCTGCTGCTGGCCGATGCCTCTCCGCTGCAGAACGCCTATCTCGCCACGGCCGACAACGCCCAGCTGGCTCTGGTGCTCGGCGGGAGCCCGCGGCGCCCGCTGGTGTTCGTCGAGTCGGTCCACGGTTACGGCACGAGCCGGGGTCTGGCCGCGCTTCCGCTCGGCTTCAAGGTGGCGCTGATCGGATTGGCGCTGGCGGGGCTGTTGTGGGTGCTCGCGCGGGGGCGGCGCCTCGGGCCGCCCGACGCGCTCGATCCGCTCCCCGTGCCCGCTCGCTCCGCCTACGTGCATGCCCTCGCGCTCCTGCTGCGGCGCAGCGCGCGCCCGGACGAGCTTGCCCCTACGCTGCGCCGGGCGGCCGAGCGCGAGCTCGCCGCGCGCCCGAGCACCGTCGTCGCCGCCACCACCGGCGCGCCGCCCGAGCGCCGCCGCGCGCTGGCCCGCGCCGGCCTCGACGACGCCGAGATCGAGGCATTGTCTGGCGACGCCGCCAAGCCCGACGTGCTCGCGCTGGCCGCCGCGGTCGCCCATCTGCGGAGCCGGCCATGAGGGCGCTGGTCGACCGCGTGCTCGGGCAGGTGCATCCGGTGGTCGTCGGCCAGGACGAGACCGTGGAAAGGCTGTTCATCGCCCTCGCCTGCCACGGCCACGTGCTGCTCGAGGGCGCTCCGGGCGTGGCGAAGACGCTGCTCGCGCGCACGGTCGCCGCGACGCTCGGCGTGCAGATGCATCGGGTCCAGTTCACCCCGGACATGCTCCCCTCCGATCTGACCGGAACGATGACACTGCGCGGGGGTGAGCTGGCCTTCCGGCGCGGGCCGGTGTTCACCAACCTGCTGCTGGCCGATGAGATCAACCGCACGCCGCCCAAGACGCAGGCGGCGCTGCTCGAGGCGATGCAGGAGCGACAGGTGACCATCGACGGGCAGCCCCACCCGCTGGCCGACCCGTTCCTGGTCGTCGCCACCCAGAACCCGATCGAGTACGAGGGCACCTACCCGCTGCCCGAGGCGCAGCTCGACCGCTTCCTGCTGAAGGTCGACGTCGGCTATCCGAGCGCGCAGGACGAGCGCGCGATGCTCGACCTACGACGCGATGGCGTCGATCCCGCCAGCCTGGGCGACGTGCGGGTGGTGGTGGCGCCGGAGGAGCTCGCCGCGGCCGTAGCGCAGACCCGCGACACGGACGTGGCCGGCGAGGTGGCCGACTACCTGGTGGCCCTGGTACGCCACACCCGTGAGCTGCCGAGCGTCGCCCTCGGCGCGTCGCCCCGGGCCGCGGTGCATCTGCTCGCCGCGGCCAAGGCGCAGGCGCAGCTGCAGGGTCGCTCCTTCGTCACCCCGGATGACATCGCCGACCTCGCCGAGCCGGTACTCGCCCACCGGCTGCTGATGACGCCCGAGGCCGAGCTCGAGCGGTTCGGCGCCGGCGACGCGATCCGCACGGCGCTCGCCGAGGTCGAGGTGCCGCGCTGAGCGGCCGGCGATGACGCCGACGACCCGCAGCGCGGCGCTGTGTGGCCTCGCCGCGGCGAGCGCGCTGCTGCTCCCGGTGTGGCTGGCGGTCGGCGCCGTGCTCGCGGTGCTCGCCGCCACCGCGGTGGACGGCTGGATCGTGCGCGAGCCACCGCGCCTGCGTCGCCAGGTGGCGTCGGTGCTGTCGCGGGGGGTGCAGTCGGCCTTGGTGGTTCAGGCCCAGGCGCCGGACGGCCGGCGCGTCGCGCTGCGCCAGCCGCTGTCGACCGGGCTGTCGTTCCAGGCGGCGGCCGGCTCGCCCGGGCGCGAGCTGCGCGGTGAGCTGGTGGCCCGTCGCCGCGGTCGGCATACGCTGCCCGGGGTGGCCAGCGCCAGCCTCGGGCCGCTCGGACTCGCACGCTGGCATCACCGCGCCGGAGAGGCCGGGGAGATCCTGGTGTATCCCGACCTGCTCACCGCCCGGCGGCTCGTGCTCGCGCTGCGCGCCGGCCGCGCGGCCCCGGACGGGCGGCTGCGGCGGGGGCCGCTCGGCCTCGGCACCGACTTCGAGTCGATCCGCGACTACTCGCCCGACGACGACGTGCGCCAGGTCAACTGGCTGGCGACGGCGCGGCTGGGACGACCGATGAGCAACCAGTACCGCGTCGAGCAGGATCGCGACGTGCTCTGCCTGGTCGACGCCGGGCGCCTGACCGCCGCGCCGGTCGGTCGCGGCACGCTGCTGGACGCTTCACTGGATGCCACCGCGGCGATCGGCCTGGTCGCCGACGAGCTCGGCGACCGCTGCGGGGCGATCGCCTTCCACGCCGAGGTCACCCGAACGCTCCCGCCGCAACGACTCGGCGGCCGTCGGGTCGTACAAGGGCTATTTGACCTTCAGTCCGAGCTGCTTGACTCGGACTTCGAGCGGGCCTTCCTGCGAGTCGGGCGCGCCCGACGCGGCCTGGTGTTCGTGCTCACCGACCTCATCGACGAGGCCGCCGCACGCTCGCTGCTGGCGGCCACCCCGATGCTCGCGCGCCGTCACGCCGTGATCGTGGCGAGCGTGAGCGACCCGGCGTTGCAGGCGAGCGCCGCGACGGCGCCGCAGCGCCCGGAGGGGGTGTACGAGCTGGTGGCCGCGGTGAGCGTCCTGCAGGCCCGCGCGGATGCGGTGCGGCGCATCCGCCGCGCCGGCACCGAGGTGGTGCAGGCGCCGGCGGGCCAGCTGCCCGAGCGCTGCGTGCAGGCCTACCTCAGGGCGAAGGCGCGGGCCCGGCTGTGACCGCTGCGGGCCGGCGCGGCGGGCGTCCGCGCACGAGCACCAGTCCCCAGAACAGACCGCCCAGACCGAGCCCGACGGCGAGCGCCGGGCCGACCGGCAGGCCGCTCGGGGTGATCGAGCCCTCGGTGACGCCGGCGAGCACCAGCCAGGGCGCCGTCGCCAGCACGAGCGCCACCGCGCCGCGGGCCTGGCGGCGCAGCGCCTCGCCCCGCGGGAGGGTTCCCGGGTCGATCAGGGCGGCGCCCAGGCGCAGGCCGGCCAGGCCGGCGATGGCAAAGCAGGACAGCTCGAGCACGCCATGCGGCACGACGTAGCGCAGGAAGACCGTGAACGTGCCGGCCTGCAGGGAGAGGCCGCCGAGCGTGCCGAGCAGCAGACCGTTGTACACGAGCACGAACAGCGTGCCGGCCCCGGCCAGCAAGCCGCCGGCGAAGGCCAGGAAGGCCACCTGGATGTTGTTGGTGTAGATCGTGCTGGCCAGCGCCGCGGCGTTCGCCGCGCCGGTCGGGAGATCGTGCACGTGGGGATTGGCCGCCCCGCGATAGGCGGCCGGCACCAGGCCGACTGCCGCGCCGGGGTCGCTGGCCGCCCACAGGGCGCTGGCGACGGTGGAGGCGAACATGGCGATCAGTACGATCGCCAGCAGACCGGGGCGCGCCCGGATCGCGCGCCAGTAGCCGTGCGACATGTAGTCCCGCAGCGACCGCCGCGTGACGCGCTCGCCATAGACGATCTGGCGGGCGCGCAGCACCAGTCGCTCGAGCCGCTCGACCAGCGGATCGCCGGCGAACCGCCGACGCGCCACGGCCAGGTCCGCGACGCTCGCTCGATACAGCGCGCCGAGGCGCAGCACGCCCTCGGCGCCAAGCCGCTGCGGGCGGTGCCCGGCCCGGTCGAGCAACCCCGACAGCTCCTCCCAGTCCGGCGAGCGGTCGCGCAGGAAAGCCTCTAGGTTCATCGGGTGGAACTCGAGGATCGCGTCACGATCGCCACGCCGGAGGGGTTACCGCTCGGGCTGCAGCTGGCCGGGGCCGGTTCACGGATCATCGCCGGGAGCTTCGATCTGGCCTTCCAGTTGGTGATCATCGCCCTCATCGCGTTGGTCGTGGTCAACGTGTTCGGAGGAGCGGTGGCCGCCGCCCTGCTCGCAGTGAGCGTGTTCGGAGTGGTGTGGTTCTACCACGTGCTGTTCGAGGTTCTCGGGGCCGGACGCACGCCCGGCAAGCGGCTCACCCACCTGCGGGTGCTGCGCGACGACGGAACCCCGGTTGATCTACCGGCCAGCGCGGTCCGCAACCTGCTTCGCATCGTGGATTACCTGTTGTTCTTTCTGCCCGCGCTGTTCTCGATCCTGTTCACCCGGCGCAACCAGCGCATCGGGGACCTGGTCGCCGGCACGCTGGTGATTCGCGACGCGCCCCGGATGTCCCCCTCGCCCTGGGCGGCGTCCGATCCCGCGCCGGAGTGCTCGCGTCCGACCACGCCGCTGGACGTCAGCGGCGTGAGCGATGCCGAGGTCGCCGCGGTCCGCCGCTTCCTGGCCCGACGGGAGGAGCTCGATCGCGCCGCGCGCCAGCGGCTGGCCTACCAGTTGGAGTCGGGACTGCGCGCGAAGGTGGCGGGCGCGCCGCCGGACCCCAACCCCGAACGCTTCCTCGAAGCGCTGGTTGCCGCCAAGGCCCGCACGTAGGGCAGCGGATCCGCCCGCCGGCGGGTTAGCCTGACGCGATGGATCCGTTTGGCCAGGCCCCGCCAGAGCCGCTGGCCGCTCCGTCCCCGGTGGCCGACCCCAGCCCGCCGGCGTTCACCGTGCCGCGCGGCGCCTCCGGACCCCGCGCCGGGTTCTGGAAGCGATTCGTGGCGGTGCTCATCGACTGGGCGATGCTGTGGGTGATCTTCCGGCTGCTCACCCTGGTGCTCAAGGGCATCGGCGATGTACTGGCGCTGCTCATCGACATCGGGTACTTCGTCTACCTGGAGGGCGGGCCGGCCGGGCAGACGATCGGCAAGCGCGTGATGGGGATCCGGGTCATCAGCTTCCAGACCGGCGGCCCGATCGGCTACGGCCGGGCGTTCGCGCGCTGGGCCGTGCGCATCGTCTCGGCGCTGGTCTTCTACCTCGGCTACCTGTGGATGCTGTGGGATCCCGAGAAGCAGTGCTGGCATGACAAGGCCGCAACCGACGTCGTGGTTCCCCTTTCGGCCTACCCGGTGGCGGCGGACTGAGTCCCGCGCTCTATGCCCGCTCGGCTGGCGCGGCGGCGGCGTTGCGCTCGGCCAGCCAGGCCACGGTCATGTCGCGATACCGCGCGAGGCCCTTGTAGTCGACGAGGTCGCTGGGCAGATCGGCCAGCACACGCTCCAGCCGTCGCGACCACGCGGCCACCTCGCAGACCTCGTCCAGCGAGGCCAGGTAGGTGCGGATCGTGAACATGACCGCGTTGGAGCGGGGCAGTCGCACGAAATGCTGCACCTCGACGCGCAGGTGCAGTCGCTCGCCGATGTCCTCATAGCGCAGGTTCGCGCGCGCCGGCCCCCACTCGGGGTAGACCTCGGTCCCGGTGTCGAGCCGCCGGTCGACGGTCATCGACCAGTTCGTGCGCCGGTAGGCGCGGCCGGGAGCGAGCCCCATGAGGAACATGCGCGCGCGCGGCAGCACGCCGAGCTCGTGCACCCGCGGCACCGGCCCATGGACCTCCAGGAAGCGCATGCCGAGATCGAAGTCCAGCGACCAGTCGGCGGCGAAGGTGAGGATCCCCGCGTCGAAGAACAGATCGTCGTCGCGCTGGTCGAGCAACTCGACGTCCTCCTGCAGCTGGCGCGTGATCCACTCAAACGGCTCCCGCGGCAGCGTGGCGTCGTCGCCGAGCGTGAACGCCTGCTCGAGCTCGAGCCGGCGGTTGCGCCAGTGGCAGCGGTCACCGTCGCGCTGTAGGGCGAAATCCGCGGGGTAATCATGGGCCAGCGACGTCGTCGCGTGCTCCACGACGTCCCAGGCCGCCTGGCGCATGTGTCCGAAGACCTGGCAGCGGGCCGGGTCCGCCGCCAGGATCCGGGCCCGCTCGGCCACCTCGTCGAGGTAGTGCCCGTCGACGTCGTAGACGTGCTCGCCCCAGCTGCCGACGCCGTTGGCGCGCGGGCGCTGCGCCTCCTCGACGTTCACCGAGTACATGTAGCTGTCGGAGTCGAACGGGAAGGGGAAGCGCGCCAGTGTCGCGCCGGGCAGGATCTCGGACATCGGTCAGCTCCAGTCAGACGAGGTCAAGGACGAGCGGGCCCGACGCGCACCGCGAGACGCACGGCATCACGGCGGTGTTGGCGGCCCGTTCGGGCGCGGTGAGGTACGCGTCGCGATGGTCGGGCACACCGGCGAGCACGCCGGTGCGGCACTCGCCGCAGACGCCCTGCCGGCACAGGTAGCTGACCTGCACGCCGGCGCTCTCGAGCGCCTCCAGCAGCGACTCGTCGGCGCCGACCTGCAGCTCGCGCCCGTCGAGACCGAGACGCACGGCGAACGGATCGGCGGGCCCGAGGTCGAGCTGGAAGCGCTCGAGGTGCACGCGCGAGGAGGGCCACCCGTGCCGGCGCGCCGCCGCCACGACGGCCTCCATCATCGGCGCGGGACCGCAGGTCGAGACATGGGTGCCCAGCGGCTGGCGGCCGAGGATCGGCTCGAGCACAGCCAGCAGCGACGCGCCCTTCGGGTCCACATAGACGGCCAGGCGGCCCGCTCCCGTGCAGAGCCGCTGCAACTCGTCCAGCAACGGGATCGCGGCGCCGTCGCGGACGCCGTAGTGCAACTCGAAGGGGACGCCGGCGGCGCGCAGCTGATGGGCGTAGGACAGGAACGGCGTGATGCCGATCCCGCCGGCGATCAGCAGGTGCCGCCGCGCCGGCAGCACCGGCGCGAACAGGTTGCGCGGCGGCTCGATCTGCAGGCGGTCGCCGACCTCGACCTCGTCGTGCAGCGCCCGCGAGCCCCCTCGCCCGTCGGCGATGCGGCGCACCACGATGCGGTACGCCTCGGTGCTCGAGGGCGCGCAGGCGAGCGAATACGGGTTGCGCCGCACCCGCTCACCCGGGACGTGCACGATCACATGGCTGCCGGGCGAGAAGGCGGGCAGAGCCGCCCCAGGCTCGGGAATGAGCCGCAGCGCCCGGACGTCGGGACCGTACGGTTCGACGCCGGCGACGGTGACCGGGATCGTTGTCACGGCCACCGTTCGTGCACCTCCGGGAGCTCCCCGGCGACCTCGGCGTCGGCCTGGAAGCCCATGAACGCGCCGAGGCGCCGCGAGAAGTGGTGGTACACGGTGAGCGAGCGCCCGCAGCCGGCGCAGGGCACGAGATCGTGCGTCGCGCCCTCGGTCACGACCTTGCAGTGCGCGCACCAGACGCGTCGCGCGCCGCTGCCCCGTACCTCGACGAGCACCTCGTCGTCGGCCAGCCCGGCGGTCGCCGCGGCGACGGCTAGGCGACGGACGAACCCCTCGGGACCGGCGACGTAGAGGCGCAGTCCGACGCTGGCTCGCGACAGCCGGTCGCGCACCGCTGACTCGAGCGCGTCGGGTCCGGCGGAGGACTCGCACGAGACGCCGTCCGGCAGCGGGGGCGGCGGGCCGTCGAGCAGCAGCGTGAAGGCCCCGGGCCGCCCGGCTTGTGCCCAGGCGCGCGCCAGTCGCTCGGCCGCGGGCGCGTCGCCGGCCACCACGACGAGGTGAGCGACCCCGGCTGGCGCGAACGCCAGTCCACTGTCCCGCGGCGTGGAGGTGTGACGGGGGCTCACCCCCTCGATGACTTGCGCCTGCGACGGCTGGCTCATCGCTTCAATCCTCCGCTGGCGTCCGTGGCTGCGCACCAGTATGGACCGCACCCGGGCCCGGCACGCTGTGCCGAGTGGACAAGACGAGCGGCCGTTGCCTGGCCCGTCGGTCGAACGACACCCGGCCGGTGATCTGATCGCATACCCGGCTACCGCCCGCTCCCCGCTGATACCGACGACTGTGAGGCACTACCGATGTCCTATTCCTGGCGCACCACGATCCTCGCCGACCGCCACCGAGCGCTCGGGTCGCAGCTGGAGGACTGGAACGGGATGGGAACGGCGTGGACGTACGCCTCCGAGCTCGCCGACGCTCACGAGGCGATCCGCACACGCGCCGGGCTGATGGACGTCTCGGGCCTCAAGAAGGTCCACTACGTCGGCCCGCATGCCGAAGCGCTGCTGCAGGAGGCGGTGACCCGCGACGTGCGCAAGCTGTACCCGGGCCGGTGCGTCTACGCGACGATGCTCGACGAGCGGGGCAAGTTCACCGACGACTGCATCGTGTACCGCACCGGCCCCAACGCGTGGTTCGTCGTCCACGGCGCCGGGACCGGCCACGAGCAGCTGACCCGCGTCGCGGCCGGCCGTCAGGTCGCGGTGCTGTTCGACGACGACCTGCACGAGCTGTCGCTGCAGGGCCCGCTCAGCGTCGACTTCCTCGCCGAGCACGTTCCCGGCCTGCGCGGGTTGCGCTACTTCCATCACATCGCGACACAGCTGTTCGGACGGCCGGTGATGATCTCGCGCACCGGGTACACCGGCGAGCGCGGATACGAGATCTTCTGCAAGGCCGAGGACGCCGGAGCGATCTGGGACACGATCCTCGAGCTCGGCGTGCCCCAGGGCATCGTGCCCTGCGCGTTCACGACCCTCGACTGGCTGCGCGTGGAGAGCTACCTGCTCTTCTACCCCTACGACAACTCCCAGATGTACCCGTTCGCCGACGAGGCGCCGGGTGACAGCCTGTGGGAGCTCGGCCTCGACTTCACCGTCTCGCCGGGCAAGACGGGCTTCCGCGGCGCCGAGGAGCACACCCGCCTGCAGGGCCGCGAGCGGTTCAAGATCTATGGCGTGCTGCTGCAGGGCGACGACGCCGCCGCCGAGGGTGACACGCTGCACGCCGACGGCGACGAGGTCGGCGTGATCACCTGCGCGATGTACTCGCGGCTCACCGGTCGGTCGATGGCGCTGGCCCGCCTGGACGTCGAGCACGCGGTCCACGGGACGCCGTTGCAGGTGCGAGGCAGCCTCGAGACGGGCGCCATCGCCCACACGCTTCCCTTCGACGACCCGACGAAGGCGAAACGGACCGCGACGGGCTGAGCCACCCAAGTCGCGGCCTACGTCGGCACCGGTTCGAGGCCGTCCTCGCTGGCCACGAGCTCGAGGTCGGGCTCCGGCGCGAGATCCT
>Ga0302324_100030810_pt1 | contig 10133 bp, 7 predicted proteins | sample Palsa_T0_1_FD_201949 | JGI IMG/M metagenome (GOLD analysis project Ga0302324, IMG submission 201949) | Peat permafrost microbial communities from Stordalen Mire near Abisko, Sweden - Palsa_T0_1 | ecosystem: Environmental > Terrestrial > Soil > Palsa > Peat permafrost | place: Sweden: Abisko... | reverse complement strand
GATCAATATTTCGGCGATATCGTATTGCCGCGCGATCCGGCGCTCGATGCCGCGCTGGCATCCAGCGCGGCGGCGAAGTTGCCTTCGATCAACGTGTCGCCAATGCAGGGGCAATTTTTGCATCTGCTGGCGCGGATCGCCGGAGCGAAGAAAATTTTGGAGATCGGAACGCTGGGTGGATACAGCACCATCTGGCTGGCGCGAGCGCTACCGGTGGATGGAAAGCTGATTACCCTGGAGCTGGACCCGCGCCATGCGAAGGTTGCGCAGGCCAACATCAACGGCGCCGGGCTTGGGAAAATGGTTGAAATTCGCGTCGCGCCGGCGATCGAATCGCTGCCGAAGTTGGCGGCCGAGAAAAGCGGGCCGTTTGATTTTATTTTCATCGATGCGGATAAGCCGAGCACGATGGATTATTTCTCCTGGGCGATGAAATTGTCGCGCGTGGGGACCGTTATCGTCGTGGATAACGTGGTGCGCGAGGGGGCGGTGATTGAGGAATATAGTTCGGACCCGGCGGTTCAGGGGATTCGCAAATTCAATGATTACCTCAAGACAGAACAACGTGTCGTCGCGTCGGCGATTCAGACGGTGGGGTCGAAGAAATATGATGGGATGGTGATTGTGCAGCGGGTGAAATAACGGGCCTGGAATGCTGAATTCACGTCGAACGAGGAGAAAAAGACAAAAAGCTGTTACCTTTTGCCGCCGCTGCTTTATGCAGGATTATGAACACCTGTCCGAAATGCTCGACGGAGTTTTCCTCGGACACGCCCGGCGGTTTGTGCCCGGCTTGTCTGCTGCGGCAAGGGATGGAAGCCCAAACCACTGCAGCGGCCGAGCCGTCGGACGCTACCGCCCAGTCGATTTCGCCCGAGCAGCTTGCGGCGCTGTTGCCGCAGTTTGATCAAGTCGAACTGATCGGCCGCGGGGGCATGGGGGTTGTTTATAAGGCGCGTCAGAAGAATCTGGATCGATTTGTGGCGATAAAGGTTTTGTCCTCACGTGTCGCCAACGCCGCCGGATTTGCCGAACGATTTGCCCGCGAAGCACGGGCGATGGCGCGGCTGAATCATCCCAACATCGTCGCCGTCCACGATTTTGGCAGTGTGACTTACGATGGCCACCAGGCGTGGTATTTCACGATGGAGTACGTGAACGGCTCCAATTTGCGGGCGGTGCTCACGCAAGTTTCCTCCGAGCAGGCATTGGCCATCGTGCCGCAGATTTGCGAGGCGCTGCAATACGCTCACGACATCGGGATCGTGCATCGGGACATCAAGCCGGAGAACATCCTCATCGACAAAACCGGGCGGGTGAAGATCGCGGACTTCGGGGTGGCCAAACTGCAGCAACAAGCGAGATCGCAGGCGGATTACACGCTGACCGGCACGGACTGGGTGATGGGGACGCCCGGTTACATGGCCCCCGAACAGATGGAGCGACCCACGGAAGTCGATCATCGCGCGGATCTGTATTCGCTGGGAGTCGTGTTTTACGAAATGCTGACGGGCCAGCTTCCCAAAGGGAGATTTGCCCTGCCGTCACAGAAGGTGCATATCGACGTGCGGCTGGATGAGGTGGTTCTCAAGGCGCTGGAACACGACCGCGAACTGCGCTACCAGCACGCCAGCGAGGTGCGGACGTCCATTGAATCGGTGCGGGATACGGCGGTGAAGCAGACCAAGGATCCTGTACCGATCGCCCCGGCGATTCCTGTTCCACTCGTCAATCAGCCGCCGCCGCGCCTTTCTCGAATGACGGTCATCGCCGCGATCTGTGGGGTCGTCGGAATGTTGTCGGCGCCGCTGATTCTTTTCGCAACGTTAAGTATCCAAAATCTCAACAACCCGCGTGCGTCGCTCCATGAATGGGAACCCCATTGGGCGGTTGCGCTGTTTTTCGCAGCCTCCATGATCACCGGATTGGCCGCCGCGGCTATGACGCTGCTGGGCGTCATAGCCGTACCTCGCATTCGTCGTTCACCCGAGAAATTGTATGGTCTGCGGTTGGCGCTCCTCGATGCAATGTTGTGTCCGCTTTTGCTTTTGGATGCGATCATATTGGAATCGCTGGCGTCCCTGGCGGAACTTCACCAACACGACGTCTTTACCCCTTGGGTCTTTATCCTCGCGCTCGTGCTGACATTGCCATGTGATGCTGTGATTTATTGGCTGGTGTGGAGAAAGCTGCGGATTACCAAGACTCCGTCCCTGCGCACGCTGGATTTTGGGAAATCGCCTGCAAAAAAGACTCTCTTCCGCTCCTCCGATTGGTGGTTGCTCGCGCTTTATTTGCTGGCCGTGCTGGTCGCATGCCTTCTGGTGCAAGCAGTGCCCATGCTGGGGGCATTGATGCTTTTGGCGATTCTATTGAGTGCGGGTCTACAACTTTCCTCGCGCTGGCGGAAGCAAGTGGAGCACGAGCGCGGCTTGAGGGCGGCGTCGGGCGATGTTGCCACTTCATCATCCTCGACTGAAGAAAAAAAGCCGGCCGCGCCCAAGTAGTGAAGGGCCGAGTGTGGCTTGCCTATCCATTTGCGATGAAAGAAACTCATCAATGCAATGAAAGAAAAGCCACACGAGCCGGGGGGCAAGGATTATTTTGCGACCACGCGCTGGACGGTGGTTCTGGCCGCAGGCGACCGAACACCCGAGGCTGATCAGGCGCTGGCCCAACTATGCCAACTTTATTGGAGTCCGCTTTATGCCTTCCTCCGCAGGAAGGGACACCAACCCGCGGAGGCGGAAGACATTGTGCAGGGGTTTTTCGTGCGGCTCATCGAAAAATCGGCGCTTTCGGCGGCCGATCCGCATCGGGGACGATTTCGATCATTTTTAATCTCCTCGCTACAAAACTTCGTCGCCAACCGTCGGGATTTCCAGCAGGCGCACAGGCGCGGCGGGCGAGTGCGGACATTTAATCTCGATTTTCAGGCAGCCGAAAAAGCCTATCACCGCGAGCCATGGAGCGATCTGACGCCGGAGAAAATCTTCGACCGCCGATGGGCGCTGGATCTGCTGAATCTCGTGCTGACGCAATTGCAGCGCGAGCAAACCAAGGCTGGGAAGTCCAAGTTATTCGAGCGATTGCGACCATCTTTAACCGGAGATGAGGATGGCGCGGGTCATGCCCAGATCGCGGCGGAGTTGGGGCTCTCCGTCGATGCCGTGAAGATGGCCGCCAGCCGGCTTCGAAAGCGGTATCGGGAATTACTTCGGCAAACCATTGCCGACACCGTGGCGTCGCCGGAGGAGGTGGATGATGAGTTACGGGATTTGATCGGGGCGCTGAGTGGTTGAGCTTATCTGGCTTGCCACTGAAGTGAGCAAGCCCGGTGAATTGGATCGGCGCGCGATTCGCGTCAATCGCCGTTTTTGCCTTGGCCGGCGTGACGCAGCTCGCGGGCGGTTTGGCCGGTTTTGATGCGCAACCACCGGCAGAAATAAGCGCTTTCGCGGAAGCCGCACTTCTCGGCGATCCATGCGACTTTTTCGTCCGTGTGTTGCAATAGCGCTTTGGCTTGTTGCAGGCGGATGAACATGATGTAGTCGATGATGGTCATGCCGGTCTGTTTGTGGAATATCCGGCTCAGCGATCCGCGGTGGTAATTCAATTCCGCGGCGATCGACTCGGTGGACAATTCCGGATCGGAAAAATCCTGCTGAATCATCTGCTGGCTGCGCCGGACAACCTGATCGAGCGGCTTTTGCTGAATCGAATCCGCCAGGTCGTACATCGCCTCGATGGTCATGAGGCTGGCCTTCCGCTGCCCCGCCACCGAGCCGTCTTTCACGGCCTCGACCAATTGGTAAATGCGTGGCATCGGCGCCGGCACTTCGTTGTAAACGCCGGTGTTGATTCCGAGATGCAATGCCAGTTCGTCTGACATCGGCCCATCGGCGGTGATAAAGCAGAGTTCATTGTCATCCTCCTCTATCCAGAACCGTGAGGAAGTGCTGGGGAGGAAAATCGCCAGATCGCCGGGGATCATGTTCAGCCGCCGGGCGCCAAGAGCGGCCGTGGCTTTGCCGGAAATGAGCCAGGCGGCCATGAACATGCGATGCTTTTTGGGCATCTCAAACTTGCCGGCCGCCAGATGCACATGATTGGCAGATCTGAGGCAGATCGGCAACCAACAGGGCAGCGCGTCGGGCGCTCGTTCCGCCACCACGCCGCGAATCCTCCGCGCGATGGCATCTTGCAACGTACTTGGCATATTCCCATCCTGAAGTGTTCGGGCGGGGCTGGATCCGCCGCTCGAAGCCAGGGCATCGAATCAGTCCAGTTCTGACTTCCCGCTCAATGCCCGGAGTATTATTCGCAATGACCTGCATCGGCTGCAAATGCGTTGCATTTCATTGCGCATTTCGCCAAAAACACGAAAATCCATATGTCGGTGAGGGAATCCTCGCCAATGATTCCGTCGATCACCATCGACCGTCAGTTCCAGCTATCAATTACCCGCTGTCAATTAATTGCTCAGACCTGTGACAAAAGTACATATTAATTCAATTAAACGCTCATTGTCAAGCGTTGTGCGGATGATATGATGTATTTGGCGGAATGAACGCATCCTGAGACGGGAAGATTCAGGCCCAGCGCACCGCCATTGCAAAGCATCCCGCGTGGGTTGCTCCACATCCATTTATTTTGGAGTCCTCTATGAGGCGTACAAAAGGTTTCACCCTCGTCGAATTGCTGGTGGTGATCGGCATTATTGCCGTCCTCATCTCAATTCTTCTTCCCGCTCTGGGCAAAGCAAAACGTTCCGCACAGGTCGTGCAGTGTCAGGCCAATCTGCGCATGATGGGACAAGCTGTCTATCAATACGCTAATGACAACCAGCAATATCTGCCCGAAGGCAACGGTGAGCATAACGGAAATGTCGGAAACATGGGTGCGATATCGCAAACCTCACTTTTGTCCCAATGGATCGATGTAAACGGCATTTACCACGGCCCCAACGCCGCATATAGCGGAATGAACGGGGGCAATATACCCAGCACCGGGCCAAATGCCTGGCAGGATCCCGGTGCGAATATCGGCCGGTTGGTGATCGACGGCTATTTGGGGCATTATAAGTTGTCCACTCCGGGCACCAATGATTTTTACTTCGCCCGCAACGATATCACCCAGGCGCCGTTCCGCTTCTGCCCCGCTCAGGCGGATATCGTCGGCTGGATCCAGACGCACTGGGAGGCCTCCTATTATTTCAACCCGCATTGGGCTAACTCGGCCAATCCGGCCATGATGAGCACTGCGGGTATTACCCAAACCCAGGTGTACTCCGGCATAGAGACGGACCCGGTATGGGCCTACATTAAACTTGGCCAGTATCCTAGAAACCTGTGCCTGATGACCGATATGATTTACAACTGGTCCGGCACCGCCTATCACCCAACCGGGGGTGGAATTTACATTTTCGACATGCTTTTCGCAGACGGCCATGCGGCTGGCGTTCAAGACAAATATGTCTACCAGCTCTTAAATCCCAAGGGACCGAACCAAGGGACAGGAACACGACCGTATTACATACCGGGACAAGGTCCAGGCCTGGACGATTTTCTCGATATTGTTGAATGCGAAGCCGACGGCAAGAATCCTTTGAAGGACTATGGCATTTGGCCGAGAACGCCGTCCTCCAGCATTGCCGCAACCGTTAACTCGATACCCTACGAGGGCCGAGAAACATTTTTACATGCCAAATATGTCGTTAACTGGGAATAACCGGCTATTTCGATTGAGTTTCGCGCACTAAAGTCCCACCCGAATCCGGGTGGGACTTTTCATTTGAGGGTGCACAACTCCGTACCTCAATTCGTCCTCTGTTGTGGCTTCCTGGCATAACTTGCGGCGGCGAATCGAGGGCTTACAATCCCGCCTTCCCGTATTCGCCGCTGTTATGGAAAAACCCCTGACCACGCCGGAGATCGCTTCGCCTCAGAAAGACCCATCGACGCCACCTGCGCGCGGTCGCCGCTTGCCGCGCTTGCAGGAGATCGGGCTGCTGGTCGTCATTGTCATCATGGTGACGATTCTGAGCCTCTCTGGTTACATCAAGGCCGAGCCGGGGCAGCGCAACACCTTTCTGAATCCCAGCAATCTGATCGACGGCGTCGCCACGCCCATGTCTTATTACGCCATCATGGCCGTGGGGATGACATTCGTAATCATCTCCGGCGGGATCGACATCTCGGTCGGCTCGACGATGGGAATGTCGGCGATGGCGGCGGCAGCGGTGCTGGTCTCGCTGCCGGCGAATACTTCCGCATTAGTCGTCTTGTTTTTGTCCTTTGCGGTCCCCTTGGGGATTGGATTGCTCTGTGGCCTGCTCAACGGCGCGCTGGTCGTCGGATTGCGCATGCACCCGTTCATCGTGACGCTGGGAACGCTGAGCATTTATCGCGGCATCACCGTTGTGTGCCCCAGTCATCAGGAGATCCCCTTCCAGGCTGAGACGCTGCCACCTGCTTTCACCGATCATTTCATGCGATGGGAGATTTACGGCCAACGGCCTGTGCCCCTGATCATCATGGCGATCGTGACGATCATCGGGGGATTTTATCTGTCCCAGACCGCCGGCGGCCGCGAGATTTATGCTGTCGGCGGGAATGAAGAGGCCGCGAGATTCAGTGGGTTACGGGTCAAACGGATCAAGCTCAAAGTTTACGCCGTGGCGGGACTTTGCGCGGGTCTGGCGGGGATGGTGCTCCTGGGCACTTATGCGGGAACATCCACGGACACCGGATTTGGCTACGAACTGACGGTCATCGCCGCCGCCGTAGTCGGCGGCGCCAGCCTGCTCGGCGGCCGCGGGACGGCCCTGGGGGCGATTATGGGAACGCTGATCATCGCCTTGATTCAGAACGGAATTGACACACTGAATCTCAACAAGGAGTACCAGAAAATCATCGTCGGCGCTGCCATCATCGTGGCCGTCGCCGTGGACAATCTGAGCCAATACATCAACCGCCGCCGATTAGCCGGCGCGAAAATGGCGGGGTGAAGCACAATCCCTCTTCTTCCCTCCCCCGGAGTACCGGAGGAGGGGGAAAGTTTGTACAATCTCGCCACGTTTCGGCTTTCCATGTTCCTGGCGGAGGACAATCTATGAAGCGGCACACGGGATTGGGCTCTATTGCGGCCATTGGTTGCGCGATTCTTTTCGCACTCGTCGCGGGTTGCAGTAAACCCAGCGATAGTTCCACCAGTTCCACCAACTCCGGCGCCACGACAAATCCCAGCGGCATACGGCTCATCCGCATCGGCATGGTCGCCAAGAGCGAATCCAACGATGTTTTCCAGGCCGCTCATTCCGGCGCGGTGGACGAGGCAAAAAATTTGTCCATAGCGAACCATGTGGACATCGAAATTCTCTGGCGCACCCCGCCGGATGAGGATGCTTCCGCGCAAGCTGATGCGATCCGTGAATTGGCTGATGAAAAAGTGGATGGCATCACCGTCTCATGTTCCGAAGCCGCGCGACTGACCACCGCCATCAACGACGCGGTGGACAAAGGCGTGCCGGTGGTCTGCTTCGATTCCGATGCTCCGGATTCCAAGCGATTCGCCGATTACGGCACGGATGACATGCAGTGCGGCCAGGTGATTGTGCGCGAACTGGCCAAGTACATGAACGAACAAGGAACGATCGCCATTCTCGCCGGCCACGAAGGCTCGCCGAATCTCACACTGCGAATCAAAGGCGCGGAAGATGAATTGGCCAAGCATCCCAACATGAAACTGCTCGACAACGGCGTTTTTTATAACGAAGAAGTTCCGGAAAAAGCCGCCGAGACCGTCACGCAGGCAATGCTTTCCAATCAGGGCAAAATCGACGGCTGGGCAATGATCGGCGGCTGGCCGCTCTTCACCGACCACGCGCTCGACAGCGTCCCATCCAACGTCAAGGTCGTCTCGTGCGACGCGCTGCCCAAGCAGTTGGCGTATCTCCGTTCCGGCCAAGTCCAGGCGCTGGTGGCGCAGGATTGCTACGGCTGGGGCACACAGACGGTGGATTTGCTGGTCAACAAAATCCTCAATAACCAATTGCCCGACAATCCCAAGATTCCCAACCCGCTGACGATCGTCACTGTCGCCAAGCCCGATCCGAACATTCCCCCCGAGCCGAATGTTCGTCGCATGGCCCTGGACGACTTCGCCGGATACTGGGACCAATGGCTCAAAAAATAACCAAAGAATTTCCACCACGGAGGCACCGAGATCACGGAGAAAATACAATACATATTGCCACAAATAAAAATCAGATGAATACAGATCAGAGCATTGGGTTCTGCATTTATCTGTGTCCATGGGCCTTTCATCCGTGGCAAAAAGAATTTGAATTTCCTCCGTGCTCTCCGTGTCTCCGTGGTGGAAATCGCATTTCCTGGTGCAGTTGAAATGCCCGACAAACTGATCGAATTCCAATCCATAACCAAAACCTTCGCCGGCGTCCTGGCATTGGAAAATGTTTCGTTCTCCATCACCCCCGGCGAATGCCACGGATTAATGGGCGAAAACGGCGCCGGCAAATCGACACTGGGAAAAATCCTCGCGGGCATTCATCGCCCCGATTCCGGCGCGGTCCTCATCGACGGCAGCGCGGCCCGCTTCAACTCCCCCGCCGATGCAAGAGCCGCCGGCGTGGGAATGGTGCATCAGGAACTGGCGTTTTGCCCGGATTTGTCGGTGTGTGAAAATCTCTCCATGGGGCAATATCCAAGGAAATTGGGAATACTGGTGGATCGCCGCGCCATGGGCAAACGGGCGCGCGAACTGCTCGGCCGAATTGGGATCACGCTCGATGTGCATCAACCCATGCGCGCACTCTCTACAGCCCAGGAGCAGCTAGTGCAAATCGCCGCCGCGGTTGGAACGGGGGCGAGAATTCTCGTCTTCGATGAACCCACCAGTTCTCTCTCGGCCCCCGAAGCGGAAAATCTCTTTCATCTTATCGAACAACTCCGCGCTCGCGGCGTGACGATCATTTATGTTTCCCATCGCATGCCAGAAGTGCTGCGACTCTGCGATCGCATCAGCGTCCTGCGCGATGGCCGGCACATCGGCACGCTGGATCGCGCGGCCGCCGATCAGGATTCGGTCGTCCGCATGATGATCGGCCGAAGCATCGAGGCGTATTTCCCGCACCATCTGGACCGCCCCGCCGGCGATGTGATCATGGAGGTGAAGAATCTTTCATCCCCCGGCAAATTCAATGCTGTGAACTTCTCCATCCGCGCCGGCGAGATCGTCGGATTTGCCGGCCTCGTCGGCGCGGGTCGTAGCGAGATCGCCCAGGCGATTTTTGGATTGGATCCGATGGCTCGCGGCGAAGTTCAAATCGACGGCGCTCTGCTTCGATTGGGAAATGTGCGCGATGCCATGCAACGCGGCGTGGCGCTGGTACCCGAAGATCGCAAGCGCCAGGGTCTGGTGCTCATGATGGGCGGCCGGCAGAATTTTTCGTTGGCGATGCTCCGGCGTTTGCGGCGATGGGGAATCCTCGACAAATCCCGCGAACGTCGGCTGGCTTCCGATTCCTTCCAGCAATTACGGGTCAAAACCCCGTCGCTGGATTTTCCGGTCGCCAATCTTAGCGGTGGAAACCAACAGAAGGTCGCACTGGCGAAATGGCTGGCGCGCGGCGCGAAATTGCTGATCGTCGATGAGCCGACGCGCGGCGTGGATGTCGGCGCCAAGGCCGCGATTCACGGCATCATCGATGATTTGGCCCGGCAGGGAATCGGGATTATGCTGATCTCCTCTGAGTTGCCGGAATTGCTGAATCTTTCCACGAGGGTTTTGGTGATGCGGCAAGGCCGGCTGGTCGGCGAATTGAGCCGCCAACAACTCAGTCAGGAACGAGTGTTAAGAATGATGGCCGGCGTCGAAGGCGCGGCGGCGTGAGGAAACAACAATGAAGCGGATTGCATGGTCTGTGGCGGCGGTGATCGTCCTGACGTTTTTCGCGCGGATTGGATTGGCCGATTCGTTTTCAATTCCGGATTCGCCGCGGCTCACTTTGAATTTCAATCCGGATTGGAAATTCATTCGTCAGGACGTGCCGGGTGCTGAAGCGACAGATTTCGACGATTCCCAGTGGACCACCGTCGCCACGCCGCATACGT
>Ga0302324_100030806_pt1 | contig 10133 bp, 12 predicted proteins | sample Palsa_T0_1_FD_201949 | JGI IMG/M metagenome (GOLD analysis project Ga0302324, IMG submission 201949) | Peat permafrost microbial communities from Stordalen Mire near Abisko, Sweden - Palsa_T0_1 | ecosystem: Environmental > Terrestrial > Soil > Palsa > Peat permafrost | place: Sweden: Abisko... | reverse complement strand
CACTGGCCTTGTATGCGCGCTCGGGCGCGCTCACGTCTGACGCACGCGTTCGGAGCCGCGCTCGATCTCGGACACGTCGTCCGAGGCGCTCCCGTTCGCGCCGTTGCTTCCCTTCGTGATGCGCACGGCCAGGATGCGGCGCCCGTGCATGCGCTCGATCTTCAGGTGCACGTGGTCCTTCGTCTCGATCTGCTCGCCCTCTTGGGGAAGCCGGCCGAACATGCCGACCGTCAAGCCGCCGATCGTCTCGAACTCCTCGTGCGGCAGATGCGTGCCGAGGCGCGCGTTGACGTCCTCGATGTTCACGCCGGCGTCGACGACGGCTTCGTCGGGCGTGACGAAGCGAATCGGCTCCTCTTCACCGTCGTCGTGCTCGTCGCGGATCTCGCCGACGATCTCTTCGAGGAGGTCCTCCAGCGTGACCAGGCCCGCCGTGCCGCCATACTCGTCGACGATGATGGCCAGCGAGAACTTGCCCTTCTGCATCTCGCGCAACAGCTCGGAGATGCGCTTGTTCTCGGGCACCAGCGTGACGGGCCGCATCAGCGAGCGAATCGGGATGTTCGAGAGGTTTCCGTTCGAGAGCGCGATCAAGAGTTCGCGGTCGTGGACGACGCCGATCACATTATCGATCGTGCCGTCGTACACCGGCAGCTTCGAGTAGCCCTCGGCGATGACGAGATCGAGTGCGCGGCGTGCGGAGCTCTCGACCTCGACGGCGACCATGTCGGGCCGCGGCGTCATCACTTCGCGCACGATCGTATCGCCGAACTCGATGATCGAATGGATCATCTCGCGCTCGTCGTCCTCGAGCACGTTCTGCTCGGCGCCCACGTTGACGATGTTCCGAATGTCGTCCTCGGTGACGAACGGGCCGCGCGAGACTGGCGAGACGCCGAAGATGCGCACGATACCGTTCGTGACGACGAGGAACGCCATATTGACCGGCGTCAGCACCCACGCGATGCGCTCGACGATCGGGGCGAGGCGCAGCGCCCAGCGCTCGTTGTTGGCGACGGCGATCGTCTTCGGAATGATCTCGCCGAACATCAGCAGCAGCACCGTCATGACGATCGTCGACCACACGGCGGCGTGCGGAACGCCGATCCTGACCAGCACGATGGTCGCGAGCGAGTCGGCCGCGAGGAGCACGACCGTGTTCCCGATGAGGATTGAGGTGAGGAAGCGGTTGCGATCCTCGAGCAGGCGCAGGACGGAGCGGGCCCCGGGAAGCTTGCGCTCGAGCATCCCGCGGGCATGCAGCCGCGAGAGCGAGATGAGCGCGGCTTCCGAGCCGGAAAAGAACGCGCTGCCGAAGACCAACGCGACCAGCACCAGAATCTCGGGCCAGTGAGCGCCAACGTTCACGACGGTGGAGCCATGCAGCGCCGCGGCAGGCGGCGCTTGCTACTTAGGGGGTCGGTGCTCAAATTGGCGCCATTATAGCACATGGGGAGCCCTGATGAAGAGGAAGATCGCGTAGCTCACGCCGGCCCCGAGAACGGCTCCCAGGAAGACCTCCAGCGTGCTGTGGATGCCGGCCTCCACGCGGCTCTGGCTCACGAGAAAGGCCAGGAAGAACGCGATGACGGCGACGAGCAGGCTGGGAGCGAGAAGCGCGATGAGCGTTGCACCCGAGAACGCCAGCGCGGCATGGCCGGACACCGCGCCGCCCTGCAGGATCGACCCACGGCCCATGTAGGCTTTGGCGAAGATCGTCCCAATCGCCACGATCCCGAGCGTGATGAAGACGATGTTCGGCGGTGCCTGCGCGACCGCCGTGTAGACGCGGTTTCCGTTTGCCGTAATGCCCTCGTAGAAGATCAGGTACCCGACAACCGCGGCGACGACGGAGGCCACGAGGACGGCGCCCGCCGCCGTGTCCTTCGCGATCTTGGCCAGCGGATGGTGCGCGACGGTCATCAGGTCGACCACCGACTCGATCGCCGTGTTGACAAGCTCGAGGGCGATCACGAAGCCGATGAGCAGGATGATCGTCACAACGTAGAGCCGCTGCAGGCGCAGGTAGAGCGTCGCCAGCAGAACGAGGGCGCCCAGCACGAGGTGCGTGCGCATGTTGGGCTGGGTGCGCGTGGCGTAGACGATCCCCGCGAAGGCATAGTGGAACGAGCTCCACAGCCGGGCTTCGGTGATCCGCTTCACGCTGGCAGGCAGGCGCGCTGGTCGCATGCGTCCCCAGTCGTTCGGGGACGCCGGCCCTCACCCCGTCTGGGCGCTCAATAGGGCCAGGGGAGCCCGACCGTCGCCGCCAGCCGCCGCTCCTCGGCGCGCATGCGGGCGCGTTCCGCGGGCCGCTCGTGGTCGTGTCCGAGCACGTGCAGCACCCCGTGGATGAGCAGCCTGCGCACCTCGGCGTCGAGGGTCGCGCCGTAGCCGGCGGCCTGACGCGCGGCGGTATCGAGGCTGATGACGACGTCGCCGAGCAGCCGCTCCGGCCCCGCGGCGGCCGGCAGCGGACCCAACGGGAAGCTCAGCACGTCGGTCGCCGCGTCCTTCCCGCGGTGCTCGCGATTGAGCCGCCGGATCGCGGCGTCGCCGACGAGCGAGAGCGACAGGGTGCCCTCGGGCTCGCCCGCGGCGGCAAGCAGCGTGCGCGCCGTGCGCACGATCCGCCGGCTGTCGACCCGATGCTTGCGCGTGGTGTTGCGCAAGTAGATCCTCACGTCGCGCGCGCGTACGCGGTGATGATCTTCGCGACGAGCGGATTGCGCACGGCATCCTGCTCGGTCAGCTCGACGATCGCGATGTCGTCGATCCCCGCAAACAGCGCGCGCACGTCGAGGAGCCCGGGTCGGGCGCTCGGCGGGAGGTCGATCTGCGTGATGTCGCCGGTCACGACCATCCGCGAGTTCGCTCCCAGGCGCGTGAGGAACATCTTGAGCTGCTCGCGGGTCGCATTTTGGGCCTCGTCGAGGATGATGAACGCATCGTTGAGCGTTCGTCCGCGCATGTACGCGAGCGGCGCGACCTCGATGATCCCACGCTCGAGCGCGCGCGAGACCGCGGTGTCTTCCAGCAGTTCCGAGAGTGCGTCGTATAGCGGCCGCAGGTACGGGTCGACCTTGTCTTTCAGGTCGCCGGGCAGGAAACCCAGCTTCTCGCCCGCCTCGACGGCCGGCCGCGTCAGCACGATCTTCGCGCACTCGCGCGCGCGCAGCGAGCGCACCGCCATCGTCATCGCGAGGAACGTCTTGCCCGTGCCCGCCGGCCCGATCGCGAACGTGAGCGGCGCGCGCAACATCGCGTCGACGAACGCGCGCTGGCCTTCCGTCTTCGGGCGGATGTCGCGCCCGCGGTGCGCCGAGAACAGCGTCTTCGGGAGCGCGCGCGCGACATCCCCACTGGGATCGATCACGTCGCGAGCCGCCAGCGCCACGTCGTCCGGCGTTACCTGCGTCCCGGCGAACGCCGCGTCGTACATGCGCTGCAGGACGCCATGCGCCGCGTCGACGGCCGTCGCTTCGCCGCGCAGGCGGATGCGTTCGCCATCGACTTGGACCGTCACGGGGACGATCGCCTCGAGCGCCGCGATGTTCCGGTCGAGGTGACCGCACAACGCGAGAGGATCGCGAAGACCAGACAGTTCGAATACGCGCTCGGCTTGGACGTCGGCCACTACCGGCTTAACGCCCCCACGGGGCCGAACGGTTGCCGGGGGTCAGCGCTGGTCCGGGCGGCGGAGCGAAACCGGCGGTGCGAGCGCCTCGGAGAAGACGATCGCCGCCAGCAGGTTCGCGCGCCCGCGGAAGGAGGCAAGGAGCGGTGCGGCCGGCTGCGATGCGCTCGCCGGCGGGGGTGTCACGGCCGTCCGCGGCGCGTAGCGCAGCGGCGGGGGTGCTGCCGCCGGAGCCGGCCGGGGGACGATCGGGCGGCGCGCCGCCGCCCGGGCGGTCGCGATCGCGTCCTGAATCGAGCGCCCTGCAGCGCCGGCCGCGCCGCCACGAGACGCGCGCGCGACCGCCTGTAACGTCCAGAACACGAATGCGATCACCAGGCCAAACGCCGCAAAGCCGATGATCTCGTTCGTGTCCACGAGCGGTCCCTACGTGCCCGGCACGGGCGGAGGGGTGGGGCCCGGCAGGGTGACGCCACCCGGGCTCGACGGATCGCCGGCAACGCCGGCGCCGATCGACGCGCGCATTTCGGTGTCGGCCTTCACGTTGTTCAGCCGGTAGTAGTCCATGATGCCGAGGTTGCCGGCTCGGAAGGCCTCGGCGATCGCCTGCGGGATCTGCGCCTCCGCCTCGACGACCTTTGCGCGCTGGCGCTGCGTCTCCGCGCGCATCTCCTGCTCTGTTGCCTGCGCGGCGTACTGCTGCTCCGCGGCCTTGGCCTGCGCGATCTTGCGGTCGGCTTCGGCCTGCGATGTCTGCAGCTCGGCGCCGATGTTCTTGCCGACGTCGACGTCGGCAATGTCGATCGACACGATCTCGAACGCCGTCCCCGCGTCGAGGCCCTTGGCGAGCACCGCCTTGGAGATGCGGTCCGGGTACTCGAGCACTTCTTTGTGATCGATGGCGGCGCCGACTGCCGAGACGACGCCCTCGCCGACGCGTGCGACGATCGTCGGTTCGCCCGCGCCGCCGACGTAGCGGTCGAGATTGCTGCGCACGGTGATGCGCGCCTTGACGTTGAGTTGGATGCCGTTCTGCGCGACGCCCTGGAAGATCGGTGTCTCGATCACCTTCGGGTTCACCGATGTCTGCAACGCCTCGAGCACGTCGCGCCCCGCTAGGTCGATCGCCGCAGCACGCTGCCACTCGAGCGGGATCTGTGCGCGCTGCGCCGCGATCATCGCGAGCGTGACCTTGTCGACGTTGCCGCCCGCAAGATAGTGCGACTGCATCTGGTTGACGGTGAGCGAGAGCCCCGCCTTCTGCGCGCGCACGAGGTTCGCGACGATCACGCCGGGCGGGATGCCGATCAAACGCATGCGGATCAACGCGAGCATGCTGAGCGGCACGCCCGCCGCAACCGTGCGGATCCAGAGCCCGAGCGGGAAGTAGTACAGGAAGATCAGGACGCCGATGACGACGGCGAAAAAGATGAGTCCTACGGCGAAACCGGCCACTAGTTCTCCTTGCTGAGCGGTCGCACGAAAACGCGGGCACCTTCGACGCGGCTCACGCAGACCGCGGACCCCGCCGGGACAAAATCGCCCTCCGTGAGGACGTCGACGCGGCGCCCGTCGATGGACGCGACGCCCGCCGGGCGCAGGTACGACGTGGCGAACCCGCTCTGTCCGAGGAGTGCCGTGAGGTTCGGTCCGGCCACGTACTCGGGCCCCTGTGCCGCCGTGAGCGTCAGTCGCCTGATGAACGCGTTCTCCGGGAACACGCGGCTCGCTCCCCAGAAGGCAAGGGCCGACAGCACGATCGCGACCGAGATCGCTTGCGCGGCGACGAACAGGAACGGGATACCGAACGCCAGGACGACGGCGGTGAAGAGTAAGACACCCCCCAGAATTCCGGCGAAGCCATGCCCGGGAAGGACGTGGAGTTCCAGCAGGATGCCCATGACGCCGATGAGCGCGAGCCCGACGACCAGTCCGTTGCTGAAGCCGGCGTACACGTGCGTGCCGAAGAACAGCCCGAGCGCACCGACGCCGATGAGCCCCGCGATGCCATGCAGCGTCTGCATCTCGATGAGCAGGCCGAGCACGCCGATCGATAACAGCAAACCGCTCACCTCCGCGCTCGTCGCAAAGCGCGCGACCCGCTCGCCGAACGTATACTCGGCCGTCCGCGTCGCGTGCCCGTCGAGATGCGCCGCGCGCAGCGCGTCGTCCAGCGTCGGCTCGACACGTTCCGCGATGCCCGCGCGCTCCGCCTGGTCGGCGGTCAGCGAGAGGATCGCACCGGCCTTCTTGTAGGTGGGCACGTCGATCGTCCGGTCGACCATTGCCCCCGCGATCGTTGGGTCGCGGTGGTTGCGGGTCGCCGTCGACGCAAACTCGGCGCGCAGCGCCGAAATGTTCTTTGGCGTGTTCGGAATCGGTTCCGCCGCGCCGATGCTGGAGCCGGGCGCCATGACGAGGTGCTGCGCCGACAACGAGATCAAGGCGCCGGCGGAGTAGGCCCGCTCGGAGATGTACGCGACCGTCGGCACGTGCGAGCGGAACATCGCGTCGCGAATCTCCATCGCCGACGACACCAGGCCGCCCAGCGTGTTCACGTCGAGCACGACGGCGGACGCGCCGGTCGCGTTGGCCTCGGCGACCGACCGCTCCACGAGATGCGCCATCCCCTCATCGACCTCGCCCGAGATCGGGACGACGATGACATCGTGCGTCGCGGCCGCCCGGGCGAACCCCAGGACACCGGCCGACAGCGCCGCGCCGAACAGTGCGAGGCGGACCGATCTCCACATACGCCCGTTGCTACCGGTCGACTGGGCCGAAGTTACGCGGGGCCGGCGCGCCGCCCGCAGTGTGACGACGCCTAGAGCGCTGCCAGTTCCTCGAGGACCACCGTGCGGACCAGGCCGCCGTCGGCCGAGCCGCGCAGCCCGGGCAGCACGGCCTTCATGACCGCCCCCTGGTTGCGCTGGTCCGGGGCCATCGCCCCGAGCGCCTCGCGGACGATGGAGCGGATCTCCTCCGCCGTCTTCTGCTGGGGAAGGTAGGCCGCCAGGATGTCCCGCTCGCGCGTCTCCTTGTCGACGAGATCGGTGCGCCCGGCTTTGCCGAACTCGACGATCGAGTCATTCCGCTGCTTGACCAGCTTGCGCACGGTCTCGGTCTGCTCGTCCTCGCTGAGTTCGCGCCCCGCCTCGATGCGCCGGTACGAGAACGCGGAGATGGCGGAGCGCAGGGTATCGAGGCGCACCTGATCGCGCGCCTTCATCGCCTCCTTCAAGTCGGCGGTGATCGTGTCTCGCAAGCTCATCGACGGTAGTTCCTCGTTGCCCCTCCGGGCGGGTGACGCAAACGGCGAGGCCCCGCAGTGCGGGGCCTCCAGCCTCTCGTGGCGACCGTCAGGCGCGCCGTTTGCGGGCGGCAGCCGACTTCTTCTTCCTGCGCACGCTCGGCTTCTCGTAGTGCTCGTGCTTGCGAGCCTCCGCGAGCACTCCGGCCTTCTGGGTGGCTTTCTTGAAGCGACGCAAGGCACTCTCGATCGTCTCGCCTGGTGCAACGCGGACTTCCATAAACAACCCCCCTTTCGCATGGCCGGTGCCGTCTGCGGCTCAGCCCAAATTCCGCCGCCCTCCGGGCGAACCGCCTGAACATACCATGCCCCGCCGCCGCCGTCAAACGCGGCGTCCGGGCCGGAGGGCTAGTGCACGAGGGGGCTGGTGACGATCGCGCTCACGGTGAGCGCCGCCAGCAGGATCCCGGCGACGATCGCGACGACGGCGCCAAGCACGATCGCGGCGACCACCACGACGAGCGTGTAGCCGACGGCGCGCTCCTGCGGAACCTTCATGACGGGCGGAATGCCGAGGTACATCAAGTAGAGTCCGTAGAGGGTCGCCACCAAGACGAGCAGCGCGCCGACGACGGGCAACAGGGTTGCGATGCCGGCGATCCAGCGCGGCGTGTACGAATAGGCGACCAGCTTGAGCGCGGCGACGCGATCCTGCGCGGCGCCGAACGACGGCGCCAGCGCGTTCACGATGAACGCGACGATCACGACGTTCACGAGCTCGAGCACGAACGCGACGACCGCGACGATCAAGGCGATGACGATCGACCGGTGCGAGAACAGTATCGTCGAGAGGAAGGTGCAAACCGGCGCGATCAGCGCGAGGGGAACGATGTATCCCCTGAAGATGTCCGCGGGAGTCGCCGTCTCCGCCGCAATGACCGACCAGGTTTCGGCGGGTTGCGTGATGATGGCGCGTGCGCGATCGACCAGTGCCACAAGACCCTCTCTTTCAGAGAAAGGAAGACGGGAGGAAACCCTGCCGAGTCCGTACGCAGCGGCGGCCACGCGGACCTGCGCGCGGCTCCTCGCGTAACGCTTAGCCAGGCGGCCAGCGCATGGGGCGACCGGCAAGCACGTGGAGGTGGAGGTGATGGACGGTCTGGCCCCCGTCGCGGCCCTCGTTGACCACGACGCGGTATCCGGCGTCGCCGTGTTCCATGCCCATGCGCGAGGCCAGGGCAAACAGACGCCCAACCTGGCCGGAATCGGCCGCGCCGACGAACTCCCCGAGGTGCTCCACGTGGCGGAGCGGGATGACGAGCAGATGCGCCGGGGCCTGCGGATTGACGTCCCGGATCACGATGGCCTCGTCGCTGCGCGCGACGACCTCCGACGGGATATCGCCCGCGATGATGCGGCAAAAGATGCAGTCGCTCACGTTCTCGGTTTCCAACGCTCGAAGTTGAGGATCGAATCGGGCCGGGGGATGACACCGGCGACCGCCCTCGACACGACGAGCGGCACGGTGCCGTGCACGATCGCCACGGCTGGGACTTGGTCGTGGATCATGGCGTTGGCCTGCATGTACGCGGCGCGACGCCGGCGCTCGCCCGTCGCGCGCCTGCCCGCGAGCATCAGCGCGTGAAACCGCGCATCTCGCCAGAACGACAGGTTTTGTGCGGAGCCCGGCACTGCGCCGTCCGCATCGAGCAGCGGATACGTGAAGTCGTCGGGATCCCCGTCGTCGCCGGTCCAGCCGGCCAGGCACATCGCGTGCTCCCCCGAGCGCACCGCGCGCAGGAAGGCGCCGAACTCCAGCGGCTCGAGCCGGACGTCGATCCCCACCGCACCCAGGTCCGTCGCAATCGCCTGCGCGAGGCGCTCGGGGTCGGGCATGTACGGCCGCGGCGTGGTCGGGTAATACAAATCGGTCGGGAAGCCCGCCGCCAGCCCGGCGCTCGCCAGCAGCGCCTTCGCTCGAGCCGGATCGTAGGGATATGCCGCGACCGCCGGGTTCTCGCCCAGCATCCCAGGCGGCGTCCAGTTGCCGGCGACGACGGTCCCGCGACCGTAGAATCCTCGCACGATCGACGGGATGTCGATCGCGTAGGCGACTGCGCGGCGCACGCGTACGTCGCCGAACGGGCGCTTCCCGACGTTCATCGCGACGTACATCAGCGCGTTGCTGGGCTGCTCGTACACGCGGACGTTGGCCTGGTCGGCCAGCACGCGTACGTCCTCCGGCCGCGGGTTGGCAAGGGCCGAGATGTCGCCCTTCTGGATGGAGAGCAGGCTGGTGTTCTGATCGGGGATCGCGCGCACGATGACGGTACGATACGCAGGCTTCGGCCCGCTCCAGCGCGGGTTCGCCTGGAGTGTGATGTGATCTCCGCGGACCCATTCCGCGACGGCGTACGGGCCACTCGCGACCGGTCGCACGCCGAAGCCGGCCGGGTCGCGGGCGATCGCCGCCGGGGAGCCGATGCCGAAGGACGGCATCGCGAGGTCGCGGAGCAGCGGCGCGAGCGGATCGCGGAGGCGCAGGGTCAGCGTCGTGCGGTTCGGCGCGAGCACTGCCGCGACGTCGCCGGGGGAGCCGCCGAATTGGCTCCGGTAGTACGGGTAGCCGCCCTCCCCGTGGGCCGGATGTTCGCGCAGGCGCCAGCGGTCGAAGTTGTACTTCACGGCGGCCGCGTCGAGCGGTGTTCCGTCCGAGAAGCGCAGGCCGGGCCGAAGGACGAACGTCCAGGCCCTTCCGTCCGCGCTCGCGCTCCAGGACGTCGCGATCCCGGGCACCACGTCGAACGACCCTGGCCGGAAGCGCACCAGGGTGTCGAATACCTGGGACGTGACGTTCAGCGAGATCCCGTCGGTTTCGTGTGACGGATCGAGGCCGATCGCGTCCCCCACCTGGCCGACGACGAGCGTCGAGGGATCGTCGCGGCCGGCGCCGTCGCCGCACGCCGCGAGGATCGCGCACGCGAGCAGCCCGGCGGCCGCGCGAGCGCGGACGCGCGTCAGCGCGTGCGAATCGTGAACGTCCACGTCCGGCTGGCCGCGTTCCCGGCCGCGTCGGCCACGCGAACCGTCACGGTGACGGGACCGTCCGGATAGTCGAGACCCGGCGTGTACGTGATGAACGTCGGCGAGCGCGTTGCCGACGCCGTGACGTCGCGCCCGTTCACGACGAGCTGGATGCTGGACTGGTTGATGTCGACCTGGCTGGGCGAGATGAACGTCGCGTAG
>Ga0302324_100030805_pt1 | contig 10133 bp, 18 predicted proteins | sample Palsa_T0_1_FD_201949 | JGI IMG/M metagenome (GOLD analysis project Ga0302324, IMG submission 201949) | Peat permafrost microbial communities from Stordalen Mire near Abisko, Sweden - Palsa_T0_1 | ecosystem: Environmental > Terrestrial > Soil > Palsa > Peat permafrost | place: Sweden: Abisko... | reverse complement strand
GATGGCCTCGCACTGGGGCACAAGAGTTATGTGTTGGGCCTCCATCTCGGAGAGCACAGCCAGCTCATCGTTTCTGCCGGAAAGCTTGGGCCGGACCAGCGGCCAGAGCGAGGCATCTTCGACCTCGTGGTGGTGATGGAGCTGGTCGTTGATGAACTCCCAGTGCGCACTGAGTCGGCGCGCCCTTTGCTGGTCGACCCTCGGGCCACGAACGGCGGAACTCAATCGAGCCAGGTCGCGCCGGAACGCCTCGTGAATCAAATAGACGATGGTGAAGCGGCCGCGCGGTGGCCCACCATCTGGCCCTCGTTGCTCCCCACTGTCCATGACGACCTCTCTTTCTATTGGCCTTTCTGTCGGGCAGCGTAGGTCGTGCTGCGGGTGGCCCCCAAGCTTTGGGGCTCGGTCAATTCGACCATGCCACTGCGAACGCGATCCTGTCAGGTAAACTGACAACATGACTTCAATTGAAGACTTGCTCCACCGAGTGGGGGGCAGCGATCCCCTTAGGGCCCTCAGTTCAATTGCCTTGCTGCGGGTGTACCTCGAGGATCGGGAATCCGACGTCGTCCGCAAGGCTCGTGCTGAGAGCAGGTCCTGGGCCCAGATCGCTGAGGCACTGGGCCGGAGCAAGCAGTCCGTCTGGGAGAAGTACCGGGATCCCCATGACCGTTCACGCCGCGCCTCGATTGGCCGGTCTGATCCGGCCCACGTGGCATCGCTTGTGGGCCGTACCGCCGGTCCGGCCTTGTCAGGTACCGAGCCTGAGTGACTCCACAGCCTCTGCCGGCCCTGACATGGATGTGGCGAAGTAGCCGGCTGCCCTATTCGCCTCGAATGTCGAGTGGTGGTGGCGGGGTCGGCTTCTTAGACCCGGCTACGACCCCGATGCCGCACAACCAGGTACACGATGGCCAGAACGATGATGAACAGCAATACCGGGTGCACCGTGATGCCCAACACGACAGCCAGGATCGTGATCAGCAGGGCGACAACTATGTCGAAAACCATTGCACCTCCAGAGCGCTGAGGGGCCACCCTACGCGATAACACTCGACCATGCCCAGGGCTTAGGATTTCTATTCGATGAAAGGACTGATCGATGCCAGAGTTCGGTGAAACCGCAAGCGAGTTTGTTCGCAACCTCATTCACTCACTGCAAGAAGAGGCCGATCGGCTGCCGTCGCCTACCGCCATGATGGACTCGCTCAAAGAGTTTGATCCGACCCCCGAACAGCTGGGAGATTTCGCGGGGAAATGTGTCGAGGTTGCGGCGAAAGCTGCGATGGTTATCGTGCAAGGCGTCCGGGAAGCCAGCAGTACCTTTCATCAACCGCCGCCGGACTTTGAGGTTCCCGACGATTTGAGGGATCTCGGCTAAGGCCTAGACGCGACGGAGACCACCCCTTCGAGTCTGCGGAAAGATGATGTTCGTTTCGACGGGTCGAGGCCGGGTAGTTGGGATGCATGGACCATTCGCGAAGAACCCACCCCTTCCGAACGGCGATTCCGCGGGAAGCAGTCGACGGGCTGATTTTCCGGTTCTTGATGTACCTCCTTCAACGCTTCATGGCGAGGAGAGCCCGTGCCACGGGTCCCCGTGAGGGGAGTTCGGTGCCTAGGCAACCCGCCTAGCAGCTTGCCGCGTCCGCACCTACGTAACGGGGGTAGCAGACATGTGGTTTACGACGGTGCGCGAGCGGATGGACGAGGCACAACCTCCGTGGCCTACCGTGACCCCATGACACTTACGCCAGCACAAAACCTTTGGGACGCCTTCGAGAACGCTGGGGCGGACAAGCTCCGGATGCTTGCCGAGCATCCGACCGCAGTGGTCCCAGGGCAGATGGCCGTCATAGCCCAGAGTCTCTTGGTCATCGAACAGTACCTAATCGAACAGGCTTCTACGGGGAGTTAGTGGCGATGCCACGTCGCAAGTCCCCACGTAGCCCTCGTTGAAGCGCTCAGTTGCAGTACTACTCAGCCCGGAGGATCGAGGAAAGGCGAGCACGGGAGGCCACGTGTCCCGGGATCAGCGCAACAGAGTTTGCGGCTAAAAGCGACACTGGCACCACGAGTGCCAAGAGCGGTGGAACGACCGCGCTCGACGGCAGCCCGAGCTGGTTCGTGACCAACGTCCAAGCCCAGCGACCGGTGACGATTCCTACCGGCACGCCGATACTCGGCGATGCATTTCCTGGTCAGGCCGCTGCGAGCCAAGGTCGGCCCTAGGGTAGGTAGCGGTCGTACTCGAAGCCGGCGACCGGATGAAACGGTGCCGCCAGGAGCGGCTCGATGCCTTCGACCCACCGCTTCTCGAGCACCGGACGGAGGCGCTCGGCTGTGGCGACGGGGTCGTCGTCGAGGAAGCAGTACGTGATTCGCAATCCCATGTCCTCGGTCACGGGGGCGTACGCCATCTCCCCGGCGGTCTGCGAGAACGGCTCGTCACGGACGGTCGAGCCCCACCACGCACCGGCGACACCGTCGACCTCGATCAGGTCCGATCGCGGCGCGTCACCTCGCTCGACCAGGAGGTAGGCACCCGTGAGCGGCCACCAGGGCAGCACGTCGGCTCCGACCTTGACCCGAGGAGCGGCCGCCCTCCCGTCGACGTTGTACAGGCCCATCTCGACCTGCGGGAGTAGATGTTCATCTTCGGAGCCGCTCCGTCCGTCCATGTACGGCTTGCGGCCATTGGCGCGCAGGACCTCGGTGAGATTGGCGAAGCCCTGCAGTCCGGAGAGACCGGCGAAGAAGTAGGTCATCACATGGTCGACCGAGTCGTAGCTCTCCTCGCTCGCCGCTCGCGCTGACCGGCACGCCGGAGTCGACACCAACCGGAGCGATTGCTCCAAAGTCGGAAGCCGGTGCTGCTCGGGCCGGCAGTCGTAGCTGTGCCACTGCAGGTAGTCGGCATCCAGTCCCTGCGGGTGACGGGCCGACATGGATGCGAAGATCGTGGTGATTGTGGAGCGACCCTCCGCCAGGATCTCGGGGATCTCGTCCGACGGCGTTCCAGCCAGCTCGACCATGCCAGTTGTCTATCACTCCAAGCCGCGCAGAGCGTTGTCTACACCTTTTCCCGACATCCGGAGCTGTGATCTGGACTGGTTGACACTTTTAGGCTGCTTTCAGTCTCCCCAGACCACCTCGATATCCCGGTTGGCGTGGGTCAACCATCCCGGGATGCAAGTGGCGCCGGGTCCAACACCCGGTCCCCCTCGAGCTCCCGGATGTGCCGCTCGATCACTGCGATCATCTCGGCGTGGCCCGTGTCCAGTTCGAACTCCTGCTCAATGAGGAGGAACCGAGAGATGCCGGCCATCATGAGGATGATGGTCACGGGGGGCCATACCTGGGGGTCGACGCCATAGCCCACGAGAACCCGCGACAGGACGTCCAGTTGCGTCTGCCGGAATCGTCTCGAGTAGCCGGCGATTTCGGAGCGGATCGCCTTGCGGTGGTTTGCGAGGGCGATGAACTCCATCGTCATGGCACTGCTTGTCTGATCATGGGTTGCCTCCCAAAATCCCCACAGCGGTTGCGCCGACAACAGCGCACGAGTGAGTTGCTCGAAGCTTCGTTCGGCCCCGCGACGAAACAGCTCGATGAAAAGGCCGTCCATCGTTCCGAAGTAGTAGTGCACCATCGCCGGGTTCATGTCGGCTTTCGCCCCGACGCGACGAGAGCTGACCGCCGCGTAGCCCTCCTCGAGCATCAGGCCCTGCGCCGCATCGAGGAGCGCAGTGCGGGTTCTGGACTCATCAACCGCACTGCGGCGGGGGGTTCTCACGATGTACCTCCGGTCGGGCCGTCACCGACCAGGGCGATCATTCTCGCGCAGCGACGATCGGCGCTTTGTCCCTCTGACCTTGTATGCTAAACAGTCGATTGACAAAGTCAAGCGACTGATTGATAGCATGGACTGAGAAAGGGCGGGACTGCCCTGGCAATGCGACCCGCGCGGAAACATCTGATGTACAGGCAGGAGAGTCCGACTCCATCGGCCCTCGTCCCCGCTGCCCGCCCGTGAACGTTGCGCTCATGTCACCGGTTGACGTCCATCGCCCGCCCGAACGCGGTTTCCACGCGCTCGCCGTGAAGCGGGTCGTTCGCGAGACCCCGGATGCCGTCTCACTTGTGTTCCACACGCCCGAGTATCTGACCGAGCGGTTCCGCTACAAGCCGGGCCAGTTCCTCACCCTGCGAGTCGTCGTCAATGGTGAGGAGCATCTGCGCTGCTACTCGATGTCGTCCGCACCGGCAGTCGGCGAGGACCTGCAGGTCACCGTCAAGCGCGTCCCGGGCGGGATCGTGTCCAACTGGCTCAACGACACGGTACGCGAAGGTGATGGGATAGAAGTCACCGTCCCCGGGGGCGCCTTCGTGCTCGACCAGACCGAGCGCGATGTCGTGGCCTTTGCTGGCGGGAGCGGCATCACGCCCGTCTTCTCCATCGTAAAGACGGCTTTGGCCGCGTCGACCCGTCGGGTGCGACTGCTCTATGCAAACCGCGATCACCAGTCGGTCATCTTCGCCGACGCGCTCGCTCAGCTCGCGACACGTCACGCTGACCGCTGTGTCATTGCCCATCACCTCGATGACGAGCAGGGATTTGTCGGCTCACGGGACATCGCTGACTTCCTCGACGCCGTGCGAGACGTGGACTTCTACGTGTGCGGCCCCACACCGTTCATGGACACGGTCGAGCAGGCATTGACAATATGCGGGGTACCGTCGGAGCGAATACATGTTGAGCAGTTCGCCGCCGCGCCGTGGGAGGAGTTAGATGTAGCGCCGGAACTGGTGACTCTGTCGGCCGAAGTCTCCTTCCAGCTCGAAGGTCGCAGGACCGTAGCCCAGCACGATCCGGGGGCGACGCTCCTCCGGACGGCACGCAGCGCCGGCCTCAAGGCGCCGGCGTCATGTGAGATCGGTGAGTGCGCGACGTGTATGGCGAAGGTTGTCGAGGGGTCCGCAGTCATGCGCCACAACGGCGCCCTGACACCGGAAGAGGTCGCGGAGGGATGGGTGCTCACATGTCAGGCCCTACCTATGAGCTCTTCTCTCACGGTGGTCTACGAGTAGATGGAAGCCATGCGACGCGGTGACGATGTAGCGCCGAAACGGGTGGCGGTGGTGACCGGCGGTGCCTCGGGCATGGGGGAGGCGATCTGCCGCGCGCTCGCCGCACGCGGCACGCGGGTGGCCGTTATGGACATCGACGACCATGGCGCGCAACGGGTTGCGGAGAACCTGCGCGAAGGGGGGGCCGAGGCTCTTGCCGTCGCAGTGGACGTGACGGAGCGGTCCGCAGTGGAGGCGGCCTTCGCCAAGTTCCGAAACGAGCTGGGACCGGTGACGATCCTGGTGACGAGCGCAGGGTTGGTCGGGTTCGAGCCGTTCACTGACATTTCGCTCGAGTCATGGCAGCGGATCATAGATGTCAACCTCACCGGAACGTTTCACTGTTGTCAGGTCGCCGTGCCGGACATGGTTGCGGCGGGCTGGGGTCGCATTGTGACGATCTCGTCGTCGAGTGCGCAACGGGGCTCGCCAAGGATGGCGCACTACGCGGCGTCGAAGGGGGCCGTCATCGCGCTGACCAAGTCACTGGCCCGCGAATATGCGCCGTTTGGCATCTCCGTCAACAACATCCCGCCGTCGGGGATCGAAACGCCCATGCAGCATGCGTCGCAGGCAGCAGGCGATCTCCCTCCCAACGATGTGATGGCCCGGGCGATTCCCCTCGGGTATCTCGGTACGGGCGATGACATCGCAGGCGCCGTGGCGTTCCTCTGCTCGGAGGAGGCCCGTTTCATCACCGGGCAGATTCTGGACGTCAACGGCGGCTCGGTGATCTGAAGAGACGATGCAGGCATCGAAAAGGGTTTCTCCCATTACCAGGGATGCGGCCGTCCATGAGCGAGTGACAACCACTGGTTGTCATACTCGAATCGTAACACACAAGATCGCTTCCAACGACCGAGACACATTCGGCCGTCTCAAAGAGGTTCGTGCGGAGGCCATCGAGCACACCAAGCAGGCTCGGCGGCTGGCAATGGAACGTCGTGAGATCATGCTTGGACTGATTGAAGCCGGGTACTCCCAGGCTGACATCGCAAGAGAACTAGGAGTTACACGCCAGGCGGTCCAGAAGTGGCTTTCTTTCTAGTTGAAGTGCATGTGCATACATGTGCGCCCCTGCGGCGTCCACCGGGTCAGTGAGCCAAACTGGCGGTGGCGTGCCAGCGACGCAACGCGATTCCAGACCAGATCAACTCGACAACCCCGAACGGCCACGTCCCAGAGAGAAACCCATAGGCGCTGGACAGGACGCATCCGAGAGCGAAGAGGAAGATGAACTGTCTGCCTCTTCTCTCCATGGCGTACATGGCCATCATGAATGAAACGGCACAAACCCCGTAGATGGTGATGGCGACGCTGGACATCTACTTATTAAAGCGGACTCAGCGGCGGCCGGATGACGTCCGATGTCGGTGACTCATGCGCGGCCTACCCGTATTGCCATATTCAGAACATCTCGAGAATCACCTCGGCCGCCTACGGCTCACCCGCCCCTGTCAAGGATCCTGCTGCCGACCTCTGTAGGGGAAGCTGTGCTCTGGGCACATGTGGACATGGTCGCCGCACGGAGCCTTTGGTGCTCTCTTAGGCCATCGCAGGCGATACGTCCTCTAGTCCCGACCGGATCATCTCCCGAAGCTCGGCGTTATCTGGGTGGCCGTGTTTGGCCACGGCGTGTGCCACCGCGGCATCGAGAACCTCATCTTCAGTTCCCGCGATGGTGAGCGTGCAGTTGATCTCGCTGGGCACCTTGCGGCAGTCGATCATCTTCCGGGCCATTTCATCCTCCCTTTCTTTTCAGGTCTACTTCGCGTAGTTGCTGGCGCCGAACCAGTCCACGGTCACCGCGGGCACCTCGCCGACCACCCAGGCGTCGTGACCGCTCGGCAACGACGTCACATCGCCGGGACCGGCCAGGAACTCCGTTCCGTCGTCCATGAGGATCGCCAACTGGCCACTGACGTGGTACTGGAAATGGGGAGCCTCGCAGCTCTTCGTATTGGCGATGGGCTTCACGTCGTTTGACCAACGCCACCCAGGCTCAAAGGTATAGCGCCCTACTTCAGCCCCGCCGACCTTCACGATCTCGGCTCTGCCGTGGGGGAACTCCCGGACCTCATCGGGTTGTGCAAACTCTCGGTGTTCAGCTTCGTGCATTTCGACAGCCTCCCGCTCGTGGTTTGACCGCTACAGTAAGCTTACCTATTAGTAGATAGGCGTCAAGTGGGAATCTCGGATAGGGTCTACGGCGTGGCAGTGGCCAAGACGGCGGAGACGCAGCAGGACCGGACCGATACAGCCAACCAGATATTGGACGTGGCGGAGCGCCTGGTCCAGGTCCGAGGATTCAACGCCTTCAGCTACGCCGACGTCGCCAAAGAGGTGCATATCTCCACGGCCTCACTCCACTACCACTTCCCCAGTAAGTCGGAGCTTGGCGAGGCCCTCATCGCCCGCTACGCAAACCGCTTCATGGCGGCACTGGGCGAAATCGACGAGGGCGTTGCAGATCATCCTCGCAAGCTCGCTGCCTACGTCGAGCTTTATGTCGGGGTGCTGCGCAACGAAAGGATGTGCCTGTGCGGCATGTTGGCGGCCGAGCACGAAACGCTCTCTGCGGCAATGCAGAGTGCGGTCGTCAAGTTCTTCGAAAAGAATGAGGCCTGGCTCGCCGAGGTACTGCAGCAAGGTCGGGACCAAGGGTCCTTGAGGTTCGCTGGATCACCGCTCGAAGAAGCACGGTCAATCGTCTCCGCGCTCGAAGGGGCGATGCTCGTTGCTCGGTCCTTTGGCGACATCAATCGCTTCCAGGCTGTCGCGGGCCATCTCCTGACGTCTCTTCGCCCATAGGTCAGGCGAAGCCCTAGGGCAACCGCAGCAAGGGGAGAGGTCGGGCAGGCTGCCACCCACAGGGGCTCGGTTGCCGGGCCATTTGACCTTGAGTGGCGGTGTGACGAAAATCGGATCCATGTCCAGTGACGAGATCGATCAGTACCTGGCGGATCTCGAGGAGCCGAAACGATCGACGCTACAGCGATTGCGCCAGACGATCCTTGAGGTAGTACCTGAGGCCGACCAAGGGATCTCCTATCAAGTCCCGGCGTTCAAGCTCGACGGGAAGGTCATCGCCGGATTCGCTGCTTTCAAGAACCACCTGAGCTACCTGCCCCACAGCGGTTCGGTATTTCCGTTGCTTCGAGACGAGGTCGCAGACTACAAGACGTCCAAAGGAGCACTCCAGTTCCCCGTCGACTCACCGCTACCAAAGTCCCTCGTCGAGCGACTCATCAGGGTGCGAATCGCCCAAGCGTTCCCCGAGGGCTAAGACCGCCTGGGCCACCCGGCGCTCCGTCGGAGCCTCGGACCGGCGCAGGGCGATTCACCAATGACTTCGTGAGGTCCAATCCGTCCATAATGATGGCCGAGGGAGGTGAGGGAGGTGAGGGAGGACAAGGTGGACAAGACATTTAGAGCTGAGTTGCAAAAAAGCCCCAGCAAGGGTGGCTGGACCTATGTTGTGATGCAGGAATCAGCCGAATACTTCGCCACCAAGGGCTTGGTAAAGGTCAAGGGAACGGTCGATGGCCAACCCTTCCAGAGTTCCTTCATGGCTCTGGGCGACGGTACCCACAAGCTGCCGATTAAAGCGGATATCCGCAAGAAACTCAGAAAGGAGGAGGGCGATACCGTCACAGTCCATCTCACGGAGCGGTTGCCGAAATAAGGACGCCTCCGTGTAGGGGCAGGTCGGCGAAAGGAGATACCCGGAGACTGCGTCGTGGCCGGTCTGCCGATGCGACGACCGCTACGCCTGATAGCCATCGGGCCACTGTTGCAAGGCCCACATATTTCCATCCGGATCGGTGAAGTAGGAATAGAGAACCCCTCCTATGTCCTCGACGTCACTTACGTCGATACCATTCGCAGTGAGAGCTGATCGGGACGCTTCGATGTCCTTGACGACAAGATGGAGCCCTTTGACCGATCCTGGGGTCATGTCGGTGATCGGGCCCATCCCCGTGCCGAACACAATGGCGCAGCTCGATCCCGGCGGGGTGAGCTGGACGACTCGCATCGTCTCACTAACCTGCACATCCACCACATTTCCGAATCCAACCTGTTCGTAGAACGCCTTGGCCTGGTCGACGTCCGACACGGGGACTGGAACGAGTTCCAGCCGCATGTCCGGCACTGCATGACGATCTGCCATTGAACCACTCCTCGATCACTAGGTGCGATATGAGATCAGGTGTCTGGTCGTTCTCCAGCCACGTCGCTGTGCGTAGACCCGCACATATTACGACGTGTCACACCAGCAAATGTCATCGGCTCTCGTCAAGGCGCTTTCCTCAGAATGCCTCCATTGGGGCGGGCGTCAAGTTCCGTACCGGAGCGTCACGTGGGAGCGGAGGGATCCGGCATTCCCGAGGGGCTGCGTCCGGCATACAACAGCTCAACGTAGTTTCGTAGAAAGCCGTCGAGGTCCCTTCCATGGTTCATCACCCACTCCTTGTCCTCGTCGTGCGTGAGGATCAAGAACTTCTCCTCTTGGATTGAAGTGACGACGGTCTCACCTACTTCTTCGGCAGAGATCTGTCGTTGCATATGGGCGGGGAAATTGGTCCAACGCGGGTCATCGATGCCGACCGTGCGGATGTTCTCACTGATGTTCGTGGCCACGAGTCCCGGACACAAAACCGAAACCCCGATGCCTTTTGGCCGGAGGTAGAGGTAGAGGCCCTCAGTGATTCCCATCACGGCGAACTTGGCACCAATGTAGGGGATGTTGTCGTAGCCGTGCGCGTACAAACCGGCGATCGAGCTGGTGTTGACCAGCCACCCATTGCCTTGCTCAATGAGAATGGGGACGAACGCGCGGATACCTCGAATTACCCCGAATAGGTTGACGTCGAACAACCATTGCCAGTCGTCAATTGGGATACGGTCCGGCGGCCCCAACAACGACACACCGGCATTGTTCATTACCACGTCGACGCGTCCGAACTCGACGAGAACTCTCTGAGCGAGTGCTTCCATGTCTT
>Ga0302324_100030804_pt1 | contig 10133 bp, 10 predicted proteins | sample Palsa_T0_1_FD_201949 | JGI IMG/M metagenome (GOLD analysis project Ga0302324, IMG submission 201949) | Peat permafrost microbial communities from Stordalen Mire near Abisko, Sweden - Palsa_T0_1 | ecosystem: Environmental > Terrestrial > Soil > Palsa > Peat permafrost | place: Sweden: Abisko... | reverse complement strand
GTCCTCGGGCTTATCACCGTCGCGATCGGCAGCAGCGGCCGATATTGGGGTTGAGCGGTGTCGACCATTTACGTCGCGCGCAGCGTCAAGACCAGCAAATGGGCCTCCGATGTCGGGCTCGGTAAGCACGTCTACAAAGTCGGCGTCGCCGATGATGATCCGAAAACCTTGGCTGCTGCGGGCTGGGCTGGCGAAAGCGACTGGTCGGTCGTCAAGAGCGAGGAGATCGAGGGATTAAGCGAGGATGAGGTGATCGAGCGTCTTGTCCGCAAGGAGAGGATGATCGACCCGAACCTCTACCCGAAGCTCAAGGGCGCGCGCGGCGTCTTCCGCCTCAATCTGGTCCAGGTGGAAAACCACATTGTCGTGTCGCGCGCGCTCGCTGGCGACAGCGATTTGAAGGCGCTCAAGGTCAAGCCCGCCGATTTCGCCGCCTATTTGATCCACAACGCGAAGCGCTGAGTGGTCTAGGCCGCGCTTGGTTTGACCCGTTCGCGCAAGTCGGCGAGCGCCTCTGGCGTATCGATATCGATCAGGACGCTGTCATTATCCATCTCGATCTCGGCGACGAGATCGGCGTGCTCATCGATCAGCTTTCGTGCGCCGGAATCGCCGGAGAGTGCCATCATCTCCGGGAAGAATTGGCGCGACCACAGCACCGGGTTGCCGCGTCTGCCGTGCCGGGTCGGCACAACGATCGCGCGGCCTTCGAGCGGGTTGAACGCGGCGATCAACCGGTCGAGGTCGCGGCCGGCGATCAGCGGCATGTCGCCGAGGCAGACGATGGCGCCGTCGATGTCGGCGGGGAGGGCGGTGATACCGCGCTTGAGCGAGGTTGAGAGCCCGTCGGCGTAGTCGGGGTTACGCACCCGATCGACGGGCAAGCGGCTGAGCGCGTCATCAACCTGATCGGCCATGTTGCCCAACACGGCGACGATCGGTCGGGCACGCGACGACAGCAGGCGCTGCGCGGTGCGCGCCACCATCGGCCGCCCATCGATCATTTCGAGCATCTTGTTCGTACCCATGCGGCTCGACTTGCCGGCGGCGAGCAGCACCGCAGCAATGCGTGGACCCGGCGGTACTTTTGCTATCGGGCGACTGGCAGGCGCAGCGCCAGCGTCCGCCCGTTTCAAGCCGCGCGTGGGGATCTCGGCGAGGAGCCCGCCGGCGCCCATTGACATGATTTCCTTCGGGGCGACAGGAAGCCCCGCGACAAGCCGCTCCAGGACCCAATCGAAGCCGTTCACTTTTGGTGACCGGGCACAACCCGGAAGACCCAGCACCGGCTTGCCGGCGACATGGCCAAGTAGCAGCAGATTGCCGGGGTCGACCGGCATGCCGAAATGGTTGACCGTGCCGGCCGCCGCCTCGATTGCCGCGGGGATCACATCGCGCCTGTCGACGATCGCCGAGGCGCCGTGGATCAGCAGCATGTCGACTTCGCCAATCGCCGCGACGACCTCCCCTGCGAGCGCGGCGCTCTTGTGGGCGCAGCGGCGTTCGAACGTGAGGGTGCAGCCCAGCGCGTCGAGCCGGGCTTGAGTGACTTCGCGAGTTTTGTCGAGGATGGTTTCCTTGATGCCGGGCAGCCGCGTCTGGATCAGCGCGACCGAAAGCGGCCGAAACGCTGCGACCCGCAGCAGCTTGCCACCGTTGGTGGCGATCTTAGCGCAGCGCGCGACCGCCGTTTCGGGCACCGCGAACGGGATGATCTTGACCGTCGCCACCATCTGTCCTGGATCGACGACGGCGTAAGGCGGCAAGGTACCGAGAGTGACCGCCTCATCGACGAGGTTGAGCCGGTCGAGCTGTTCGCGGTCAAAGACCAGCAGCCCTTTGACCTCGGAAAACAGATTGGCCCGCCCAGTAAAGGCTGCGGCGCTGGCAATGCCAGGCCCCGCAGCGGCACTGGCGATCCGCGAGGCCGCCGGGTCCTCGCGTATATCGCCTGGCTCAAGCCGGACGACGGTGATCTCGTCGATGCCCGCCGCCGCGAGCTCGGTGATATCGCCAGCAGAGAGAACGCGGCCTTTCTTGAATGCGCTCTTACCGAACCGCAAGCTATGAACGAGGATCGCGCCTTCCGCTTTGGCGGTTGGAACCTCGCCGAACTGCATCGCGCCTTCTAGACCTCGCCGCGACGCAATACTTGCGTCATCTCGGCGATGATCGAAACCGCGACCTCGGCGTGCGACACGCCGCCGATATTAAGGCCGACCGGTCCGTGGATGCGCGACAGCTCGTTCTCGCCGAACCCTTCTGCAGCCAGCCGTTCCAGACGCTTCGCATGAGTGCGACGCGAGCCGAGCGCGCCGATGTAGAAGGCCTCGGAACGCAGCGCCGCGATCAGCGCGGGATCGTCGATCTTGGGGTCGTGCGTCAGCGTGACGATCGCCGAGGCGCGATCGGGCCTCATTCGCTCCAGCGCCTCGTCGGGCCATTCGCTCGACAGCTCCACGCCGGGAAACCGCGCTTCGGTTGCCCAGGCGCCGCGCGGATCGATCACGATCGGCTTGTAGTCGGTCGCGATCAACATTGGCACCAGCGGCTGGGCGACATGCACCGCGCCGATCACAAAGCAGCGCCGCGGTGGGCTGAACACCTGCACGAAGACGCGACCCTGCGGCGTATCGAGCGATATATTTCGGTTGGCGCGCAGAGCCTCGCGCACCGCTCCCAGGGACATCTCGTCAAGCGCGAGATCACCCTCGGTCTGCTCGCCGTCGAAGAAGAGCTGCGCGCCGGATTTCAGATCGGTCGCTAGCGCGACGGTGCGGCTCTCGGCATTGGCGGCGATTACCGCATCGATGTAACTGCTCTTCATTCTACGCGCTCGACAAAGATTTCGATCTTGCCACCGCAGGCAAGGCCGACTTCCCAGGCCTGCTCGTCGGAAACGCCGAAATCGAGCAGCCGTGGCTTGCCATCCTGGATCGCCGCCTGCGCTTCCTCGATGACTACGCCCTCGACGCAGCCGCCCGACACCGAGCCGACGAATTCGCCCCGGTCGCTGACCGCCAGCTTTGATCCCATCGGGCGCGGCGACGAGCCCCAGGTCTTAACCACGGTGGCCAACGCTACGCCCTTGCCGGCGTGGCGCCATGACGCCGCCTGCTCCAAAATTTCCGCGTGATCGCTCATGCCGCTTGCGCTCCTATTTGCAGCATCGGTGCTGCGGTCAGTCTTGATTGCGGCGCGCTCATCACCGCGACCAAGCTTTCGAGGCTTTCGAGATTGTGCACCGGACGGAATTCATCGACATGCGGCAACATCGCCCTCATCCCTAATGATTTTGGTTCGAACCCCTCGTAACGCAACAGGGGATTGAGCCAAATCAGCCGGCGGCATGAACGATGCAGCCGATCCATTTCGTGCGCGAGGCCGATTCCGACGTCGCGGTCGAGCCCGTCGGTAATCAACAAGACGACCGCGCCCTGGCCTAAAACTCGTCGTGACCACAATAGGTTAAAGTCGACGAGGCAATGTCCGATGCGCGTGCCGCCCGACCAATCGGCGACCACTTCGGCTACTTTATCGAGCGCGAAATCGACGTCGCGAAAGCGCAGATATCGTGTGATGTTGGTCAACCGCGTGCCGAACACGAAGGTGAACACGCGGTCGCGGTCGTTGGTGATCGCGTGCATGAAATGTAGGAACATGCGGCTGTAGCGGCTCATCGACCCCGAGATGTCGCAGAGCACGACCAGCGGCGGCGGCCGCAGCTTACGGCTCTTGCGCTTCAATTCGATGATGCCGCCCGAGCGCAGCGCCGCACGCAATGTCGCCCGCAGATCGGCGCGGGCGCCGCGCGGGTCGGGGGCGAAGCGCCGCGTCGGCCGGTCGAGTACCGGTAGCTTAAGCCGGGCGATGGCCGCCTTGGCCTTCGCCAGCTCGTCCAGCGACATTTTCTCGAAATCCATCGTCTGGAGCTGCTCGCGGTCGGAGAAGGTCATCGCCGCATCGAACTCGAGTTCGGTCTCACCGGTCTCGCGCGATTCCGGGTTCGGGTGCAGCGCCTCGGCGAGGCGGCGCAGCATCTCGTTCTTCTCGTCCTCCGGCTGGTCGAGGCTCATTTCCGGCAGAATCAGCGACATCATCTTCTTGAGCAACTCGGGGTTGCGCCAGAAAACGTGAAACGCCTGGTCGAACAGCGGCCGCTGGTCGGGCCGGTTCACGAACACGGCATGCAGCGTCCAGTAGAAATCGGCGCGGTTGGTGATGCCGACCGCTCGGACCGCTACGACCGCGTCGATTACTTTGCCGGGCCCGACTGGCAGCCCGGCGGCGCGCAGGGTACGCGCGAAATGCATCAGATTGGCGACGAGCCGGCCGTCCTGCTGGGGCTCGGGGGCCATCACGCCTCTCGTGGCGCGGCGGCGATCTCGGCCTTGACCTGATCCAGAAGCCGCGCCGCCTCGCTGCCTTGAACGCGAGCGATGTCATCCTGATACTTGAGCAATACGCCAAGCGTGTCGTTGATCGCGTTCGGGCTCAATTCGAGCACGTCGAGTTGCATCAACGCTTCGGTCCAGTCGATCGTCTCGGCGATGCCAGGCAGCTTGAACAGATCCATTTTCCGCAATTTCTGCACGAAGCCGACAACCGTGCGGGACAGCTCCGGTGCGGCACCGGGTGCCTTTCTTTTCAGGATTTCGAGCTCACGCTCGGCATTGGGGTAGTCGACCCAGTAGTAAAAACAGCGCCGCTTCAGCGCGTCGTGGATCTCGCGCGTGCGGTTCGAGGTGATGACGACGATCGGCGGGTGCTCGGCGGCGATCGTGCCGATCTCGGGGATCGTGACCTGAAAATCCGAAAGCAGTTCAAGCAGGTAGGCTTCGAACGGCTCGTCGGTACGATCCAATTCGTCGATCAACAGGACCGGCGCGCCGCCAATCTCCGGTTCCAGAGCTTGCAGCAGTGGCCGTTTGATCAGAAAGCGTTCGGAAAAGATGGCGCTTTCGATCTCGCTACGGCCCTCATCGGCGGCCTCGGCGAGCCGAATTTCGATCATCTGGCGCGCGTAATCCCACTCGTAGACCGCCGACGCGACGTCGAGCCCCTCATAGCATTGCAACCGGATCAGCTTTCGCTTCAATGCGCTCGCCAGCACCTTGGCGATCTCGGTCTTACCGACGCCGGCCTCGCCTTCGAGGAAGAGCGGCCGCTTCAGATGCAACGCCAGGTGCACCGCGGTCGCGAGGCTGCGATCGGCGACATAATCGGCGCTGCCGAGCATGGTCAGCGTATCGTCGACCGCGACGGGCAGGGCAGGGGTCTTAGCATTGGCCATCAGTGATCCGGTCTGCAACAAAATCCCTCTCCCAGCGGGAGAGGGCGATGCTTTCGGCCACTAAATTAATGCAGTGGGCGGCGCCGCGCCACCTCGACGCGCCGCTATTGAGCCGGCTTGACCTCGCCGCCGATTTCCGGGGCTTGCTTGGTGCCGAGCAGCAATACCCAGTCGCCGGTTTTGAGCCCGGCGATTGCCGGGTCGGGCAATTGCATCGTTATGCTGAGCGGGCTTGCCGGTTTGGCCGGTAACGGTATCGGCAAGGTGCCGGGATTGCCATTTTGCGTCGCCGGCGGCGAGAGAAATGCAGCCACGGTCGGTGCCGCCGCCAGGCCGGAATAGTCAATCGTCAGGGTCAGGGTCTTGCTGCCGGTGTCGAGCGAGAGGTTGGCGGTGCCTTTGCCCGGACCGCCCTGTTTGTCCGGCTCAAGGGTCACCGTGTATTTGACGGTATCGGCCCAGGCAGCGCCGCACAGCAGACAAAGCATCAGCCCCGCGTTGAGGGCCATTCTCAGGGTACGCACGGCATCTCTCCCGATTGAGGCAAACGTGCTTCGGGCTCGGGCTCTCGAATTATTATAGGCGCTATGCGCAGGCGGCAACCGCGCGGCGGGCCATGACGTTGACGAGATGGGCGCGATATTCGGCGCTGGCATGAATGTCCGAGTTGAGCCCGTCATCAGGAATCGCAATGTCCTTGATCGCCTCGGCATTGAACGACTTCGTGAGGGCCGCTTCCATCTCCGGCACGCGGAAGACACAGGCCCCGGCGCCGGTCACCGCCACGCGGATGCCGCCGGCTGTCTTGGCAACAAACACGCCGACGATGGCATAGCGTGACGCGGGGTTTTTGAATTTCTGATAGGCCGCCGTCCCGGGCTTCGGAAATTTGACCGCCGTCACGATCTCGTCCTGGCCGAGCGCGGTTTCGAACATGCCGGTAAAGAATTCCTCGCCGGCGATCTCGCGCTTGGTGGTGACGACGGTGGCGCCAAGGCCGACGACCGCCGAGGGGTAATCGGCAGCCGGGTCGTTATTCGAAATCGAGCCGCCTATCGTGCCGCGATTGCGCACTGCCGGGTCGCCGATCATGCCGGCGAGGGCCGCGAGGGCCGGGATCACCCGCTTGACGACATCCGAGCGCTGTACTTCGACATGACGCGTCATCGCGCCGATCGTCACGCCACCGCCCTCTTCCTTGATGCCTCTCAGCCCGTCGATCGTCGCCAGATCGATAAGGTCCGACGGCTTCGCCAAGCGCTGCTTCAAGGTGGGGATCAGCGTCATCCCGCCGGCGACGAGTTTCGCCTCCTCGTTGGCGGCCAAAAACTTCGCGGCGCCTTCGAGGCTCGCGGCTTTCTGATAATTGAATTCGTACATTGGGCCTCTCCTATTCCGCGGCCATTTGGTGCTGGTGGATCGCGCGCCACAATTTCTCCGGCGTCGCCGGCATCTCGACATGGCGCACGCCGTATGACTTCAGCGCGTCGACGATGGCGTTGGAGATCGCGGCCGGCGCGCCGATCGCCCCGGCCTCGCCGCAGCCTTTGACCCCAAGCGGGTTGTGCGTGCACAGCGTCGCGTGCGTCGACAGCACGAAACTCGGCAGATTATCTGCCCGCGGCATCGCGTAGTCGTTGTAGGACGCGGTCAGCAGCTGCCCGGTCGCCTTGTCATACACGCAGGCTTCGAGCAGCGCCTGGCCGATGCCCTGCGCGAGCCCTCCATGCACCTGCCCGGCCACGATCATCGGGTTGACGATGCGCCCGAAATCGTCGCTGGCGTTAAAGCTGCAGACCTCAAGCGTGCCGGTGTCGGGATCGATTTCGATTTCGGCCACATAAGCGCCCGACGGGAACGTGAAATTCTTCGGGTCGTAGAATGCGGTCTCGTCGAGACCCGGCTCCAGCTCTTCGTGCGGGAAGTTGTGCGGCACATAAGCGGTCAGCGCGACCTCGCCAAACGATTTCGAGCGATCGGTACCGGCGACGCTGAACACGCCGTCCTTGAACTCGATATCGGCGTCGGCCGCTTCGAGCAGATGGGCGGCGATCTTCTTGCCCTTGGCGATGATCTTGTCCATCGCCTTGATGATCGCAGTGCCGCCGACCGCCAGCGAACGCGAGCCGTACGTGCCCATGCCGTAGGGGATTTTGGCGGTGTCGCCGTGGACGATCTCGATCGAGTCCATCGGGATGCCGAGCCCGTCGGCGACGAGCTGAGCGAAGGTGGTCTCGTGGCCCTGGCCGTGGCTGTGCGAGCCGGTGAGGATCGTCACGCTGCCGGTCGGGTGGACACGGACCGCAGCGGCCTCAAACAACCCGGCGCGCGCGCCGAGCGAACCGACCACCGCGGACGGCGCGATGCCGCAGGCCTCGATATAGGTGGCGATGCCGATGCCGCGCAGTTTGCCGCGCCGCGCCGCCTCGACCCGGCGTGCCTCGAACCCGGCGTAATCGGCCGCCTTGGTCGCGAGGTCGAGGGTCGAGAAATAATCGCCGCTGTCATATTGCAGCGCGACCGGCGTCTGGTAGGGGTAGGCATCGGTCGGGATAAAGTTCTTGCGGCGCAATTCGGCCGGATCGATCCCAAGCTCGTCGGCGGCCAGATCGACGATGCGCTCCAACAGGAACGTCGCCTCCGGCCGCCCGGCGCCGCGATAGGCGTCGACCGGCACGGTATTGGTGAACACCGCCTTGACCTCGGCGTAGACGACCGGGGTCGTATAGGTGCCGGCAAGCAGCGTCGCGTAGAGATAGGTCGGGACGCAGGTCGCGAAGGTCGACAGATAGGCACCCATATTGGCGAGCGTCGCCACCTTGAGCGCGACGAACTTGTTCTGCGCGTCGACGCCCAATTCGACGTGAGTGACATGGTCGCGGCCATGCGCGTCTGACATAAAGCTCTCGACCCGGTCGGCGGTCCATTTGACCGGCCGCCTCAGCTTGGCCGCCGCCCAGGTGACGATCGCCTCCTCGGCATAGTGGTAGATCTTGGACCCGAAGCCACCGCCGACATCGGGGGCGACGACGCGCAGCTTCGCCTCGGGGATGTGCAGCACAAAGGCGCCCATCAATAGGCGGATCACATGCGGGTTCTGGCTCGTCGTGTAGAGCGTGTGCTCGCCGGTCGCGCGGTCGAAATCGCCGATCGCGGCACGCGGCTCCATCGCGTTGGGGACGAGCCGGTTGTTGATGAGGTCGAGCTTGACCACGCGAGCGGCTTTCGCCAGCGCCGCGTCGACCGCAGCAGGGTCGCCGAGGTGCCAGTCGTAGCAGACATTACCCGGCACTTCGGCAAACACCTGCGGCGCCCCGGGCTTTAGCGCCTCGGCGACATCGGTGACGGCGGGTTCGGAGACATAGTCGACCTGGATCAACTCGGCGGCATCGCGTGCCTGCGCGAGACTATCGGCGATGACGACGGCGACGGGATCGCCGACATGGCGTGCACGGTCGATTGCCAGCACTGGATGCGGCGGCTCGTGCATCGGCGAGCCGTCTTTCGAGTGGATCTGCCAACCGCAGGGTAGGCCGCCAACCCCGTCGGCCGCCAAGTCCTGGCCGGTGTAGATTGCTACTACGCCTGACGCCGTCGCCGCGGCGGCGCTGTCGATGCCGGTGATCCGTGCGTTGGCGTACGGACTGCGCAGGATATAGGCGTAAAGCTGGCGCGGCCGGTTGATATCGTCGGTATAGGTGCCCTGGCCGGTGAGAAACCGATAATCCTCGCGCCGGCGTACCGGGGTTCCGATCTCTGCCATGGCGGCTACTCCGCCGCCGCTTTGACGCCTCTCATCGCGGCAGCTCCAGCTTTGATCGCGAGCACGATATTATGATAGCCGGTGCAGCGGCAGAGATTGCCTTCGAGATATTCGCGGATTTCGCGATCGGTCGGGTCCGGGTTGTTCTTCACCAGGTCGAGCGCGCTCATGATCATGCCGGGCGTGCAGAAGCCGCACTGCAGTGCGTGATTGTCGCGAAACGCCTCCTGCATCGGGTGCAGCGTGTCGCCATCCGCGACGTCTTCGATGGTCTTGATCGCGCGGCCCTCGGCCTGAGCCGCCAGCAGCGTGCACGACTTGACCGCCTCGCCATCGACATGGACGACGCAGGCGCCGCACTGGCTGGTATCGCAGCCGACATGGGTCCCGGTGAGGCCGAGCGTCTCGCGCAGGAGCTGCACCAGCAAGGTGCGTCCTTCGACCGTCGCCGAAACCGGCTTGCCGTTAACGGTGAGGCTCACCGTTTTTTGCATGGAACCCTCCCTTATCGCGCGTCGAATCCGACCAGCGCCGCCGGCCGGAGTTTCCTGCGGTGTCGGCGCCGGGTCAAGGCGCCTGCGTTGTCACAAAATTCGTTATATACAGCCAGTTACGACGCTGCGGTGTCGGTCGCGGACGGGCTCATGATTCCGACGAAGCGATTGAAGAAATCGTCAGCCATCTTGCGCGAGGTCGCATCGATGAGGCGCGAGCCGATCTGCGCCAACTTGCCGCCGACCTGGGCCTGGACGCCGTAACGCAGCACGGTTTCCTCGCCGACGTCATCGAGTGAGACCTTGGCGCTGCCCTTGGCAAAGCCGGCGACGCCGCCCGTACCCTCGCCGGTGATCGTGTATCCGGCGGGCGGATCCATATCGGTGAGCGTCACCTTGCCGGAAAAACTCGCCTTCACCGGCCCGACCCGGGCGACCAATTTCGCGGTGAACTCTGTGTCCGATACCCTTTCGACGGTCTCGCATCCCGGGATGCAGTTCTTCAGCGTCTCCGGGTCGTTGAGCTTCTCCCAAACTTGTTGTCGCGGCGCCGGGATGCGCCGCTCGCCATGCATTTCCATCA
>Ga0302324_100030803_pt1 | contig 10134 bp, 10 predicted proteins | sample Palsa_T0_1_FD_201949 | JGI IMG/M metagenome (GOLD analysis project Ga0302324, IMG submission 201949) | Peat permafrost microbial communities from Stordalen Mire near Abisko, Sweden - Palsa_T0_1 | ecosystem: Environmental > Terrestrial > Soil > Palsa > Peat permafrost | place: Sweden: Abisko... | reverse complement strand
CGCGTTCTCTTTGGGGCATCAACGGGATCGATTATGCCAAGACGATCAACGACAACATGCTGGTGGTGGTAATGATCGAAACGCCGACGGGCGTGGCCAACGCGTATGACATCGCCTCGGTTCCGGGCGTCGATGTGGTGATCATCGGCAACAACGACCTAAGCGTGTTCTCGGGATTTCCGCAGACCGACGACCGTTATCAGATGATGATCACCAAGGTTCACGACGACACTCTGCGCGCGGGCAAGATCTTTGGGCAGGCCAATGCGATATACGCAACAGGCCATCCGCTTAGTAAGGACGCGAAGTTCTTCCAGAACGGCCCCTCGTTCGACGGCTGGAAGCTCCCCAGCGCCGTAAGCGCCAGCGCACCGCCGCCGGGAGAAGGAGACACGCAGGCAAAACCCGCTGCGGCGAAACCTGTGATCAAGAAGGAGAAATAGAAGAGACTGCACTACGGACAATGAGCTGCCGGTTAGTATCCGGCAGCTCAGAGGTCTGTTAGGTTACCTGGCGGCAATTACCTTACACTAATGCTCGCAACTGCCGTGGTCCCCGGGTCCATACTCATGGCCAATGTGGTCCCTGTCGCCTTGATCATCCACAGAGCGTAAGTAAAGGTAACGGGACTCGTCGTCCCGTCGGCGGCGGTGGCCGTCAGGGCAAGAACGAGGTTCCCGGATCCATCGGGATTCACTGTATACGTTCCGGTCACGGGGGACGTGTAACTGAGCCCCAGGTCTTGATAAGTGGCGGTTCCGGTAACATTCCCCTGCCCATCCGTTGTCAATCCACCTAACAGGTAGAATGGCCCGCCCGGGAGGTAGCCGTTTTCTTGCAGAACAAACGAGCCGCTCATTCCGGCACTTGAGAAATTCCCAGCCGATTGCAACGCCATTTGGGCCGTCGCCAGAATGCCGTTGTCGGACCGCTCGACCATCACTCCTTGCGAGGTTAAGAGAATCGCATAATTCGCCGAAGCGGTGGAACCGTCCGATGCTGTGATCACCAGCGCCAAACTACCTAAACCGATAGGGCTTACGCTGTAAGTTCCGGTTACAGTGTTACCCATACCGCTGAAAGCCCCCGCCACCACATTTTCAATGCCGGTCACATTCCCAGCTCCGTCCAAAGTAAGAACGGCGACGGCGGCGTACCGCGCTTGTGCTTGTTGGTTTAAGCCATTCTCGCTTAGGACAAACGTTCCTTGCAGGGAAGCTGTCGTATATGTCGGAGAGGTCGTCGTCTGAGCGTTCAGGACGGCGCAAATTGCAAACATGCCGGTCAGCAGTAAATGCTGGGCTGAAGGAGTGAGCGTTTTCATTTTTATGTCCCTCGTGTTCTTCGGCTGAATCTTAACGACCCGTTCGAAGTACGTTTCACTTTCTGCCTCACTCAGCGCCGGAACTTTCGGAAAAATGCCGTTAGCGCCGGAAATATTTGTTACCATCTGTTCGCGCCATGACTCCCGGCCGCTGGAGACAAGTTCGCGACGTGCTCGATCGGGCCATCGATCTGGACCTTTCCGCGCGGGATGAATTCCTGACATCCGCTTGCCGAGCCGATCCTGAATTGCGCCGCGAAGTGGAATCTCTGCTGGCTTCCGCGGCAAGGCTAAATACCCCACTGGACGTTCCGGTGTTGCCCGTTGAATCCACCGTTGAACCCGCGCCGGTGGTTGCGGGATACCGCATCGTTGCCAAGCTGGGCGAGGGGGGTGTGGCTCAGGTTTTCGACGCGGTTGCGCTCGGCGACGGCCAGCGCGTTGCCCTAAAGGTCCTGCGCCAGGACAGCGGTATCGATTCCGACCTTCGCCGCCGCTTCCTCCGCGAAGCCCGGCTGGCCCGTCAGCTGCGGCATCCAAACATCGTTCGTGTTCTCAATGTGATCGACGAAGCCGAGGTTTCTGCGATCGTGATGGAACTGGTGGATGGCCGTCCCCTGTCCGCGCACATTCCTAAGAGCGGCATGCCGTTGGATCGGGCCCTCGGCATCGCCCAGGGAATTTGCGCCGCGCTCGCCGAAGCGCACTCGTGCGGAATCGTACACCGGGATCTCAAGCCCGCAAACGTCATGATCGATAGCGGTGGTTTAGCTCGCGTTCTCGATTTTGGGGCGGCCAAGCAGTTGTCTCGGGAGCACCGGATCGGTGGGGAGTCGTCGAGTACAGCGGCCGGAATCGTGATTGGAACTCCTGTTTATATGTCGCCGGAGCAGGTGAAAGGCGATAAGGTGGATTTCCGTTCCGACATCTTCTCCTTCGGCAGCCTCCTGTACGCTATGCTGGCCGGGCGTGCTCCGTTCAAGCGCCGGTCGATGCTAGCAACTATGTCGGCGGTCGAGCGGGAGCCCGCGTATCACATCCGGGAAGTCCGCCCGGACGTGCCGCCGGCAGTCTCCGTTGTGCTGGAGAAATGCCTCTCTAAGGAGCCCGCCGGGCGTTTCTCAGACTTCGTCGAGATTGCTTCGGCGCTCCCGGCGAAGCACGGTGCGGCAAGTGGATAATCCCTCAACGTCCAGTGGCGAATTGACCGCACTGCTCGCTCGTTGGAGCAGCGGGGATCAGGATGCTTTAAACCAGATCTTTCCTTTGGTGTATCGAGACTTGCGGCGCTTAGCAGCCAGCCATCTCAGGCTGGAACGTCAGGGCCATTCCTTACAGGCGACTGCCCTTGTGCATGAATCCTATCTGCGGATGCTTGGCCGTGAAGAGGCAGCGGTGGAGACGCGGGCACAGTTTTTTTCGGCCGCGTCCCAGGTGGTCCGGCGAGTATTGGTGGATCATGCACGGAAGCGGAAGCGCCTCAAGAGGGGTGGGGGAGCGCTCATTCGGGTCCTGGATGAATCGCTGGACGCGGCCAACGCGCAGGGACTAGACGTGATTCGCCTGGACGATGCGCTCGCCGCCCTGGCGAAGATGGACAGTCGCATGAGCCGCATCGTGGAGATGAGATTTTTCGGCGGCTTGCAGCTTGAGGAGATCGCGAAAGTGTTGAAGATTTCAGCTAGAACCGTCGCGCGGGAATGGAGGGATGCGCGTGCATGGCTCTTGTGCCAAATGGAATCGAGCTCGCGCGAAGACGGCAAATGAGCTTTGCCATAAATCGCATTCCGAAAATTTACACGAAAAACCTTTTCCGGCTGGTGTGCGTTCGAATTCTGGGCCGCCGTGGCCGCCTGCGTCTTGGGCTTGGCTGCAGGTTTAGGCCCGCCGGGCGCGGCCCGAAAAATGAGCCTGCTTATTGGACTGTCTGTCTCAAAGTCGGCAGCCAGTCGCGCCGGTGATGTCGAACTGCACTTCGCGTGATGTGCCTAACGGAAGCCCGCAAGCGCCAGTGCGGCGTGGACTCATTTGCGCGGCGACGAGGCTGGCGGATCGGCGGACGGCACCCTTCTATGAAATGGCTCCCAGTCGACGTGACTGTTTACGCTAGCTATAGCTAGTGTCACTTGCCGCAACATGCGATTCGATATTTTCTTCGGGCTCTGCCCCCGCTTCGGCGGGCAGCTCTTCCGGAGGTGAGGCTGGCGTGAAGACTCGCAAGCTGACTCCGGTGGGAGCTTTTTTAGCGGCAACCCGGAGGTCGCGGACTGAGGGACAAAGCGCAAGAGAGTCCGCAAACCACGCCACGCGAAAGAGTTCGCCAAATTCCGGTGCTTCGCGAGTGAGCCACTCGTGCGCAAACTCAAAACGTTGCTGAGCTTCCGGCGACTTGCAGTTGCCTGCATAATAGCCCGCCTCCGCTGCTCTCCTCGCCGCGGACTGGTCGGAGAGTAACAGGATCTCGCTCGCCATAACCGCCGCAGCGTAGCGATCACCTTGCGCACACCAAGTTGACATAGCCGCCTGATGTTGATAATTCGGCGTGCCGACGTGGGTTCTCGCGGGCCTACTCGCACCCGGCGTGTAAACCTCTTCTAAGTCCAACAGTTCGGTTGCGTAATTGCCGAACTGAAAAACCACATTACTGCTGGAAATGTCGGTGTGCGCGACTTCTTTTTCTTCTAATTGAGAAAGGGTTTCCAGGAAGTCCGTGCAGCACTGAATCGCATCGCCTTTGCAGTACGGAGGTCCGGTGGCTGCGGCCTGCATCAAGATTTGATCCCAGGTTTTGCCTGCAATCCAAGGCATCAGGACGGCATACTGCAGGTCCGGCTTATCCTTCGCCGCCCGATCCTCCGGCATCACGATCCGCCGCTCGGCAGCTGACATGCCCTTGAGCATCTCGATCCTCCGCAGGTAGGCGCTTGAGTCCACGATTTGCCTATTGCGGAAAGCATGATAAAAGACCTTAAGAGCGAACAATGGTCCTTTGCTGTTCTTCACTTGGTATACGATGCCGCGGCTGCCCGTCCAACTCAGCGCCATCCCGGATAGAATTCCTAGGGATTTTGGGTGTGGTTGAAACGTAAAATCCTCGCCAAATAAACGAATCGCCTCGTTCGCTCTTGGGCTGAAAATCATCGTTTGGTAGACCCGCTCGGCCTCGACAAACAAGTCGGCGATGCGACCCTTCCGTGATCGTGCAAGGATAATCCTCCACTCCCCAACGCTATATCTTGGGGTTCGTTGAGTCAACTGGATACCCCGTTGAGCTCTATTTGCGCGCAATCGGTTCGATCATGACCACCTTCGCCATGGTACGCAAAAGCATTCTGGCATCTTCGGCCTTGGCATCGGGCGCGGCCCGCAGCCACCACTCTCGCACGGCGCTCGCCCTCTCCTCGCCAAGGCGCTGATTCGCCTCGATGAACAACCGTTCTCTCGTCCGCTCAGGAAAGTAGACCGCCTTCATGCGCCGCGTGATGCCGATTAGCTCAGCCAATGAAATCAGGCCAGCTTCACGGGCTGCGCTGAGGGCCAGACGCATATTGACCAGTGGCTCGGATAGAGGACGCAGAGTTTCCGGATCGAATGTCAGCGCCACTTCATCTTCCCCTATCAATCGTCCAGATCGGAAAAGCTCAAAAATCCGGCCCACGCCCGTCATGCCGTAACGGGCAAGTTCCACCGCTCGCAAAGTGCCCATGCTGGACGAGCCATAAACCCGAACCCCCTTTTGCAACAGCGGCAAAATCTCCTTCGGCGAGATCGCTAGGCTCTGGAAAAACTCCCCATCTACGATGCCGATTGCTTCCGGCGTATCCAGGAGCCCCCGCAGGTCCCCGCGTCGAATCGGAGGCCGGAAATTCGCGCCCGGGAGCAACTCCAGCGCCTCATCGCACGCCAGACTTGGACCCAGGAATACCACCGGGCGGCTAACCATTCGCCGTCGGGCCGCCCGAGTTTCGCCAATGCAGTGCCGCCCGCTCCCCCAAACGGCCGCGGTCCACAATCCAGGTTTCCAGTCCGGGAATCACGGACCGCACGACTGCTACGCCTGAACCTGGCGGCGACAGATCCACAATCACCGCTTGCTGAATGCCTGCCCGCCGCAGCCGCGCCAAAATTAAGTGGATATCCTCGAGAATGCCGCTGTTCCGTTGATCCTCCACATCCCGCCAATCCCGCGCCACGTTGGACCGGCCCAGCACCCAACGCCGCTTATCGATGAATGCCGCCCGCCGCGTATGGCCGCCAACTCCTGACGCACCGGATTGCTCGATATCTTCGCGCACCGCCTGAATGTCGCCGCAACGAGATTGCGCCACTTCAGTTAGCGCCCGCGAAGCCGCTACACGCAAATCCGGATGTGCGCCAATCCCGAGATGTACCTGCGGGAACCCGGGCACACTATCCTCCGCCACCGAGGCGACCACCACCGGAATTCCCAGGTCGCTGGTCAGATCCCGCACTATCGGCTCTAAGCCCGCGCCTCGGAACCGTGCCAGCAACCATTCCACCGGTTCTCCGATACCATCCAGTGCAAGGCAGGGAAATCGTTCCATGTCATCCCGAAAATTGTTCCCCGGATCCCGTCGTGTGGTCGCTTCGATTATTGCCCGCGGCCGCCAATGGCACAAAACCTCAGCCACGGTCCATGCATCCCGCTCCACCCATTCGCACAAGGATTGAGACACTGCTTCCTCCAGGCAGTTGCCGGAGGAGAGCCCATGAGCAGTGTTCAAGTGCATCGGCGATGGGTATTGAAGATGCATCCATCTATACCCCGCATAACCCGCCGGAACCATGGTTCGGCACTGATTCAGCAGGTCGTAACCTTCCACCCACTCGTAGACACGCTGTTCACTATAGTCTTTGCGAAGAGTTGTCACCAGCGAAGCCGGATCGACGAGCGGAATTTGCTCCCGCAGGTCCACCACTGCCGCGTCGGTCAAGGCGGGACGGGCCTTCAAGGCAGATTGCCGTTCAATCGCCTCCATCAATGCGCCCGCTTTGGCATCGGCTCGCCGGGCACCTTTGCCCGTGTAGACGGAAATCGAGTCGTTCGAGGAAGGGACGATAGCGCTGAATGTAGGTATACCTACTCGGTCCAGACTCGTCAGGTCGGACAATCGCGTCACACCTAATTGGCCCGCTAATGCCCGAACCCGCCGAACTGTCTCTTGCGGCGGTACTGTTCGAGAGAGTCCGGCGGTCTTAGGCCTGTTGATCAGATCCTCCAAACCTACCCACCGTTTGGCGGGGGCGGAGGTGGAGGAGGGGGTGGAGGAGGTGGAGGTAGGGGCTCGCCATCGTCGCCACCACCGGGCGTGATCAAAGCGACTGCCGGATATGCTCCTAGTTTGGGCGATCGCCGCGCCACAAAGTCCTTCAAATCCGCAGCCGTCATCGCCGGGTCAATGGCTTTCGCGGCATCTTCCCACCGAGGAAGCACCTGCTGTTCCACGCCGGTTTGCGCCGCTAACATTGAATCATGGGGGAAAGCCACTGTATCCTCCTTCTGAGATTCGAGAGCCGTTCTCGATATTAGCAGGGATTTACTGTAATCCAATACTCCTTACAAGATCCTCAAATCGCGGATCGGTGCGAATGGGATCCCATCGTGGGTCTACGTCGAAGAACCAGAGATTAAAATCATCCTGCACGCGGCATTCACGCAGCCACTGTATGGCTTTGTCGTACTTGTGAAGCGGCACGTAAATCGCTGCCAGATCGCAGGGCGAACTATAAATCTGCCGGTATGCGGCTTCCGCTTTAACTGCGATCCGCTCTGCGTCCTCCCGCCTTCCGGCCGCAGCGTAGGCGTTGCCGAGGGCTGCTAACCTCATAGCCTCATAGCCTGGCACTGTGGAGTCTGACAAGAGCGCGATAGCCTCTCCCGGTCTGCCTTCGGCAATCAGATTCTGGGAAAGACTTACGTCGACCGGGTTCTGAATCGTAGGAGCCTTGTTTAGTTTTAGCAGCCGAATCGATTCCGCATAGTGCCTCGCCAAGTACTCAACCTCGGCCTGATGAAAAACCATGAGTGGCGAATCTGGTTCCAGATCGACCGATTGCTGGGCCTCGACCAATGCCTCTTCGAACCGCTTTTGCGGCGCCAGGCAGTTGAGGGCGAACGAAGAATGCGCTTGTGCGGAGCGCGGGTCCAGTTCGATGGATCGCCGGTACGCCCTCTCGGCGCCCGCCCAGTCGGAGTCGTTTAGGGAGATAGTGATTGCATAAGCCAATTGCGCTTGGGCCAACGTTGGGTCCAGTTCAACCGCCCGCCGCGCGGCTTCCTTCGCCCGCTGCAGTACGGTAACCGCAGGCTGTTCCCCTAAAGTCGCGATCCAGTGGTAGGCCTCGGCCAGACCGGTGTATGCCGGTCCGAAGTTATCGTCTTCCGCTACGCTTTGCTGGAACAGACTTACGGCCTGCTGCACATCCTTCATTCCTCTTCTAGCCAACGCCGATTGGCCTTTAAGGTAAAGATCATATGCCTTCGGCGTGGGGCTGTGTCGCGTCTTGCTGGCCCCGAGCTTGCGGCCCAACTGGTCCGCCGAGTCCACCCAAAGCCGGTTGGCCATGCGAACCAATCCTCCTCGCGGGAGATCGTACGACTGCTCCCAGATAGATTGACTGTTAGCAGCGCTCCTAAGAACTACCTCCAACCGCAGATTCGTTCCCACCGCTGAAACCTTCCCCGTCATCACAGCGCTCACCCTGAGTTTGTCAGCCGCCTCGCCTATGGAAACACCCGGTCCCCGGAACCCGTGCACGGACTCTGGGGACGCCACCGTCAGGCCCTTCAACCGAGTCAGATCCCGCCGCAGCCCATCGGACAGCCCTTCCACCAGATAGTCCAACGAAGAATCTCCCGTCGCGTTGACAAACGGGAGAACCGCGACTGAGCTAAAAGGCTTGGGACGAGTCCAGAAGAAAAGTCCAACCGCCAGCGCTGCAAGGGCCATCAGTGATGCTATTGCCCAAACGGCCTTCCACCTCACCGGTCGGGCAGGCGGCCGCGTCAGGCGCGGGGAGCCGGTCACCACGGCGTTCGTCGGCAGTGGCGACCGCAGGGCATCCACAATAACCGCCATGGATTCAAAACGCTCCTCCGGCTTCTTGGCCAACGCTCTCCCTATTATGTCGGCCAGCGCCAGCGGCACGCCCCCCCTGCGCCTACCGATCGGCACCGGCTCCTGGTAGCAAATCTGGTGATACACGTCGAGCTGCGTCTTGCCCTCAAACGGACGTTCGCGGCAAAGCATCTCATATAGCACCGCTCCGTAGGCAAAGATATCGGACGCCGGTCCCGGCTCGTCACCGCGTGCCTGCTCCGGAGACATATACGCAAGCGTACCCACCACTGCTCCCGACATCGTCAATGAATGGGACTGCGTGGCTCCCGATATCACCGCAACCTCGATCCGCTGTGCCAACCCAAAATCGAGGATCTTGGCACGCCCATCTCGCGTGATCATGATGTTCGACGGCTTCAGATCGCGGTGAACCAGGCCAACTGCGTGTGCGGCCGCCAACCCTTCCGCCACATGCAGAGCGATCGAGAGAACCTCAGGAATCGGGATCTCGCCGCGCGTGATCCGTGTCGCCAGTGTCTCGCCCTGAATACATTCCATCGCGATAAAATCGATCCCATCAACCGATGATGTCTCGTACACCGTAACAACATTGGGATGATTCAAAGCCGAGGCCGCCCGGGCTTCGTTCAACAGACGGCGCCGGCTGGTGGGATCGGAGTTCGCTTCCGGCAGCAACACCTTGAGAGCAACATCACGCCCAAGCCGCGTGTCCCGCGCCCGGTAAACGACGCCCATTCCACCCGCGCCCAATTGCTCCAAGACCGTATATGGACCGAGCGTGCTACCGGGTTGCACGGCAACATAATAGCGCGGAAATCCTGTTAAAAAACTAACCTTTCGTGGCACGAGAGCGGGACACGAGCAAGTTGTCCAAACTCTTCACCCTAATTTCGCCCAGCAATTGACCCAGGAGGGGGTAGCAATAACCAAACAAAAGACCCGTTACATCCCGCCGCCCTCAGTCACAAACTCCTATCTCACACAATACAAATAACTTAATCCCAATCCGGTACATCCCCAAACCCCCGCCTGCGCTAATATCAAGGCGCGATGACAGCCAAAATCACACATAACCGCGTCACCAAGAATCCGACGCCTAGAACCCAGCAACTCCATGAAAACAAAACCCCTCCCCCAAACGAAGAACCCAACTGCAACCGCCGTGCAACCACCGGCATCCCCCGCACCACCCAAATTCCGGTAACCTTTTCCCCAACGGGCGGTTATCCCTAACGAGTGCAAGACGATCTGGCAATGCAACTGGTGCGCGACGGCGACGTAGGGAAGCTCTCCCTGCTCTTCGACCGGCACCACAAGCCCCTATTACGCTTCTTCGTACATCTCACCGGAAATCACGAAGCCAGTGAAGACCTCGTGCAGGAAGTCTTTTTCCGCGTTCTGAAGTACCGCCAGTCCTTCCAGCCCGGCACCAGCTTCAAGGCCTGGCTCTATCAGGTGGCCCGGAACGCCCATATCGACCACGCCGGCCGGCACAAGCTGGAAACCCTCATGCCGGAAAATATCGAATTCCGCAGCACCGGCAAGCTCCAGGACGAATCGCTGCGGCTGAAGCAGGACGCCCAACTCCTGCGCAAAGCCCTGTCCTGCCTTTCGCTCGAAAAGCGCGAGGTGCTCGTCATGAGCCGCTATCAGGACCTGAAGTACGAAGAAATCGCGGGCATTTTGAAATGCGAGGTAGGAACGGTG
>Ga0302324_100030802_pt1 | contig 10134 bp, 9 predicted proteins | sample Palsa_T0_1_FD_201949 | JGI IMG/M metagenome (GOLD analysis project Ga0302324, IMG submission 201949) | Peat permafrost microbial communities from Stordalen Mire near Abisko, Sweden - Palsa_T0_1 | ecosystem: Environmental > Terrestrial > Soil > Palsa > Peat permafrost | place: Sweden: Abisko... | reverse complement strand
GGATACAGGACCTTGGACAGGTTGGACAGGCTCAGTTCCCTGCCGTCCACCTGGACCGCGATCTTGTCGGGACCGCCCGCCGTCATCGACGCCTCCCTGTTGAAGTGAGTGCTACGTTTCCCGCGACACGTCCTCGGGGTCCTTGTCGTCACGGAGCCCCCGGTAGGCGGGGGCGATCATGCGGCCAGCCCGGGTCCAGCGGTCGAGGGCAACCTCGATCACCAGCCGTGGCTCTACCCAGACGGCCGATCTGGCATACTCGGCCGGCACCGGATCGTCGAACGGGCTGTCCGGCCGGCGCAGCGGCTCAAGGCGCCCGGTGAGCATCCGCAGCACCTGGTCGGAAAACCCGGTCCCGACGTGACCGCAGTACAGCAGCCCGCGCTCGCCCGCGACGGTGGTCCCGTAGCAGCCGACAAGCAGCGACCCGATCAGCCCGTCCCGGTTGCCTTTGCCCGGCTTCCAGCCGGCCACCACGACCTCCTGGCTCAGCACATTCTTGAGCTTGAGCCAGCTGCCCGACCTGGCGCCCGGCTCGTACACCGAGTCGAGGCGCTTGACCACGACGCCCTCAAGCCCGTTGGCGGCGGAGGCGGACAGGACGGCCTCGAGGTCCTCTCCGGGGAACGCGGGCGGTGCGAGCCAGCCGCTCCCGTTCGGCATGATCTCTTCGAGTAGTTTCTTCCGCTCAAGATACGGGAGCCCCATCAGCGGGCGGCCGTCGAGCTGCAGCAGGTCGAACGCGAGGTAGGTGACCGGAGTCTGCTCGGCTAGCCGCAGCGCCTGGGCGGGCGAGGAGACGTGCATGCGCGGCTGCAGGGCCTCGAAGTCCGGGCGGCCGCCCGAGAACGCGACGATCTCGCCGTCGAGCAGCGCCTGCTTGTGCCCGATGGCGCGGCCGAGCGGTGACACCTCCGGGTAGGTCGCGGTGATGTCCTTGCCGGTCCGCGAGACCAGCCTGAGCTGGCCAGACTCCGCGAACGCGAGCGCGCGGACGCCGTCCCACTTGAACTCCACCGACCAGGCCGCCAGGTCACGTCCCGGCGGCCGGCCAGGCGCGGCGAGCATCGGCCGCACCGCGGCGGGCAACGGGAGCCGCTCGCGGTGGATCATCCAGTTCTTGCCGCCGGTCGCGAACAGCGCGTAGCCGCCGGTCAGCCGCTCACCGTGCAGGACAACCTTGACCTCGCGATCGTCCCACTTGAGGACCTCGTAGCGGCCGTGATCCCAGATGGTGACGGCGCCCGCCCCGTACTCCCCAGGCGGGATCTCGCCGTGGAACCCGGCGTACTCAAGCGGATGGTCCTCGGTGTGCACCGCGAGGTGGTTTGCCCCCGGGTCGTCGGGGACGCCCTTGGGCAGCGCCCAGGACACTAGCACCCCGTCGCGCTCCAGCCGGAAGTCCCAGTGCAGCCGTCGCGCGTGATGCTCCTGTACGACGAAAATCCCGGCATTGGAACCGCCCGGGTCCGTCCGGTCCACAGCGGCCGCCGGGACAGGCTCGGGCGTCCGCCGTGCGTCGCGCTTGCCCCGGTATTCCGCGAGCCGGTCCATACCTCCGGCGTACCCTGCGGATACAAGATCAAAGACATCGGGAGGAACGGGCGCAGCTTACTCTGACCGCGCCACCTGTCCCCGTCCGCGTGCCAGCCCAGACACTCGCCGGCCAGCCCCCGTCCGGGCACTGAGCAGGCACTCGCCGACCGTGCCGTCCGCGCGCTAGCGCGGACATCGGGGGGTACGGGGGGTCGTCCCCCCGGGAGATGGGAGCGGTTTGCGCGCCCGATACGATGGCGCCTTTTGCCATCGGGCGCGCAAACCGCGCGCGATCGCGCCCATAACCAGTGATGCCTGGTGGCGTAGGAGTGCCTCCGCATCTGTTCCATGTCTTCTGGACGCTCGAAGATCGACTGCACGGCGACCCGGCCGGGACCGACCAGCCGCACGAAGACGTTCCGGTACTCCCAGCTGTTGCGCCAGAAGAGGAAGCCCCTGCTCCTCGGGTACTCCATGTGCAGGTGAACCCGCACCGACATGTCCCGGTAGACCAGCGACCCCGGCTGGACAAGCAGCGACTCACCCTGGCGGAGGTCGCGGATGAACACGTTGCCCTGCGCGTGCAGTAGCAGCAGGCCGGCCCGGTCAGTGGCGGAGAAGATATCGCCGTACTGACCCATCGGGTAGTGCCATTCCTCGTGGTCCTGGTCCTCGCCGGTGACGTACCAGACGTCGGTGCTGCCCCAGTCGTAGTGGATGTTGCCGGTCGCGCACAGGAACCGGTGCTCCTTGACCCACATCGACTGGCCATGCTGCATCGGCAGCGCGATGACCTCGCCTGCGTGGTTGTCCGACAGCCCGATGTGGCCAGGCCCGTGCGCCTCCACCATGATCAGCGGCAGGCCGGCCATCGCCCGCTTCCAGCCGCCGCGCAGCGACATGTTCTCCAGCCGGACCGCCGGGTCCGACCAGAGCATCACGTGGTGCGAGAAGTAGATCTTCTCGACCTGCGCCAGGTTGAAGTCGGCGGTGGGCACCCGGGTGCCCTCGATCTGGCAGTGCGACTGACCGAACTGCAGCTTCGCCATGTCCCTGATCGGCGGCTGCTCAACCCAGCCCGAGTCGGAGACGCTCTCCTTGATGTCCACCGGGGCACCGCACAGCGGGCAGGTCTGCTGGCTCGGGTCACTGGGCTGCCTGCAGTAGCGGCAGACGTAGGTGTTCATGACCGGCTACTCGCCCGAGCCGTGGTGGTGGTACATGGACTGGATGCCAACCCGGCCGGGGCCGGTCATCTCGGCCAGGTACATGCCGTGCCGCCCGAATATGCCGGTGCGCAGCGGCATCTGGACTGCCTGCATGCCCACCGTGGAGTCCTTGTACAGGAAGCCGCCGGGCTCGACGAGGATCTTCTCCCCCGGGCGCAGCGTCCGCTGCAGCACGTCGCCGTTGCCGTGCAGCAGCAGCAGTCCCGGCTGCTGCGCGGTGACGAACCGGTCCATGAACATGCCGTTGCCGCCGTGCAGCAGGTTGGCCAGGCCCTTGATCCGGATGAAGGAGTACTGAATCGAATGAGAGGCCAGCAGGAACGCGTGCTCGCGCGCGTCGATCTCCATGCCGGGATGCAGCGGCAGCACGACGACCTCGCCCGGCGCGTCCCGTGAGAACGCGATCCGGCCCGGGCCGTTGGCCACCGTCACGATGTGCGGCATGCCGCCGATGGTGCGCTTCATGCCGCCGCCCGTCGGCAGCGCGGAGAGCGGGACCGACTCGTCCTTCCAGAGCAGCACGTGGTGTTCGAAATAAACGCCGTCCTGCGGGGAAAGCGCGATCTCGGCAACGGGCACCAGTTCGCCTTCTACCTGGCAGGTGCTACCCGAGAAACGGAACTCGGTCATGTCGCGCAGCCGGGGCGCCTCGCGCCAGCCGGAGTCGCTAACTTTGTCACGAACGTCAAGCGGTGCACCGCAAGTCATGCATGTGGCGGTTCCTGGCTGATTTTGTGCGTTGCACCACCCGCACTGGATTGCTTCCACGAAACGAGAACATAGCAGTTACGTCCGAGCTTGCGCTGCTAGGAAGCCTTTACTGGTCCTTAGCTGTATCGTTCCTGCTATGGCACTGTTCTCGCGAGAATTCATCGCGGTCCCTGACAACCGCAAGGGCCAGATCGTCTTCAAGTGGCCCGACCTGACGATCCGCCGCTTCACCCACGCGATCGTCAACGCTGACGAAGTTGCGCTGTTCGTCAACACCGGCCAAGTCGTGCAGACCATGGGGCCCGGTCGGCATTCGATCGATGCCGATGAGCTGCCGGGCCTGGGCGCGCTCATCGACTTCGGCACCGGCGGCAACGCCTACCGGGCCGAGCTGTACTTCATCGGCACCCGCGAGTACACCGGATTCCGGTTCGGCGGGCGGGTCGATGACGTGCAGGACCCGCGCACCGGCCTGGTGGTGACGCTACGCGTGTTCGGCGACTACGCGCTGCGGGTCTTTGACCCGGCGCGGCTGATCACCAACCTGACATCCACCGTCGACGTGACCGACAACGAGCGGATCGCCGGGTGGGTCAGCGACCAGTTGCTCAAGGTCCTGCGCACCAACGTGACGACGCAGGTGGTGGCCAACGGGTGGCCCATCCTGGGCCTGTCCGTGCACTCGCCCGAGATTGAGCAGGCCGCCATTACCTCGGCGAACGGGCAGCTTGAGAGCTACGGGATCGCGGTGTCCCGGATGGGCAACTTCGACATCAACCTTGCCCCCGAGGACGCCGCGCAGCTCAAGCAGCTCGCCAAGGACAGCTCGTACTCGCAGCTGGCCGGCGGCTTCCAGCAGTACGCGGCCGGGGAGATGGCGCTCGGCGCCGGGCAGGGCATGTCCAAGGGCGGCGGGGCGACTGAGGGCGCGTTCCTCGGGGCCGGCTTCATGCTGCCCGGGATGATGCAACAGGCGCAGCAACAGGCGCCGCCGCCACCGCCCCAGGCACCGCAGGCGCCGCCGCAGGCACCCCCCACCGCCGCCGGGCCCGCCTGCGCGTCGTGCTCGACGGCCAACCCGGCGGGCGCCAAGTTCTGCATGGGCTGCGGCCAGGCACTCGCCCCGGCCGTCCGGCACTGCACCGAGTGCGGAAACGAGCTTCCCGGCGGGGCGAGGTTCTGCGCCAGCTGCGGGACCCGGGCCGACTGACCAAGGCCGCCATCGCTGACCAAACTGGCACACCGGACTCCCCGGGAGGGGTTACCTTCTTGGGGTGGCCGGCATCACGATGTACGACACCGCCTTTAACGACCAGTTTCCGGCGGGCGCCGCCGCCTATGCGGGGTACGTCGATGGCGACATCGGCAACCAGCCCAACTACGCGTACATCGTCAGCGCCTTCCCCAAAGCGCAGCACCTGTCCGTCACCTTGTCCTCAGGAGTCAACGCGGACGTGCTCGACGTCGAGTCGGGCGCGGCCGTCCCGTCCGACGTGCCCGGCTGGTACGCCAAGCAGGTCGCGCGGGGCAGCAAGCGCCCGGGCATCTACGCGAGCGCGTCCGCGATGAACGACGACATCCTGCCCGTGCTCAGCCAGGCGAACATCGCCAGGGCGGCGGCCCGGCTGTGGACCGCGCACTATGGCCTCGGCCAGCACATCTGCGGGCCGAGCAGCTGCGGCTCGCTGAGCGTGGAGGCGGACGGCACCCAGTGGACGTCAAGCGCGAACGGCCTGGTCCTCGATGAGTCACTGCTTGCCGAGGACTTCTTCACGACGACCGGCCCGGCCCCGACCGCTACGGAGACGGAATTGCAATCAGGCCAGCTCAACACCAGCTACGGGTCGTTCACCGTGATACCGGTGCCGCTCGGCACGGCCCAGCACATCGCGTTCGGTTGCGACAACCACGCTCAGAACACGGCGGCCGTCCGGCTCCGGGTGGCGTTCTTCGACACCGCCTGGCGCGTTCACCCCGACGTGGTGCTCGACGGCGACAAGGGGCTGCAGGTGATGGCCTTCCCTGACGCCGCCAAGACCGGCCTGGTCTCGGTGCGGCGCAACGACTCCACCCAGGCCGCCGTCGGGTACGTGATCTACTAGCCGCCGAATCACTGGCCTGCCGAATCACTGGCCTGCCGAATCACTGGCCTGCCGAATCACTGGCCCGCTGCCCGGGTGAGCGCGGCCGCGTACTCGGCCGGGTCGTTGACGTTGATCAGCGAATCGAGCCCCGGATCGGCGGCTGCCAGCACCGGGTCCGCCAGCAGCCGGGCCTCGTCAGCCCGGGTCACCGCGCACGAGGCGAATAGGTCGGCGGGCCGCAGCCGCCCGGCGGTCACCAGCTGGTCGGCGAGCTCGGCGAGGGCGACGCGGTAGGCCGCGGCCAGCGGCTGCAGGTGCCCGCGAGCGTCCGGCAGCAAGACATCGGCCCGGTCCTCCGCCAGCAGCGCGATGACCCGGCGGATGAAGGCCCCGTGCAGGAACGGCATGTCGGTGGCGGCGACGAAGGCGACCTGGTGACCGTGGAGTGCCGCGAGCCCCGCGGCGATCCCCTGGAGCGGTCCCTTCCCCTCGCGCGGGTCCTCGGTGACCAGTGTTCCCGCCGGCAGCCCGGGCAGTGGCTGCCCGGGCGCCCGGACCACCACGACCGGCCCGGCGACCGCCTCGGCGACCACCGACACCGTCCGGTGCAGCAGCGTGCCGCCGCGCCAAGCGAGGCCGGCCTTGGGGGTGCCCATCCGCGATGAGCGCCCCCCGGCAAGCACAACGCCCGCGTCAGCCGTCACGTGGTCATGCTACGGCTGTCGCGGGCGCGGGGCTGCGTGTCTCAGTGCGTCAGCTGGTGGCGTACTTCTGCACCAGCGCGCCGAGAGCGGGGAGCGCGGTCTCAATGTTCTTGCCCGCGCCGCCGCGCACCAGCTGGTACGCCTTGACGACGGCGGCCCGGCCGGACTTGGCGGCCATGTCGTCGGTCACCGCGAGGATCGACTCGGACGCCTCGGGGCCGCGCTTGGCGAGGAAGTCGCCGAAGTCGGAGCCGCCCGACGAGAGGAAGTCGGCCCAGTAGGGCTCGAGCTGGTAGGCAACACCAGGAAGGATGGCCTCGGTGGCCTCCTGGTAGTAGCCGGGCGCAAATGCGGTGACGGCCTTGTAGGCGGCCTTGAGCGGGGTCGCCGTGATGCCCTTGTTGGAGAGCTCGCTGTCGACGAGCGCCTGGGTGTCGGCGACGAGGTGCGGCATCTTCTCGGGGGTGAGAAGCAGCTCCTGCAACGTGGCCAAGGGGGGCCTCCTCAGAGGTCGTGAGAGGGGAGAACAAACTGTCCGGACGTTACGGTACTGGCCAAACCACCACGAGCGGGTGGCATTTGATCAGACGGTAACGAATCAAATGGGCCGCCTGTTTGAAGACCAGTATTCCGAACGGGCGGGTGGCTTCGCGTGCGATGCCTGCGGTTGTCTGTGGAAGCCCGGAGACCTCCGCGTGGCGCGACCGCGCGGGTCCGGCAGTATGGCAGGCTTATCACGCACTTGTCCGACGAGGCCCTATACCTCCGGCGGGCATCCGCTACTCATTTCGACAGGAGCTGGCCGGAGATGATGGGCAGGGATCACGCGCTGAGCGGCGCCGTCGCGGTCGCCGCGCTGGCGCCGGAACTGCACGTGACGGTGTCGCACCTGGCTGCCGCCGTGGTCCTCGGGGCCGGGGCGGGCGTGCTGCCGGACATCGACCACCCCGACTCGACCATCTCCCGGTCCTTCGGCTTCTTGACGGAGTGGTTCGCCTGGGTGGTTGACCGTATCTCCGGCGGCCACCGGCACGGCACGCACAGCGTGATCGGCATCGCCACGTTCACCGCAGGCGCCTGGGGCGCCGGCCTCTTCCAGCTCTCCGAGCCGAAGGCCATGCAGTCGGGGCACCTCGGGTTCTCCTGGCACATCGTGCCGGCCGCGCTGGTGCTCGCGCTGCTGTACTCGGCCGCGCTGCGGGCGCTGCACATCGGCGGCCACTTCGGCGACCTCCTGGGCATCGGGGCCGCGCTGGTCACCGTGTTCACCGGAGCCGACCTGACGCAGCTCACCGTCTGGTCCTGGCACCTCCCGCTGCTCGCGGTGGTGACGGCGCTCGGCTGCGCTGCCCACATCGCCGGCGACGAGCTGACCCACGGCGGCTGCCCGCTGTTCTGGCCGGTCAGCATGCACGAGTTCCACCTGCTGCCGCGACCGCTGCAGATCACCACCCACAAGTTCTGCGAGACCTGGATCATCTCCCCGCTGCTGGTCGTCGGCCTTGGGGTGGCGGTCTGGTACGCGACCGGCCACCCCCTCGCGATCCCGCAGCCGGCGAAGTAATGCCGTCGCGTTTGGCCGCCGGAGAGGCTGAGCCGCCAGAGAACGAGCCGTCCGGGCGGCGGTCAGCCGACCACTTGGTGATCCCGCCCCGCCTCGTCCTCGCGCGGGGTGACCGCATCCGCCTCCGCGATGGTCGCGTTGGGGTCGCTGCCGAAGGCGCGGCGTACGCTCGCGAGCAGGCCGCCCGGGGGGGAGTTGCGCTCGTAACCGAACCGGTGCGACCAGCCGTCCGGCACGTTCAGCGGGCGGATGACCCGCGCCGGGCTGCCCGCCGCGAAGGAATTCGGCGGGATATCCCGGCTGACCACCGAGTGGCCGCCGATAACGGATCCCGAACCGATGGTGACCCCGGGAAGCACCGTCACGTTCGCGGTGAGCCACACGTTATCCCCGATAACGGTGGGGCCGCTGTAGAGCGGTGACCCCGGCTCGACTTCGTGCCGGTTGTCGTCAACGATCGATACGTACGGCGCCATCATGACCCGGCTGCCGATCCGCACCTCGTGCCAGACGTCGATGTTCACGCCGTAGTTCACCGCCACCTGGTCGCCGATTGTCAGACGGCCACCCTCGGCCACGGAAATGCGCACGTCGGCGGCATCGCCGAGAGCTGTGAAGTTCCGGCCGAACACGGCTTCGCCGCGGATGTGGAACTTCACCTTCGCGCGAACGTTCGGCAGCGGCCCGAACTCGGCCGCGGTGAGCTTGGTCTTGAGGTAACCGCGACCCGTCTGAGCAAGGTAAAAGAACGTGTCGTATATCCGGAGGTATTTCTTCAAGAGATTTCGCATGTCATCTCTGCCGGCTAGTCCTAATAAGCAAGGTGATCTCCCAGGCCATGAGTATGCCGCTACTGTGGACCGATTCGTCGCAAGTGTAACTAGATTTTACTTTCTCCCCGGCCCCGCTGCCCGCCACGAACGATCGACGCCAGACCGCCCGGACGTGCCACCCGCCGCCCAGGTTCGCACATCGGCAGCGCGCGGCGACGTGGCGGCTATTCTGGTCATGTGACGCATTCTGGTCAAGCCTGCGCCACCGGCCGTCACCAGGGCACCGGCGCGGCCACGGGTACCGCCAGGGGCAGCCTCGGCGCCCTCCGCCGGACCGGCGAGATGTTACCTAGCTGCGAACACGCCCCCTGGGGCGGAACCTGCGGATAGCCTGATATCACCATGAATGCCCAGCAAAGCTCCGGACTGTCGGCGAAGGTTCGCGACATGTGGGCGCGGAACCGGGACCTGCTGCGAAACGCGGGCAGCCTGGCCGCCACCACCGGCCTGACCTCCATCTTCGGTTTCGTCTTTACGATCGCCGCGGCGCACTTGTTCTCGGCCAGCGAGGTCGGCTGGGGAAACACGGCCATCAACGAGATGCAGCTCTTCGGCACGATTGGCATGTTCGGCCTGGGCACCATGCTGATCGGCGAGTTGCCGAAGCGACAGCAGAATCGCGGCGGCCTGTTCTCCGCGTCGGTGTCCACGTCCCTCATCGGGTCGGCCATCCTCGGGCTCATCTTCGCGGTCATCGTCGGGCTGTACTTCAGCAAGCCGAAGGACCTGCCCGGGATCGGCGGCACCCCGGGGCAGGTGCTGCTGTTCGTGGCCGGCACCGCCCTGACCGGATCGACGCTCGTCTTCGACGAGGGCACGATCGGCATGCTGCGCGGCGGGATACAGCTGTGGCGCAACATGGCCATGTCCGGGATCAAGCTCGCGGCCCTGCCGATCGGCGCCTTCCTGCTGCACGACAGGTTCGGCGTTGGCCTCAGCCTCGCCTACGTGATCGGGATCGTCGGCTCGCTGGTTCCCGCCGGCGTCATGCTCACCCGCAGTGGCTCCCGGATCTTTCACCGGCCCGACTGGGGTGCCCTGCGCCGCCTGCTGCCGGTGGCGATCAACCACAACTGGCTCAACCTGGCGATGGCGACCCCGTCGCGGATCATCCCGATCGTGGTCACCGTGGCGGTCGGCGCGGATAAGAGCGCCGTCTTCTACGTCGCCTGGATGATCTCCTCGCTGCTGTTCATGGTGCCGGTCCACCTCGGGACGGTGCTGTTCGCGCTCGCGTCGGCCTCCCCGGAGGTGGTGGCGGAGAAGCTCCGCTTCGTGCTGCGGATCTCGCTGCTGATCGGGTTGCCGGTGATGGCCGCCCTGGCGATCGGCGCGCACTTCATGCTTGCCCTGTACGACTCCCCCAAGAACGGCTTCATTTACACGATTGACGGCACCGTGCCGCTGTGGCTGCTGATTATCGGCTACATACCGCAGATGCCGAGGGCGCAGTTCATCGCCGTCTCCCGGGCG
>Ga0302324_100030801_pt1 | contig 10134 bp, 10 predicted proteins | sample Palsa_T0_1_FD_201949 | JGI IMG/M metagenome (GOLD analysis project Ga0302324, IMG submission 201949) | Peat permafrost microbial communities from Stordalen Mire near Abisko, Sweden - Palsa_T0_1 | ecosystem: Environmental > Terrestrial > Soil > Palsa > Peat permafrost | place: Sweden: Abisko... | reverse complement strand
GCCCGTCTCCTCACCGAGCTCGATTCACGCTGTCGGGAACAACCCGCTTGAAAGCTAGGCAGAGCACGAGGAGACGGCGGAGCACCCGCCCGACTTGACACACGCCGCGTTACGGTGCTCATGCCGCCTGGTGTGCTCCCGCTGTCCAGCCTGGCCGGTTACCTGCCGCCGCTGCGGCTGTCGCCGGTAGGCAGTTAAGAATTTCTTTTGCGTGCGCGAGGATAAAGTGAAATGTACTTCGGTCAAGTATACTTCGGCTATGTATGATTCACTAGATGAGATACCGCCTAAGCCGTCGCACCTGTTCGACCGGGACGCCGAATGGGCAGGGCTGGCCGCCTTCGCGGCCGATGCCCGGCCTGGCGCCACGCTGGGTGTGGTGAGCGGGCGGCGCCGGCAGGGTAAGAGCTATCTGCTCCAGGGGCTGGCGACTGCTCTGGGCGGAATCTACTTCCCGGCCCTGGAGCTGACCGAGACGGTCTCGCTCCGGTTGTTCGCCGACGAGCTGATCCGTTTCAGCGGGTCGCCGGTCCCGCCGTTCCGGGACTGGCTTGACGCCATCCCGTACCTGTTCCGGCTGGCCGGGGATCGTGTCGTCCCGGTGGTCATTGATGAGTTCCCCTTCCTGGTCAAGGCGTCACCCGGCCTGCCGTCCATTATCCAGCGGGAGCTTGGCCCGGGCGGAAGCGGATCAGCGAGCCGCACGCGGCTCCTGCTGTGCGGCTCAGCCATGTCAGTGATGGGCGGGCTGCTTTCCGGGTCGGCGCCGCTGCGGGGGCGGGCGGGCTTCGAGCTGATCGTCCACCCCTTTGGCTACCGGGACGCCGCACGGTTCTGGGACATTACCGACCCCAAGCTGGCCGTGCTCGTGCATTCAGTGGTCGGCGGAACTCCCGCTTACCGGCGGGAGCTCCTGCGCGAAGACACCCCCGCCGGCCTCGCTGACTTTGACCCCTGGGTGATCCGGACCGTGCTGAATCCGCAGACCCCGCTCTTACGGGAAGCCCGCTACCTGCTCGCCGAGGAGACCGAGATCCGCGACCCGTCGCTATATCATTCTGTGCTCGCGGCCGTCGCCGAGGGAAATAACACCTCCGGCGGAATCGCCAGTTATATCGGCCGGAAGTCCAACGAGGTCGCCCATCCCCTCCGGGTCCTGGAGGACTCCCGGCTGCTGATCAAGGAACCCGACCTGTTCAGATCGGGACGGGCGAGGTACCGCATCGCCGAGCCGCTCATCACCTTCTACCAGGCCATCATGAGCCGGGAATGGGCACGTCTCGAACTCGGCGGCGGATCAGCCGTCTGGTCCGGAGCCCGCGCACGTTTCCTGTCCCAGGTAACGGGACCGCATTTCGAAGCGGTCTGCCGCGACTACGCGATCGCGGCCGATCCCGCAGTCTTCGGCGGCCCGCCCGAGGAGGTAGGGTCCGGCGTGGTCTCAGACCCGGCCAACCGGACCCAGATCCAGATCGACGTCGCGGTGCTCGCGCCGGCCCAGCACGGCCGGCCGCGCAAGATTCTTTCCCTCGGCGAGGTGAAGTGGGACCAGGTTATGGACCTGCACCACGTCGAGCGACTGCGCCGTGCCCGGGCCCTGCTCGCCGTCAAGGGATTCGACACCCAGGACACCGTGCTTACCTGCTATTCCGGTGCGGGCTTCGACCGCGAACTGCAAGCCGGCCAGCGCCACAACATCCATCTCGTCGGCCTAGACCAGCTCTACCCGGATTAGCGTCCTGGTCAGGACGCGCCTGCGCATCTGCAGGCGCGGCTCCCCCGGCTCGGTGACGTGCCGGCCTTGCTGGGGAAGTAGCCCGCTGGACCGAGCCCCGCCAGGTACCTTCGGCCTTAGGTGGTCCTTAAAGAGCAACGGAGGCGAGTTCTGGTGAAGCCGGTACTGGAGGGCACAGTCGCGCTGGTAACCGGGGCTTCGAGCGGCATCGGCGCGGCCACGGCCGCCGCGCTCGCCGCTCAGGGCGCGGCTGTGGCGCTGGCGGCGCGGCGCAGGGACAGGCTGGAGGCGCTCGCCGCCGGTATCCGCGACCAGGGCGGTACCGCGCTGGTGCTGGAGTCTGACGTCACCGACGAGAATCAGGCGACGGACGCGGTTGCGCGCACGGTCGCCGAACTGGGACGTCTGGACACGCTCATCAACAACGCCGGCGTGATGCTGCTCGGCCCGGTGGTCGGCGCGCCGCTGTCAGAGTGGCAGCAGATGGTCGAACTCAACGTGCTCGGCCTGCTCTACTGCGCGCACGCCGCCCTGCCCCATCTGCTGCGCGCCGCCGAAGACGGCCCGCGCGAGGTCGCCGACATGGTGAACATCAGCTCGGTGGCGGGCCGGGTGGCCCGCAACGGCAACGGCGTCTACTCCCTGACCAAGCATGGCGTCGGCGCGTTCAGCGAGTCCCTGCGCCAGGAGGTGACCAAGCGCTACGTACGCGTTTCACTGGTCGAGCCGGGTGCGACTGCGACGGAGCTGGTCAGCCACAACCGGCCCGAGGTGCTCGACAGCATACGAAACCAGCTCGGGCAGACGATGCAGGCCGAGGACATCGCCGACGCGATCAGCTACATCGTGACCCGGCCGCGGCACGTCACGGTGAATGAGATGCTGATCCGCCCGACCGAGCAGGAGCGATAGCCCGGTACCGCGGGGCGCCACCAGGGCGTCAGAAGGACCGGCCCGGGTTGAGGATGCCGGCCGGGTCCAGCGCCGTTTTGATCGCCTGATGCACGGCCAGCGACTCGGGTCCGAGCTGCTGCCGCAGCCAGGCCCGCTTGAGCACCCCGACGCCGTGCTCACCGGTGATGGTCCCGCCGAGCCGGCGCGCGTGATCGCATAGCCGCTCGCCCACCGCCATGGCCCGGGTGATGGTGTCGGCGCTAAGGTCAGGCAGCATCAGCGTCGGATGCAGGTTCCCGTCGCCGGCGTGCGCCACGGTCGCGATGGGAATGCCGCTGTCCGCGCTCACCTCCTGAACGGCCGCGAGCATCGCCGCGAGCTGCCCGGGCGGGACGCAGACGTCATCGATGACTGTCGGCCCGGCGGCCATGACCGCCGTGCCGGCCAGCCGGCGCGCCTCTAGGAGCAGGTCCGATTCCTCGGCCGTCGTCGCCTGGACCACGAGGTCGGCGCCTGCCTTCTCGCAGCACTGCGTCATCCGGCGGACGTCATCGTCCGCGGCGGCGCCGTCGGCTTGGCCAATGAGCAACCCGGCGGCCGTGCGGTCCAGATCCATCCGGCGGTAGTCCTCGATCACGTTGACCGTGGCCCGGTCGATGAGCTCGAGCATGCTGGGCACCACCCCGCTGGCGCCGATGGCGTCCACCGCGTGGCCGATTCCCTCCAGATCGGGAAACGACGCCACGAACGTCACCGGGTCGCGCGGCGGGCGCGGGCGGATCCGAAGTGTGGCCGACGTGATCACGCCGAGGGTCCCTTCCGACCCGATGAACAGCGAGGTGAGGTCGTATCCGGCGACGTCCTTCCGCGCGCCGCTGCCGGTGCGCAGGACGGTGCCGTCGGCCAGGACGACCTCCAGGCCGAGCGCCGAATCCCTGGTCACGCCGTATTTGACACACCGCATGCCGCCGGCGTTGGTGGCGAGGTTGCCGCCGATCGTGCAGATCTCGAAGCTGCCGGGATCGGGCGGGTAGAACATCCCGGCCGCCGCGGCGGCCCGGCCCAGGTCGGCGTTGAGCACCCCGGCTTCGACGACGGCGCACTGATGCGCGGCGTTAACCTCGCGGATGGCGGTGAGCCGCTCCAGGCTGAGCATCAGACAGCCGTCGATCGCGTTCGCGCCGCCGGAAAGCCCGGTGCCCGCGCCGCGGGGCACGACGGGAATCGCGTTCTCGGTCGCCCACCGCAGCGTGCTGCTCACCTCGGCGACCGTGCCGGGACGGACGACGGCTCGCGGCCGGCCCGCGGGAACGGTGGCCGCGCGGTCGCGGCGGTAGCCCTCGATTATCCCGTCATCGGTCACGACGGCGCCAGGAGACAGCCGTCGCGTCAGCTGTGGAAGATCGTCGCTCATCGTCCCTGCCTGATCGGAGTCATGGTCCAGGCTAAACGTTCGGCCGGCCGGGGCATTGGCCACGCCGGTACGCGGGACCGGGTCGCTGGCCCGGCTCCGGAGTACGCGCGTTACGGTTCGTTCGTGTCCTTCGAAGACCCGGATGGCAACGGCTGGCTGGTCCTTCAGATCAGCACCCGCCTGCCGGGCCGGTGACGGACGGCCAGAGCCCATAAGGGAGGCGGACAGGATGAACGACACGCTCAGTTATCAGAGGATGGGGACGGCGGCCCGCGGCCAGGCGCATGCCCTGTTCGCGCAGACGATGGCCTACGTCGCGGCCACCGCCGCGTTGTTCGCGCTCGGCGCCTGGGCGGGCCACAACCTGACCGGCGGCGTGGGCATCGTCGCGTTCATCGCGGCCTTCGCCTGCCTGATCGGCATGCGGTTCGCCGCGCGCAGGTCCCAGGAGCTGACCGTCGGGCTGCTGGCCGCGTTCGGCCTGCTGATCGGGATCGCGGTGGCGCCCACCATCGCCTACTACGGCAGCATGGACCCGCGGGCGCTGTGGGAAGCGGGCGGGGCGACCGCGCTGTTCATGGCCGGGTTCGGCGCGGCGGGCTACGCCACCCGGCGCGACCTGACCGCGATCGCCCGGGTCGCCTTCTGGGCCCTGCTGGCCCTGATCGTGGCCGGTATCGTGCTGATCTTCGTGCACATCCCCGGGGCCGATCTGGCCTACTCGGCGCTCGGCCTGGTCATCTTCGCCGTGTTCACCATGTTCGACTTCCAGCGGCTGCGCACCAGCAAAGACATCACCTCCGCGCCGTTCCTGGCCGCGTCGATCTTCCTGGACCTGCTGAACGTGTTCCTGTTCTTCCTGGAGATCTTCTCCGGCTCGCAGGAGCGGTGATGGCTATTCTGGCGCTGAAGGCCTGGCCCTGACTGGAGGCTCGCCATGCGCATCAGAAAGCACCCGCTGACCCCCCTGGCCGCCGTCGCCGCCGGCCTGCTGGCCGGCGCGGTGGGCACCGTCGGGCTGGACGCCGTGCATTACCTGAAGTACCGCCGTGAGGGCGGCACCGAGAGCCCGCTGGCCTGGGAATTCGCGCCGGTCGACAGCTGGGAGACAGCGCCTGACCCGGGGCAGGTCGCCCGCCGCGTGATCGAGGGCTTCACCCAGCGTAAGCTCCCCGACCGCTGGGCCTGGCCGATCAGCACCGCCGCGCACTGGGCCTACGGATCGTCCGCCGCGGCCATGTACGGCGTGGTGGCCGGCTCGGCCCGCAGGCCGCGCCCGGCGTACGGCCTGCCCTTCGGCGCCACCGTCTGGGCCAGCGGCTACGTCGTGCTCCCGCAAGCCGGGCTGTACCAGCCCATCTGGAAGTACGACGCGAAGACCCTGGCCTGGGACCTGAGCGCGCACCTCGCCTACGGCGCGGGCACCGGAACCACGTTCTGGCTGCTGACCAAGATCATCTGACCGAACGGGCCGTCGTGCGTGCCCTCGCTCAGGTGAACAGGGTGTCAGGTGAACAGGGTGTCACCCCAGTGCTGGCCGGGGCGCAGGCCCGGCGGGCAGGCGAATACGGCGCTGCCGGTGTGCTGGATGTATTCGTTCAGCGAATCGTCGGCCAGGGCGGTCTGCAGCCGGATGAACTGGGCGGGATCCTTCATGAAGGCGATGAAGAACAGGCCCCCGAGCAGGGTGCCGGCCTGCGGGTCGATGCCGTCGGTGAAGGAGTAACCGCGGCGCAGGATCCGGGTTCCGCCGTTGCGCTCGAAGCTGGCCAGGCGGACGTGCGCGTGAGCGGGGATGGCCGGCTGACCGCCGGATCCGGTGGCGGCGAAGTCGGGGGCGGTGAACTCGGTCCCACCGGATAGCGGGGCACCGGAGACCTTGGCCCGGCCGATAACGTTCTCCTGGTCCTGGAGGTAGTCGCGGTCCCAGTTCTCCACGAAGATGCGGATCTTGCGGGCGATGAGGTAGCTGCCGCCGCGCAGCCACGGGTGGTCGGTTTCGGGGCCCACCCAGACGTAGCCGTCCATAAGCTCGGCCTGCTCGGCCTTGATGTTGCGGGTGCCATCCTTAAATCCGAGCAGGTTACGCGGTGTCTGCTGCCCGGTGGTGGTGGCGGAGGTGCGGCCGAAACCGAGCTCCATCCAGTGGTGCTCGACGACGCCCATGCCGATCCTGGCCAGGTTCCGTACGGCGTGGAAGGCCACGAGCGGATCGTCGGAGCAGGCCTGGACACATAGATCCCCGCCGGTGTAGTCGGGGTCGGGGTTCTCGTTCGGCAGCGGCGGCAGCTGGGCCAGCGCGGCAGGCTTGCGGGCGGCCAGGCCGAACCTGTGGTCGAACAGCGACGGACCGTAGCCGAGGGTGATGGTCAGCCGGGAGACGGCCGAGCCGACGGCCTCGCCGGTGTCGACCGGCGGTGCGTAGGGCTGGGTGTCCTCGCCCACGGGTTCCCCGACGGTCATCCGCGCGGCCGCGGTCGTCCACTCGCGCAGCAGGTCACGGACGTCAGCGCGGGTCGCGCCGGGAACGACGCTGAGCGTGCCGAACGCGAGCCGGTCCTGGGCCGGGGTGGCGATGCCGGCCTGGTGTGATCCGTAAAACGCGACGGCCTGGTCGTTGCCGCCTCCCGCGCCGCCGGCGGGACCAGCCGGCGTGCTCGCCGGTCGGCCGAAGTAGCCGCCCAGGCCGCCCGCCAGGACGCCGGCGCCGGCGGCTCCTGCGCCGGCGAGCAGCCGCCGCCGGGACGGATTCCCCGCCTGACCGTTATCAACCGACTTTCACCGACAGCTGGGACAGGGACTCGGCCAGCGCGTTGACCGCGGCGGACAGCTGCCGGCGCTGGGCGTCAAGGACGGTGGAGTACTCGACGTAGCCGGTGTCGTCGTAGCCGGGGCTGGCCAGGTACTTGGCCAGTTGCTGGCCGATCGCGGCGTTCCGGTGGTTGATCTGGGTCAGCAGGCCCGGGGCTTGGTGCTGCAGGTAGGGCTGCAGCAGGCTGACCACCTCCATGGCTCCGTCGACGTTGGCCGCCAAAACGGGGAAATCGGTGTTGGAGTAGCGCTCTTCCTCGCCGGTGATTTTCGCCGTGGCGGCCTCGTTGATGAGGTCGGTGGCGCCGCTGGCCATCTCCAGCGGGTTGTACTGCGCGCTGCGCACCAGCGTCAGCAGCTGCTGTTCGTTGCGGACCAGCCCCGCGCACAGCTTCGGCGCTCCGGCCAGGGTGTTGTCCGCCCAGATCAGCTGCTCGATCTTGTGGAACCCGATGAACTGGGACGCCACCGTGACCGGGTTCTCCCACCGGCCGTCGATGTCGGTGTCCAGGCTGCCCCAGATCTCGGCCACCGGCTCGATCCGCTCGTAGTAGATCCGGGCCTGCGGGTAGAGCACCTTGGCCTGGCTCATGTTCCCGGCATCGATCGCCTGGCAGAAGGCCTGGGTGTGGCGGACCAGGTCGGCCGTGTTCTGGTCGACGTAGCCGGAGTAGCTCTTGACGGCGGCGGCGAGCTGCGGGTTGGACGGCCAGGACGGCCCGGCGGCCTTCCCCGTGACGGTGAGGTCCCAGTGCTGCTTGGCGGCGCCTGGGCAGTTGATCTTGTAGCTGCCCGGCTGGAGGTCCAGGGAGAAGCCGCCGGACAGGCCGGGGGTGAGGTTCTCCTGCTCGCCCAGGATCTTGGCCAGGTCCGAGGTGCGCAGCTCGGCTTCCGACACCGTGCCGGCATCGGAGTTGGACACGGTGAAGTCGACCTCGCCCGCGGGGATCCTGGCCGGGCTGGGCGCGCAGCCCTGCGGCGTGAGGGTGATCGTGACCGTGCTGGCCTGGGCCGAGCCCGGCGCGGACGCCGTCGACCCGTGCGGGCTGGAACAGCCGGCCGCGGCTAGCACGAGCCCGGCCGCGACCGCGCTCGCGATGATGTGGCGTGGCCTGCTGTTAGCGGCGGTGCGCATACCGGCCGGCTCCTTCGTTTGTGGTGTTTGCCGCTAGGGCGCCCCGCGCGGGCCAGGCCACGATGATCATCATCGGGACCAGGTAGGCGAGCCAGACGATCACCTCGATCCACACCGGGTAGGGCTGGATCCCCAGCACGCCGGTCAGCAGCGACGACACCGGCGTCCCGGGCCGGACCAGCCAGGAAAGATCGAAGGCCTGGACCTGCCCGGCTGACAGCCAGCCCGCCTCGTTGGCGGTATGGAACGCGGTCATCACCAGCCCGGCCGCGACGACCACCAGGATCAGGCCAGTGAGCTTGAAGAACCTGGCCAGGTTGAGCCGGACCCCGCCGCGGTAGATGCCATATCCGACCACGGCCGCGAGCAGGATCCCGATCACCGCGCCTGCCCACGAGGTGGTGGCATCGCCGGAGGCATGGAAGGTGGCCAGCAGGAATACCGCTGTTTCGAAGCCTTCTCGCAGCACGGCCAGGAACGCCATCAGCACCAGCGCCCGGCTGGACCCGGACGCCAGCGCGGACGCCGTCGATCCCTCCAGATCCCCCTTCAGGTCCCGCGCGTGCCGCCGCATGAAGATGATCATGTAGGTGACCATGCACACCGCCAGCGCGCCGACGACGGTTTCCAGGCCTTCCTGCTGCTGCTGCGGCAGGCCCGACGAGATCACCTGCAAGGCGATCGCGATGCCGACGCAGATGACGACCGCCGCGGCCGTGCCGATCCAGACCTGGCGAAGCGCGTCCCGCCGCCCCTGCTGGCCCAGGAACGCGGCGATGATTCCGACGATCAGCGCCGCCTCCAGACCCTCACGCAGCCCGATCACGAATGTCGGCAACACGCGCTGTCCCCCGTCCCCTGATACATCACCGGCGGCCCTGAGTTAGGAAAGGCATACCTAACTTAGGCATACCTAACAACAAGCCCGTCCCCCCTGTCAATGTGCCGCCAGTCACAGGGCACGGGCGTTGTCGCAGGTGGTGAGGCCTCCGGGAATATGGTTAGGCTAACCTAACTTGTACCGGGCAAAGCTTCGCCGGATCATAAAGCTTCATCGACCTCTGATGGCTGACCAGCCAGAACGCCGGCCCGCGCTGGTGCCCAAGTTAGGCTAGGCACGTGAACCACGAGCACGACCTCATCGATACCACGGAGATGTACCTGCGCTCCGTGCTCGAGCTCGAGGAAGAGGGTGCCGTCCCGCTGCGCGCGCGGATCGCGGAGCGGCTGGGGCAGAGCGTCCCCACGGTCTCGCAGAAAGTAGCCAGGATGGAACGCGACGGGCTGCTCACCTTTGACGGCGACCGCCGGATCCAGCTCACCCCGGCCGGACGCGCGGCCGCGACACGGGTGATGCGCAAGCACCGGCTCGCCGAGTGCCTGCTCTCCGGCATCCTCGGCCTGGACTGGCAGCTAGTCCACGACGAGGCCTGCCGGTGGGAGCACGTGATGAGCGAGGCCGTGGAGCTCCGGGTGCTTGACATCCTCGGCCATCCCACGGAATCCCCGTACGGAAACCCGATCCCCGGGCTCGCCGAGCTCGGCGACGACGAGGGCGATGAGTTCCTCGGCGGCATGGTGGCGCTGAGCCAGGTGCCCGAGGCGGCCGGCAGCGTCGTGGTGCGCCGTATCGGCGAGCCGATCCAGTCCGACACGGCGCTGCTGACCCAGCTGCGCGGGGCCGGATTCCGGCCGAACGCCGAAGTGCCGGTGAGCCGGGTCAACGGCATCGTCAGGATCGGCACCGGCCAGCAGGGGGTCGAGCTCGACGACGCTACCGCCGCCCACGTCTTCGTCACCGACGTCAGGTAACCCGCAGAACTCGCCGGTGGCGGGGGGTAGAGAACTGTCATGACCCGCAGCACCCAGCCCGAGCTAGCTTGGCTGGAGATCGTCCGGGCTGAAACCAGGCTCCGTTCGGTGGCATTGGTGCCTGAGGTCCGGCTGTACCAGGCCAGCGAACCGATCGGGGTGTGGCAGCGGACCGAGCGGGCGGCCGGGCGGACCGGGCTGGACCCGCCCTTCTGGGCGTTCGCCTGGGCCGGCGGGCAGGCGCTGGCCCGTTACCTGCTTGACCACCCCGAGACGGTCAAGGACCGGCAGGTGATCGACATCGCCTCGGGCTCCGGGCTGGTGGCCATCGCG
>Ga0302324_100030799_pt1 | contig 10135 bp, 9 predicted proteins | sample Palsa_T0_1_FD_201949 | JGI IMG/M metagenome (GOLD analysis project Ga0302324, IMG submission 201949) | Peat permafrost microbial communities from Stordalen Mire near Abisko, Sweden - Palsa_T0_1 | ecosystem: Environmental > Terrestrial > Soil > Palsa > Peat permafrost | place: Sweden: Abisko... | reverse complement strand
GATTCCCCACTGCTGCCTCCCGTAGGAGTCTGGACCGTGTCTCAGTTCCAGTGTGGCCGGCCAACCTCTCAGTCCGGCTACCGATCAATGCCTTGGTGGGCCGTTACCCCGCCAACAAGCTAATCGGCCGCGGATCCCTCTTCTGGCGCCTTGCGGCTTTGAAAACAAGAGCATGTGCCCTCGTTTTGTTATGCGGTATTAGCCCAATTTTCACTGGGTTATTCCCCACCTGAAGGAAGGTTATCCACGTGTTACGCACCCGTTCGCCACGAGTAACTGTATTGCTACAGTCCTCGTTCGACTTGCATGTGTTAAGCACGCCGCCAGCGTTCGCTCTGAGCCAGGATCAAACTCTCGTTTGAAGCCTGATGTTACGACCGTGAAAGCGTTAACAATCACGACCGGAACGAACTTGTTACATCGCTCGGTTTCATTCATCCCCAACCCTGTGAAGGATTGAGGACCTCAAATTCCCATCTGTCCGCTTGCGCAGACCTATGGGCAAACCAAACGGGTTCTGGCTTGATTCATCTGATTGTCAAAGAGCAGGTACTTCCCTGGCCGGCAGGAAGGCTTGCAGACGAACTTCCATTGTACGCGACGGCACCCAGAAGTCAACAGGCTTTTAATCGGCGCGCAATAAATTTTTGGCCCTCGCCGCTCCCGTGGGTTCGCGCAAAAATAGTCTGAGTTATTAGCGAACAGAGATGTGGTTGGTTCGGTCCGGCGGACACCGGGCGATCCGAAATAAAGTTCCGGGCTGATTCGATCCTCGTGAGTGCTCCCAATGACTTACGAGGGGGTGAGTCCGCGAGGCAGTTCCGGTCTGGGTCGAAGGGACGACGGACAAAGAAGGCATAGGCCGCACACCCGAGAGGGCGGTGACGCGCTTCTCTCTTGCGGCTCTCGACTCGCCATCATTTCGCGTTTCCTCTCGCCCACGAACCACTCGCTCCACAGCACGATGAGCGTGGCACATTGCGGAGCACATTTCAAATCAGCCATGGTGTGGACTTTTCTTCGCGACGTCGGGTTTTCCATTCAACTGAGCGCCTAGCCGGGCTAGGACGAGGTGGTTGCAAACCGGGAGACTGCGCTTGTCTTGCAGAACTTTAAGGCAACCTCAGACAACGGCGCGAGCGCTGGCGGTGTCTAAGTAATTACCGATCTGCGGCTCGCACTCGGCGCGAGGGGCGTCGTGACGAAGAGAACAAAGATCATCCGCTCGCACTGCTCCGTTCAGGGCAGCGATCCTGAACCCATCGTTCGTACCGCCGATCCTAACTCATCCTAAAACATGTCGGACCGCGGTGGGCGGTCCGGGAAACGTCGAGGAACACCATGCGAAAACTCAAACAGTACGGGTGTGTCTTGGCAGTGGCAATGTGCGCGATGTGCGTCCAAGCTGTGCCGCAAAGCACTTCGTCTTCGAGCGGTTCACCGAGACTAAGTGCCGCTGCAGCGAGCGCGTCGAAAGCGCGTTCGGCTCAATTTCCCCGCGCAACGACAGAAATCAGACCCGCAACGATCAATTCATCCGGGGTCTCCGATGGTTCGCGGGGCGATTCCGAAAGCGCGGAGAAGCTCCCAGTGCGCCGGGTGGTTCTATACAAGAGCGGCGTGGGTTACTTCGAACACCAAGGTCGTGTGGAAGGGAACCAGACGGTGCACATCGATTTCACCAGCGGCCAGCTGAACGACGTGTTGCAGTCACTCACCGTCCTCGACCTGAACGGCGGGCGCATCGCCGGTGTGAATTACAACTCCAAAGCGCCCCTAAGCGAGCGGCTTGGCACGCTGCGATTGCCACTCGACGGAAACACAAACATCTCTCAATTCTATGGCGCGCTGCGCGGGGCGCGATTGGAGGTGAGAAGCGGAACAGCGGAAATTACCGGACGTCTGCTATCCGTGGAGCGCAAGACCCGCGTCAGCGGCGGCACCACGCTCGAAGTGGACTTAGCGACGATCGTCAGCGACTCCGGCGAAGTGCGGAGTGTGGAACTCACGCCTGGCGTAGACGTGCGGCTGGCAGACCACGATGTTTCAGGTGAGGTCGGACGCTATCTGGGCTTGCTGGCTTCGGTCCGACAGCAGGACCTTCGACGGATGAGCATTGCCGCCACAGGCTCCGGCGATCGCCAGCTCTACGTCAGCTACATCAGCGAGACGCCGGTCTGGAAGACGACGTACCGAATCGTGCTGCCGTCGAAGGCAAGCGAAGACCCGCTGCTACAGGGATGGGCAATCGTCGACAACACCGTGGGCGAGGACTGGGAGAACGTCGAGCTGGCGCTGGTGGCCGGCGCGCCGCAATCGTTCATTCAGCCGCTGTCTCAGCCACTCTACGTGCGCCGGCCGGTAATAGCTCTAGCGCAAACCGCGCAACTCGCGCCGCAAACCCACGAGAGCGCCATGATGGGAGGAATCGGCGGCCTTTCGGGTGTGGTCACCGATCCCAGCGGAAGCGTGGTCGCGCGCACGGAAGTGAAGATCTATTCCGAGGCCGGCCAATTAGCGGCGGAAACGAATGCCGACGGGGAAGGCAAGTACGAAATCCCGGACTTGCCCGCTGGAAGGTACCGAGCACAGTTTACCGCGCCGGGATTCAAAACCGTCGAGGTTACAGGTCTCTCTCTCGGAGGAGGACGCGAGGAGGTTCAAGACGTGAGCCTTCAAGTAGGCAGCCAGACGCAGGAAGTCACAGTGAATGCCAGCCTCGAGTCCGTGCAAACGTCGACCGCAACAGTGGGCGCCCGCAATGTGGGCTCGGGTAGAGCGTTGGGAGCGAACGGGACGGCTCCGTCGAGTCTTCCTCTAACTACAAGGAACTATTCGAATGTGCTGGCTCCGCATGTGATAGCGAATGGCGGGTTCGGCGTGGCTGGCGGTACGGCCGCGACTCCAACCATTGCCAGTGAAATGGCGCTCAACGACGCACGGCAGGCCATGGAAGCGGTGGCGCACGGGACAGATCTCGGCGACCTCTTCGAATACAAAATGAAAGACCGCGTGACGATCCGAAAGAACGAGTCGGCGCTAGTGCCGATCGTTCAGGCCCACGTCGCGGCGGAGAAAGTGTCCCTGTGGAATTTGTCTCTCAATTCCGCTCGGCCTTTACGGGCGCTGTGGCTGACCAATTCGAGTGCTTTGACCCTGGACGGTGGCAGCTTCAGCGTGCTTGAAAATGAAGCATTCGCGGGTGAAGGCTTGACAGATTCGATCAAGCCGGGCGAGAGGAGGCTGATTTCCTACGCCACGGACCTCGGCATGCGCGTCGAAGCCAAAGCGCAGCGCACGCCCGAGCGCGTGACGCGTGTGAGCATCTCTCACGGAGCCATGGAGCAAATCAGCGAATTGCGGCAGGAGACCATCTACATCGCAAGGAATGACGACACCATGCCGCGCACCTTGCTTATCGAGCACCCGGTGCGAAGCGGCTGGAAACTCGGAGAGACCGATGCGAAGCCAGAAGAAACCGCGTCGGATTTGTACCGTTTCCGCGTGAACGTCGAGGCGAAGGCCGCTGTTACGTTGGCGGTGCACGAATCCCAACCGCTCCACAACCGCTTCGAGCTGGTCAACCTGACCGATGACAACATCAAGCTCTGGCTCGAGCAGAAGTCGATCAATCCGGAGATGGAGGCGGCCTTCCGCAAGATCGTGGAGCAGAAGAACCGGGTGGCGGCGCTCGACGATGAGGTTACAAAACGAGATGACGAACGCCAGAAGATTTACGACGACCAGCAGAGGCTGCGGGAGAATTTGAAGGCGCTGAAAGGCAGCGCGGAAGAACGCGCGCTAACTCAGCGGTACACGCAGCAACTCGCGGATCAGGAAACGCGTCTCGATGCGTTGCAGCGGGAGTCCGAAGACCTACAGAAGAAGAACGAGCAGGCGCAAGCGGATCTGGACAAGATGATCGAAGATTTGTCGCTGGAGGCCGTCATCTAAAATCACACACACCAGGGGGTGCACTCGTAGGGCGGTGCGCCCTCATGGTGTTTCGGACCGGCGCCAATCGGGAGGCCGTTCCCAGGAAAAGCAAAAACGCCCGCCTAAAGGCGGCCGCTACAAAAGCTTGGTTCGGGGCGCGCCCCACTAATGGCAGCGCGCCCTTACTGCGGATCCAATCGTTGCGCGAGATGTTACGGGCGTGTGCTTAGGTACTTGCAAACGTCCTTTACGGCGTTGCTTAGCAGCTGCGTCTTCGTGGCGTACAGCGTGTCACCGCCCTTTGCGATCACCATGAAGCGATACGCGCCGGACCAGCCGCCCGCGTAGAGCATGTAGTCTGATCGGTCGGCGTTGGTCGTGATGCCGACGTTGGGGCATTTCTCGCTGAGGTTTTTCATTACGTCGACGATGGGGACACTTGAATTGCGGGCCATGACCAGTTTCGTCGGCTTTCCAGGCACGCCTTGCGCACTGGCGACGCCAGCGAACAGTAACATTGCAAAACCAATTATGAATTGCTTCATTGCGGATTCTCCTTGCGTGCGGTTATCTCCAACAAACATCTACGCCGTAAGAAAACGTCTACACCATAAGCAAATATCTACACCTATTTAGAACACCCGGGAAGGCAAAACGTTGTTTCTAAGGATTAGATAGTGACGAAAAAAACACAGCTGTATGGGCGAACTTCAGGCCGAGTGGGCAACGTTGTCCAGGAATGCCTGGGCACACGTCCGGGCACACGTAGGGGGCGCTAGCCCCAAACGGGCTCCGTTTCAGCTTTTGAATTCCCGGCTTAGGCCGCTGCGAGGTACTGCCAAGTCGTTCCAGTATGCTTCAACTGGAAAACTCCGCCTTCATCGGCATGGAGGAAATACTCCCCCATAGGAATGCGGTGAGCGCTGATGCTCTTCACCGAACACTTCGCCCAGCGCTGGGGACGAATCCCCCTCCCGTGCTGGACTTTTTCCTGTACCAGATGAATGCCGTAATCGACTCGATATTCAACGCCGGTTGGCCGGGTTGGTACCAGCCTTCCGCTGCCTTTTCGTTGGTTAGCCATAACAATCCATTGGATGTAGCGTTCGCCAAAATGGCTGCAAGAAATTAGTATCTTGCTGATTATACATGATTTGCTGCTCGATAGGAGCACTAATTTGACTCGGCGGCGAGAAATTCACCGGGCTCTAACCCATTATAAGAACGGTATTTAGTCCCGGTACCCTCGTTCTAAGGCCTTCCGAGACTGCCTTGACAAACCCCCGAACGAACATCACAATCCCGCCGACGCACAGGCAGAAAAGGCTGCCGGCAGGCCGCCAGATGACGTCAACCCCGAGGAGGCTTCTCCGATGCGCACCAATTACGTCGCGGTCATCGTATGTGCGGTGGCGTACTGGCTTCTCGGAGCGCTATGGTACGGAGCGCTCTTCAGCAAGCCATGGATGGCGCTGGAAAACATTCCCGGGGCGCAAACGGGCGGAAATCCGGTCGTGCCTTACGTCGTGACTTTACTGTTGAACCTGCTGATCGCGTTCATCCTGGCCCAGATCTGCGCCTGGCGAAACGCCAACACCGCCGCGCGGGGCGCAGCCATAGGAATCCTGCTTTGGCTGGGTATCCTCGGGCCCATCAACTTCACCACCTACATGTACGAAATGCGATCGATGCAACTGTTCGCCATCAATGAGTTCTATCCGCTGGTTGGCCTGTGCATGATGGGCGCTATCCTAGGCGTCTGGCGCAGTCGCAGCACGGCCGCATCATAGGTCTTCACAGACAGAAACTCGCGAATGGGCAGACCCCGCATCCGGGGGAAGCTGTAGGACGAAATTCCCGGCGAGCGGGGGCTTCTTACACGTTTGCAAGCTGCGGGAGTGGCTAGAAACTGCAACTGCCCGCGTTCCAATGGCTTGGTGTTGGCACGCGCCTTGCACCCTTTACATTGAATGCGAGGAGGCGAAAAATGAGAGCATTCTTAATGCTCGCCGTCGTTGCGGTACTTGTCTCATATTCAGGCGTGCACGCCGCAAGCGTGCGCTCGAGCAAGCCGGCGACTGTGGCGGCCACGGACTCGGACGCAGATGCCGCACGCGCGGAGAACTACAACGGGACGATTGTCTTGCTGAACGGCCGGTTGTACATCCTCCGAGACGACCAGAACGACACTTGGTATCACTTGGACGACCAGCAGATGCCCGCGAATTTTCTGGGGAAGAAAGTGGTAGCAACCGGCAAGCTGAATACCAGTGTCGACATGATCTTGGTTCAGCGTATCGAACCCTCTGCGAGTTAGGTTCGCCAGATGTTCGGAACGCCATTTCCATTCGAGCTGACGGGCGAGTTGGCTAGGAATGGCGCTAATATAGTTCCCGCATGCTGGAAGCCGGAACTATGGGCCGGGCATTGTTTCTTCGCGGACTGGCCGTCGTCTTGGGCGGGTTTTGTCTTATCTACGTGGGCGACGCGCTAATCGCCCGCTACCGTTTCGCATACCACAAAGAGAACGTGCTCAGCAGCGTTACCGTCTACTACTCGACGACACTGAAAAACAGCAAGGTAGTGATCTTCGGCGGCCAGCCCGACACGCTGACTTGCATCCACGCGGTTTTTTCGCATTTCGGCTATCCCACCTGCCGGTCCGTACAGAATAAGACCATCGACATCGAGTGAACGGACGGCTGGAATTCTAGCGGAGCGGAATTCTCTGCAGATTCCGTGTTGCGCAGCATCCGCACAATGCGTGCGCTACCAGCCATTGCGTTGACGGAGCGCGGTGATGTGCGCTACGTGATGGCGGCCATGCCACGCGTAGACCTGTAAATAGCCGTCCAGCGTGACCAGGCCCATTTCCGGATGTTGCATCTTGCGGGACCATTGATCTGGGGTCAGCGAGCGAAGCAGCTGATCCCATCGTTTGTGAAGATTTTCCAGCAGCGCGAGCGACGGCTCGATGGGCGTGCTTTTCGCGTCGGCGAGCTCAGCCCAGCGGGCCTCGTCGTACGTCTTGATGGTGGGCCGCTCTTCGGTAAGCGCAAGCTTGAAGCGCACCAGCGCGTTCATGTGACTATCCGGCACATGATGCACGACCTGGCGCACAGTCCAGCCACCGGGGCGATAGGGAGTGTCCAACTGCGCGGCGGTGAGGCCGGCCACGGCAGACGCAAGATGTCCGGGCGTTTCTCGAATCGCGTCGATCAGCTCCGGGCGTTGCGACTCAGTGAGGTCAGGAACCAGTACGAGCTCGCCGATCGGGTAGCGCAGGTCCATATGAGTTAGCTCAATTCATAACTAAATTGATGATTGTGCTGTGGGTTTTCACGCTCAACATTTGCTCGTCGCCCGCGGCTTCGCGGCTTCGTAAAGCGGCGACAAGTCGCGCAGCCGCTTCACCGTTTCGATGGTGCGCGCCGCCACGTACTCCACTTCCTCTTCGGTATTGAAGCGCCCCAGCCCGAATCGAATCGAGCTGTGCGAGAGTTCCTCCGGCACGCCCAGCGCTCGCAGCACGTGGCTCGGTTCGATCATCGCTGAGGTGCACGCCGAACCGCTCGATACGGCAACGTCGTTGATGCCCATCATCAGCGCTTCGCCCTCCACGCCGGCAAAGCTCATGTTCAGATTGTTCGGCAAGCGGCGAGTCAGCGATCCGTTTACTTGCGCGTCCTCGAGCCCGGCGAGCAGAGCGTCTTTCAGTTTGTCGCGAAGCGCGCCCAGCCGCTGGGATTCTTCGGGCATTTCCTTCAGGCAGATCTCGCAAGCCTTTCCCAAACCGACGATTCCGGGCACGTTCAGCGTGCCGGAGCGCATGCCGCGCTCATGTCCGCCGCCATCCATCATGGCAGCGACCTCCACGTGGGGATCCTTGCGCCGCACGTAGAGCGCGCCCACGCCTTTGGGACCGTAGAGCTTGTGCGCGGAAATCGAAAGCAGATCGATGCCGTCCTTGTGCACTCCGACGGGAATCTTGCCAACCGCCTGCGCCGCGTCCGTGTGGAATAACACATCGTTTTCCTTGGCTATCTTGCCGATTTCGGCAATGGGCTGAATCGCGCCGATTTCGTTATTGGCGTACATGATCGAGATCAGAATGGTCTTCGGCGTAATAGCCCGCCGCAGCTCATCAACGTCGACCAGTCCGTCCAAACCGACCCGCAAGTACGTCACTTCGTATCCCGTATTTTCGAGGTGCTTGCAGACATCGAGAATGGCTTTGTGCTCGGTGATCTGGGTAATGATGTGGTTGCCTCGATTGTGGTAGGCCTCGGCGACGCCCTTGAGCGCCAGATTGTTCGACTCCGTAGCCCCGCTGGTGAAGACGATCTCGCGCGGGCTCGCGCCTATGAGCCGGGCGATCTGCGCGCGTGCGTTCTCCACGGCTTCTTCAGCCTTCCAGCCGAATTCGTGGTTGCGGCTGGCGGCGTTGCCGAATTTTTCCGAGAAGTAGGGGAGCATGGCTTCGAGCACGCGGGGATCGACTCGCGTGGTCGCGTGATTGTCCATATAGATCGGCAGCTTCACAGCCATAACCAGATCACCTTTGGCACCAGTGTACCAAAAAGCCGGCGGGGGCAGCCTTGACACCGCTTGCCTCACCAAATCGAGACTTGATTAGCTTGCGCTCCGGGAGGCTGCTACAATGCAGCGACATGGCTGATTGGCGGCAAATTCAAGCGCGCATTCGCAAAGCGAAGCACAGCCCCGACGCACCGGCGAAGCTCTCCGAACTTTTCCAGCGAACACGGGACGCGATGGTCGCGTGGGAGCTTGGTGTGGTCGAAGAAAAATCTGGAAATAACGACGAAGCAGCAAAATGGTACTCCACGGCTTTCGAGCGCTTCCGCAGAGCGGATTGGAAGAAAAAGGCGGAAGAGGCGTTGACGCGACTAGGTGTGCCGCTGCCGGAACACTCCGCCGAAACTGCGGCGGAAGCCGGCGCTGAGATGGCGCCTGCTGCAGATCCCCACGCGGACATTGAGCCTGAGTCTGAATCTGCCGAGCCCCTGGCGCTGGGAGAAATCTCCGACGCCGATTCAGAAAACACGCCCCCCAGCAGCGGCTCTGCGACTGTGGAGGGCATCCCCGATGCAGCAGGCATCCCCGGGAAGAAGAAACGCCGACGCGGACGCCGCGGAGGCAGGGGACGCGGACGCCGCGGCGCGACGACGCCGCCGGGTCTTCCGGCACGAAGCTTCGCCGAATCGCCCGAGTCGCCGGAGCGTTTGTCTTCTGAAGATGCTCCCCAACGGGTTGCTGAGAGGGTGCCTGACCGCGGCACGGAACGGCGCGGCGTCGAGCGTTTTCCTGACCGGCCGCTTGAACCCGCGCGACCGGAAACACGTCAGATGGAATTCTCAGAGAAGCCCGGGCGAGCTGCTGCACCGCTGCAGTTGCCTTCCGAGCGCGCGACACACGGTCGAGGTGATCCGGGTCTTGCCTCACGCATGGCGCATCTTGAATCGATGCTGCGGCGCATGCTCTCAAGCCCGCTCCACCGCCTTGACGAAGCAGAAGATGCGCCCGCGGGCCCCGGAGTGTTCCTGCTATCAGAATCCGATCAGACTACCTCGTACTACATCGAGTCCTGCCAAACACTGCGAATCGGCGTTGGAAACCTAATGCGCGGAGGACGCGCCGTGCGAAGCGGGCGCGGCGCGCCGCGAGGCGGCCCTGAAACGAGCAGCCTGAAGTCCAAGCTGGCCGAGCACTTGGGTATCAATGAGGCCAAAGTCGCTCAATACCTGAAAGATCATTGCGCTGTACGCTGGATCCAAATGGATGACGAAGCTCCTCTTTTGGCGCACTTCGCCATCGGTATCCTCCGCACGCCGCTCAACTTGGATTGAACGCAGCTGGAATCTGTACGTGGCTCCAGCGACAGACCTCGCCAGTCTTCAAGTTTTGGTTCGCGATTGGTACTTTAAGTACTAAGGGAACTCCCATCTGCCCGGCCCAGATGCCATTCGACCCCCCATATGCCCCTTTGGACGCAAGGTGCTAGACGGGTCGGGAAGATCCTAGCAAACTCTGATAGGGTAACCAGTTACGGGCGGGGTGTAGGTGCCCGCATAGAGGTTTTGGATGCTTTCGGGCCGATAGGTCCCAGGTAACGTGTTCTGATAGATGAGAGGGAGGACAATGGCTAGCACGGCAAGCAATAAACTCTGGAAAACGTTCG
>Ga0302324_100030798_pt1 | contig 10135 bp, 7 predicted proteins | sample Palsa_T0_1_FD_201949 | JGI IMG/M metagenome (GOLD analysis project Ga0302324, IMG submission 201949) | Peat permafrost microbial communities from Stordalen Mire near Abisko, Sweden - Palsa_T0_1 | ecosystem: Environmental > Terrestrial > Soil > Palsa > Peat permafrost | place: Sweden: Abisko... | reverse complement strand
GGCCACTCCCGTAGCCACCATCCCGTGGAGAAACGTGCGTCGTGAAACTCCAGCTTCCATCATCGCCAATGACCTCCTCAAGCCTGCGCCGGCCGATGCCAGGCAAACATTCTTGCTTGCAGCTCCGCCGCCCGGCTTTTGTACTCCGGCAAGAGCGCAAGGTTCCTCATCTCGTCCGGATCCGCAGCCAGATCGTAGAGCTCCGGCATGTCATTAGGGTAGTAACAGTATTTGAAATGACCCTTACGCATCATGTATCCGGCGTGCGGGCCGGGCAAATTGATCTCGGCAAAGACCTCCGTCTCGCGCGACTCCTGCGGTTTACGCAGGGCATCCACGAAGCTCGCTCCATCTAACCCAGGCCAAGGGGGCAGCCCGCACAGTTCAGTCAGGGTGCGAAACACCTGCACCAAGCTGACCGGCGTGGCGCACACCGCATTTTCCGGCGCCACGCCGGGTGCACGAACAATGAGGGGAACACCGGCGGAAGGTTCATAAAAGAAGTTCTTCTGCCACAGGCTGTGCATACCCATCATTTCGCCGTGGTCTGAGGTGTAGAGCACGACGGTGTCTTCCTCCAGACCCAATTCGTGCAATGCCTGCAGCACCTTGCCGATGCAATCATCGGCCTGGGCTAGGCCCGCGTAGTAGAGGGCGAGGCGTTGCTTGGCTGCTTCGGGGTCCGCCAGCTCCGGGGTCGCCGAATTATAGCGAATATTCTCGGCCACAAATCGCGGCACGGTCGAGAGGTCCACCTTGTTCCAGGTTGCGGGCAGTGTCATATCCGGGGGGTGAAACATCTTGGCGAATCGCTCCGCGGGCATAAACGGATCATGGGGCTTGAGGAACGAGCAGGTCAGGAAAAACGGCTGCTTGCCGTGATTGTTCAAAAAGCGAACGGATTCCCGCGCCACAAAGCTCTCGAAATGGTCTTCCTCGGCCAGCGGAGAAATATGCCCCACCGCCACTAATCCCTGGCGATTGTCGTTTTCAATCACTCCCGTCCACGGATCGCCACGGTCCCGCCATAGGTCGTCGATCTGAGGCAGCCCCGATCCGGAGTTTGGATCGACGATCTCTTCGGCCCTCAGCCGCGTCTTGGGTCCGAGATACTGATACCAATCGTTGAAATCCAGCTTGTAATCAAACCCGTGGGTTTGCGCGTCGACGAAATGCATTTTCCCGATGAGGCCCGTCATGTAGCCTGCCTGGCCAAAGGCATGGGCGATCGTCTTATGCTCGAACGGCCATGGCCTGGTGTTGTCGTACGCCATGTGATTGTGGGGATAGAGGCCCGTCAACAGGGAAGCGCGCGAAGGTACACAGATCGGGTCCGCACAATAGGCGTGCTCGAAACGCACGCCGGCGCGCGCCAGGTCATCGAGATGCGGCGTCTTAGCGACAGGATCACCGCGGACGCCCAGGGCATGGGGCGTGTGTTGGTCGGTCATGATAAGCAGCACGTTCTTCAGCTTGGGCGGCAGGGCTTGCTGGAACAGGGAACGGCCGAGTCTTTTGTGAGCCGCCGATAGGGCGCCGAGCCCCAGACAAAAGTCTCTGCGATCGATTTCGCTCATGCAGTGATTCTAAAACGCGAGCTTCAACGCCATCTGAATGATTCTCGGCGGCTGCGTGCCGCTGATGGTGCCTGCCGGCGCAGTGCCAATGGTAGCGTTCGGATTATTGAAATTCGCATGATTAAAGGAATTGAACCACTCCGCGCGGTACGTCAAACGGAACCTCTCGGTGATGCGGAAAGTGCGGTTCAGCCCTAGATCTGCATCAAAATAGCCCGGCCCGGTCAGAATACCCGTGCCCGAATTGCCGAAGGTGTACTGCGGCGGCGCTACAAAGTCGGCGATATTGAACCAATGATTGATATTTTGTTGTCCTGAAGGCAGCGTCCCGCGCCCGATCCGGTTGGGGCGTTGATCGCCGCCACCGGACTGATTCGAGACATTGGTGCCCAAAATCGCGGTAAAGCGGCCGCCACTGTAAGCGCTCCAGATTCCATTGATATCCCAACCAGCCACGACATAAGCAAGAGGCCCGTGGCTCAAGTACTTACGTTGCGTGCCAAAGGGAAGCTCATAGGCGTGATTGACCGACAGCACATGTTTGTAGTCGTCGGGCGTCGGTCCCCAGTTGCAAGCGATGCACTGGTCGTTTTGATAGTCGCTATTGCCGCCGCCATTCGGATTGCCCGCATCGGAGAAATAGGCGGAATACGTATAGGAAGCCCCGAACGTGAGACCGCTCGAGAGGCGTTGTTCCAGGTGCGCCTGCAGCGCCTGGTATTTGGATTGGCCCCAGCTGGTCAGGTAGGGAACGTTCACCAGGTTAGGGTTGATGCTGTAGTAAGGCCGCCGCTGAGCGGTAGGAGCCGAGCCGGGCACCGCCTGGTTCAAGTTGACACTGTTAATCAAAAGCCGATCGCCGCGCGTTCCCAAATAAGTGACATCCAACATTAAGCTCGAGGTCAACTGCCGTTGCACGCCCAGGCTCCAGGAAGCAATCAGTGATTGTTTCAAATTCTGATTCCAGCTTTGGGGACTCCCTACGGAGAGCGCGGCTTCATTGTTGCTGCTGGGGGGAACCGGGAGGGGAAGTCCCTGGCTCAGGGTCTGGGTTGGGGGACTATTGGTATTAGTGGTGACCGTTTGAGCGACGTAGTAGGGCAGGTTCTTGTACAACTGCGCACCGCCGGCATCCGTGTATACAAAGGAGAGTCCGAAGCCGGAGCGAATGATGGTCTTACGGTCTGAAGTGACGGCATAGGCCAGTCCCAGGCGAGGACCGAAGGTATCCAGATCGAAGTTGCGCAGGCGCCGGCTGTTGCCGTTGACCCCGGCCACCATAAGCTGCCCGGTCGCGACATTGAGGTTCGCCCAATGGTTATGTGCCTCGTAGGGAGGCGCATCGATATCCCAACGGATGCCCGCGTTCAAGGTAAGGCGATCGGTGGCCCGCCACGAGTCCTGCACGAAGGGCGCCAGCTGCCACAGGCGCATGCCAAAAGTGCCTACCAGGCTGTTGCGGCTGGCCGTGTCCATCGCTCCCAGGGCGAAATCAGCCAGGGCGCTCGTGGAACTTGAACTACCTATCGGGCGCGTGAATTGACCATTAAAGTCGAACGTACCGCGGGTGGGAAAGGCGGAAAAGCCGTTGAACCAGTGGCGAATGGCGACCACTCCAAACTTTATCGTGTGTGCTCCGCGAATCGCCGTGACCGTCGAATCCAGCTGCACCGAAGTGATCGCGCTGTCTTCAGGATAAGTCGAGTTATCGCCGATCTCGGTTAATCCTGAAATGGTGAATGCGGGCAGGCCGCCCGAGTGCTGGTTGAAGTTGATACCCGGGATACCGAGCGCAGTGGCGGTGTTGAAATTTTGACCCAGGGGCGTAATCTGCGCGTGCCAGCGCACCAGGCCCAGGTGGGAGTCGCTGACAAGCTTGGCGCCCACTACTTTCGTATAGCCCAAAGTTGCGGACTGGTTGAAAAGCGGCTCCGTGGTGCCGGAAGCGTTGGTGGAAAGATAAGGGCCGATGGGAACCGGGCTGTTGGCCGGGGAGGGAACAATACCTGGGGTGACAAAATCGCTCTTGTCATAGCCGTAGCGGGCGAAGAGATGGTCGGACGCGCCGAGGTTCTCATCGATGCGAACATCGAACTGGTCGGTCTGCTGCAGGCTGGGAGCGTTATAGACATAGTTGTTGACCGCTTTCGACGACGTAGGCGCGGGCAGGAGCTGGATGAGCCGGCCCGCGGCAGGATCAAGCAGAGACGCTGGAATCTGGTTCCCGGGAAATGCGTTACGAACCGTCGTTCCCCCCACCGTGGTGGTGGAATAAGGGTTGTAGATCGTAGTCCCGAAATTGGCAAAGTTTCCGGTCGCCACCATCTGCTGTTGGGCGACGGTGGGGAGGCTAGAGGTTGCGGTCTGCGGTTGCGAGGCCCGAATGCCCTCGTAATCGACAAAGAAGAAGGCCTTATTGCGCAGGATCGGGCCGCCAAACGTGCCCCCGAACTGGTTACGGTGAAAGCCCGGACGGGGCACATGGTTCAGATTGTTGAAGTAGTTGTTGGCGTTCAGCTTGTCATTGCGCAGAAATTCCCAAACATCGCCGTGGAATCCGTTAGTGCCGGATTTGGTGTCCACCTCGGTCACCGCGCCCGCGGCCTCTCCGTATTGAGCGGAGTAGTTGCTGGTCATCACTCGATATTCCTGGATCGAGTCCACAATGGGCACCATGACCAGCGTGTTCAGCCACAGGTTGCGATCGAAGATGCCGTCCACCAGGTAGCTATTCCCACCGGCGATCGCGCCGTTGATGCTGTAGTCTCCGCCGCCCCGCATCGAATAACCGCTGGCGCCCTGGGCCAAGTTTGTAGCCGAGCCTATATGGGCTCCCGGCGTAAGCAACACCAGGTCGGTGAAGTCGCGGCTCACTAAGGGCAGGGCCGTCATCTGGCGGCTGTCGACCAAAGCCGACACATCCGCGGTCTGTGCCTGCAGGAGCGGGGCCGTTCCGAAAACGGCAACCGTTTGCGTCTCCGCGCCCATGCTCAATTGCAAGTCGACGGTGACCGTGCTGGCAGCCGTCAGCTCAACCCCGGTGCGTTTCAGCTGTTTGAACCCGGCATTCACTACCGTGATGACATAGTTACCCGTGGGTATGGAGGAGGCAACGTACTGCCCGCTGGCGCTGGTCTCGACACTGCGCGTGAATTGCGTGGCCTGGTTCACCAAGGTCACTTTTGCGCCGGTTACAAAGGCGCCCGATTGATCGCTCACGGTGCCCACGATGGTGGCGGTATCCTGCGCCTGAAGCAGGGGAAGAAAACCCAAGGCCAATAGCAATACTAAAATGAAATACTTAGCTCTGGATGGGGTCATCCTAGTAACCTCGCCGGGGAGTGTGTTTACGCGTTCGACAGATGAGTTAAACAGCCCATTCCTGCTATGGTCAAGCGAGAAGGAGGCAGAGCGTAGTGACAAAATCGGCTGTGGTTCTATGCCTTCTGATGTTCTTGGTACAAGACGTGACCACGCTCAAAGTGACCACACGGATTGTCGGGATCTCCGCAGTGGTGAAAACTAAAGACGCTGAGCCGAAGGAAGGGCTATCCAAAGACGACTTTGTGCTCAAGCAGGACGGCAGGGAAGAGCCTCTCCAGTACTGCTCGCGGGGTTCCGATATGCCCCTGAGCTTGGCCCTCATGGTTGACACCAGCGGAAGCCAGCAAACCTTCATCGGCGATGAATCGCTGGCCAGCGATGTGTTCTTTGAGACCATGCTGGGTCGTCCTGAGGATCGCGCGATGCTCGTGCAATTCGACAGCAGCGTCTTGCAGCTGAGGAGCATGACCAATTCCGCCAATGCTCTGCATCTGGCGTTATCGAACGTGCGTTCGCGCGGGAACGCGGCCCAAGGGACCCTCCTGAACGACGCCGTCTACGCCGTAGCGAAGAACGCCTTGGCCGGTGAGACGGGGCGCAAAGCGATGGTGATCCTCAGTGACGGCGGCGACAATGGAAGCCGCAGGACGCTCGCCGAAGCCATTGAGCAAGCGCAGCGCGGGGATGTGCAGGTCTATTCCATCCTCTACAGCATGTTTAACGATCTTGAAGGCAGTATCCCAGGGCATGCTCCTGGCACCGATCCTGGTCTTGCAGCTTTGCGCCAACTTTCCGAGAGTACGGGGGGACGCGTCTTTACCGTCTCCCGCACAATGAGCCTGCGCGACATCTTCGCGCAGATCAGCCAGGACCTGCGCTTCCAGTATGAACTGGGTTATCGACCGCCGCCGGACACAAAACCCAACAGCTATCACAAGCTGGAGTTGAAGGCCAAGGACAAGAAACTGCTGGTGCAAGCCCGCAAAGGTTTCTTCGAACCACCAGCTTAGCGGCTATAGGCGTGGACCCGGTCGCAAACCAGGCGCAGCTTGTCCTCGAGATTTCCGGAAGCAGTTTTGAACGCGTCAGCGTCGATGGTGAGGGGAGCTCCTAGAACCACCAGTGGGGCTCCATATTCGGGAGTGCGGATTGCCTGTTCGATCGAGAGACCACCAACCGCCTGCACCGGCACCTGAACCGCCGCGACGACCTCGCGCAATTGATCGAGCGGGCTGGGATACGGCTTTCCCATTGCCGCCAAGCCCCGGCGTTCATCGTAGCCAACATGATGGATGACGAAATCGCAGCCAAAATCCTCCAGCCGTTTCGCGGCCGCGACCATATCTTCGGCCGCGAGGTTATCTCCCATGACTTCGACGCCAAAATCCTTGCCTGCCTTCACCACCACTTTGATCGTCTCGGGATGAGCACGCTCCATCACCACGACATGGGTTGCCCCTGCCTTCGCCATCATCTCGGCTTCGAGCCAACCACCGTCCATGGTTTTCAAGTCAGCAACAATGGGCACTCCGGGGAACTCCGCGCGTAACGCACGAACCCCATTCATTCCTTCGGCAATGATCAGCGGTGTGCCCGCCTCCAGCCAATCGACCCCTGCGCGCAAAGCGAGGTGGGCCGTCTCCAGCGCCTCAGGAATGGACGTCAAATCCAACGAAATCTGAACAATAGTCTTCATAATTTAAGCCGTAACCAATAAGGGTGCCCCATATCTCACGGCCGCTTTTGGCCGGGAGATGTGGGTGGGATGCCCGGTCCACAATCGGCTAATCGGTAAAATGTTGATCTATCTTCTCCCGTAAAAACCGCACCGACTCCCGCAACTCCTCCATCCCATCCAAACCATCTTCGATCGAAACCCAAGAATCAAAACCAACCGAAGCCAGCGTCGAGAAAATCTTGTCGTAATCATTCATGCCCCGGCCGATCACGCCGTGGGAGAGACGGCTCGCGTACCCCACTGAATTCTCCTCTTTGCGCAAATCGTCAATAGTTCCACTCTTCAAATACCGGTCACTGGCATGCATCGAAACCACGCGGTGCTTCACTCTCTCCAGCAAAACCAGTGGATCTTCCCCCGCCAGAATAGTATTCGACGGATCATAGTTCACCCCGAACCATGGCGAATCGATCTGATCAACAATCTCGGCAAACACATCCATCTTTTGCGCGAACTCCGGATACTGCCAATAATTGTCCTTGTAGTGGTTCTCCATAGTCAGAACCACGCCATGCTTTTCCGCAACCGGCAACAGGCCTTTGATCACCCGCACCACCTGGGCCACCCCGTCTTCGCGCGAGAGCTCCGGCCGTCGCTGCCCGGAAAGCACCCGGCAAAATCTCCCCCCGAAAAAAGCCGTAATCTCGATCATCCGCATCTCGCGCTCGATTTCCTTCTGCAACAGCAGCGGATCCTGTTGCGTAAAATCCGGAGAGCAGCAAAGCATAGGCATGGCGAGATGGTGCTTCTCAAGCGCCGCCTTGACCTTTTCCAGAAACCCTGCACTGTCCTCTAAAAGCCCGTCCTCTAAAAACCCCCAATAAAACTCCAGCCCATCGACACCAAGAGTCGACGCAAGTTCGATCCACTCGAACACGCTCATGGTGTGATCGACGCACAATTGATCCATGTAGCACTTGGGAAATGCGGCCAATCGGGGCTTCATGAAAGGGTTCCGGCCGCGCTCTCTTTGACAGGATTTCGCCCAATCACAGGATATTGCTCCACATCGAGAATCGCCCCATTGATGAGTGCCGCTTCGCTCGAAAGAAAATAAACCGCGGCCCACGCAATATCTTCGGGCGAGAGCAAATGCCCCGAGGGCGCAAACGTCCGCGACACCCTGCTGGGCCAATCCTCGGGCAGACCTTCTTTCATCTTCAACGCAAACTCATTCGGCGTGAGCGTCCAACCAACATTCAATTGGTTCACCCGGATCCCTTCCACCGCATGCGCGTCGGCAAGATTTCGCGTCATGGTCATCAATCCGCCCTTGCAGATGGAATAGATAAACTGGTTCCGTTCCCCACAATATCCGTTGATGGAGCCGATGTTCAGTACACTCCCTCCGCCCTGTTTCCTGAAGTGGGGAAGCGCCGCCTGGATCAGAAGAAACGGCGCCTTCAGATCGACAGCGACCGTGCGGTCAAACAGTTCGGCATCGGTGTTTTCAATATTTCCCCGGGTAATAGCCGCGGCGTTGTTTACCAGACCATCGATTCTTCCAAAATGATCGATGGTCTCCCTGATGAGCTTGGCCGGGACCGCGGGATCGTCGAGCGCCCCAACCACGAACGCCGCCGGCTCGCCGAGCTCGGCAACCAGCTTTTGCGCCGCATCTTCGCGCCGTCCGTGGATCATGACCTTCGCGCCTTCGCGCGCGAAGACCCGTGCCATGCCCTCTCCGATGCCAGTGGTCGAGCCGGTGATTAAGATTACTTTGTCGTTCAGGCGCACGCGTGTCCGTTCATGGAAGAAGCACTCCTTTGACGATGACCCCGGAATGCATCTCCTCAAAAGCTCCGTGCCAGTCGCTGAGAGGCGAGATGCGATTGAGTATGGGATCGAGATCGATCTTGCCCGTAGCCAGCAAGGAAATGACTTTCTCCCAAATCGGCCAGTTGTGAGAGTAGCTGCCCTGAAGAGTAGCCGCCTTCTGCACTAATTGGTCAAGTGAAAAATTCACCGGTTGTGGTCCCCATCCAACTTTGGTAATCTGTCCTGCCGGCCGAACCAGGTCGAGCGCCAGCTTGAGCGATGCGGAAACCCCGGCAGCGTCGACGACCAAATCGACTCCATACCCGTCGCCAAAATTCTTCACCCAAGCGGCGGCATCCTCGCCCTGCGCACCCAGAATCGTATCTGCCCCGATCCGCTTGGCGACCTCGAGGCGTTTGGAGTCCGCGGGAATACCAATCACGATGATGTGTCCGGCCCCGCACAGCTTGGCCATGACGGTACAAAGCAAACCAATCGGCCCCGGCCCAATCACGGCCACGGTGTCGCCAGGCCGCACCCGCGAATTTACGCACACGGCGTTGTAGGCCACGCAGCATGGTTCGGTCAGCGCAGCCTTTTCCAAAGGCAACGAAGCTGGAACCTGGTGAAGGCAGCGCGCCGGAACTTTTACGTAGGGCGCCATGGCTCCATTCACCCCGTATCCGAAACCGAGCCGCTTGGGTTCGAGATTATAGAGGCCCTGGCGAATGAACGCCGAGTCGGCCGGCAGCAGAGCGGCGGTTTCGCTCACCACACGGTCGCCTTCCTTGAAGCCGCTCACGCGGCTGCCCGCCTTAGCGACGTAGCCTGCGAACTCATGTCCCAGCACCACCGGATAGTTCACCGGCCAACTCTGTTTGCCGGTGTATTGATGCAGATCGCTGCCGCAAATGCCGACAGCTTGTACTTTAAACAAAACGTCCTCTTCACCAATGTCAGGTACGGGAAGTTCACGAAGTTCTACCGAGTGCGGGTCCTTTGCGTAGTTGACCAATCCGAGCATGAGGATTATTGTCCGTATTCGGCAACGCAAAATCAACCAGCGAGGTGAAAACAGCTTCATCTAGCTGCTATGACAGCTACATTTTCTCGGGAAGTGAACGATTTGGATACAAAACTAAATCTAACCCTGGTAAAGGGCGTGCTTGTCGGCGCTCTGGGCGGCCTTCTCTTCGGCTTCGATACTGCCGTCATCGCCGGATCGTTACGCTCCCTGCGAACATTATTTGTTCTTTCTCCTTTGCGGGTTGGTCTGACAGTTTCCATCGCCCTTGTCGGAACGGTCATTGGATCGATGCTGTCCGGTCCTCTCGGCGAACGCCTGGGCGGCCGGGAAAGCCTCAGAATTTTCGCCGCCTGCTACCTGGTTTCGGCGCTCGGCTGCGCGCTCGCCCCCAATTGGGTGGCGCTGTTACTGTTTAGGTTCATCGCTGGCCTGGCCATTGGCGGTTCGTCGGTTCTAGGCCCGGTTTATATAGCGGAACTCTCTCCGGCCAAGTGGCGTGGCCGAATGGTCGGCGCCTTCCAGATAAACATTGTGCTTGGCGTGCTTGCCGCCTATTTATCCAACTACTTGATCGGGCTCGCCGTATCGGGCGTCGGTGAATGGAGATGGCAGCTGGGCGTGGCCACCGTACCCGCCGCCCTATTCCTGTTCATGCTCTTTGGCATTCCGCGGAGTGCACGCTGGCTGGTCACCAAGGGCCGCATTGAAGAG
>Ga0302324_100030797_pt1 | contig 10135 bp, 13 predicted proteins | sample Palsa_T0_1_FD_201949 | JGI IMG/M metagenome (GOLD analysis project Ga0302324, IMG submission 201949) | Peat permafrost microbial communities from Stordalen Mire near Abisko, Sweden - Palsa_T0_1 | ecosystem: Environmental > Terrestrial > Soil > Palsa > Peat permafrost | place: Sweden: Abisko... | reverse complement strand
TTTCGCGGCGATGGCCGTTCGGCATCAGCGACAACAGCACGCGTTGTTGCAAAAGGCGAAAGATGCCGCTGCCGCTGCGATGGCAAACAAACTGGCGCATCAGATCAACAACCCCCTGCAAAGCCTTGTGAATGTTGCGTATATCGCAGCAGAAGGCATGAGCGACCATAGTACGAAGACATTAGGACAAGAATTCTCCGCGAATTTACGGCTGTTGTCCTCCTTGGTGAATGAGGCTCTCGCGCTGCCCGCCGACGGTCAAATCCGGAACTGACACATGTCTGCGCGTTCCTACGGATTTAAAAGCCGTGGTGGTCCTAGTACTGCGAATGCAAGAATTCAATAGAGAGACCATCCCCGGATCGCCTGAGGGCGTACAATAAATGAGATACCCACGACACGTGCACCGAAAGAGGGACACTCTCATGACCCCTCCAAAGCAGCCAAACTTTGATGCTGAGGCATTTCTGTCGAGTGCCGGGTTGGGACGAACGATTGTTCAATTCAAGGCGCAGGGCGTGTTCTTTGCCCAGGGGAGCGAAGCCGACGCCATCTTCTATCTGCTGAAGGGTCGCGCCAAGCTGACAGTGGTCTCCGCGGCGGGTAAAGAGGCTACCCTCACCCTTCTCGTCCCTGGCGACTTCATCGGAGAGGAATCGATTGCGGGAGCGATGGGACGACGCATGGCAACAGCCACGGCGATTACCGCATGCACCGCGCTCAAAATAGAGCGGGCGGAGATGATCAGGGTGACGCACGAGGAGCATGCTTTCTCCGATCGATTCCTCAAGTTTCTCCTCGATCGAAGCATGCGTACTCAGGCTGATCTGGTCGACCATCTTTTCAACTCCAGTGAAAAGCGCCTCGCAAGACTTCTTCTGTTGATGGCGGAGTTCGGAAAGTCGGGCGAACCGCAGATTCTCATCCCAAAGATCACACAGGAAACCCTGGCAGAGATGATCGGGACCACCCGCTCCCGCGTCAGCTTCTTTATGAACCGATTTCGCAAACTCGGCTTCATCGAATACAAGGGACGCATCAAGGTACATAGGTCGCTGCTTAACGTGATCCTGTACGATCACTTCTCCGATAAAACTGAAACCGAATGATAGGCGGCATCTCCTCTGGCTGGGGGCCGGATGGGAGCCGCTGGAGACGTTTAATAAGCCGCACAAGCACCTATCAGCGGTTAATCAATCAAAGATGGCATTCCGCAGCCTTTGGGAGTACGGAATCAGGCAGCTTTGCCCCCGCCCGAGATGAAGAAGCATGCTTTCCAATTCCGCATCGGCGCGGTCAACGTAGCGCGCGATTGCAGCCGGATCTTTCTGTGACATCCGGATGAGGTAGTGGAGGCTGGCAATCGCCTCAATGGAGTTACAAAGCTTCTCATCCATTTCTGTTTTATATGGGCCGAAAAGCTAACGGTCTGAGCAATATTGCTCACTTAAGCTCAAAATGTGAGAGTAATCGACTGCGGCCAGGGCGAATATTTATCCGGGCAAGCCCTGTCCTCTGCTTCTGACAATATCGAGACTGTGCATTACCATCAGTTTGCCTAGTCGTAACAGAAGTTCTGAAGGGTGAACGGGCTTCATAAGTAAGGGGAAGTCGTAGCCTCGGGTAAGCGTATGCTCAAGGAGATCCCGAGAGGCCATCTGGCCTGACAATAGAAGTATCTTCAAGTCCGGATACTGCGCTTTCATCAGAAGCGCCAGCTCGATGCCTGTGAGAACGGGCATATTTACATCGGAAATCAACACATCCGGAGAATCGTGCCGGGCAGCAGCTAGAGCCTCTGTGGGCCGGGTGAAAAACCTTGCTGAATAGCCGTTCATTCGCAGGATCGTAACCAGAGTCGCCGCGATGTTCGGTTCGTCATCTACGACGAAAAGCCGTGGAGTCGGATTGGAATACACATGAAGCCTCTTTCGAGTACCCGCAACTGCAAGGCTGCTTTGAATGGCAAGCTGAATGCACAAAGGAGAGGGACTCCCCCCGCGATTGGTAAACGACGTGGCTCACCATCGCGAGAGACAATGTCATGCTAGCCTTACGGAAGTCACGCGTATGGTCAAACCAGCTCACATCGCCAAACCTTTCTAGACGATGCGGCCATCGTTTGAACAGGGAGAGAGCTGTAGGTATCGACCCGAAGGCTTTCTCCCATACCCGCCACGGACGTCCCAACAAAAACAAGGCGACTACATTCGCAGCTAACGAATGGATGCCCGGGGAGAACCATGGCTGAATATGGAACCGCGGTTGGATATTTCGCGTCTCAGAATGATGCTGAGATAGCGATCAACGATTTAATACAGGCAGGATTCAAGCACAGCGAGATCGGCGTGGCGGCTAGGCAGACAGTTATAACTACGAGGCAACGGGCACAGAGCCGGCGGATGCTCAAAACATTCAGCTCTACGGCGAAGTGCTGCGCGTGCAAAAGGATCGGGTGAATCGTGGTGAGGTGCGGATTCGCAAGGAGGTACTCACAACTACCCAAACGATTGAAGTCCCGGTGACGCGCGAAGAACTGGTAGTCGAAAGGGTACCTGTCTCAGGCGAAGTGGCAGTGGTTACTATTCTCATCTGCTGCCAAGTGCAGTACCAAGGGCCACCGGGCTTGCCGTGGCAGCCGTGCAGCATAGCGTAGAATAAGGTGAGGTTTATCCAAGAGTTTATTGGCTCTCCGGCGCAAAATATGTTGACTTCGCTATCCTGCCGGCTTTGAGATCCGGGCTCCCCCAAGATTTGTGCAGGCTCTTCACGCTCGGTGGCTGCAAGCCTGACTTCTATACTGCCTACGGCCACGAGACCTGGGAAGAACAGGCCCCCGTCAGGAATGATCGAAAGGATGGCCCATGGGTCTCGCAAAGATGAATCTGGAAGCGGAAGAGCAAGGCTCGGAATCGGGTGAGACATACCAGAGGACTCGTCTTGGTAGTTGGGGCACGTTCCTCGGCACCCTTCGGCGGGTTCTCCTTCGCGTTTCACCTGGATCCCTTGAACGGCTGAGAGGAGCCTTTCCCCCGAAACCGGAGAAGCACTCATGGATACCAACAGAGAAGAGGGCCATGAAGGTTGGCGTCTTCGGACGTTTCAAGGTTGAAGGCTCCAGTTCGCGCGCCAGCTCGCGATTACTGGACTGGAGAATCACCGCTACCGATCAAACCACCAGCCTGGAGCACGACTTTTTTATTCGTGATGGTCAGATTTATCACGTGCAGTTCCACTCGTCTCCGCCGTGGAATCACTCTACCAAATTCACGGTCGGCGTCAGAGTAAAGCGAATCATGGACTCCGAAAAGCGGGCGATCTTACAGGCTATCGTCGGCTGGTCTTAAAGGGGTGTATCTTGGATGGCGCGGCTCCGGGCAAAGGGATGCACCGCCTGGCGTAGCCGGCGTCCTTTGCTTTGCATCCTATTTTCAGCAGCAAGAGGAGAGTGTGTTATGGCCACCCCCGAGGCAAAATCCAGCAACGTCGAGTCCACCCCCCATTCCTCTAAAATTGATCGCAATGCGCCCGCCGGCAGTGAGAACTCCTTGGGCGCGGAAAGCGTCCGGGACGGACGACCCGCTACCGACGACAGTGTTGTCGAAGCCATGGACGAAGAGGGTCCCGGCATCGGATGAACGGCCCCAGGGCCGATTCATTCTGAAGGCATAGATTCCTTCACGATCTGAGCCACATCGTCAATCGAGGTTTTCTGGCTTAGCTCAGTAATCGCTGCATCTTTGGCCACTTCCTTGAGACCGACGCGGTCCGCAATTTGTCGCTCGATTTGCAGCACGGCCGTGATTTCCTTTTCCGCTAATAGCAAGACCTGCATCATCAAGTGATCCCGCTGATCCGAACGCCGGCTCGACCGGCTCTGCCTCATGACAATAAAGCTGGCGAGAAAAATAGCTTCGATCGCCACCACGCTGTCGAGCAGGGGAAAAGGCGGAGGATCAAAATGGCCCGTGTGAGGAATATGGAGCGTGTTTACCAAAATCCACCCCCCGAACCACGCTAGGTGAATCCCGATAAACGTCAAACTCCCCACGAACGCGCCGAGAAAATCACCAACGCGCTCGGCAGTACTGCGCCGGGCCAGAAACTCTTCCTCGTGCTTCAAGATCACGTCGATGTGTTCTTGAAGATGCGTAGAATCTGTCGACATATCCCCCTGAGACAAGGTTAGAGGCAAGGCTAACGGTTCAACTCGTGCAATGTCTGACCCGCCGCTTGTGCCACTTGGCCGGCTGTCTCTTTGACCGCCCCAACCACCTGGTCGGTGACCCCTTCGTCTGCCAGGTCAGTATCGCCTGTCGCCCGGCCTAAGCCTTCTTTGAGCCTGCCGGTGAAACCGCTTCCGGCTCCGGAAAGGCGCTGCTTCGACCCCCAAAAACTCGTCCGTCCGGCCGCATACTCCACGTCGTCGTCTCCGCTCGCGTACTGCGGACCAGGCTGATTCAGGATAAGGAACGCCGCGATGCCGGCACTCGCGCCGGCGATAACCCACAAAAGAGCTTTCATTGGAAAATCTCCATACGCTTTGGATGCGTATATCGGAGAAGGCGCAAGTTAAGACTGAAATGAGCGCTGGGAAAATCGGAAGCTTTTTCTCGTTTATTTACCCGTCGCCGCTTTCCGGGTGGCCCACTCAAGCCGGTTTTGGCTTGTGTGGGCCACCCGGCAGTCTATGTAAGGGCGGCAACGGTTACACACAACAGAATGACCAAAGTAGAAATGGGTATGGACCTCATCGCGATTGCCCTCCTCGGCTTTGCGTGGGCTTTTATTGACAGTAGTGTGTTTCGCGTCTGTTTCGTTACGGCAACGCCGCACTTTACTTTCTTCGCCAGAACTGCTGGCCGTTCCGATGGTCATCCCGGCGCGATTACCCTCGGCTGCGACTTTTTAATAACGCCATTCCACCAAAGGTGTAGCCACGCTAGAGTGCTACTAGCAAATTGCAGTTTTGGAGCGTTCTTTATGCCTTGTGATGAAATGGGACTTTTGGGTAAGTCCGCGAATTCAGTCCTGCGCATTCTGCTGGCGAGCGCAATCGTATCGCTTTCGCCCCTGGCTGCGCTTGCTAACAATTCAACCCACCCTTCGAGCCTCGTCGGCACCTACATAACCCGCGCGCCCAAGACCGCGCCGACTATGACGGTAAGCCTCGGCGAAGATGGAACTGCCACGGTTACCCAGGATGCAGGGCAGGGATCGATTACATCGTTCGGGCACTGGCAGGAAAACGGAACCCAGGTGAAGGTCACCTTCGATGCGGACGTCGATGGACCGCAGCAACCTACCATGGTGTTCCAGCCACTGCACAACAAATTGCAGCCCGTCACCTGGGACCATCAAGCTTGGGGAACCACGCAGCCGCCGACGATGACCAAGGGCTACAAAGTGAAGTATTTGTTTTGGTCCACCACCATGCGGTAAGTCCCGAATCAGGACAGCTGGGCAGGTCTCTCCACAAAGTAGTGGAGAGACCTGTTGTGTTTTCAGAGCGCCGATAGGATAGTGGGGAAGACCCGCTGCTCAATTCCCACATCTCGCAAAGCTAAGATCGGTTTCTATGGCGCGGAACCCAAGGGGTGAGGGAAGGGTCTGCAAAGCCTTTGCTAGGTGGTTCGACTCCACCCCGCGCCTCCACCCTCTCAGCCGCGAGCCGTATCTCAGGATTCAAACCGCCGGGGTGGCCCATTCAAGCCCGGTTTTGGCTTGAGTGGGGTACAAAGAATTCCCCAGCTGCACTTGCTGCACTAGAGCATTTTCACTTCTGGTGTATCCAGGGCAACCGACCTCGGCGCGGCTTTTCCTCAAGAAAAGACGCACTTCGCTATTCTTGCCTGCGCAGGGTAGAAGTGAAAATGTGTTAAGCAAGTACCAAAATCCGCCGATAGTCGCAATAAGAGACAATGGCAGCGATTAGGGTCCTTCTGGTTGATGATGATGAGGTCATACGCTCGAGCTTGAGCGGCGTGCTCGAACAGTCTGGCTTTGCAGTAACCACTGCACCTAACGTTCCGAAGGCGTTGAAGCTGATCACCGGACCTGACACCTACGACGTGCTGCTGAGCGATCTGCACATGCCGGGAGCCGGCGACGGGCTCACTGTGGTCAGTGCGATGCGTCACGCCAATCCCACGGCCGTGACGTTGCTGTTGAGCGCCTTCCCCGAAATGACCGCCGCGGCGCAGGCCATCATGCATCAGGCCGACGAAATCCTGGTAAAACCCATGGATTTGCTATCACTGGTGCAGATCATCAGGCAAAGGGTGGCCAGCGGTCCTCAGCGCCAACGCGAAATCGAGACCGTAGCCGCAATTCTGGAACGCACCACCGAAGCCGCCATTCAAGAGTGGTATAGCCGCGTCGAAGCAGAACCACTGCTGATGTCCATTCCCATGAGCCGGGAAGAACGCTGCGCCCATCTGCCAGTACTCTTTCGCGAACTCGTAACCCGGCTCCGCACCGACCGGCCCATCGGTGCCTCCGAACTCGCCTCCACCGCAGCCACCGAGCACGGCGCCAACCGCTTCCGCTACGGCTACACCGTCTCCATGTTGATCGAAGAGTCACGCATCCTGCAGGTCAGCATCTTCAATACCCTGCAAAGAAACTTGGGCAACATCGACTACAGCGTGCTCTTGATCGGCGTCATGACCATCGCCGACGAGATCGACTTCCAACTCAGCCAAGCCGTGAAGAGTTTCACCGAAGAAACACTGAACGCCGACTCCTGGCCTCGGGACTCTTATGCACGATGAAGACCAACGCGCCCTCCAGTTCCTGGCCGAGCACAGCATCGATGTCATTTGCCGCGCCGCGCCCGACCTGCGCCTGCAGTACGTCTCCCCATCGTCTCTCCGCCTCCTCGGCTTCACTCCAGAAGAAATGACCGGCAAACCACTCGAAACCTTCGTCTTCCCCGAAGATGCTTTGTCCCTCAGTACCCACCACAATCCCGGCCCCGATCACCCGCCCCTCACCGTCCGCATGCAGAAAAAAGACGGCATGACGATGTGGGCCGAAATCAAACTCAGCCTCCTGCGCCCCTCCGGCCCCATCAACGAAATCATCATCGTCATCCGCGACGTCACCGACCTCAAGAATCTGCAAGCCCGGCTCAGCCTGATCGAACTCGTCGACGCCCGCACTGGCCTCTCCACCCTTCGCGGCTTCGAGGAAGCCCTCGACCGCGAGTGGAATCGCGCCCTCCGGGAAGGCTCCCACCTCGCCCTCCTCCTGCTTGACTTTAACCACTTCAGACAATTCCATGACTGGCGCCAACATCACGAAGGAGATCGTTGTCTGGCCAAAGCCGCTGCCGCCGTCATGGGAGCCTTACGCGTCACCGACCTCGCCGCCTGCTACGGCTCGGAAGATATCGCAGTCATCCTCCCCTCTACCGGCTCGGCGGGCGCAGCCAAGGTGGCCGAAAAGGTAAGCTCCGCCGTCCAAAGTCTGCGCTCTCCCGCTGAGGGCACCGGCAAAGGAGAGGGTTGGGTCACTGTGTGTACCGGCATCGCAGCCGTCAGGGGCCGGCCCGGGGCAACCGCGAGAATGCCCGAACTCCTGTGTATCGCAGCCGACAACGCCCTGCAACGAGCAAAGCGCCGCGAACAACCAAACCACAGCGCTGCCGCCCTGATCGATCACCAAGAAAATAACCAGGTCACGTAGCCGAGGTGTCGGGGTTCGGAAGCAGCAAATCCCTCACCTTCACTGCTAATTCGTGGGTGGCCTCAAGAAACTGACGCAGCGTGCGCACCGTCGGCCCGTAGGTGTCGAATTCCTGGAGCGAAAGTCCGTCCTCGTTATACGCACGCTGAAAATCAGGAAACTTCCCCAGCAACGTATCCACAATCTTCGGGTCCACCGCCCCGTCCATCCGCGGCGTCACACCCACATCGCTGGCATTAAAACGAACCTGCCATTTATGCGGAGGAGAGATCACCACATCGCCTCCCACCAGTTCGCTCCACTGCATATGGTTGCGGAATGCCGCGGAAAGCAGGCGTACGCGGTAGCCGCGCTCGCGATAAATCTTGTACGCCTTCTTGAACACCGCCACCCCGGCCCATTCCAGGTAGCCGGGATCGAGAATAATATCCTGTTTCTCCGCCACCACCTTCAGCCAATCGTCCAGCCGGCCGCACATGATCGTACACACCGGACCCATCCTCGAGATATCCAGCCCTTCCTTCTCCCGCCGTCGCATCCCACGTTCCATCGCTTCGGCCACCGCGATCGCTTGCGGCAGGGTGAAGGAAACGGTGGCATTGATGCTGATGCCGCGATAGGTTGCCTCCTCGATGGCGGCAATACCGGCGCTGATCGCGGGAATCTTCACAATCATGTTCGGCGCTAGTCCGTCGAACCGAACTGCTTGTTGCAGCAGAGCAACGGGATCGCGATAGTAATGCGGGTCGGTCTGAATGGAGAGCCTGCCGTTTCTGCCCTGGTACTGTGCGAAAGCCGGCAGCAGCAATTCCGCTCGCAGGGCAGAGACCTCCTCCACCAGTCGCCACCCGATCTCTTCTTCGGTCGCTGTAGGCATCTCGCGGGCGAGGGCGCGGATGCGATCGTTCCAGAGGTGAGCTTCCTTCTTGAGCACGTCCAGCATGATCACCGGATTGCAGGTTGCACCCACCGCACCGTGCTCGATTGAATAGTGGAGCTCAGACAAGGTTGCGGAGTCGTTCCACAGGCAAGTGGGCGTGGTCTGCGTCATTTCATACAGCGGGCTCTTGTACGCAACCGGTTTATCGAGTGTCTCGCGCATGTTTCGCCTCCGCTACTTCTCTGGATACATTAGTACTTTGATCGCCTTTTTGTCCTCGCACAGCTGGAAGGCGGTGCGCCACTCCGATATCGGAAGTTTGACCGAAATCAGATCGCTCAGCCTCACCCGGCCCTCACCATAGATCCTCATCATGCGCTCCCAGGTTTGCGCGGTATAGCAGACGGAGCCGGACATCGTCAGCTGCTTATAAAAAATCTGATCGATAGGGAACTGAATCTCCCGCCCGCAGATGGCCACCTGCGTATAGCGTCCCATGGGCCGCAACGTCTCCAGGCATCCCCGCACGGAGGCGGGATGCCCGGCGCATTCGAAGGCGACATCCACGCCGGCGCCGCCGGTGTGCTCGTCGATTGCCCCCTTGAGGCTATGCTCTCCGGTATTGACCACCGCCGCCGCTCCGATCCGTAGCGCCGCACTCAGGCGCTCCTGATCTCCTTGCGCCCCGGCGACAATCGTTTTTATCCCTTCTGCCACCAGCAGTTTGAGGCACAGAAGTCCCATCGGCCCGGGTCCTGAGACCAGCACCGTATCGCCGCTGCGCACGGTCGTGATTTCCGTGACCGCCTGCACCACTGCCGCAAAGGGTTCGCTCAGGGCTGCCTCATCCAAGTGAAAGTTCTCTGGAATCCGGTACAGCTGGTCCGGGCGCATGATCACATAGCGTGTAAAGGCCCCATTGACGCCGTGTCCCATGCCCCGCCGATCCTTGCAAAAAATGAAATATCCAGACCGGCAGAACTGGCAGTGGCCGCAAGTAACGGCTGTGGCCCCTAAGCCCGCGACTCTTTCTCCCACCGCAGCGTTGCTGACGTTGCGTCCCACTTCGACCACCGTGCCCGAAAACTCATGCCCCAGAATGACCGGAGGATAGTTGCGAAACGTATCGTGAAGCACATGGAGATCCGTGCCGCAAATTCCGCAATAGGCAATCTCCAGCTTTACCTCGTTCTCTCCGCAACGAGGTTCGTCCACGTCCCGTATCTCAACGTTCCCATCGCCGCTCGCATATTTAACCAGAGCCTTCATTCAGTTGTTAAGCCTGCGGAAAAACATGAATGGTACGGGCTTCAGCCCGTACCATTAACCATAGGAATGAGTCGGCTTTAAGCCGCTGAGGGAACGGCCCCCTATCATCTCTATCGCGGCAACGTGTAGTACGCATAATCATATTTCCAAGTCGACTGATTCCCGGGCTCCAGCGAAATATCCACAAACGGCTCAACCGCGATGATCGAGCGAATCGACCACAGTGACATCTTGTCCAGCGGGCGGTCCCCGGAAATTATCATCCCCGCCTTCACGTCCGTGTTCTCAATGTGAACC
>Ga0302324_100030796_pt1 | contig 10135 bp, 6 predicted proteins | sample Palsa_T0_1_FD_201949 | JGI IMG/M metagenome (GOLD analysis project Ga0302324, IMG submission 201949) | Peat permafrost microbial communities from Stordalen Mire near Abisko, Sweden - Palsa_T0_1 | ecosystem: Environmental > Terrestrial > Soil > Palsa > Peat permafrost | place: Sweden: Abisko... | reverse complement strand
TCTGCCGAAGCCGCGCTGGGATAGCGGTATATCCCGCAGCACGCGGGAGATTGCGAATTCGCTCGCGCTGTTGCCTCACACATCGGTCGATCCCGGCATGCGAGGCATATATCCGGGCGAACGCGCTCAACATTTGCTCGAGAAGCCCGATCCATTCGGAATCGGCTGGGTCCATCGCCTCGTCGCGGACGCTTTGGCCGCCGTAGCGGCCGCGGAGTTGAGTGATCTGTTCGGCGGTCAGCGGGAAACTCGGCAGCAGCCGGCGGTTGGCGAGCAGGGCGATGCGATCGTGATTGGCGAGTTGCTCCGCTTGCCGCGATCGGCTGATCGACGAGGGCCGAATGCGATAACGCAGGAGCGGCTCGGCGAGGTTGGCCGCCCGGGTCAGCGGGAGCAACCGCGTCCAGAGTTCGTAATCCTGAGCAGAGCGATAATTTAAATCGTACCCGACGAAGATTTCGCGGCGGAGCATCACCGTCGGATGCGCCAGCGGGTTGCCCAGCAGACACTTCCAGCGGATCGACAGATCATCGGTCATGGCGGGAGCCGGCGCGATTGGCTTTCCCTGCTCGTCGATCAACAGACGCGACGAGCCGACGATGCCGATGTCACGGTTTGCTTCGAGAAACTCAGACTGCCGGCGAAGACGGTCCGGCTCGGCGATGTCGTCGGCGTCCATCCGCGCGACATATTTGCCGCGGCACTCGGCCAGACCCGCGTTCAGCGCGGCCGTGATGCCGCGATTGGTGTCGAGGCGGATGACGCGAACGCGCGGGTCGGCGAGTGATCGGAGGTAGGCGGCGGTTTGATCGGTCGAGCCATCGTCGACGACGACCAACTCCAAATCCGCGTGCGTCTGGCCGAGGATGCTCTGAACTGCCTCAGGCAGAAAGCGCACATCGTTGTGCGTCGGCAGCAGAATGCTTATGGCAGGCTGGCCAGGCACGGCGTCCTCGCTTCCAGCCATTGGGCCAGACAGAGCAACGTCCATTTCCGCTGTGGCCGCAAATCATCGACGATTCGGTGCAAGCCCGGCAACAGCGCATTTAGCGGCCCGTCGGCGCGGATGGCTTCGTTCCACATCGCGGCAACATCCGGCAATTCCAGCCATGCGCGAACCGGCGCGCCGAAGCCCTGTTTCGAGCGCGTCCGCACCGACGCGGGCCAGAGATCACCAGACGCGCGCCGCAGCAGATTTTTGATCGGGCCGTTGCGGAAGCGCAACTTGGCTGGCAGGTTCAGCACGAATTCCGCCAGATCGACATCGAGAAACGGCGCCCGCGTTTCCAGGCCGTGGGCCATCGCGGCCCGATCCACCTTGACGAGGATGTCGCCGGGGAGATAGCAGGCGCAGTCGAAGGCGACGGCCCGGTCGATGCCGCGAACCGAATCTGCGGGGCGGTAACGGGCGGCGATCATGTCGCGGGACCGGGGCTGATGTCCGCCCCAGAGCGCGGAGCGGTCGGCCGATGCGTGCGTCGATCTGGCCAGATGCTGATCGAGGCAATCGTCGGCCGGCTGATCGCAGAGGGGGCGATACCATTCATAACCGCCGAAGAGTTCGTCGCCGCCGTCGCCGGAGAGAACGACTTTCAGGTGTCGGCGGGCATGCTCGGCGTTGAGGAAGGTCGGGATATTCGATGAGTCGGCGAACGGTTCATCGTATACGTCCATCATTCGCCGCAGCATCTGTGGCACGTCGATGTTCATCTGCAATTCGTGATGCTCCGTGGCGTACATGTCCGCGACATCACGGGCGAAGGGGAGCTCGTCGATCAAGTTGCCGAAGCCGACGGAAAAGGTGCGAACGGGGGATGACGAGTGGCGGGTCATCAGTGCGACGATGGTGCTGGAATCGAGCCCGCCGCTGAGAAACGCGCCGACGGGAACATCGGCGATCATCTGACGATGAACCGCCTGGTCGATCAGCCGGGCGATTTCCGTGACGGCCTCGTCGGCGTCGATCCGATTGCCGCCGATCGTTGGTTGCCAATAGGGCGCGGACTCAAATCGCCCGTCTGACCACGTGCCGACATGCCCCGGTCGCAGCGCGTAAATGTTTGAGTAAATCGTGCGATCCGGCGGAACGTAGTGCAGGCCGAGATACGCATCGACGGCCAAGGGATCTATGCGCGGCTCTATCAGTTCGCTGGCGAGAATCGCCTTGATTTCCGACGCCGCGAGCCAGTCGCCGCCGGGCGTCGTGGCCCAGTAGAGCGGCTTCTCGCCGAATCGGTCGCGGGCAACGAGCAGCGCTCGTTCGTGGGCATCCCAAAACGCAAAGGCGAATTGCCCGTTCAGCCGCGACGGCGCAGCCGAGCGGAACTCGATGCAGGCGTGCAGCAGCACTTCCGTATCGGACGTGGTGACGAACGCATGGCCGAGCCGCTCCAGCTCGCGGCGCAGGGTGCGGTAATTATAGATTTCGCCGTTGAAGACGATGGTGTATCGCCCGGTCGGATCGGGCATCGGCTGCTGGCCGGTTGCGAGATCGATGACGCTCAAGCGGGTGTGGCCGAGATGGCAATGGTCGAGTCGGGTAACCGCTTGGGCATCGGGCCCGCGGTGGGCGAGGGCCTGGGTCATTCGCTCGATGGCGAACGGGCTGGCTCGCATCGCGCTGTTGGGGAGAATGACCGCGATTCCGCACATGCGGGCCGATCCTGGCTACGCCACCTTGGCGCGCGGTTGGCCGATGCCGATCTGTCGGAAAAGCTCGGCGAAGCGGTGGCTCCACAAATGCTCCGCGCGCGTCCGGGCGGCATAGGCGGAGGCAATCCACGCCCGCTCGGATTCGTGGGCGAGATAATAGCGGGCCTTTTTCACGCAGTCGTCCAGATCGTGGAACGGGACGAACTCCTTGCCAGCGGTGTAATACCGGGCCAGATGCGCCGAATCCTGGCAGAGCATCAACGTGCCGGACAAGCCCATCTGAAACACGCGGCCCTTGATCTGCAGCATGCGCGGATCGGTGCTGGCGCCCAGCGGCGTGTACGAAATTTTGCTGCGGTTCCAGATTGCATGCACCTCGGGAAACGCCAGCGCCCGATTCGTTGCCGGGATGATCTTCGAGACGCATCGGCGGACGAAGCGATTGTTCATCGGCGGGCACGAGACGCGCAGCGCCCCGAGGCCGAAGATTCGCAATCCCGCCCGGCGGCGCAGCTCGCGCAGTTCCATCACCCGGTTGCGATACACCTGGCCGACGAACGTGAAATCCAGGTCTTTCTCCCGGTCGAACTGGGCGTAGGTTTCCAGGCATCCCCATTGGCTCAGCAGCAGGTTGCGGTGGTCGCGCCGGGCGGATTCGTAAATGTGCGGATAGGTGGTGACGGCGTTGGTGAACAGCGGGGCGATGCGGCTGGTGTATTGGTCCCACTGCCAATCATCGTCGCTGTTCCACGCAATGATCGGTGCGAGCCTGCCGGCATCCGGAATCGCTGCACGGTTCACGAAATCGCGCCCGCCGGTCTGGTAGAAGATCAGGTCATACCCGCGACGCTCGATGGTGCTCACCAGTTGCGCGCCGCATTCGTCGGGGCCGACCTGCGAGCAGGTGAGCACGTGATCGAAATGCTCGACGACGTGCCCCATGCGCAGCAGCGGCTCGGTGAATTCCAGAAACATCGGCTCCAGCGCGTGCGGCTGGCCGTAATAGTTTCGGGTGACGACGCTGAGAATGCGCATGGATGGTCTCTCCATTAAGCTGCCAGGGAATCGCGCATGATCTCGGCGGCGCGGCGTGCGGCGAAAGAGGTAGGGCACCAATACGTCGTGCGGATGTCCCCGCAGCCGGCCCGCTCCATCCACCCGCGCACTTCCTCGGGCGTGTGGGTCGAGGCGATCTGCGGAGTGATCGCATCGAACACGTCCAGCACCCCCCACCGCGGGTCCTTGAGCCGCAGGCAAACCAGCAGATTCCGCTCGACATATTGCACGGCCGACCACATTCCCATCCGCTTGGCCAGTTGCAGGGCGGGCGCCAGCATGTAAGCGGCAAAGTATGCGTAGGCCAGTGCGAATCGATAGCCGACAATCGGCTTGAGCGTGTGATGCAGTCCGCGCAGGCGCGCCACCGACGGATAGTCGTAGAAGTCATCCTTGGAATAAACGCAGCAGGCGAGCCAGCCATCGGGTTGGACGACACGGGCCAGCGATGCCAATCCGGCCGCGGGATCGGGTGTGTGATGGAGCACGCCGATGGTGTATCCGCCGTCCATCGAGCCGGGAACAAACGGCGGATGCAGGATGTCCCCCTGCACGATCAGCACGTCGGGATCGGTGCGGAAATTCTCGCGGGCGGCCTCGACCGCGCTGCTCAGGTCGATGCCGACGGCATATCCCCCCTTGCTGCGGACGACGTCGAGGAATCGCCCCGGCCCGCAGCCGAAGTCAACGATGGTCCGATCGCGAACGTCATCGGGCGACACGCCCGTGATGCGCTCCCACATGCGCGTGGTGTGTCCCTCCATTGGTCGGCCGACGTTCTCAAACTCGAACTGCGTGCGCGGCCAGCGGTTCCACTCCACGCCAAAGCTGTCGGCGTAGGCCTCGGCGTCAACGAAGCGCGGGACGCCGCGGACAATCGGATAGCTGCGGCCACTGTGCGTGACCAGGGCGCCGGTGGTGACCAGTCCGTTGACCTGCTGCTCACGGATCTCCAGCGTCAACGGTTCGCCGGTCTCGGGGCAGCAGAGAACATCGAGAAACTTGGGGTGCATCGATCGTTCCTTCCGTGTATGCGGCCCTAGGCGGCCGACTGGCTTCCGATCAACAGGTAATTTTCGCCGGTATGAAATCGCTCGAGATGAACGTGGGCAAAGCGCTGCCGGGCCGCGCCGACCACCTGGTCGTGATGCACCAGATTCAGATGCGGGAACTCGGCGGCAAACTGCCCGGCCAGGAAAATGCGGGAGGCGCCGAAATACTCGGTCTTCTCAATCTGCTCCTGCAACGCCCGCGGCAATTCAGAGAAGCCGAACGTCGAGAAAAGCAAATCGCACGACAGCGATATGCAGCTGAGCTGCGACGTGGGAACCAGAAGAACCTGGCCCGGCTCCGGCCGGGCGTCGCTGGAGCTGCCGAAGACAATTCGATGCCCCGGCAGCGAGAGGGTGAGAAAATAATGTTGAATGGCCAACATCTCCGGCAGATCGACAATGACATAAGACGCCGAGGGGTTTTGCCGCATGCATGCGCTGGCGAACGCGCCGTATCCGCCGCCGACTTCGATCACGCGCCCCGGCAGTGCTGCGTCGCATTGCTCGTGCAGGCGGGCCAGGTAATAGAGCATTCCCAGCATGTTGGTGGAGAGGCCCGGCAATTTTTCGCTGAGGCGCGGCACGCCGGCGGGGGGGTCGCGGTGTGTTTCCAGCAACTCCCGTCCGAACGCGCTGCCCAGCAGCGATGCCAGTTCCTGGTCCTGTGCGGCGTTCCATCGGCCGCGGAAGAACATGTGCTTGCAGACTGGATGACTGAGAAAATCGCGCCAGTCGGATTGCAGCAGATATTGGCGAAGCTCTTCGCGGGCCGCCGACCAGATCGGATGCACGGGAATCGGCTGCGGCTCCTCGAGGCGAAGTCCGCGGCGGAGAATCTCGCGGGCGGCTTCGAGCTGATACGACTCGAGGAATGCACCCGGACTTGCCGGCACGATCCGCGGATCGACGGAGCGGTGGTAGGCGATGATGTTTGCATAAAAATAGCGGTCGTTGCAGGCTGCCCAGCTCGCCGGCAATTTCTCGCCGCTGAATCGCTCGGCGGCGATCGGAGCGACGCCCTCGCGGATGAAAATGTCGAAGCGGTCGTAGTCGTGTGCATCCAGCAGGGCGAGGCATTCCGCTGCGGCGCCAGGGAAGCGTTGATTGGCCTCGAACATGACCACCGGCGGCGGATCGTTGGCGATCGACTGCTGGAAAAGTCCCTGCAACGCGGGAAGCTCGTGGCCCTCGACATCGATCTTCACGAAAGCCGGGCGATCAAAATCGGCGGCGGCGGCCAGCTCGGCGACGGGATAGATCGGCACGTCGATTTTGTCCGGGGCGCGAAACTCTTCGGGGAAGGCGACACGCGTCCAATCGGGTTCCAGTGTGTTGACCGTGCTGGCCGAGCCGAGAATGAGCTGGCCGACGCCGCGGCGATTGGACGCGGCACAGCGCTCGATGTGCAGCAGATTCAGATCGATCAGCGAGGCAAAACGCTCGGAGAGCCGGCGGGTCATCATCGGCTGCGGCTCGACGGCCATGACGCGAAATCCCAGATCGATCAGTGCGGCGGTGACGTCGCCGCGATGGGCGCCGACGTCGATTGCTGAATTGCGCTCGGTGCGCAAGGCGCCAAGCGTCTCGCGGAGATAGACGATTTCCAGCGTTGCCGCCAGTGTCGGATCGGTGAGATTGATGGTGTGGGTCATGGGTGTCTCGTGTGAAATGGTCAGGCGGCCTGGCGGTTGGGAAGTTGTGCCTCGCGCGGCTGCCAGAGCCGCAGGATCGGACCGGCAAATTCAGCTTGCAGTTCCGCGAGGCGATCGTCGATCTGAGCGGGATTGATGTTGGAGAGGACGATGCCGTCGACCCCGCGGGCCACGGCCCCGGCGATGGGGAGAATCGGCATGCCGCGGTGTGCGCGATTGGTGAACGCGGGGCGGTTGTCGGCAAGGGCCGCGATCTCCAGCCCGGCCAGCCGGCAGGCGCGCCAGGTGGCGAACAGGTTCTTGCTGAAATCGGCGATGATGACTCGGCGAATGTGGTGCTGCCGTTTCCACCGCCGCAGCAGATCGCCTTGATGTTCAAGCTCGAAGAGTTTTTCAATTAACATCGGCGGCAGCGTCCGGCGGCCGCTGGAGCGTTCGTGGGAGGCCCAGGTGCGGGCTTCGCGCAATGCGTCGCCGACTACCGCGCCGCAGCCGTCTTGTGCGGCCAGCGTGGAGTAACGGCGGATCCAGTCGTGGCGATACGCCCTGCGCAGCTCGCGCGGGAGATAGCGCTCGATGAGGATCAGGTTGTTGCGTAAATCCATCTCGTGCGTCATGGCCGAGCTGCGCCCGCCGGGGGATTTGTCGTGGCGGAAGATCAACTCCTCGCAGCGATCGACGGAATATCCGGTCTGCCAGATGCGAAAGCTCAGGTCGTATTCCTCGGCCTGGCGGAAAAACTCCGCCGGGAATCCGCCGATCTGAGCGATGACCGAGCGTCGCAGCACGACGGCTCCGCCGAGCATCACGCGCGGCAGGGCGGAGGCTTCCCATTTGCCGTTGGGCAGCACCGCGCGCGCGACCAAGGCCGCGGTGCGGGGGTGGGCGGCCATGTGAGCCAGAGCGATTCTGACGGCATTTTCGTCGGGGTAACTGTCGTCATCGAGGCTGAACAGGTATTGCCCGCGGGCGGCGGCGAAGGCGTGGTTGCGGGCGGGCATGCCTTGATTGGCCGGGAGCGCGATGAGTTTCACGCGGGGGAAAGCCGCCTTTGTTGCGGCGATGGTGTCGTCGTCGGAGGCATTATCGACGACAAACGTTTCCCATTCATCGGCGTGTAGCGGAGTGTTGTCGATCAGCCGCTGCAGCGTTTGCAGAAGTCGCTGGCGGCGGTTGCGGGTGATGATGACGTAGCTGAGCTTCATCCAACCGCTCTCCGCGTGCGCTGCTCGGCAGCGAGGGCGCGGGCCTGCTCGATTTTGGATCTGGGGGAGGGGCCGGAGTCGCTGAGAAGCTGGTGCATGCTGGCCACGGCGCGGGCCATGCCGGCTTCGTAGGTGAATCGCTCGGCGACGCTCTGCCGTTGATCGGACTGAAAGCGGACGCGCAACTTCGGATCGGCGGTGAAGCGCGAGATGGCGCGGCGGAGAGTTGTCGCGTCTTCAAAGCTGGTCAGCTCGAAGTGCGGGAGCACCTCGCGGCCGGGAAGCACCAGTCCCATTTCGCGCCAGGCGAGAACGGCTTCGACGGGATCGTCCTGCTCGCTGGTGGCAATGGCGGGCCGCAGGGCGTCGGCCAGGGCGTCGAGTTGTTGCCGCAGGGGCTCGGCCAGGGCGTGTCTCGCCGCGCTCAGCGTTTGGGCGGCGGGGGCGTGAGCGATGAGAAAGTCGATCAACTCGCGGGCCGCGGTGTCGGCGCGGTGTCGGCGGATCAAATAGAACCCCCCGGCCACCAGGCCGTCGAGCAGCCGCTGGTGAAGGCAATGGTAGGGAACGATCTGCAAATTGAATCGGGCGGCGCGGGTGAGGCGTTGGAGGGGCAGGCCGTATTGGATCGGGCCGCGGGCGTGGGCGGCGAAGTCGGGGTTCTGGTCCCAGGCGTTGCCGTAGAGCGAGAAGGAGAGACCCATGTCGCGGGCCGCATCGCGGGCCCAGAGCAGAGCTTGCTGGCGATAGAGCGAATCGTTGAGGGGATGGAAAAGCCAGGCGGCCAGGGCGTCGAACTCCTCGACGCCGATCGGGGCGGCCAGCTCGCGCTGCACGGTGCGCAGCAACGTCAGCAGCTCGTAATACGTGGCAACATTCTTTCCGGCGGCGTAGAGGTCGATCAGTCGCCTGGAGGCTTCGGCCAGCAGGGCGCGACCCTGGGGCGAGCCGTTGTGCGCGGCGGTGCGCTGCGCGACCAGTGTCGCCGGGACGTGCGAGGCGTTGGAGACGAAGACCAGGTCATCCCCCTTCTCGTCGCTGAGATCCTGCCGCAGCGGCGGGCGCGTCAGCTTGGTGAGGGCGATGCACTGCCGCGGCGGATAGGAAAACGTGGTGCGATACATCCCCCCGGCGTCGGTGAGGACGAAATCGTTGGGGGTGATGCTGCGGGCGGCTTCGGGGGTTCGCAGGTTGGGCAGGTGGTCCTGAATCCAGCAGACGAACGGGAGATTCGCGGGAAAAACGCCGAAATGCTCGTAGCGGAGATGATCGATCTGGAAGACCAGGTCGGGCCGAAAGTTGGCCAGCTCGCTGCGCGTGGCGGTTTGCATGACCCGATGGGCCGGCGTCGGCTCGATGAGCACGCGCGCTTCCCAGCCGAGTTGCTCGAAGGCGTTGGCACAATCACGGGTGGAATACTGGAGCACGGTGGAAAAGCGCGTGGTCAGGAGCAAGACCCGCGGCTGGCGCGGCGGACGCGGGCCGAACAGGGCGGCCAGTTCCTCGCGCTGGGTCTGGGCGTAGTAGGCTTCGACCTGGGTCTTGAGCTGGAGATCGCGGTCGAGAATCACCTGGCTCAAATCGCGCAGGGCGGCGGCCAGCGGAGCGCTGTCGAGTCCCTGGCAGATCGTCACCGCGGGACAGGGCAGATACGGATCGTTGCTCAGCACGTAGGTGATGTCATCGCGCCAGGTCTCGCCGACGTACCAGCGGAAGCGCCGCTGCTCGATGGGGCCCTGCGGGCCGGTGTAGTCGTGAATCATCAGGCAGTGCAGGAGGATTTGCGCATCGGGCTCGACGAGGAAGACCGGCTGCTGCATGTCCATGAACAGCCGCGGCGGATTGTGGGCCAGCACGTGAAACAGATATCCATCGCCGATGCCGCACAAACCCAGCGGAAGCCCCTTCTCGGAAGACGATCGCAGGTCGCGCACCATGATTTTGACGTTGGCCATCGGATCGTTGCCGGGGGAGAGGCAGACGCGTTCGCCGTTGCCGCGGCGGACGATGATGGTCGGCCGTCCATCGACGGCGGCGCCGATGGCGCAGCGGGTTTCGGTCGGGAGCGCGACGATGGTTTGATAGACCTGCGGGCGATGAAGCTGCAAAGCGGCGAGGTTGCGACAGAAGCAGCGTTTGATCTGGGCGTCGTTGTCGGGCGCCGTGAGGCGATCCCAGATCCAGGCCGCGTCGCCCCAGCGGCGGCCGCGCATGCAGGCGTGGGCGGTTTCGATCAGCTCGGCGGACGAGAGCGTCGCCGCGATGTCGACCGCCCGTGCGGCGTAGCCGCCGAGCAGGGCGGCCAGAAGATCGTGGTCAACCGGAGCAACTTCCGCGTTGGGGGCGTTTGTGGTCATAGATGGCGGATGGTCCGCCAGAGTTGGTTATCGGACATGGCGAGGGTTGCGGTTGAGAAAAGAGCTTTGCGTTGCGGAAGTGTTTTTAAGTGGCGGGGACCCACTGGGTTGGGGCGGGAGGTTTGGGGGGCTTAGGCGCGGTGGGGGCCGCGCGAAGAAAA
>Ga0302324_100030793_pt1 | contig 10135 bp, 10 predicted proteins | sample Palsa_T0_1_FD_201949 | JGI IMG/M metagenome (GOLD analysis project Ga0302324, IMG submission 201949) | Peat permafrost microbial communities from Stordalen Mire near Abisko, Sweden - Palsa_T0_1 | ecosystem: Environmental > Terrestrial > Soil > Palsa > Peat permafrost | place: Sweden: Abisko... | reverse complement strand
CGGTTTTCAAAAATGGTCTCGCTGATGAACGAGATTCCCTCGGCCAACGTAATCAGCGCCATGTACTGCGCCTGCAAGTCCGTCGCGAACCCCGGATATTCTTCCGTCGTGATATCGGTGGCGCGCACGCGGGAGGCTCTCCGCACGCGCAGCGCGTCCGGCCCCGCTTCAGTGACATCCACGCCCGATTGCCGCAGTTTCGCGGTCAACGCGTTCACGTGCTCGGGAACGAAACCTGAAACCAGCAAGTCGCCGCGCGTGATCGCGGCAGCGATCAGGAACGTGCCGGCCTCGATGCGATCCGGAATAATCGTGTGCTCGGTTCCGTGCAATGTCGCGACCCCTTGCACGCGAATGGTGGACGTGCCGGAGCCTTCCACGCAGGCGCCCATCTTGTTCAGCAGCAGCGCCAAATCTTGCACCTCCGGTTCACGCGCGGCGTTGTAAATCACGGTTTCACCCTCGGCCAGCACCGCGGCCATCAAAACGTCCTCGGTTCCGGTGACGGTGATGCGGTCGAAATGCACCTGCGCGCCCTGCAAACCGCGCGGCGCCCGCGCTTCCACGTAGCCGTGCGAATGCCGGATTTCGGCGCCCAGTTGCTCGAGCGCCGCCACGTGCAGATTGATCGGACGAGCGCCGATCGCGCAGCCCCCGGGCATCGACACCCGCGCGCGGCCCGTGCGAGCCACCAACGGCCCCAGCACCAGGCTCGAGGCGCGCATGGTCTTCACCAGATCGTAGGGCGCTTCGGGATGATCCAGCTGAGCGGCGCGCACCGTGACAATCCCGTCCCCGGCTTCCACCTCCGCGCCGGCATGCCGCAACAACTGCTGCATGGTGCCGATGTCGCGCACCGGCGGAATGCGCCGCAGCTTTACCGGATCGCTGGTGAGCAAACAGGCCGCTAGCGCCGGCAGCGCGGAATTTTTCGCGCCGCCCACCGCGATCTCGCCTTCCAGCGGCACGCCACCTTGGATGCGGAATTTGTCCACTTAGCCCCTCAATGCTTCCGAAAGCCGTCCGCCTGCCGCAGCCAGCCGCGCCTCGGCCGGGCCGCGATCCAGCGCCAGCCGGGCCATTAAGATCGCCACCCGCACATCCCCGGCCTGGGAGAGCAGTTCTCCGGCCCGCTCGTAGGTAATCGCCGCGCTAGCTGCAATAATCCTGCGCGCCCGGTCCTCCAGCTTGGCGTTGCGCGGCTGTACGTTGACCATGAGGTTGCCGTAAACGTGCCCTAAACGGACCATAATTGCCGTGCTAAGCATGTTTAAGACCAGTTTTGTCGCGGTTCCGGCCTTCATCCGCGTCGATCCGGCGATCACTTCCGGCCCCACCAGAGGCGTGATTGCAATACGTGCCGCGCGCGAAAGCGGCGAATCCGGCGTGCAACTGATCCCGACGGTCAGGGCGCCCAATCGATTGGCTTCCTCCACGGCTCCTATGACATACGGGGTCCATCCGCTGGCAGCAATCCCGACCAGCGCGTCATTTGGGGCGAATCCGCGCGCGGCCAGATCGCGCCGCCCTTGTTCCGCATCGTCTTCGGAGGCCTCCGTGGCCCGCGCCAACGCCGCCTCGCCGCCGGCCAGGATGCCCTGGACCAAATCCGGCTCCACGTGGAACGTCGGCGGGCATTCGACGGCATCCAGGACGCCCAAACGGCCGCTGGTCCCGGCCCCGATATAGAAAAGACGCCCGCCGACCCGCAGCCGATCCACGATCCGGTCCACGGTTTCAGCAATTTGGGGGATTTCGGCCGCTACCGCGCCCGCTACCTTCTGATCTTCTTGATTGATGATAGCGAGGACATCGGCGGTGGGCAGAGCGTCGATGTGGGTAGACGCCGGATTAGATTGCTCGGTCAGTAGACCGTCCAGCTTCACTTAGGCGCTGAAGGAGCTACCGCACCCGCAGGTGCTCTTGACGTTGGGATTGTTGAACTTAAACCCCGAGCCTTCCATGGTTTCCACGTAATCCACTTCCGCGCCGTCCAGGTACAACAGGCTGGCCTGATCGATGAACACCTGAAGATCGTCGAACTTGTAGGTTTTGTCGAGCATGTTCGGGGTGTTTTCGAAGGCCATCGAATAGCTGAATCCGGAGCATCCACCGCCCACCACAGCGATGCGGAGCCCGGCTGGCTTGGGATCCTGGCCTCCCAAAATCTCCTTCACCTTGCTAACGGCCGTCTCGGTCAGTTGAACCATTTCTAAGATCTCCTGTTGGGCGAACTCTCTAGTTGTATTATCACCCGAATGCCGGCGCACCGCAAGACGCCGGCGCCCAAGTGCTTGGATGTTAAAATCGCTGGCAGGATGCAACTGACTGCAACCGCAGCCGCTTGGCGCACGTCTGCCCAGGTGTATGAGCAGTGTTGCGGGGACTCTTCCGTATCCGGCGTCCGGCGCCCGGGTTCAGGCCAAAACCAGAGTGGATCACCGGAATTCTGAAGAAGCTTCGCTGGTTCGGCGCGTTCAGGCCCGGGACGAAATGGCCTTTCGCGAGGTGGTGGAGCGTTATCAGGCCAAGGTGTTCTCCATCATCTATGGAATCCTCCGCAATCACAACGACGCCGAGGACATCGCCCAGCAGGTGTTCGCGAAGATCTATTTTTCGATCCAAAGTTTCGACTTTCGCAGCTCGTTGCTGACCTGGATTTATAAGATCACGGTAAACGAGTGTTACGACTATCTGCGCAAGAAGCGGGTGCGAAAGCTGGTGTATGAAAGCGATTTTTCAGAAGAAGACGCCCAGCGGATGCAAAACAGCGAGTCGGCTGTCGGCCAGGAGCCGGCCGTGGACACGCAACTGGCGCGCAAGGATCTGGTTGTAAAGCTCCTGGCAAAACTGTCGAACGAAGATCGGAGCCTCCTGCTTCTCAAAGAGGTGGAGGGCCATTCGGTGGAAGAGCTGTCGCAGATGACGGGGATGAACGAAAATACAATTAAGGTGAAATTGTTTCGGGCTCGCCAGAAGCTATTGAAGGTCGCGCAACGTTTGATGCGCGGCGGGCACTCGTTCGCGTGATGTGATAGAACAGTTGGAACGAAACGGACGAATCGATCCGTACGAGTCAGTTGAAATTTGCGGTCTTTTTGAGGGAAGAAGTCAATGCATCAACCAATCAGGAAGAATCTTGAGAAGTATCTGAACGGCTCCGTTTCGGAAATTCCGGCGGAGTTTCACCGGCACTTGGGAGAGTGCCAGGGCTGCGCGAGCGAGCTGGGGCGGCTGGAGACATTGTCGCAAGTGCTGCGATCGCTCGGCGACGCCAAGGACGCCGAACCACGCGCCGGATTCTACGCGCGGGTGATGGAACGGATCGAAGCGCAACAGCCGTTCTCGATCTGGTCGGTGTTTTTGGATCGCAAATTTGGGTTTCGGCTGGCGATTGCCTCTGGCATGTTGGCGGCGCTGCTGGGCGGATACCTGATAACGTCGGAACCCGCGGGACCCGAGACCGGAATCACACCCACGGTTACGACGGCCGCCGCCTCCGATACGGGTGCGCAACAGCAGCGTGACGCCGTGCTGGTGGATCTGGCCAGCTACCGGCAGTAGCGCCATGCTTGCATCGGATCGGCCAACCTGGCAGAATCCGCGCATTCTGACGACGCTGGTTCTGGTATTCCTGACCGGCGCGCTGGCGGGCGCCATCGGCATGCAGGAAGGACTACATGCGCAGTTGCATCGCGGCGCGGCTTATTGGCGCGGCGGCGACAAGGCGGAGTTTTCTTACCAGCGGTTGAAGACCGAGCTGAATCTGACGCCGGACCAGTCCGAACGTTTGAAAACCATTCTCGACGATTTCGTGAAATACCACGAAGATCTGGAAGCGCAAATTGAGGACGTCCGCGCCACCGGGCGCAACCGGATCGTGCAAATCCTGACGCCCGAGCAGCGCAAGCGCTTCGAAAAACTTTCCGAGCAGCTTCCCGCGCGATAGCCGCTCCCTCACGTGCGCGGCTCAGCTGGCGGCGCCGATGTAAGCGTTCACTTGGCGCTCCAACAGGTCGAGCGGCACGGTTCCGGTCCGCAGCACGACGTTGTGGTATTCGCGCAGCGAGAACTTATCGCCCAGAGCCTTCTTGGCCTTCTCGCGCAGCTCGATGATCTTTAACTCGCCGATCATGTAAGAGCACGCCTGACCCGGATAGACCGTGTAGCGCTCCACTTCACTAGCTTCGATGCCATAGTCGATACCCTGCTGGCGGGTCCACTTCATGGCGTGGAGGCCGGTGTCCACCACCAGACGACGCGCGCGGAAGAGTTCGGAATAGAGCTGGCCGAGCAGTCCTTCGATATCGTCTCCATACCACCCCGATTCGGCCGCGAGCCGCTCCGCATAGAGTCCCCATCCTTCCGACAGCGCGGGAATCCCGCCGAAGGCACGGATCTGACGGAAGCGGGGAAGATCCTTGTTTTCGAGCTCCAGCGCGATCTGGAAGTGGTGTCCGGGCACGGTTTCGTGATAGACCGTGCTGCGTAGTCCGAACTTGGTCATCTTCTCGACGCGCCGAGGGTACTGGAAGGTGCCGGGGCGCGAACCGTCGGGCGCAGGCGAGTTGTAATTGGCCGCGGCGTTGGCTTCGCGAAAACGGGGAAACGGCTGCGCGATGATGGGCGATTTGGGCCGCAGATCGAACAGCAACGCGGACCGCTTCAGCGCGTCGGCGAGAATGCCGTCGATGTCGCGCATGATCTGCGCACGGCTTTCCTCCGATGTGGGATTCGGGTATTCCATGTCCAGATTGAGCTTTTCGATGCGGTCCTTCACCGAACCTTCGGTCCGGCCCAGACGGCGCAGCAGAACGTTCATCTGGCTCTCGATCCGCGCGACCTGCGCCAAGCCGATTTCGTGAATCTCGGCGGGCGTGAGATTGGTGGTGGTGTACCGATGTAAATAGTGTGCGTAAGCTTCGGGGCCACCCTTCAGCCGCCACAGGCCCGCGTCGTCCGTCGCCTTTGCGCTTTGCGCTTCGAGCAGCGCGATGGCCTTCTTCCAGGCGGGATAAATATCGTCTCCGACAATTTTCTCGGCTGCCGTGCGGAGTTGCTGGCGTTTGGCATCAGGGAGCGACTTGATGGCGGCCATCTTCGTATCGAATACGGTGACGAACGGATTCTGAGCCGGCGAAGGATCAATAAATCCCTGCATTTGTTTCACCGTCGCTTGCAGGATGAATTTCGGAGGAATGGTGTTCTTTGCTTCGAGACGTCGCGCTTCGGCGATGGCTTCCTCCATCCGCGCCCGTACCTCGCCCAATGCTGCCACATAGTTTTCTGCATCGCGCTCGGTGAGCAGCGGATGGCGGACGGTCATGGTCTCCACCAGGCCGATGTTGACGCCACTCATTTGTTGAAGCGGAAATGTGTAGTCGAGGAAAGGCTCTTCGCGGACCACTTGGTCGAGCTGCCATTCCATGAGCTCGGCTGAGATGCGCTGGGCCTCCGTGAGGGAGGCGCGGTTGAACTTGCGGAGCTCGGCGAGTCCCTGGCGCGCCCGTTGGATGCGGTCGCGTTCCCACGCCGGGGTCTCGGGCGTCAGCTGGCGCTCGAGGCGATCCTGCTCGTCACCGGAGAAATAGCGCGTGCTGGTGGCCTGGCTGGGACTGTGGCGAACCCAGTCCGCCGTGAAGTCGCGGAAGAAATCGTCGATGCTTGGCGGCGCGGGGGGAGAAATTTGGGCGAAAGCGGCGCCGGAAGCGAGGGCAGATCCTCCGGCAACTCCGGCGGCGAGGAAGTTCCTACGGGAAAGGCTGGTCATGATTTTTCCAGTATAGGAGACTATTGCATATCATCTTGGCTAGTGGTAACCTGTAAATGAACCGTGGATTGATTTAGGTTCTACCGCAAGGTAGGGCTTACTAATTGCAACCACGCTAAAAAGTGCTAAAGGTGAGTCGGTCTTCACGAAACTAAACCCCCTGCGGCACCTGCCCAGGGGATTTTTATTTGGGGCCGAGTCGCCGGAGAGGATTACTTTGCATGACGGCGTCTCAACCATTGGAACCCGCTCTATTTGGGCGAGAAGGTGAACTGGTTTCCCTGAGTATCGCGACCGAGCCGAGGCTGCTCGAAGAGCTTCTAGAGGCATTAGCCTCGCTCGATTTTCCGGTTAATCCCCAGCTCTATCACCGCGCGGCGGAAGTGCGGGTGGAGTTTCCGGCCTATTCGCAGCAGATCGACCGCGTGCGGGATGCACTGCGCCGGGAGGGTTTCGACTCCGGAAATTTAGAGGTCGCTCCGGCGCTCGGACAGGCGGATAAAACCGGCTCCCTTACGGTCGCGGCTCGGTAGCGGCGGCAAGCCGAACTACGGTCGCGGCTCGGTAGCGCCGGTTTTGTGGGCCGCAGCCAGTTTCTTCTCCACCGCCTTCATCAACCGCACGTGCACTTCCGGGGGGATGGGCTGCGCCTGGACGCCTTTGTAGACCTCAATGGTTTTCTTGGTGGTGTCGAGAATCACGAAGCAGTTGGGGCACTCGCTGATGTGGACCTCCAGTTTGCGGCGGAGCTCGGCATCCACCGTGGCGTCCAGGTAATCGCTGAGCTCCTGCATAAACTCTTTACAGGTAAGCAAAGACGTCATCCCCTTTCCGTTTGAAGAAACGCGTCAACTTCTCGCGCAACTGCAAGCGCGCGCGCAGCAGGCGGCTCTTCACCGCCGGAACGGAGATCCCCAGCGCCTGGGCGGTGTCTTCCGTACTCAGTTCTTCGATGTCGCGGAGTACAAAAACGGTGCGAAAAGTAGGTTTCAGGCTTTGGATAGCTTCATCCAGGATTTGCCCGATTTCGTCCCGGGAGTACTGTTGCTCCGGGTTCTCGTCCCAGACGGCGATTTCCCGGACTACGGTATCCTCGCCGGTGTCGAGCGGCTCGTCGAGCGGGACGGTCCGGTCGGACCGGCGCTTGCGGAGCTTCATGAGGGATTCGTTGACGGCAATCCGGACAATCCAGGTATAGAACTTAGATTGCCCCTGGAAATCCCCCAAGTGCTCGAAGGCCTTCAGGAAAGTCTCCTGGAGCACGTCTTCGGCTTCGGAATCGTTCTGGGTAATGTGTTTGGCGAGGCGGTAGATCTTCCGTGAGTACTGGTTCACCAGCTCGCTGAAGGCCGCGGGATCACCCTCGCGCGCCTTGGCCAGCAACCCTGACTCGTCAAACACCCCTGCGTCGGTGGTGGCAGCCATTCTTTTTCATGGTACCGCAGGCCGAGTTGCCTCCACCAATTTCTGAACCGCGGAGCGAACGAAATCGGCTAGCAGCGGGGCGTTCTCCGCGTCGAAGATGGAGATGTGCTGCCCCGGGACCGAGCACTCCTGGAGGGGCCCCCGGGCGAATTCACGCCAGCCTTTCCTAGAATCCTCAAGGACACGCTCGCTGACCTGCTGATCGCCAGCCAGGATGTTGGCGAGAACGCCGGGAAACGGCCGCGGCACGTAGGTCCGCAGCACGACCGTGCCGGGACTGAGCGCCGGGTTACGCGGCTCAAGCCGCGTGTACCCGGGGACGGGATTGGCCGCGACGGCTACGGACAACTCCTGCTTCGCTCTGCTATTCTTGCGGCGGAGCGCGCGGATGAACCGGAAATGCTCGGCCAGCTCGGCCGCCAGTTTTTGTCCCTCGCCACGCAGAAGCGCACGGAGGGTTCCGGGCAGATGCTTCAAATAGCTGCTGGCCCGAACCCTTGGATACCCAGGCGTGGCAACGTCCACTAACACGACGGCGACTTCGGGCCGCGACATCGAGATGATTCGTTGCGCGACTTCATAGGCGAGAATTCCGCCATAGCAGTGGCCGGCAAGAACGATGGGACCGTGCGGTTGAATCCGGGAAATCAACGTAACGAACCGGCGCGCGATATCGGGGAACTCGGCCGCATCGGCGATGTGATGGCGAAGCGCGAAGAAGGGCTGCTGGTCACCTAGACAGTGGGACAAGTGCCGCAAGTACCACGGCTCGGCGCCCTCCCCGGGAAAGAAGAACAGCGGGGGACCGACGCCAGAGGGCTGCAGGCAAACTGCCGAGACATTTTCAAACCGGATTTCCGTGGGCTCGCTTGAGGAACCGTTTTCTGGCTGCAATCTTGCGGCGATGGCCGAGACCAATTGGAAGAACGTCGGCGAGTCGAAAAATTTCGCGGGCTCGAGCGTTGCGTCAAGCTGAAACTCCGCCTCCAACAGCGTAAGCAGGCGCGCGGCCGACAGCGAGTCGCCTCCCATGGCAAAGAAATTGTCTTCGGGGCCCGGCAAGTCCGAGTTGAGGACGCGCATCCAGATCTCACCGATCCGATGGCGCAGCGACGCGCTGGATTCGTCCTGCGGCGCCGGAGATTCTTGTGATTCCGCGGCTCTGACGCTGGTCTGGAATTGTTTACCGAGAGAGTCCCGGAGTGGCTTGTCGGTTGCGCTGACCGGGATGAAGTCGGTGAACCAGATTCGGCCGGGAACTTTCGATCTGGAGAGCCGCTCGGCGAGGAAGCTTCGAATTTGGGAAGCAGTCGCGCGGCTGCCAGGACGGAGGACGACAGCAGCCACGATGTCCTCTCCCAGAGTGGGGTGCGGGACTCCAAAGCAGGCCGCTCGCGCGATGGCGGGGTGTTCGGCCAGTGCATGATCTATTTCCAGCGGCCCGATGGTCTCCCCGCCGCGATTGATGATTTCCTTGATCCGGCCGGTGATGAAGAGGTCGCCATCGTGGTCCATGCGTCCGAGGTCGCCGGTGCGAAACCAGCCGTCGCGGAAGACCCGGCGATTGGCCTCCGCGTCGTTGAGATACCCATCCATCACCGCGTCACCACGCAACACCACTTCGCCTTCGGAATTGGGAGGCAGCAAGGTTCCGCTCGCGTCCATAATGGCAATTTCCGAGCCGATGGTCCTTCCAACCGAGTTTGGTTTGCGCGGCAATTGGGGCGGCGTATTGGTTGCGGTTCCCACTTCAGTGAGACCGTATCCGTTGATGACGTCCACCTGGAGTACGCGCTCCAGATCATCCAGCAGCGCGGGCGAAGCAGCGCCGCTGCCGCAGCGCACGAACCTGAGCGGTGAGCGCCGAAAGGGGCCGGGGTCTTGCTTGGCGATCTCCAGGATGGCCTGGTGCAGCGCCGGTCCGGCTGAGTACCAGGTGGGGCTTAGTTCCTCTATCCAGGCCGGGAACCGCTGCGCGTCGAAACCGGTGCACACCACGCTTCCGCCCAGCATCAACTGGCCCAGAGCGGACGAAAATCCAAGGATGTGGTGGAGCGGCATGATGCTCAGGTAGCGGTCTCCGGCATGAAACCCGAGCCCGCGCTGCATGCCTGTGCAGATCGCTTGGAGATTGGTGTGAGTGAACGGGACCAGCTTGGCTTCGCCGCTGGTACCGGAGGTCTGCAGAACCAGAGCGCACGTCTCCGGCGCGCAACTTTCCTCTGTTCCGTTTCGGTTGCGAGAGACCTCCAACGGCGTCTCGGACCGCGGAATCACTTCGCCGTCCGGAGCGAAATCCAACTCGAAGACTGGGATGCCGAGAGTGCGCGCAACAGAGGCCGCGTGGCCATCGGCGGTGGAGCGCACGAGCAGGGCGCAGGCCGGAAGCAGTGTCAATCGGGACCGAAACTCGGCTTCTGTGAGCTTCCAATCGAGCGGGGCCGCCGCCGCCGCTTCCAGCGTGCCAAGCAATGTTGTGACCAACAGGATGCCATCCGGCATCGCGACGGCGACGACATCGCCGGGCCTTACGCCGGCCTGGCGAAGTGCCTCTGCCACACGCGCAATTCTGGTGGTCAGGTTTCGAAACGAGACCGGCTGGTTGCCGGGTGCAAGGAGAGCGGGCGCGTCGGGTGTTTGATCGGCGCGCTCGGCGATTTCTCGCAAGCAGGGCGCTTGAAATCGGCCAACCGGGTGAAGCCGCGGAGCGGACGCGGTGGCGACGCTGCCGGAGGGCTGGGCATTCGGCGCTCGCTGTTCGGGAGATATGGCTTCCATGAGTAAGAGCCATTCTCTCAAACTTGGCGGCGCTATCATGTTTGGATAGCTTTCCTACAAGCCGGCCATGGGCGCCAATATGATCGGTCAAACGGTATCGCGGTACCGCATCATCGAGAAGCTGGGCGGCGGGGGTATGGGTGTCGTCTATAAAGCCGAGGA
>Ga0302324_100030792_pt1 | contig 10135 bp, 10 predicted proteins | sample Palsa_T0_1_FD_201949 | JGI IMG/M metagenome (GOLD analysis project Ga0302324, IMG submission 201949) | Peat permafrost microbial communities from Stordalen Mire near Abisko, Sweden - Palsa_T0_1 | ecosystem: Environmental > Terrestrial > Soil > Palsa > Peat permafrost | place: Sweden: Abisko... | reverse complement strand
CGTCGCCTCGCTCGGTCCCGCGATCACCGTCCGCCCCGTAGCGTCCGCCACCAACTGATTCAGCAGCGCATTCCGCGACCCGCCGCCCACAATATGGATCACCTCGAACCGCCGCCCAGCCAGCGCCTCCAGACTCTCCAGCACCTGCCGGTAGCGCTCCGCCAGGCTCTCCAGAATCGTGCGCGTAAACTCGCCCGGCGTCTGCGGCGGCGCCAGCCCCCGCGCCCGGCAATGCTCCACGATCTTGCGCGGCATCCCGCCCGGCTCCAGAAACGCATCCGGATCGATCAGCGCCCGCGCCGGCCCCGCCTCGCCCGCCATCCGCACCAGTTCCTCGTAGCTGTATTCGGCCCCCTCGAGCGCCCACGCGCGGCGGCACTCCTGCAGCAGCCAAAGTCCCGCGATGTTTTTCAGGAACCGCACCTTCCCCGCCGCCCCGATTTCGTTGGTCAGATTCTGCGCCAGCACCCGCTCGTCGATCACCGGCTCGTCCAACTCCGCGCCCATCAGCGACCACGTGCCCGAGCTGATGTAGCACCAGTTCGCGCCCTCCGCCGGCACCGCCGCCACCGCCGACGCCGTATCGTGGCATCCCGTCGCGTATACCGGAACGGCGCCCAGGCCCGCCGCTTCCGCCACAGAGTCGAGCAGCGGACCGAGCAGCGTCCCCGGCGCCACGATCTCGGGCAGGATGTGCGTGGGCAGCCCCAGCCGCTCCAGCAGATCGCGCGCCCACGTCTTCTTGCGCGGATCGTAGAATTGCGACGTGCTGGCGATGGTCAGCTCCGCCCGCGCCACGCCCGTCAGCCAGTAGTTCAGCAGGTCCGGCATGAACAGCAGCGTGCGCGCGGCCTCCAGCGCCGGCGAACCGGCCAGCTTCAGCGCATAGAACTGGTACAGCGAATTGAGCTGCATGAACTGGATGCCGGTCTGCGCGAACACCTCCGCGCGCGGCACGATTTCGAAGACCTTCTGCATCACACCGTTGGTGCGCGCATCGCGATAATGCCGCGGATTATCCGCCAGCGCGCCGTCCGCCCCCAGCAGGGCGAAGTCCACGCCCCACGTATCGATACCGATGCCGTCCAGCCGCAGCCGCCGTTCCCGCCCGGCGATGGCCAAGCCGCGCTGGATCTCGTGCCACAGCCGCAGCGTGTCCCAATACAGCGCGTCGAACAACCGCACAGGAGTATTGGCGAAGCGATGCAGTTCTTCGATTTCGAGCCGGCCGCCCTCCAGCGTGCCCAGCATCGCGCGTCCGCTCTCCGCGCCCAGATCGAAAGCCAGATAGTGTGACATGTGGGGCGGGCCTCTAGGCCTGCGGCGGGTCTCCGGACCCGCCTTTTCTCTTCCGCGATCCGACGGCCCGCTCCTCCGCCAGCGCGCGGGCCAGCAGCGTCTTAATAGCCGCCTGCCGGCTGATATTGAGGCGGGCCGCGCGGTGATCCAACTCTCGCAGCATGCCCTCCGTCAGATCGACATTGACCCGGCGCACCGGCCGCACGACGGTGAACTTGTTGGTGAGGTAGGCCGAAATGTCCTCGCCCCGCGATGCCATATCCGCGATCTCATCGGCGGTTGCGGCTTTCTTAGATGTTTTCGACAGAGCCTTGTTCCTCCTCTTTTGTCGCCTTCCAGCCCGCGACCAAATGGTAGAGTTCGCCCGCGGCGTCACACCTCACTTCAAAGATGACGGAGCGTGGCAGGCCGGGGCACCAACCGATGGCAGAGGGCGACATCTTCTTGCAGTGGCGTCCAGGCGCAACCCGGAGCCCCTTAAAACGTTTGCGGAGTCCCATCGAAAACTTCTCCCCCCCGCGACTTTGGGCACGTCCGGTTTCTAAAACCCCAACCAAGGAAACTCTTAATCTGCAAAGACACGGTCCAAAATTCCCTGGCGGCGGCGCCGATCACCACGGCGAGAGCCGCCGCCAGGATGTCTCGACACGAGCGAAACAGCGCCTCTCAAAAGCAGCCCAAGCAACTGTTGCCTGTTCGATTAAGGGCAATGAGTGCGATGACCAATGAACCGCCTGCTAACAACGTGCCTGCAATTGCCACTGCGACACCCAAACACGTCAGCCGCCGAATGCGCTCAGTTAGAGCATTTGTGGTCGTAATAAGCTGAGCACTTGCCTTGTCGAAGTCTCTTATAGCACCAATCGTCTCAATCGCCGCCCTGAACTGCGCTTTATCCCTCCAATCACTTCCATGAGCGGCCAACTGAAGGGTTAAACCGCGCAGTTCGTCAATTTGTTCATCACTATATTTTTTCTTCTGTTCTATCAACGTTCTAAAAGTCTCAAGGTCGCTCATAATGTTATGCCTGTCCTCTCGTTGCCGCTCACAAAGAATCCAGCCCTACTTCTGAACAGGCGGAACAGGGGTTTGAGGCTGATAGATGGATTCTGATAATGTCGTGAACGAAGGCCCGGGGACGCCAACCGGCTGCTGGATGCGGATGGAGTACTCCTTGCGTCCGATAAAAACCGAAAGAGTACGCCCGCGCTGCGGCATCTTGAGCATGTCGTACTCAGCTTCCGGCTGCGTATGTATTTCCACCCGGACCCCCGATTTCTCAGCCTCCAAAACCACCATATAAAGACGGTTTAGCAGATTAGCCGCCGTAGTGTCGGTGGCAGTGTCCAATTCCACCGTTGCCGTGTACAGTTTGTCGTCCAAAAAGCCGACGGAAGCGCAGTCCCACGGCAATCCCGCAAAGTCCTTCGGTTGAACACACCAGTGGCCGATAGTGTCGCCATACTTCTTCAATGTGCTGGTCTCTGCAAGCCGGGCAAGGGCCTCCGACTGCTTCATCCCAAGCCGAAGATAGGTCCCGTTTATTCTGATGCTGTCCCAACCACCATTCTGGGCCAACGCAATCATTGGCACCATCAGCATCAGGAGAACGATTGCTTGAAGTCGGCGACATGTCCAGCTCCTCGGTGCGACGCTCCATCGGAACGGCAAGGCGGCGGCACGACAAGGAGTGAGCTTCATGTCTAACAGCATACCTCTGAGCGAAGGCGCACGGACGTCTTCCTGCGCCACAATGAGATCCAACTGGCGCTCGTCCGCCACGTTCAGAAGGAGTATGGCGATGTGGTACACCGAATTCCCTGAAGATCGCCCATGGCGCGTCGGTGCGCGCTCCCGTTCAGTTCGGCCGCAACCCCCGGCGATGGTCGCATTTGGTGCCTATCGGTGGGCATATCTTCGTCCTGGCTCGGTGGCAGCGCCGCCCGCGCTGCCAAGCATTATATAATGCGATAGCGCTCTCCGCTGTCAAATGAACCTCGATTCCAAATACGAGCAGGAACACGGCGCAGTCTACCTCACTGGCATTCAGGCGCTGGTGCGTCTGCCCATGGACCAGATGCGCCGCGACCGCCGCGCCGGTCTCAACACCGCCGCGTTCATCTCCGGATACGAAGGTTCGCCGCTGGGCGGCTACGACCTAGCCCTCGCCCGCGTGCGCCGCCTCCTCGACCAGCACCGCATCCATTTCGTGCCCGGCGTCAACGAAGACCTGGCCGCCACTTCCATCTTCGGCAGCCAGATTCATCACTCGCTCGGCGAGTCGCGCTACGACGGCGTGGTCGGCATCTGGTACGGCAAAGGGCCGGGCGTCGACCGCTCCGGCGATATCTTCCGCCACGCCAACATCGCCGGCACCGGCAAGAATTGCGCGGCCCTGGTGCTGGGCGGCGACGATCACGTTTCTAAAAGCTCCACCATCCCGCACCAGAGCGATCTCAGTTTCTACAACCTGGCGATGCCCATCTTCTACCCCGGCAATACCCAGGAGACGCTGGATTACGGCCTGCTGGCCATCGCACTATCGCGTTTCTCCGGCGCGTGGGTGGCCATGAAGATGGTGACCAATGTGTGCGATGCCGGCGGCACCGCGAACGTCGATCCGGAGCGGGTCTCGATCCGCATTCCCGAAGGCTATGAGAAAAAGACCGACGCGCGCCTGTTGATCCCCATCACGCTGATGCTGGAGCCTGAGGTCCTCTATCGCCGCCTGGAAGCCGCGCGCGAATTCGCCCGGCTCAATCAGGTGAACCGCAGCTTCGGCGCAACTGACGGCGCGTGGCTGGGCATCGCCAGCGCGGGCAAGGCGTATTACGATTTGATGCAGTCACTCGCCGATCTCGGCCTGCATTGCGACGAAGACCTGGCGCGTGCCGGCGTGCGCATCGCGAAATTCGGGATGACCTACCCGCTGGAGCCGCGCTTCACGGGCGAATTCGCACGCGGGCTCCGTACCATCCTGGTGGTCGAAGAGAAGCGCAGCTTCCTCGAACTGCAATTGCGCGAAGCTCTGTATAACTCCCCAGGCCACCCCGCCATCCAAGGTAAGGATCTGTTCTCCGCTGCCGGCGAACTCGACCCTGAACTCATCACGCGCGCCCTGGCCAAACTGTGGGACAGGCCTCCTGGCCTGTCCGTCCCTCCCCGCATCGCCCTCCTAAACGAAATCGACGCCCGCGAGCGCCACCTGATCCCCGCGCGCTCTCCCAACTTCTGTTCCGGCTGCCCGCACAATCGCTCCACCCTGCTGCTCGAAGGCCAGGCTGCGGGCGGCGGCATCGGCTGCCACGCCATGGCCGCGCAGCTTGAGCACTCGCACCATTCCTACACCTTCCTCACCCACATGGGCGGCGAGGGCGCGCCCTGGATCGGCATGGCCCCCTTCGTCGAACGCCGGCACATCTTCCAAAACGTTGGCGACGGCACGTATTTTCATTCCGCCTCGCTGGCCGTCGAAGCCTGCATCGCGGCGGGCGTCAACATCACTTACAAGATCCTGTACAACAGCGCGGTGGCCATGACCGGTGGTCAGCAGGCCGCCGGCGCGGTGCCCGTCCCCGAGCTGACCCGCAAGCTGGCGGCCGATGGCGTGCGCCAAATCGCGGTGCTGACCGACGACCTGGAGAAATATAGAGGCGTCCAACTGTCGGCCAATTCCCAACTGCGGGATCGCGACGATTTGCCCGATGTGCTGCGCGAATTCGAGAAGCTGCCCGGCGTGACCGCCATCATTTACGATCAGCAGTGCGCCGCCGAAAAGCGCCGCCTGCGCGCGCGCGGCAAGCTCGCCGAACCCACCCTGCGCCTCGTAATCAACGAAGAAGTTTGCGAGGGTTGCGGCGATTGCGTCACCCAATCCAATTGCCTGAGCCTACACCCCGTCGAGACCGAATACGGCCCCAAGGCCCGCATCCACCAATCGTCCTGCAATAAGGATTATTCCTGCGTGCTGGGCGATTGTCCGTCGTTCGTCACCGTGAACCTGAAGCCCGGCACGGGGCAGCGCCGCCAACCGCTGCCCGAGCTGCCGGAGACCGATGTGCCGCCGCCGCGCGAGCGCGTCTCGATCGGCGAGCGCTATTCGATCCTGATGCCGGGCATCGGCGGCACCGGCGTGCTCACCGTGAACGCCCTGCTGGCTACCGCGGCCTGGATTGACGGCCTTTCCGTCATCACGCTCGATCAGACCGGCCTTTCGCAAAAAGGCGGCGCGGTCGTATCCAGCGTCATCCTCAGCGAGCGGCCCATCGAAGCGTCGTCCAAGGTCGGTTACGGCAACGCGGACCTGCTGCTGGGTTTCGATCTGCTCGGCGCGGGCGCCGCCGGCAACCTGAAGTGCGCGCATCCGTCGCGCACCGTGGCTGTCGTGAACACCGCCGAAGTGCCTACGGGCGACGGTGTACGCGGCGGCGTGCGGCTGGCCGGTCCGGGAGCGGTCGTCGACCTGATCAACACCTGCACGCGCAAAGACCGCAACCTGTTCCTGGATGCCTCGCGCCTGGCCGAAGGGCTGTTCGCCAGCCACATGGCGGTGAATATTTTCCTGCTGGGCGCGGCGTATCAAGGCGGCCTGATTCCGATTTCCGAAGCGGCCATCCAGGAAGCCATCCGGCTGAACAAAGTGGATGCCGAGCGCAACGTGCAAGCGTTTCTGTGGGGCCGCAAGTATTATCACGACGCGCAAGCCGTCGAGTCGCTCCTCGCGCCGCCCACGCAGCCCGCCGACAATCGATCGCTCGTCGAACGCCGCACCGCCGATCTCGCGCGCTACCAAAATGCCGCGTATGCCGAACAATACGCCGCCTTTGTCCGCGAAGTGGAAACCCGCCAGCCAGCGCTTGCCGAAGCCGTCGCGCGCAATCTGTACAAGTTGATGGCCTACAAAGACGAATACGAGGTCGCGCGCCTGCTGACCAATCCCGAGCGGGAAGCGCAGATTCGCGGCATGTGGGGGCAGGTCGAATCGATCGGCTACAATCTCCACCCACCGCTGCTCCGCGCCATGGGCGCCAAGAAAAAGTTGAAGCTCGGCGGTTGGTTCCGCGGGCCGTTGCGCGCGCTGGCATCGCTGAAAGGGCTGCGCGGCACGCCCTTCGACCTCTTCGGTTACGCCGCGGTGCGCCGTGAAGAGCGCGCGCTGATCGGCTGGTACCAGCAACTCGTGCGCGACTGCCTGGATCGCGCGACGCCGGAAAATCTGCCCCTCGCGCAAGAGATCGTAGCGCTGCCCACCCAGATCCGCGGCTATGAAAATATCAAGCTGGCCAGCGTCCGCACAGTGAAGGCGCTGGCGGCCGAGAAGATCTCCGCGATGAAACAAACGCTTGTGGTGACGTAGCGCACGCACTCGTGCGTGCCGCGTCACTCGTGCCGACGCCCGCCCGCCAACGCACGAGTGAGGTCTGCTAAACTAAAAACACATGAAACGCACAAATCTTGTGTTGGATGAGCAGCTCTTGCAGGAGGCCACGCGGGAGTTGGGCCTCAAGACCTATTCCGCAACAGTGAATTACGCGCTGAAAGAGATATTGCGGATACGGAAGGTCGAGGGACTGGCGGAATTCTTCGGAACGAACCTCTGGCGCGGAAACCTCTCAAAAATGCGGGAAGACCGCACCACTCGTCTCGCGCGGGGACGCCGGTGATACTGGTGGATACATCGGTTTGGGTTGAGTTCCTGCGCGGGCACATTCCACCCCTTCAGACTGGCGACTTCCGCCAGTTTGTGACCTGCGGTCCGATTTTGCAAGAGGTCCTGCAAGGTCTGCGTGTTGGCGGCGCCAGCGAGGTATTCGAAACGAGAATTCGGGCGCTGCCATGTCTGAGCGACCCGCTGCCGGTTGAGTTGTTTCTGCAAGCCGCGGAGATCTATCGCGAAGGGCGCCGCAAAGGCCACACCATACGTTCGACGACCGACTGCCTGATCGCGGCGATTGCGATTGAAAATGGCGTCCCGATGTGGCACAGAGACCGCGATTACGACGCCATCGCGAGGTACACGCCTCTGAGAATCTCCCAGTGGGCGCGGCCCCGCATCCAGTGATTGGGGTGGGATAGGCCTCCTGGCCTGTCCTTCTCCGTGTTCCAAAAGCGTGAGTTCGGCATGATCGAAGGACAGGCCAGGAGGCCTATCCCACCTAACTGAACAGTGTTGGCCTACGCCACTACATCCACGCCCATACTGCGCGCCGTGCCCCGCACCGAATTCATGGCGGCTTCCACCGTGAAGCAGTTGAGGTCCGGCATCTTGATCTTGGCGATCTCTTCCACCTGCTTCTCGGTAATCACGCCGACCTTGGTCTTGTGCGGCTCCGGCGATCCCTTTGCCAGGTTCACCGCCCGCTTGATCAGCACCGGCACTGGCGGTGTCTTCGTAATGAACGTGAACGATCGGTCCGAAAAAATGGTGATCACCACCGGGATGATCAACCCTTCCTGGTCCTTACTCGACGTCTTGGCGTTGAACGCCTTGCAGAAATCCATGATGTTGACGCCTTGCGGGCCAAGCGCCGTGCCCACCGGGGGCGCCGGCGTAGCCTTCCCGGCGGGGATCTGCAATTTCACCTGAGCGGTAACTTTCTTTGCCATCTGAGAATCCTTGAATCCTTATTCTTTTTCTATTCTTTTTCGACTTGCAGGAACTCGAGCTCCACCGGCGTGGCGCGGCCGAAAATCATCACCATCACGCGCAGCGTGCCGCGGTCGGTATTGACCTCGTCCACCTTGCCCCGAAAGTTGGCGAACGGCCCATCCACGATGCGCACGCCGTCGTTCCTCTCGTAAGTCGTCTTGGGGCGCGGCCGTTCGGCCGCGGTAGCCTGGCGGTACAGGATCGAGTTCACTTCGTCGGCGCTCAGTGGAACCGGCTGCGTGCCGCCGCCCACGAATCCCGTCACCCGCGGCGTGGCTTTCACCGCGTGCCACAGCTCGTCGTTCATTTCCATTTCCACCAGCACGTAGCCAGGGTAAACCAGGCGTTTGCTGGTCACCTTCTTGCCGCCGCGCAATTCCGCCACTTCTTCCGTGGGGATGAGCACTTGCCCGATCTTGTCGGCGAAGCCGAATGCCTGCGAACGGCTGCGCAACGATTCCGCCACTTTCTGCTCGAACCCGGAATATGTGTGGATGATGAACCACTTCTTGGGAGAGGACTCGTCGTAGCCGGGAGCAGCGGCCGCTTCCACCGGCTCGGCGGCGGGTTCCGCCTCAGGCTCGGCGGCAGCCTGTTCGGCCGGCGCGGCTCCCTCTTCGGCTGGCGCCTCGGCCGGCTCCTCGACTTGATCGGCGCTTTCCGGCGCCTCTTGATCCTCTTGATCCAGGGAATTCATGTTCTCTTCATCCATACGGCTACTTCGATAATGCCTTGTACATGCGCGTGACGCTGTCGGTCAGCAGCGTATCCACCACCGCGAAAAAGGCCGCGAAGGCGAACACCGTGAAGATCACCACCACCGTGGTGCCCTCCACCTGCTTGCGGTTGGGCCATGTGACGCGCTTCATCTCCAGCTTCAGGTCGTTGAAATAATCGCGCGTGCGCCTGGGCCAACCGACTACTTGCTCAAGAAAATTGTTGCCTTCCATGCTGCCTCGCTTCCCAACCCTGCCCCATCGTCAAAAAAATGTCGAATCCGGACTGGCAGGGGCGGAGGGATTCGAACCCCCACTCGCGGTTTTGGAGACCGCTGGTCTGCCGTTAAACCTACGCCCCTACTGCTCGCAACCGGCCGGACATGCTTGCGCGCGTCCTACCTAATTCTACTTGATTTCCTTGTGCGGCTGGTGCTTCCGGCAATACGGGCAGAATTTCTTCATTTCCAGCCGCTCCGTAGTGGTCTTTTTGTTCTTGGTGCCGGAATAATTCCGGTTCTTGCATTCCGTGCATTGAAAAGTGATGATCTCGCGTGCCATGTTCCTTGTCCTTCTTTTATTCGATAATCTCGGTCACGGTTCCGGCGCCCACCGTGCGTCCGCCTTCGCGGATGGCGAACCGCAACCCCTTGTCCATGGCGATCGGCGTGATCAGATCGATCACCAGGTTCACGTGGTCGCCCGGCATCACCATCTCCGTCCCCTCCGGCAACTCCGCCACCCCCGTCACGTCCGTCGTCCGGAAGTAGAACTGCGGCCGGTATCCCTTGAAAAACGGCGTGTGCCGCCCGCCCTCTTCCTTGCTCAACACCACCACGCTGCCCTTGAACTTCTTGTGCGGCGTGATCGACTTGGGCTTGGCCACCACCTGCCCGCGCTCCACGTCGTCCTTCTCAATGCCGCGCAGCAGCAGCCCCACGTTGTCCCCCGCGCGCCCTTCGTCCAGCAGTTTCTTGAACATCTCGATGCCCGTCACCACCGTCTGCCGCGTGTCCCGGAACCCCACGATCTCCACCGGCTCGCCCACCTTCACGATGCCCCGCTCGATGCGCCCTGTCACCACCGTGCCGCGCCCCTGGATCGAGAAGATATCCTCGATCGGCATGATGAACGGCTTGTCGATCTCCCGCTGCGGCAGCGGCACGTAGCTGTCTACCGCCGCCATCAACTCTTCCACCGTCTTCTCCCACTGCGGCTCGCCATTCAATGCGCCCAGCGCCGATACCCGGATCACGGGCACCTGGTCGCCCGGAAATTCGTAGGTGGTCAGCAGCTCGCGCATCTCCAGTTCCACCAGATCCAGCAGTTCCGCGTCGTCCACCATGTCCACTTTGTTCAGGCACACCACGATGTACGGCACCCCCACCTGCCGCGCCAGCAGCAAGTGCTCGCGGGTCTGCGGCATGGGTCCGTCGGTGGCCGCGACCACCAGAATCGCGCCATCCATCTG
>Ga0302324_100030791_pt1 | contig 10136 bp, 11 predicted proteins | sample Palsa_T0_1_FD_201949 | JGI IMG/M metagenome (GOLD analysis project Ga0302324, IMG submission 201949) | Peat permafrost microbial communities from Stordalen Mire near Abisko, Sweden - Palsa_T0_1 | ecosystem: Environmental > Terrestrial > Soil > Palsa > Peat permafrost | place: Sweden: Abisko... | reverse complement strand
TGCGCTTGTAGTGGAAGACGAGGATCTTTGCGCCGCGGCCTTCCTCGACCACATGGCCGAGGACCTTCGCCTCCGATTGCGGCTTGCCGATCTGTCCCTCTGCGCCCGACACCGCTAATATCTCGGGGAAATCGACCTGGCCGTCGGTCCCTGTGGCCAGTTTTTCTACTCGAATCACATCCCCGGGCGCCACCCGGTACTGCTTTCCACCGGCGCGGATAACCGCGTACATACGTCTGCCTCCGTCAAAATATCGTGAAGATCGGCCCACCCATCAGAACCCACGCGCACACGGGCGCAATCCTGGGAAACCGTTAACTTCCTCTGCTTGCTGTGTTTTCCGCCACGGCGCTTGAGCAGCCAGGGCGAGCGTCCTAGAACGGGACGGCGAGTACAGGCAAACTCAACTATTCTAGCGTGCGCTGTGGAAATAGGTCAATGCGTGCTTTGCGGATGGCCGGCACCTATGCGAGAATTCCGCCCAATCCTGAGACTCAACTTACGGAGGGACACACGAATGAAGCGCTTTTCCGCCGTCCTGATAGGTGTGGTTGCTCTAACGCTGTCTATCGTCGCGCAGTCGCCTAAGGCGGCGGCGAAGAAATCCATGGCTTCGCCCCCTCCCGATAAGGCCTACCTGCAGAGTATCTGGGACGGATGGGCCACGCTCGATACTGCCAACGTGGCCAAGTTCTATGCCACCGGCCCACATACGTTCTTCGATATCGCCCCTTTGAAATATAGCAGTTGGGATCAATATGAGAACGGAGTGAAAGGCGAACTCGCCGGCTACAAGAGCGCGAAGTTCACGTTGAATGACGACCTCGCCATTCATCCCCACGACGATTTGACCTGGGCCACGGCGACGGTAAAGGAAGAGATGACGACAAAGGCCGGCAAGGTTGAGATGGGCAACTTCCGCTGGACCGGGGTCTTTGAGAATCAAGACGGCAGGTGGGTGATCGTCCACGAACACGTCTCTGAGCCGTTGCAGTAGGATGGACGCTTGTCCAGGAATTTGCTCGTCGCGCTGGCGGCATTTGTAGCGCTCACATTTTCCGCCGCTGGAACTGCGTCTGCGTTTACGGCGCGCTCGGTTCGCACCTGGTATCCGACGCTACGGAAGCCTCCTGGGAACCCGCCCACTTCATACTTTCGCCCGGCGTGGACTGTTCTTTATTTTCTGATGACAATCGCCGCGTGGAATGTGTGGCGTGTTGGCGACGGCTGGGAAGGCGCGATGATGGCAATTACTGTCTTTCTTATTCAGCTCGCCTTGAACGCAGCCTGGTCCGCAATTTTCTTTGGTATGCGCTCGCCGGGTTTGGCCCTGGTCGAGATCGTCCTAGCCTGGGCGACGATTCTGGCGACGATAATCCTCTTCTGGCGGATCTCGCCATTCTCGGGAGCGCTGCTTCTGCCCTACCTGGCATGGGTCGGCTATGCAGGTTATTTGAATGCGGGAATCTGGCGCCTGAATCGCAAATCTAACTCGCAGAAGGAAGCTAGCCGCTAGTACGCTTTGGCGAAGAAATAAATCGTCATGCCAGTTCCCACCAGCACCACGAAGACGCGAACCCAATTCTGCGGCAGCTTCAGCGCATAGTGCGCGCCAAAGTATCCGCCCACGATTCCGCCCGCGATCATTATGATTCCGTGCTTCCAATAGACCGCTCGCGCCACGATGAATACCACAACCGCAACCCCATTAATAATGAATGCCATCACGCTCTTCAGGGCGTTCATGGAATGGATGTCGGTCATGCCCAGCGTTGCCAGCATGGCCAGCATCACGATCCCCATACCTCCGCCGAAGTAGCCGCCATAGACGGCTACCACCAACTGAAAAAACGTAACCCCGGCCAGCGCCAGGGTTGTAATCTCGCGTTCGATCACGGAACCGCGCGAGCCTGCCAGCTTCTTGCCAAAGGCGAATAGCAGTGTCGCGCCCAGCGTGAGCCATGGAAGCATGCGCAGGAAAGTCTGCGCCGGAGTCTTCAGCAACAGCAAAGCCCCCGCTCCGCCGCCGATCAGGCTCACCGCCAGCAACGGAACCATAACCCGGCGCGGCGTATTCAAGCGGCTGCGGTATGCTCCGCCGCTGGCCACGGCTGCAGTCCACAGTGCGATGGTGTTGGTGGCGTTGGCCGGGATGGGAGGGACTCCCGTGAACAGCAATGCCGGGAACGCGATGAAACTACCGCCGCCAGCCACTGCGTTCAATGCTCCCCCCAGCGCTCCGGCGAAGAACAGGAAGATGGCGGACTCGATGGTCAAGAAATTAGATTTATCAGAAAAGCAGGGAGGCGACAAACTGCGAGACGCGAACTCGCTGGCGAAATAAGGGTTGTTACCTGTGTAATCGCCAGTAACCAGAGTTCTCTTGCCGAAACAACTCGGCTGCGTCAGGGTTAACATTGAGAGAACACCAAATGTCGGGAGATTCATGATGCGCGACCGAATCGTCGTTCTGATTTCATTTTGTTTTTTCGCCAGCGTAGCGTGGGGACAGCAGCAACCCTCCGGCGGCAGCGCTCCCTCCTCCAGCGCTCCGTCCAGTAGCCAGCAGAGCATGCCGGGCATGGATATGTCCGGTCACGACATGTCAAACATGCAGATGCAAATGAAAGACATGCCGATGGGCGGGGATAAAGACGCCGACAAAGACAGCGACGCCAGCGCGCACGCCATGCACTCGATGGAAGGGCACATGGATATGGGCCCGCACATGAAGATGACGACGCTGCGCCCGGAGAGACCGGGAGACACCGAGCGGGCTCAAGAGGTTGTGGAGGCTGCGCGCAAGGCCTCGGAAAAATACCTCGACTATCATGTCGCGCTAAACGACGGCTTCAAGATTTTTCTGCCCAATGTCCCGCAGAAGATGTATCACTTCACCAACTACGGATACGCGATGGAAGCCGCCTTCCGTTTCAATCCCGAGCATCCCACGTCACTGCTCTACGAAAAGCACGGCGACGATTACAAACTGATTGGCGTGATGTACACGGCGCCCAAGCGCTACGGCGAAGATCAACTGGACGAGCGCATTCCGCTGAGCGTTGCGCAGTGGCACGAGCACGTTAACTTCTGCGTCGCGCCTCCGGATCGTCGCGGGGAAGGACTGTTGCCTCATCCGCAGTTCGGCCTAAAGGGATCCATCACAACGCAGGAAGCCTGCGATGCCGCCGGCGGAACTTTCCATCCAGTAGTTTTCAACTGGATGGTGCACGTCTACCCATTCGAAAAAGATCCGGCCAGTATCTGGTCGGTCAACCGGCAGCACGGCGACGCCGATTAAGACCATGTAGCGCGCGCACTTCGCTCCACACGCTCTGTCCGAGGGGTTTATGCATGCTGCCCCGAGCAGGCAAGTGCGCACGCCACACAAGCAGCTCGCTCCGCGCATAAACGGAGCCGACCCCATCAGACACTTCCGCAGCCGAGCAATAACAGCTCCCGATTTCTCATCCAGACAGAACACATGATCTATGTTCCGTGCCTGCTATTGTCTAAAGAGCGAACTCTCCTGGCGTTTCTTGCTACCGGAAACGCACAAGCTTCGTCCATACACTTGTGCGCGGAATCGACGGAAATCGAATGGGAACTGCGGAACTTTTGATGAAGGCGATTCGTAGTAGAGCAAGTAGGAAGCCAGTGCATTACTAAGCTGGCCGGATTTTTTCGAAGCGGAAGTATTGCGGGGTTTTGGGGATTCTCTCACTCTCGGTTTGGCGGCCCAGATGAGAAAACCCCCGTGCACAGCGCGACCGGCCTTGCAGCCTGTTCGCTGTAACCCCAGCGGCTGAATTGTAGGCGATTCGCGGCAAAACACAAAGGTTTTCTCGCGGAAGTCATGAACCGGGCCGCCCCAACCGCTTCCCGACGTGATTTCGGGAAAGAAAAAGGAGCAGTCATGAAATTCGCGACCGTGTCGAAAAGTCTGGTGTTGGGGTTGGCCGTGCTGTTGGCCTCGAGCGCCTTTGCCGCAAGCAAAGCCAGCTTGCAATTAGACAATCCAGTAACCGTCAATGGAACTATGTTGAAGGCGGGCAGCTACAAATTGCAATGGGAAGGCAATGGACCAAACGTTGAACTCAGCATTCTGCAAGGCAAGAACGTGGTTTTGAAGACGCAGGCGCACGTAGTTGAACTGCAGACGCCGGCGGCGAACGATGCCGCTGTAACCATGCAGAGTGCAAACGGACCCAGTTCGCTGACGGCTGTCCGCTTCCAGGGGAAGAAAGCTGCTCTGGAGCTGGCCGAGGGTAGCGAAGCTATGCAGGGGGGATCGAGCAAGTAGTTACGGCACAGAACAGAAGCCACGGGGGCATACCACCGTGCCCCCGTTTTTATTGGTTCTCAAATCGAACTCGCCTCAGTACTTCGGCACCTTCGGATCCACGCGCTCCGACCACGCGGTAATTCCGCCAGCCAGATTATGAACTTTCGTGAAACCGGATTGCTGCAGGAACGCGACTGCCTTGGCGCTGCGTCCGCCCATCTTGCAATGGACGACGATTTCGCGGCTGGAATCCAGCTCGTTTACGCGCTTGGGTAAGTCGTTCAGTGGAATCAGGTGACCGCCGATGTTGCAAATCTGGTACTCGTGCGGCTCGCGCACATCGAGAACGAAAATATTCTCTTTCGCGTCAAGACGCCGCTTCAACTCTTCTACCTGAATTTCCGGAACTCCATTGGCCACCGTTTTTTCCTCCCCGCGAATTCCGCAAAACTCGTTGTAGTCTATCAGCTTCGTCACCGTAGGATGCGTGCCGCACACCGGGCAATCCGGATTCTTGCGCAGCTTGAGTTCGCGGAACTTCATGCCCAGAGCGTCAATCAGCAGCAAGCGCCCGATCAGAGGCTCGCCCACCCCGAGGATTAGCTTGATTACCTCCGTGGCCTGCATCACGCCGACCAGCCCCGGCAGAATGCCGAGCACTCCGCCCTCGGCGCAGGATGGAACCAGACCCGGCGGCGGCGGCTCGGGATAAAGGCAGCGGTAGCAGGGACCATCTTCGGTGGCAAACACGCTGGCCTGGCCTTCGAAGCGAAAGATTGAGCCGTAGACGTTGGGCTTGCCGGTGAGCACGCAAGCGTCGTTCACCAGATAGCGGGTAGGAAAATTATCGGTGCCATCGGCGATGATGTCGAAGTCGCGGAAGAGCTCGAGCGCGTTCTCGCTGCTCAAGCGCATGTCGAAGGTGCGCAGGTTTAAATACGGATTGATCGCGCTCAGCTTGTCCGTGGCGGAATCGATCTTCTTGCGTCCTACGTCGGCGGTAGTGTGAATAATCTGGCGCTGCAGGTTGGTATAATCCACCACATCGAAATCGACCAGGCCAAGCGTGCCCACGCCCGCAGCCGCAAGATATAAAGCCAGCGGCGATCCCAAGCCTCCGGTTCCGATGCAGAGCACGCGCGCCGCCTTCAGCTTCTGCTGTCCCTCCATGCCCACCTCGGGCATGATCAGGTGGCGCGAGTAGCGCAGGATTTCGTCCTTGCTCAGGGTGACCGGAATTTCGGTGATGATTGTGGCCATAAACTCCTCGCTTCAGATTCTAAATTGCTGGATTTCAGAAACGCCAGAGAACGAGCGGGATGCTACCAACAGGAAGGACAACAGCGGCAGGCGCCTCCGGCGATGGACGGCACAATCGAAATGCTGTCGCCTTCCTTCACTGCGGTCGCCTCTTTTTGCAGGTAGCGGATGTCTTCGTCGTTGACGTAGAGGTTCACGAAGGCTCGCAGTTTGCCGTCCTCGGTATACAGATGCCGCCGCAAGTCAGGATGCTTCGCGACGAGCGCACTCATGGCCTCGGCCACGGTATCCGCTTTAACGTCGACAGTGGACTGTTTATCTACATATTGCCGCAGAGGCGTAGGGATGTGAATCTTGCTCATAAGTCTAAGCATAAAAGATGCGGCGGCAATTGGGAAGATTCACAACCGCAACCTTCGGTCTCAGAGAAGTCACTTCCGCCTGCGGTCACACCCTCCTAGAATCACACCGGGAGAATTACGATGACGATATTCGATCCAGCTCGCGGCAGAATCATCGATGGTGGCGGGCACGGCGGGGGGCTTCTACGCCTGATTGGAATTGGCATAGGCGCATTTCTGCTGCTGATTTTGCTTTTCAATTCCGTTACCAGGGTTGGAACCGGCCACGTGGGTGTGCTCACGCTCTTCGGCAGAGTTACGGGCGAAACGCTGGGTGAGGGCATTCATCTCATCAACCCGTTGAAGACCAACAACGAGTTGTCCATCCAGACGCAGACTCTGAAAGAATCTGCCAGCGTGCCCTCGAGCGAAGGCCTGATGATGAGCCTGGATACGTCGCTTATCTACCATCTCAATCCAGACCACGCATCCGACGTTTTTCAGAAGATTGGCGCGGACTATGAAAACGTAGTGGTCGAGCCCACGCTCCGCTCTGCCATCCGCGAGGCCACAGCATCGCATACTGCCAACGCTCTATACACCGGCGAGCGCGAGATGGTGGGCAAGCAGATCTATGACCAGGTCAGCGCCCAACTCAACCAGCGCGGCCTGACTGTAGAGAACGTTCTGTTGCGCGACATCCAACTGCCCGCCACGCTGAAAGCTGCCATCGAAGCCAAGCAGCAGGCCGAGCAGGAATCGCTGGCGATGAATTTCCGCCTGCAGAAGGAAACGCAAGAGGCCCAACGCAAGCGCATCGAAGCTGCCGGAGTTCGCGACTTCCAGCAGATTGTGGCCCAAGGCATCACGCCATCGCTACTGGAGTGGAAGGGAATCGAGGCAACCGAGAACCTGGCAAAAAGTCCGAACTCGAAGGTGGTAGTGATCGGCAACAACAAGAATGGGTTGCCATTGATTCTGGGTCAATAAGGTGCGGCTGCTAACATGACACTGTGCCTCCGCTTCTCGACATCCGCCGTCTGAACATTAACTTCCCCGGCAAGACCCGTGCGGGGACCGGCGACTCGCCCACGCTCCCCGCCGTTCGCGACCTCAGCCTTACGATCGCTCCGGGCGAAGTATTAGGGCTGGTGGGCGAATCGGGTTCCGGCAAATCGATCACGTCCCTGGCCATCATGCGCCTGCTTCCGCCGCAGGCGAGGGTTTCCGGCGACATCTTCTTTAACGAGAACGGCTCGTCTCGCAATCTCGCCACGCTTTCCGACGACTCGATGCGGCAGCTGCGTGGCTCACGCATCGCCATGATCTTCCAGGAGCCGATGACCGCGCTCAATCCCGTGATGCGCGTCGGCGACCAGATCGCCGAGGCCGTGCTGGCTCACGGCCGCCGCTCAAAAAAGGAGGCCGCCGGGCTGGCCGTTCAAGCCATGACCGAGGTCGCCATCCCCGAGCCTGACCGCCGGGTTCGCGACTATCCGCACCAACTTTCCGGTGGCATGCGCCAGCGAGTCATGATTGCGATGGCCATCGTCAATCGCCCGCAGTTGCTCATCGCCGACGAACCCACCACCGCGCTCGATGTCACCATCCAGGCCCAAATACTCGACCTGCTCGCCGACCTGCGCTCCAAGTTCGGCCTGGCGATGCTCTTCATCTCGCACGATCTCGCCGTGGTCTCGCAGGTTGCCGATCGCGTTGCCGTGATGTATGCCGGCAGCCTGGTTGAACTGGGCGTCAAACGCCAACTCTTTCAAGCCCCAGCACATCCTTATAGTCGCGGTCTACTGCATGCCGTGCCCGATCTAAAGACGGAACGTACTCGGCCGCTCGAGACCATCGAAGGCACAGTCCCGCCGCTGCACGCCATGCCTCCGGGCTGCGCCTTCGAACCTCGCTGCGGATTCCGCATCCCTGAATGCGCCCGTGCCCTGCCGTCACTGGTAGAGGTTGGCGAGGGACACTGGGCCCGCTGTCCAGTGGTCAATTCGAAATTAGTGACGGCGGAATAAACCCGCCCCCTGTATCCCTTCTGTTCCCGCTCGTTCTATAATCGCCACTTTGTCTGGTGCTGATTGCGAATCCTGCTGCTTAGCGACATTCATGCCAATCTGGAAGCGCTGGACGCCTGCCTCGCGGCGGCTCCGGCATATGATTTTGTGGCCAATCTGGGCGATGTCGTCGGCTACGGAGCTTCTCCCAACGAGGTGATCGAGCGCTCGCGCAGCCTGGGGAAAACCTTCGTCCGCGGCAATCACGACAAAGCCGCAACCGGCCTGCTCGAACTCGATGACTTCAACCCCATGGCCGCCTCCGCCGCCGTCTGGACCCGCGACCAGTTGACCCCCGAGCATCACGATTGGCTGCATGCATTGCCGCAAGGCCCGCTCCCGCTGGAAGGCTTCGCTGAAGTGCAACTGGTTCACGGCTCACCGGGCGATGAGGACGCTTATATCGTTTCCATCGGCGATGCGCTGGTTCCGCTGCTCGCACTCAGCACACCGCTCACCTTCTTCGGCCACACTCACCTGCAAGGTGGATTCTTCGCCAACGGATCGAGCGCCGACGGCTTCCGCCCCGAATATCGAACCGTGGGGAAAGCGGAGTCGGTCTCGCTGCAACTGAAGCCGGAGACGCGTTACCTGATCAATCCCGGCTCCGTAGGTCAGCCGCGCGACGGAGATTGGCGCGCGGCCTTCGCACTCTTCGATACGGAAGCGCAGGTCATCCACTACCACCGCGCGCCTTACAACCTGAAGGCGGCGCAGGAACGCATCCTCGCGGCCAGCCTGCCCCCGCGCCTAGCCACTCGCCTGGCCGCCGGGCGGTGAGCGAGCCATTGTAAACTCGAGCCATGCCGTATCCCCGCAGCGCCGGAACCAAAACTCTCTTTTCGCATCGCGAGGACTCTCGCGAGAATCCTCCCGAGCACTACCTTATCGCCCACAGCGACGGCGGCGCCCGCGGCAATCCGGGCCCTGCGGGCTACGGCGTGGTCATCCAGGATCAATCGGGGAAAAAAATCGCGCATCTCAGCCAATACCTCGGCCACCAGACCAACAACTTCGCCGAGTATCAGGGTCTGATCGCCGCGCTCGAATACGCCGTTGAGCACGGTCCGAAAGCTCTCAAGCTGATCAGCGATTCTGAATTGCTGGTGCGCCAGATCAAAGGCATCTATAAAGTGAAGAATCCCACGCTGAAGGATCTACACGCCCGCGCCACGGAATTGATCGCCCAACTACAATGGTTCTCGATCGGCCACGCCCTGCGCGAACACAATAAGGAAGCCGACCGCCTCGCCAACGAAGCCATGGACAAGGGGATGGGGCGCGGCGCTGGAAACTAGCAGAAGCGATCTTCACTCCGCCGCCGAAGTATGGTCGTGCACAATCTTCCAGCCGTCAGGAAATTTGCGGAAGACGAGAGTGAACAATCCGTGCGGCTTCTTTCCGTCGGATATTGTCAATTGCCATGAGCCACGCACGAAGGCCGAATCCTGGCCCAGCACTTCGATGCGCAGGCCAGAGAATTCCAGCGTCCCCATTTCATGCCCGGGACTGGCATAGGTGGCGAGATAACGATCCATTGTGGCCTGCCATCCGTCCTGTTCCTTCCCGCCGGAGAAGAACGTGAGCTGCGGAGAGTTCCAGTAGCTTGCCATGAAGCCTTCAAGATCGTGACGGTTCCAGGCCGCCTGTTGCGCGCGCAGCACGTGCCCGATGACTTTCGCGGTGTCGGTACCGTAGCCGCTGTACACCGCCTGCGCGCTCGCCCTATCGCCACCTGAGAGCAGGATCAAACAGCAAGAAGAGAAGAAGAAGTAGTAGTAGAGGACAAACCGGCTGCGCATGAAACCTCCGGCCCTGAGTATCGGGAGCGCACCAGTTTCGCACGGCTGACCAAGGATTGTGGAATGATTTGCGCAAGCGAGCCCAGCAATGCTTAAAGGCTTAGGCGCGACCCTTCTTGGCGGCGACCGCTTTGCCGGCTACTTCCCAGGGGCGCTTCGGACGATCGACCGGCGGTTTGTCATCGTCCTTAAGCCGGTCGTAGTGGTAGGAGTCGCTCACCGTCCCCAGCGATTCGTTGTAGAGGCTGGGCAGTCCAAGCGCGACTTTCAGTTCTTCCGCAAACGACTGCAGCGCCTTGAGGTGGTCGGCGGTCGCCGGGATCTCCGTCTTCGAGTTCTTCAAGAACTGCTGATAGCCGCGGTTGACCAGCTTCGAAAT
>Ga0302324_100030790_pt1 | contig 10136 bp, 6 predicted proteins | sample Palsa_T0_1_FD_201949 | JGI IMG/M metagenome (GOLD analysis project Ga0302324, IMG submission 201949) | Peat permafrost microbial communities from Stordalen Mire near Abisko, Sweden - Palsa_T0_1 | ecosystem: Environmental > Terrestrial > Soil > Palsa > Peat permafrost | place: Sweden: Abisko... | reverse complement strand
CTGGGCGCAGCCGACGTCCAAGGAATCAAACAGCCATCGGGACAGAGTAGAGCGGGATGATTCCTTCGACGCTTGCTCGTGGCCGGAGCGGCGGAATCGCCAGTTCAGCTTGAGGAGCCAGGCGGTAGCCCTTACCTCTTACGGTCTGCAGATAGCGGGGAGCTTCGGGCTGCAGCTCAATTTTCTCCCGTAAGCGGCGCACATGAACATCGACGGTGCGCGGGGTGACAAATCGCGCGTCCCAAACCGCATCCAGAAGCTGGTCGCGGCGGAATGTCCTTCCGAGGTTCAAGGCCAGGTAGGTGAGCAGGCGAAACTCCTTGGCGGTCACGCTTACCATCTGGCCGCGAACCTGCACCGCCATCGTCTCGCCATCTAATTCCAGATCGCCAATGGTAAGCCGCGAGGGGGTTTGCTGCTTATCGGCCCGGCGTAAGACTGCCTGCACGCGAGCCACAAGCTCCAGCGGACTGAAGGGCTTGGTGATGTAATCGTCAGCCAATTGCAGCCCCGCCACGCGGTCCATTTCGGAGGCTTTTCCGGTTACGAAAATCACGGGCGTCTGTGTCCATTGTGAAGACTGGCGGATTTCGCCGCACAAAGCCAGGCCGTCCCCATCGGGCAGTACCATTTCCAGAAGGAACAAGCTGGGCTTTATGCCTTGAGCGAGCCTAAGGACCGATTCGGCGGTGGAAAAAGTGTGCACCGCGAAGCCTTCCACCTCGAGCGTACGGCGCAAAAGCCGCGAGATGGCCGGATCCTCGTCCACCACAAAAATGACAGGCCGCATTGGTAAGGGTCTCCTTGCAATCGATACGCGAGAACCAGGGGTGGGGGCTGATCAAACCGATGAGCTGCCATTCCCAAGGCAACCCTAGAGACAAGGCTGAACAGCAGCCAAGCTCAACTGCGAACAGAGGAGGTTAGCACGCTCGGGCTTCGTTTGTCAAGTATGTCTACCTATATACTGTAGATTAGACGATGGGGCAGCCTCCCAGGAATTCCCCGGAATTCGGGCGGAAAGCCTGGAGGATGCTGCAGCGCGAACTGCGGCCTGCGGAAGCGCCAATCTCCAACCCGACTACCCCTTCCCCAAATATTTTCCGACTACGGTGGCGCAGGCTTCGACAAAGTCCTGTTCTGCTTTATTGAACGCGCTGGCAAAGTAGCTCTCGATATCGAGCTCACCTGCGAGCTTGTTCTCCACGAAGATGGGGACAACAATTTCACTATTCACCATGGGCGATCCCGCAAGATACCGCGGATCGGTGGAGACATCATCGACCACTACGGTCTGCCCGCTGGTGGCCGCAGCACCGCAGAGTCCGGTGTTGAGCGGGATGCGAACATTCGGGGTAAAGCTGCCGACGAAAGGTCCGACGAGCAGAACGCCGGGGTCGGCCGGGTCGACGAGATAAAAGCCTACCCAGTTGTAGCGCGTCATCTTTTCGTGCAGGCGCTGGGAGATACGCTCCATCACGGACTGGGCCGTGGGAGCGGTCCGAGCAAAGTTCTGAAATTCCCGGAGAAGTTCTTGGTGCGCTGGCGTCATGCGTCGGCCCTCGTGGTGAGCGTCGGAGACATTCGTGACACTCGACGCTGGCTTCCGTCCCCATGAGTGTACGCGGACGGCGGAACTTTTTAGAAGGACCTGCGATCGGGACCGGCGACAGCAGAACACGAGAGTGGCCGCCAGTCGTGAAGGGGTGCGGAACCATCTTTGGGATGGCTACTGCTTCAGTGTCCCGGTCCAGTTGAGGATGACTTCCTGGGGGTGCGACTGGCCTCCGCTTAGCGCCTTCAGAACAGGAAAGCGCTCGCCGGGGGCGACCGGGCCGAGAGAGGCGAATTCATTTACGTGGATGGGTAGCGCGGTCGGCGCTCCGAACTCGAAGGTTTCGAGGTTCTGAATTGCCACCAGCATGAGCTTATCCCCGATGACGTAGTAGAGCTGCTTGCCATCCGCGCTCCAGGAAGGGAACCCGCCGCCGCCGTTGGAGACCTGCCATTTCCCTGCAGCACCGGGGAATGCGGTCACATAGACTTCATATCTTCCTGATTCATCGGACTGGTAGGCGAGCCACTTTCCGTTCGGCGACAGAACGGCGCCGGCTTCATTGGCCGGCGATTGGATGACAGGAGTCAGCTTCTTGTCGCCGTTCAGATCGATGGAGTAGACGTCCTGGCGCGTGGCATTGTTCTGCACCATGAAGAAGACATAGCGGCCATCGGGGGACCAACTGCCAACGCTGCCAAAGGTCTTGGGCGTCTCCAATCTTTCCTGGGTGCCGGAGCCATTGGCGGGCTGGATCCAGGCTCCCGCGGAGGCCGTACCGGCAATAGTGCCGACCGCGATTCTTTTAGAGTCGGGAGAAAATGCGAATGTGATGTTGGCCGCATCCGCGAAGGTGCTGCGCGACATGGTGTTGCGGCTGGTGTCAACGATCCAAACGTCTCCCTTGCCGGTGTCCGGGTCGGGACGCACCACGCCGACGAGCGCGCCGTCGGGCGAGGATCGCGGCTCCGCATAAAGCCCGGGCTCGCCAAAGCGTCCCACTTCTTTGCCGGTGCGGTCGACCCACATGGGCTGAGTTTTCTGCAAGGAGCCATGACGGTAGACGAGCGTACCGTGGGCGGCGGTGAAGGCGGCAAGGTCGCGAGCGTTCCAGTAGTCCAGTTTTTCAGCGACCGGCGTGGGGTTGCCGCTCAACTTGAGCGACTTGGGATCGAAGCGCTGCGCGACCAGCACGGTCTCGCGCAGGTACAGGAGATATCCCTCGGAATACTGCACATTCGAGGCGCTCGCCAATATCTCGCGCGGTTTCTCCCCGGAGAGCGACGCACCGTATAACGCACCCGTGCCGGTGGTTACGGTTGGCGCTCCGACTGCCTCGCGATACGTGAAGAGGAAATGATCGCCGTCGGGTAGAAAGTAGGGGTTGCGATGAGTCCAGCCTGATTGGGCCTCGGTGATCTTCTCAGCTACGCCGCCGCCCTCTGGCACCTTGTACAAGGGCTCGCGAATATTGGGAGTGAAGAGGATGACACCGCGCGGGCTCCACGATGCGCCGCGGCCTTCGGGGGCATCGCAGAGCACCTGCACCGGTCCCCCCGCCAGGGCTACTTTCTTCAACTTTCCCGCCGAAAAAAAGCCAATGTATTTGCCATCGGGCGACCAGAAGGGGAATGTTGGCCGCTCGACTTCCACCTGGTGGACCGCGCCGGAGGTTACGTCGCGCACCCACAACTTTGTTTCGGAAAGGTCACCGGTAAGGAAGGCGAGTTTCGAACCATCCGGGGAAAGGGTCAGGGCGCCAGCCGCAACGCGAGTGAAGTCCGTATCGCTCGGTGGCAGCCAGGATGCCGTCATCGGCCGTCGCGCGTCTTCAAGCTGGGCATGGCTTAACAGGAAAATAATGAGAGCTGTGGCAGCCAGAATCCAACCCACGGCAGCGCCAATCAGCAGCGTGCGCTTCTGCAAAACGCGGCGAGCGCGTATCTGGGCGGGGGCTGCCAGTTGGCTGGAGGACGCCTCCGCGATCCATCGCAATTGCAGCTTAAGGTCGTGCACCGTCTGGAAGCGCTCTTCTGGATCTTTGGCTAGGCAGGACTTTATAACCTGTTCGAGCGCGGGCGGCGACATGGGTTGCACTACTGAAATTGGCGGTGGCTCCGACGCTAGAATCGCCGCGACGAGGCTGGCCTGGCTCTTTCCGGCAAACGCCCGCTTGCCGGTCGTCATCTCGTAGAGCACCGCGCCCAGCGCGAAAATGTCGGAGCGTGCGTCAGCTTCTTTACCTTCCGTCTGCTCCGGGGACATGTACTGGAACGTGCCCACGATCGTGCCGTGCGCCGTAAGCGGCTGATCGGCCGACGGGCCGGAAATGGTCATGGTCAGACTGGAAGCCAGGGATGCACCCGCCGTCGCGGTCTTGGCGAGGCCGAAGTCCATCAGCTTGGTCGCGGCCTTGGTGAGCATCACGTTTGCCGGCTTCAGGTCGCGATGTACAACGCCGCTCTTGTGCGCACGTTCCAGCCCCTCACAAATCTCAATGCCATATTTCAGCACCTGCTCGGTGGTTAGCGGACCCTTCCGCAAGCGGTCGGCCAGCGTCTCCCCCTCCAGAAACTCCATGACCAGGAAATCGATGCCATCCTGATGGCCGACATCGTGCAAAGTGCAGATGTTCGGATGGTTCAGAGAAGATATGGCCCGGGCTTCGCGGTCGAAACGTTGCTTGGCGTCGGGATTGTCAGACAGATGACTCGGCAGGATTTTGACCGCGACCGTGCGGTCGAGGCGAGTATCCTTCGCTCGATACACTTCTCCCATGCCGCCGGTGCCCAGGGGAGATTGAATTTCATACGGACCGAGTTTCGTGCCAGAGTTGAGTGCCATGGGCGGGCACAATTATAGCCCGATCAGCCGTGAGCACAACGCGCGATGGTTTGCATGTGAGACACCTCGGACGAACCGCTCACTGCCGCCCTCCCAGCTCGAGAGCGGTTGAGCTTTGTCAGAAGCTGGGGTGCTCGGCGAATCTCCAGGGCCACATAAGGAACGACGTCGATGGGAGGTCGATGGCTGGCTCAGTGGTGCTACACGACTGCATGTTGTCCTGATACACCGCTACTTGCGAAGGGATCAAACCCGCCATCGTTTTCATTGAATTTCTTGAACGTGAATTCTTGCGGCAAGGAAGTGATCCTGCTGTACAAGTAGTACTGTACAAACGGTCCCCGGAGTGTGCGTGCGATGTTCGATTACGAATCGACCCAGCAAATGAGCGACTTCTCCCTGCTGAGCATCTGACGCGAACAGATGCAGGAGATGCTTACACGATTGGTCGCTGCAGATAAGGCACATCGCAAAGGGCAAGCTCGTCTTTGCTCATCCCTCGACAATGCAGGGGGTTAAGCTTTTCCGCTGGTCATGTGGATGTGCTGGCTCACACATATTTCTGCAAATCTTGAGTCTGGGCTCTCCCCTCTCGGGTTGGCGCGTCTAAATACGAGTCTTCTGGTGGGGGTGCTTCCGGTCGCAAAATCTGGACGTGCGGAGGAAATCGAATGGCAAAGGCATGGCTGTTTCTGCCTGCGGTTGCCGCTTTGTGTTTGTTTACGGCTGCAAGTCTTCAGGCAAAAGAGAATTCTGCGGGCGGCCCCGGTTGCGCTCATGAAAGCGCCAAGCAATGCGTGGACTTGGCCCTCGAAGCAATGGGAGGCCGTGAACGCTTGCAACAGGTAAAGAGCGTGCGGCTGCAGTATATCGGGCACACGTTGCTAGCAGAACAATCGTACCGCCAGGAACCGTTCATTACTTCGTACAGGCGCGGCCAGACCACGCTGGACCTGACCAACCAGCGAGTGCTCACCGAGGTAAAACTGACGTGGCCGGAATCTGACCCCGGCCAGTCGGATGTCGACATCACTCTGATTGTGGGCCCCGACGGCGGTGTACACCACACCAAAGACGTCGATTCCCCTTGCTCGCTTGGAGAAATCGATGCCGCGCGGGAAACCTTGGCTCTGGGCCCAGCCCGGCTCTTGCTCACGGCGTCCGATGCGCCGGACTTGCACTTCGAAGCATCAGAGACCTTACGGTCGACCTCGCATGCAGTTGTGGCCTTTACCTGGCAGAAGGTACCGGTCCGCGTTCTTCTCAATGCATTCAACCATTTGCCGGATGCGGTCGAGAATACTCAGCAGTTTCAAGATTTCTGGTACTTTTGGGGAGACGTTCAACAGCGCATCTATTTCGATAACTGGAAACTGACCCAGGGAATCGCTTTTCCCACGAACCTGGTCGAAGAACGGAACGGCGCTGTTTGGAGTTCAAGCCAGGCGCTCAATGTCGAGTTCAACGTACCGATTGACGACAAGGCGTTTGGCATGGATGTCAAGGTCGCTAAACAAAGCGCAGCATCGCACGGCTGGAACCGAGCGTTTAGCGGCGAAAAGGATACGACGCTGGCGCCGGGCGTAGACCTGTTCCTGGGGGCGTGGAACTCGACCATCGTAAAGCAGTCCGACGGAATCGTCATTCTGGAGGCGCCGATTTCGGGGTCGTACACGCAAGGAGTCATCAAGGAGGCTAGGAAGCGCTATCCGGGAATGCCGGTGAAGGCTGTGCTGTCGACTTCCGATTCGTGGCCGCATGTCGGAGGTGTGCGGTCTGCGGTTGCGCAGGGCCTTCCCGTCTACATCCTCGATCTGAACCGGCCCCTGCTTGACAGGATGATAAACGCCCCGCATACGTCAGATCCAGATGTGCTCGAGAGCTCGAAGAATTCGAAAAATCCGCACTGGAGGATCATTTCCGAAAAGGAAGTGCTGGGCAGCGGCGAAAATCGCATGGAACTTTATCCTTTGCGTGGCGGGTCAACCGAGCGGCAGTACATGGTGTACTTTCCGGAATTCCGCCTGCTCTATGCCAGCGACACTCTGTTGTTGAAGGGCGAGGGCACGTTATACGATCCTGAATTGATGAACGAAGTCGCGCAGGCGGTGAAGCGCGCAAAACTCCAGGTGGAGACGGTCTTCGCCATGCATCAGGCGCCCATGGCATGGGATCAGGTCGTGGTTTTGATTGAGAAGTCACAACATACTGAGAGTAGTGGAACGGGCAGCTAGCCGGGGATCCGCCTTTTTTGGTCCGCCATTGTCTTGAACGGCGACCAGAAGGGGAATGTTGGCCGCTCGACTTCGCCGGCTTCAAATCGCGATGTACAACGCCGCTCTTGTGCGCACGTTCCAGCCCCTCACAAATCTCAATCCCGTACTTCAGCACCTGCTCGGTGGTTAACGGACCCTTCCGCAAGCTCTCGGCTAGCGTCTCCCCCTCCAGAAACTCCATGACCAGGAAATCGATGCCATCCTGATGGCCGACATTGTGCAGAGTGCAGATATTCGGATGGTTCAGAGAAGATATGGCCCGGGCTTCGCGGTCGAAACGTTGTTTGGCCTCGGGATTGTCAGAAAGATGGCTCGGCAGGATTTAGTCGTGAAGCGCGCACAACGCGCGATGGTTTGCAGGTGAGACACCCGGAGGGACTGCTCACTGCCGTCCTCCCAGTTCGAGAGCAGCTGAGTTTTGTCAGAAGCTGGGGTGCCCGGCTAATCTCCAGGACCACATAAGGAACGACGTCGACGTGAGGTCGATGGCTGGCTCGGTGGTGCTAAACGACTGCATGTTGTCCTCATACACCGCTACTTGCGACGGATCAAACGCGCCATCGTTTCCATTGAATTTCTTGAACGTGTCGATTCCGTTTGCCGGGCACAGAATCATGCCATCTACCAGGCCTGAACTGGCGTAGCCCGCTGGACCCTCGGAAGCTGCACCCCAAAGTACGGGCGTGCCCCCTGAAGTTCCATCCAGCGCCCCTGCCAGGTTCGCCACTTGGTGCTGGATACAGTTGGGAAACGTGCTCCCATCGCCCACAATAAACGACGATCCCCAGGCATTCGCTCCCAGGATGTTGGCCAGCCATCTCTGCGAGTAGGTATCGTACCTTTTGGTATGAGTGAGGTAATACGCTTCGCTGGCCATCACCGACAAACCGGCGCCGTGCGACGTGGTATCGCCGAAGCTCCATTGGTATCCGAAGCCCCAGGCATCCGTTCCGGCTTGGGCGATCGCGTCATCGACTTGCCGCAAGAATTGTGTGCGAATCTTCGATCGCGAAACGGCTAAGCCCGTCGGATCTCCCGCCATATCGAGCGCCCGGTACAGTTCGAAATGCGCCAGGCCGCTTACGTCGTACAGGTTCAGCGTGTCTGTGTAGCCTGCATCGTAGATGTTTGTGATGTAATTCCTGGCAAACTGCGCCGCTAGCCGCAAGTAGTCCATGGGATTTGTGTGCGGCAGTTCGGCCGGCAGATCGTTGGGTCCTGCGGCCGATTGCAGAGCAAAGTATAGTTCGGTTGCGCCCAGCTCCATGTCATCTTCCCAAACGTTCTCGGGATAGCCGTCAAAGGGCGTAATGGTTAGCAGGCAATCGCCGCACGTGCCTGAACCTACCGTGGGCGCAGGGTCGGGATAGGAGGTATCGGCGAGAGCAAAAATATCCTCAGCATTCTTGAGGCACTGATTCGCCAGAGAACGGTTGGCAAGGCGGTTGAGCTGGTAGCACAGGGCAAAGTCCGCCGCCAAACGGCCCGCTAGATTCGGGCTGACGGGCGAACCTCGAGGGCCTGCCACGAACACCGGGCGATGGCAGATAAAAAACGTCGTGTACGGGTCGCAAGGTCGTGGATCTCCGGGTTGGTCGAAATTATCAGCCGCCTGAGGCAGGGTCCAGATGTCGTACTCGGCAATCAAGCAATAGGGCGTCGCATAGGTTCCGCCACAGTTACCCGCCGCCGAACTGGGATCGCCCTCCCCGTAGTAATCCCAGTCTTGACTGTTGTCCACTTGGTAGTAGAGGGTTTGCGTTTTGTCATTCCACATCTTCATCAGCCAGCCGACCCCGAACCTCGCTTCGCCGGTGAAGTCGGATGACGCTGGCGCCCCCGGTCCGCTGTTGCCCGCATAAGAAACGGAGCCTGGCGGTGCTGGCGGGTTCACTGGAGCGCGGGCGCCCATCTGGTTCGGAAAGTCGCGAGTCCCTATCTGCATCAGTGCAGTGGTATAGCTGGTCGTTTCGACGTATTTCAGGTAGTCGCCGGCGTCCCACCAACCGCCAGCGGCATCGATGTTAGTCAGCTTCGCCGATACCAACGGCAACGTTGGCGGCAGGTTATCGATCAAGTCGTTGCTGTCGAGCGGCGGCGTCTCGTAAACATGGGCATTTTTGTCCCTCAGGTGTCCGGGTGCCGTGCGCAGGGCATTGGCGATGAAGTTCGCTCCGTCGCGCTCCGTTTCGTAGAAGAACAAAGTGTTCAAGAGCAAGCCGGAATAGAGCGTGTTCGGCCCATCCACCGCGAAACGCGGCGAAGCCGCCGCCACTGGCCCGGACACCGCGATGGTGTAAAGGTCGCCTCCTGGAACGGTGAAGTCGAGGGCGTAGACGTTGTAGGCTACCTTTTGACTGTGGCTCCAGGTGCCCAGCAAAGCGCCCACGTGGCCTGAATACGCGGTGGCGCCTTGCGAATTGACCACGGTGAAGCTGGCTTCAGTTTCCGCCGCGGTGGACATGAGATACGCACGAAAAGGCGTCTGCCCGGCTTCGTATCCAGCTTGACTGACGCGCACGTAGGCGCCTTGCGCCTGCGCGGGCCGGGTAGAGGCAAGCAGCGCGAGTAACAGGCTGGTCATTGAAACCAGTCGAAGGCGAATCGGAAGGGGGCTGGAAGTTGACATACTTCCTCTTGCCGCCGGTACGGTCTGTATTAAATGCGTTTAATACAGGGATAAATACTGCTCCTTTGTTTTTGGCGTGTCAAGTTAAGATCATTGAGCCGTTGAGCCGTTGCGCCAGGACGGAGAGTGTCTTTCACCATTTCGAACGACGTCTGAAAGGATTGGCCGGCGACGCGCGATCGGGAACAGGACGAGTCTGAGCAGTATGACCCCAGCAACTTCACAATTGGAGTCGTCGCCATGCGCGGCCCCTAAACCGCCGCGGCACGATGCGAACCTTCTGGCGACAGGCCGTTAGATCTGATCTCGATGCTGTTCGAGGACGATGCGCACTAATTGACTGCGCGTCCGGACGCCGGTCTTCGAAAAGAGCTGCTGAAGGGTAGCTTTGACCGAGCTCTCCGACACCCCGATTCGCACCGCGATCTCTTTATTTGCAAGCCCCTCGAACACACAGGAGAGCACCTGCTGTTCCCGCTCCGTGAATGGCCGGTTTCGATTGTCCTGCTGGTTTCCGACCTTTGTTCTGAGGGCGGTTTGCAGTTGCTCCTGGTCCAGCCACACCTTGCCCGCCATCACGTCACGAATTGCTTGGGCCAGCAACGCGGCAGAGTCGTGTTTTCGAAACACTCCAGAAATCCCAGAGCGGATCAATTCCGCGGCCACCCCGGCATCCACACCTGCTGTCACAACGAGAACCTTTCCCTGGAACCCTTGTTCCTTTGCCAGCCGGAGAAACTGCCGGCCATCGCTCTCACCCAGGTCGAAATCAAGCAGCACGACGTCGATCGCCTTACGCCGCAGAATCTGCAGACCCTCTGCAATGGTGCCG
>Ga0302324_100030788_pt1 | contig 10137 bp, 6 predicted proteins | sample Palsa_T0_1_FD_201949 | JGI IMG/M metagenome (GOLD analysis project Ga0302324, IMG submission 201949) | Peat permafrost microbial communities from Stordalen Mire near Abisko, Sweden - Palsa_T0_1 | ecosystem: Environmental > Terrestrial > Soil > Palsa > Peat permafrost | place: Sweden: Abisko... | reverse complement strand
TAGCCGTCTTTTAGCCGAAAGACTTCACGGCTCAGGATTTCCACCTTCTGGTTCATGATTTCGAGCTGTTGATCCAACGAGCAGAGTTCTTGCCGGGTAGCTTTCAGCGACTCGTTGGCCAACTGGAGTTGTCCGATTGCTTTTTGCAATCTGTCATTCAATGCGCAGAGATCCTGCATGTTTCCGCTCCAGGTTGCTAATAGAACGCACCCCTAACAAGAACGGATGCGCAGCAATCGATTCGCGTTCGTTGGAACTATCCAGGGTAACCATTACCTTGGTAGCCGGATGCTGGACCGGAACGGCAGCATTACGCCTGTGGTGCGGTTGGCCGCTGCGAGCGGGCGAGGGCGGATCCTCGAGGCAATCCGGTTCGTGTGCGTTTGAAGCGACCGCCTGAGTTGCTCCTGTAAGGTTCGCGTCTGGGACGCCAGCTCCGCCGTGTGCCAGACCAGGCTGCTCATGTTGTCGCGCATCTGGAGCAGAGGATCAGGATCTGGAGACCTGCGCGCGATCCAACGGTCGAGCTCGCCGGAAAACGCAACCACTGTACTCCTAGCCTTCGACGCTGGGCGGTGCACAGGCATGCCCAGCAGCGTCTCCCACCGCTGCGCGGTACGAACTCCTCGTTCAATATGTTCAGATATTTCTTTCCAGCCGTTAAGGATTCGTCGATTCATCTCATCACCCTGGTGCACACTGAAAGTGGCGACGGCATGGAAAGTTGGATGCGACGGAGATGGGTCCGATCGAGTTTACGTCCTTGGTACTCCTTACTTCGGTGGTCGCTGGACTGTTGGGTGCGCTCACCGGTCTCGGTGGCGGGGTCGTCATCGTACCCGTGCTGGCCTTGGTCTTTCGGGTCTATTTCTTCACCCGAAAGGGTGTGTCCCACGGGTAGAGGGTGGGTGGGATTTATGGCATTTTCACTTCTACTCTGCACAGGGAAGAGTAGAGAAGTGCGTCTTTTCTTGAGGAAAAGCCGCGCCAAGCGCGGTTGCCCTGTAGACACCAGAAGTGAAAATGCTTTAGCACTGTGATAGGGCGATCCGCATGGCCAGGCTCTTTACGTTGAGTCCATGGGTGTAAGTCTTCACCATGGTCCGGCGTACGAAGGGTAGACGCATGGCGCGGAATCCGCGGCCAGGATTGGCATAGAAAGCCAACGCAGCCCGCGAGGAAAAGCGCAGCGTCTGCCGGTAGGCGCTCACATAACCGGCAAAAGCTTCCGCTGCCTTGCCGTTCCCCCTGCTCTCGGCGAGAATGGCGCTGGCGGCCGCCTGGCCGCTGTGCAGCGCGCCGTAAATCCCCTCCCCAGTCAAGGGATCGACGAATCCGCCGGCGTCTCCCACCAACAAGACACGATCCCGCAAATGAGGCTGAATGTACTCGGCTTGGTTCTCGCCTGCCCCGATACCTAAATATTGCCCCACAACATGATCCCCGCGCTCGGCTCCCAGCCTGTCTTTGACGTACTGGAGAAGCCGGCTGCGAGTCAGGCCGACAGTGGACGACGGACTGTAAACCCCTACATTGAGATGGTCTCGCTTGGGAAAGATCCACGCGTAGCCGCCAGGCACAGCAGCAAAGTCGAAGGTAAGGTCAACCTCCTGGCGCGGCTTCGGGGTTTGCACCTCGAGGGCAAAACCCCGGGAAAACCATGAGCCTTGCGCGCACAGGCGCCGAACCTGGCCGTTGGCCCCGTCGGCGCCCACCAAAAAGCGAGCTCGAAACGTCCCGCCGAGGGTATGCAAATCTACGCTGTTGCCTGAACAAGTAATCTGCTGCACGGCGGAAATTCTTTCGAAGCGGGCACCCGCGACCATCGTCTTGCCGAGGCAGTATTCGTCGAACTCAGCCCGCAGCGTCATCACGCAGATGGGTTCGCGACTCTTCAAGGAAGAGGATAGGCCCTCCCCACCCTCCAGTTGAACCCGGGAGACCACTTCTCTCACTACCGGGTCGATAGAATACCTAAGAGTTTTGACGGCTTTGACGGTCAGTCCGCCGGCGCAGGCCTTGGCTCGCGGAAAGTCGCTTTTGTCGAGCAAAAGTACTGACCGACCCGCTGCCGCAAGATCAAACGCTGCGGCGCAGCCTGCCGGTCCGGCACCCACCACAATCGCGTCCCAAAGCGGGGTCAAGTGGGGTTGGTCAGCCATTCTTCCGAGTGCTTCTCCAAAGCAATGCGCACCAGTTGGCTGCGGGTGCGTACACCGGTTTTCTCGAACAGTTGCTGGAGAACTGCCTTCACCGAACTCTCGGAGATGTCCAGCCGGGCGCCGATTTCCTTGTTGGTGAGCCCTTCAAAAACCCCCTTGAGCACCGACTGCTCGCGCTGCGTCAGTCCCTGCGCCCGGCGGGGGGATGCTACGTTGCCGCTAGCAGCGGCGATGATCGTACGGGTCACCGCAGGGTCGAGCCAGACCTCTCCGGCAAAGACTTTCCGGATGGCCTCGACCAGGCGGTTTGGGGGACTGTGCTTGAGAAAGACCCCGGAGGAGCCGTTTTCCAGGGCGCGCAGCATCACCCCGTCGCTCATTCCGGCGGTCACCATCAAAATGCGGCCAACGAAGCCGTCACCCCGCGCGCGATCGAGGAACAGCGTTCCCTGCTCATGGCCAAGATCGTAATCCAGCAGCACAATGTCGATCTGCTTAAGCTGCGGCAGCGCCAGCGCCTCGCTGGCGGAGGCACAGGTGGCGACGATCTGCAGGTCAGATTCAGTCTGTAGAAGCCGGCTGAGGCTCTCCCGGAACAGACTGTGGTCGTCGATCAGCAATATCTGAATTCCGTGGCTCGTAACTGTCATTCTTGCTCTCTCTCAAGGCCGGCGACAACTCCACCACAAAAGTGGCGCCGTCGCTCTCCGGTTCGTAATGCAGGTCGCCCTTGAAACTGCGCATGAGGGCGCGCGATAGATAGAGGCCCAGCCCGGTCGATTGTGCATTCTCCTGAAAAGGCCGGAAAAGCCGGTCTGGGTGAGCGACGCCGCTGCCGGTATCGCGAAAACGAATCTCGACTCCCAACGGCGCCCGCCTGGCGCTCACCGTCAGTTCTTTCCGGCCCTGCTCCTCCATGGCGCGCTCGCTATTTTTGGTCAGGTTGAGAAAAACCTGCATCAGGCTCTGGCGATCGGCCCAAACTGCCGGCAAATCCTCCTCTATTTCCCACCGTGTGCAAACTCCGTTATCGCGCAGAGGAGACTCCATGACAATGCGCAGCTCGTCGACCAGGGGCTGCACCTCCACCCGGGCAGCGTGACTGGAGGTCTGCCGCAAATCCATCCCGGCAATGCGTTCAAGCGCCAATACGAGCGTTCCGAGGGTTTCAAAGTCTTTATTTTCTTTAAGTTTACCGCTACGGGCCAAATTTTCATGGACCAAGGCGATGGCCCCGCAAACATTGCGAACTTCGTGCGAAATCGCCGCCACCATAATGCGTGAACTGGCGAGGATCTGGTGGAAGCTGGATTCCTCATGCGTTCTTAGATCTTCCGACGTGTCCAGCACCATGGCGGCCAGCCGTGGTCCGGCACTGGTCACGTAGGTGGAGAACCAAACGTCGGCCTGGAACACCTCGCCGTCGGCTCGACGTCCGCGGCACTGCATCGCCGTACGAAAAGCCTGGCGGTTGCTGTCGAGGCCGGGCACATTGATCAGCGACGGCAGGTAATCGCGAATCGGCAGGCCGGGCATTGTACCGGGTTCGAGCCCGAAGAGGCGGTTGGCCGCATCGTTCGCGAGCAGCACGCAGCCGTCGGAGCTGGTGGTAAAGATAGCCGCCGGACTGCTGTCTACCAGAATTTTCAACTGCTCTTCAGCATCCCGCCGGGCGGTCATTTCCCCTTCTATTTGACGCAAGTGACGAGCGGCGAGCTTGCGGCTGCGTGTCACCTCGCGCATGAAGAGGCCGGTGCACACAAAGGCTGCGAAGTAGAGCAGATCGCGGGGCAGACCGGTATTGGGGCCCCAGGCAAACTCGTCGTACGCCTCGGCCAACCAGGCACAGATGGCAGCAACCGCTGCGATTTCCCATCGGCTCAAGGCAGCGCCGGCCACCAGCATGGGCGCCAGATACAGGAAGCCGAGTGGGATCTCCGCGGCGGCGTGCGCGTCGATCACCCCGATCAACCCGATCATCAGCGCGGCGATCAGCAGCGACGTCCGCCGTGTTCCCCACACGAACATGGAAAAGAAGGGCATTTTGAGATTTTTCCAGGCAGGTCCTGTTGCCGTCTTCATTCTAACGGCTTAGCACCTACCGAGCTTGGCTCAAGACTGTATGGGAAAAAACGCCTGAGGGCAAGTCACGGCGCGTCCAAGACATGCGGGGTACCAGACAGGTATACGGGAGTGTTCGCCTTTATGAATTCCTCACGAAAGTTTTACGCGGTAATTACGACTTAACGGGTAGTCTCAAGATCGAAAGATACCGCTCACTGGCCGATTGCATCCGCCAGCCTCAAGTAACATGGAGTCTGGTGGTTGCGGTTCCGAACGCGAGTCTTCGCGCGGAATGCGAAAGGCCTCATCTTCGCGAAGGGGGCTTTTCTGGCGATCGGCAAACGCGAGGCGTCGGTGATTGGCGCGCCCGATCCTGTCCTCGGCTCCCTCCCATTGTTCTGAACAACATGCAGCTAACTGACCCAGGCCAGGAGTTTGCCCTGGGGAACGATTGGAACACTGTACTGGGGTTGTGAGGTTTATTCATGAAGCACTTGTTGGTCATCGCAGCGGCTCTCAGCCTCGGAATGTTGGATGGTTGTGGGGGCCAGAAGCATGATCCGGCGGCGCAGGCGCCCCCTCCCGCACAGGTGGAGGAGGGGGGCGGGGTCGCCGTCATCACCGTCGATAACCCGAAGCGCTTTCCCATAGTAGCGGCCACGGCGTATCAGTCGACTTCTACCCTCAACGTCACCGGGACGGTCAATCCCGATATTTCCCGGCAGATCCCGGTCATTACCATAGCCTCGGGCCGGGTGGTTGCGGTGCACACCTTGATCGGCGCTTACGTCCAGAAGGGTCAGCTGCTGATGGAGGTGCAGAGCACCGATATCTCCAACGCCTTCGATCAATACCTCAAGGCGGTGAACGACGAACGATTGGCGCGGACCCAGGACGAACGGGCCAGGATCCTCTATGAAAAGGGCGCGATTTCCAAAGCCCAACTGGAGATCGCGGACGATGCCGAGCAGGACGCGAAGGCCGATTTAACCGCGGCGGAGCAGCAGTTGATCGTTCTTGGGGTGGACAAAGACCATCCCTCGTTGACGGTCAAGGTGTATTCCCCGGCAACCGGTGTGGTCATCTCGCAGAATGTAACCAACGCTGCTGCTGCCGGCGTCACGTACTCGGGATCGTCGACTGCTTTCACCATCGCCGATCTCTCTCACGTGTGGATCATCTGCGATGTTTATGAAAACGATCTACCGATGGTCCACCTGGGCCAGATCGCCGATATTCGCCTGAATGCCTATCCGGATCGCGTGATCCAGGGCACCATCGGAGAGATTGACGCCATTCTTGACCCGTCCATCCGCACTGCTAAAGTGCGCATTCAAGTGCCGAATCCTGACCGCCTGATGCGCCTGGGTATGTTTGCCACGGCCACGTTCCACGGCCGCAGGCTGGAGCAGCACGCAGCGGTGCCGGCGTCATCCATCCTGCACCTGCATGACCGTGACTGGGTCTACGTGCCTGCCGGAGATGGAAAGTTCAGGCGCGTGGGGGTCGTGGGCGGCGACATGATCACCGATGGGAAGCAGGAGATCATTTCCGGCCTCGCTGTGGGCCAGCAGGTGGTGACGAATGCGCTTGAGCTGCAGAATTCGGTGGAGCAGTAATGATCCGGAATCTGGTTGATTTTGCGCTTAACAATCGATTTATGGTTCTGGCCGCGGCCGTCCTGTTGTTTGTCTGGGGCGGCATCTCGTTCCACAATTTGCCGGTCGAAGCATATCCGGATGTAGCCAACAATTACGTCGACGTGATCACGCAATGGCCCGGGCGCGCGGCGGAAGAGGTGGAGCAGCAGGTCACGATTCCTATCGAAATCCAGATGGCCGGCATTCCGCACATGGAGCATCTGCGGTCGTTTTCGCTGGCCGGTCTTTCCGACGTCAAGATGATCTTCGACGACGATTCGATCAATGACTGGAACCGGGAAAAGGTTTTGGAGCGGCTTTCGCAGGTCACGCTGCCGGCGGGCCTGACCCCGGTGATGGGCACCGACTGGAGCCCGGTGGGCCAGATCTACTGGTACACCCTGCACAGCACCAATCCGGAATACGACAACATGGAGCTGAAGACCATCGAGGACTGGACGATGGAGAAGCAGTTCAAGTCAGTCCCTGGGGTGGTGGATGTCGCAAGCTTTGGCGGCATGACGCGTGAGTACCAAGTCCGGGTTGATCCCAGCAGGCTCATCGCCTTCGGGTTGAGCATCGGCCAGGTGGAACAGCAGCTGGCCAACAACAACATCAATGCCGGCGGCAGCTTCATCGAGCAGGGTCAGCAACAGGTAAACGTCCGCGAAGTCGGTCTCTATCGCAATGTCCACGACATTGAGGAGACGCTACTCAAAACCTCCAACGGAACCGCTCTGCGGGTCAAAGATATCGGCACGGTAGCGCAGGGACCAAAGATTCGCCTGGGCCAGATCGGCAAGGCCATTCGCCGGGTGGATGGCAAAATCATCGACGACGACGACGTAGTCGAAGGCATCGTACTGCTGCAGAAAGGGGACGACTCCGATTCAACCCTGGTCGGCATACATGCCAAGGTCAATGAACTCAACTCGCAGATTCTTCCCTCTGGCGTAAAGGTTGTTCCTTTCCTTGACCGTAGCGACCTGTTACATTACACCACCCACACAGTTATACGAAACCTGACCGAGGGCATCGTCCTGGTGGTGATCATTCTCTTTCTCTTCCTGGGGAATGTGCGCGGCGCTCTGATCGTCTCCCTGACTATCCCGTTCTCCCTGCTGTTTGCTTCCATTTGTTTGGACCTGCGTCATATTCCCGCCAACCTGCTGTCGCTGGGCGCACTGGATTTCGGCATGGTGGTGGACGGCACAGTCGTAATGGTGGAGAACATCGTTCGCCACCTTGGCCGCCGGCGCGCCGATAGCACCAGCCCCAGCGAACAGATTCGTGAGGCCGCCCACGAGGTGCAGCGCCCCGTCTTTTACGCCATCGGTATCATCATCACCGCCTATCTGCCTATCTTCACGCTGCAGGCGGTGGAGGGCCGGCTATTCAAACCCATGGCTTGGACGGTGGCGTTTGCCTTGCTCGGGGCGTTGATCTTCTCCATGGTGGTCGCGCCGGTCCTGTCCAGCTTTCTTTTCTGGAAAGGTGCGCGGGAATGGCATAACCCGGTGATGACCTGGATCACCGAACGCTACCGCCATTCCGCCACGTGGGCCATCGAACATCGTTCGGTCACCGTCGGTGTAGCTGTGTTCATGCTGCTACTGGCGGGCTTTCTAGGCCTAAGCGGCGTCATCGGTTCGGAGTTCCTGCCCCACCTTGACGAGGGCGCCATCTGGGTCAGAGGCACCCTGGCACCGAGTACCGGCCCCACCGCCGGGGTAGAAACCATGAATCAGGCGCGCGTCCTGCTCGCCGCATTTCCAGAAGTGACCGACGTGGTCTCTCAAGTAGGGCGTCCCGACGACGGAACCGATACGACGGGCTTTTTTAATACCGAATATTTTGTCGATCTGCTGCCCAAGGAAAAGTGGCGTTCCGCCTTCCACCAAAACAAAGACGAGCTGATTGGCGCCATGAACCGTGAGTTGGTGAAAATGCCGGGCGTGATCTGGAACTTCTCGCAGCCCATCTCGGACAATGTGGAGGAGGCAGTCAGCGGCGTTAAGGGCGAGCTGGCGGTCAAGCTCTACGGCGACGATCTGAAGACCCTGGAAGCCAAGGCCGATCAGATTGTCGGCATCATGGGCGGTGTGAAGGGTGTCCAGGATCTCGGAGTTTTCCGGGTGATCGGCCAGCCCAACCTGGATTACACGGTCGACCGGCCGGCCGCGGCTCGCTTCGGTATCAATGTCGCCGATGTGCAGGATGCCATTCAAACCGCGGTCGGCGGGGGTGCCGTCAGCCAGGTGTTGCAGGGCGAAGCGCGCTATGACCTGGTGGTTCGCTACCAGAAGCCATACCGCGATACCCGGGAAGCTATCGAAGACATTCGTCTGCTCTCCCCCTCGGGAGAACGAGTGTCGCTTGCCCAAGTGACCCAGGTGAAGACGGAAGACGGCGCCGAAGAAATCTATCGCGAGTCCAACCAGCGCTACGTCGCCATTAAATATAGTGTGCGTGGGCGCGATTTGGGCAGCACGGTGGAAGAATCCATTGACAAGGTCAACAAGCAGGTCAAGCTTCCTCCTGGCTATCACATCGACTGGGCGGGCGAATACCAAAGCCAGAAGCGGGCCAACAAGCGACTGATGCTGGTGCTGCCCATCACCATCACGCTCATCTACGTCATTCTTTACACCATGTTCCGTTCGGGTAAATGGGCGTTGCTCATTATGTGCAACGTCATTATGGCCCCGGTGGGGGGCCTGCTGGCGCTGCTCTTTACCCACACCAACTTCAGCGTGTCTTCCGGCGTTGGATTTCTCGCCCTCTTCGGCGTATCGGTGCAGACCGGGGTGATCATGCTGGAGTACATCAATCAGCTGCGGGTGCGCGGGCATTCCATTGAGGAATCTGCCGTGGAAGGCGCCGTGCTGAGGCTGCGTCCCATCATGATGACCATGTTGGTGGCCACGTTGGGGCTTTTGCCCGCCGCTACCTCGCATGGCATTGGCTCGGATTCTCAGCGTCCGTTTGCCATTGTGATCGTAGGCGGCTTGATCAGCGCGCTGGTGATCAGCGTCTTCTTGCTGCCTACCCTGTACGTCTGGATAGCAGGGGAGCATGACGTGCTGCCAACGCCGGAAACGGAGTTTGAGAATTGAACTCCATCAGGAGATATTGGCTCTGCCTCTACCTGGCATTGACCTGCGGACAGGCCGTCTTCGCGCAGGCTCCGCCGCCGCCGAATCCTCCTCCTCCACCAGCAGGCCCATTCACCATGCAGCAGGTGGTGGACGAGGCCTTGGCTCACAATCCGGTGCTGCTTTCTTCGTTGCAGAACCTGCTCTCGATGAAGGGGCAGGAGGTGCAGGCAGCTGTCCGCCAAAATCCAAATCTTTACGTATCCGGTGCGGACGTGTCGCTGTCTGCCAACAACCCCGCCAGTCCGTATTCCTACGACGCGGGCGTTAACCGCCTGTTTGAGCGCGGGCAAAAGCGGCGCTGGCGCATTGATATTGCCAAGAACACGACCGCGCAGACGGACGGGCAGTACCACGATCAGATCCGTCAAATCACTCTGCAGGTGAAGCAAAGCTTCACCACCTTGGTGTTGGCCAAGGCGACCTTGAAGCTGGCGCAAGATAATCTGAAAGACTATCGCCATGTGCTGCAGATCAACCACGACCGTTACGATGCCGGTGACATCGGCAAGTTGGATTTCGAGCGGCTTGATTTGCAACTGGCACAGTATGAGTCAGATGAGAGCAGTGCGGAGATGAACCTGATTCAGGCCAGTGACCAGCTACAGCTGTTGATGGGTTATCAGAGGCCTAGCCGCACGTTCGACATCACAGGAGACATCGTACCGCCGCCGGTACCAGGCACACTGACTGACCTGGAACAGAAAGCCTTGGCAGCGAGGCCGGATTATCGGGCAGCTCAAGCGGCAGTGCGTGTGGCTGATGCACAAGTCAAGCTGACATACGCCAATGGAACCGCGGATCCCACGATAGAGGGCGATTACCAGCGAGCTGCGGGCTACAACTCGGCTGGTTTTAGCGTGTCCATCCCGATACGCATTTTCGATCGTAACCAGGGGAACAAAGACACCAGCAAGTATCAGGCTGTGGCAAGCCGGTTCAGCGAAGTGGCGGCCGAGAACCAGGTTTATTCCGACGTAGATCAGGCGTGGATTGGGTACACCACTGCTAAAGTGCTTTCCGACCGCTACAACGGCCACTATCTTGCCGAAGCGAAAGATGTTTTATCCATCGCGCAATTTGCCTACGAACGCGGTGGTATAGCCCTTCTCGATT
>Ga0302324_100030787_pt1 | contig 10137 bp, 7 predicted proteins | sample Palsa_T0_1_FD_201949 | JGI IMG/M metagenome (GOLD analysis project Ga0302324, IMG submission 201949) | Peat permafrost microbial communities from Stordalen Mire near Abisko, Sweden - Palsa_T0_1 | ecosystem: Environmental > Terrestrial > Soil > Palsa > Peat permafrost | place: Sweden: Abisko... | reverse complement strand
CGGCGGCGATGCGGTTGACGATGGCTTCGGATAGCTGGCGGACGGGCATGCGCGACTCGCTGGGCCGAAACGTAGCCCGGATTGGGCGCAAGCGAAATCCGGCAGCAGCCTTGAAGCCGCACGCGCGATCCCCAACTTTCGCGCCGCTCAACCCGCGGGCTACAGCGACGGGTTACATGCGATATGCGGCTTTACGTTGCCCAGCCGTGATGCACGTCGAAGATACGCGCAGCTTCCGTCACATCAGGAAGTTCAAAAACCGCCGGTTCGCCAAGCGCAACCTTCGTATCGTCGTAGCCCGCCTGCCAATGCTCCTCCATCGCAAGGCGGGAAAATTCAAACATTTTGCCCGCGGTCTCGAACTTGTTCGACTGGTACTTCAGTTGCACGATGGTCGCGACCTTGACCCGCGCCTGTTCGGAGAGAAATTGGACCTCGGGGTCGTTCTGGCACTGCGCGGGGAGCTGGTCCAAAAATCTGCGAAGCGCATGGCGGAATTTCTGCATTTTCTTGTGCTGCTCGAGCGAAACGTTGATGCGGCTCGCGCTATGGATTTCCATGGCCCGCAGATTGGCCGATGGAATGTCGAGCGGCACTTCCCCGTTCGCATCCCAAAGATCGACCTGGAAAACGAGCGCCGTATAACGTCCCCGGTTGTCGACGACGAATTGCATCGGCGAGTTCGAGACGACGCCGCCATCCCAGTAATATTCGCCTTCGATTTCGGTCGGCGGAAAACTCGGCGGCAGTGAGGAACTGGCCAAGATATGCGCGGCGGCAATTTTTTGTTCACGATTGTCGAAATAGGCCGGCGCGCCGGTGCGGACGTTGGTGGCCAGAACAGTGAGCCGCATCGGATCGGCGTTGAGCAAATCGAAATCCACCAGGCGCGAAAGCGTGTCCCGCAAGGGCGTGATGTCGTAATAGCTGACGAGATCGGGGCTGTCGGCGGTGGAGTTCACCGGCGGAAACGGCCGCGGCGAGAAGAATCCCGGCGCCCCGTGCAACATCGTGGAGAGGGCGCTCATCTTGTTGCCCCAATAGCGCGCCTGCCCGTTACCGTTCCACGGCAAACCCGTAAACCACGGCACATTGGGAAACCTGATCGGCGGCTTGGTGATGGATTCCCAGAAATCGCGCAGCCGTTCGACCCGCTTCTCCGGCGGATTGCCGGCAATCAGAGCGCCGTTAACCGCGCCGATCGAAGTGCCGCATAACCAGTCCACGCCGATACTGGCTTCATGGAGCGCCTGGTAGACGCCGGCCTGATACGCTCCGAGCGCGCCGCCGCCCTGGAGCACCAGCGCGACACGCTCAAAAGGAAGGATGCGCTTGGCCCCGACGGCCATGCGCTCCAGTGAAGGTGCCTGATTCATGAACTTCTCCCGTACTGTCAGCAGATCGTCCGCGGTATCGGTCGCTGCGCACAAAAGCGCCTTGACGGGCGCAAAATCGCTGACCTTCCGTATGCCCTGACACGGTCTCCACGTGGACATTTCCCCCAACGCGCAGTTAGGTGCGCGGCGCCGGAATCGCAAGCGTCGCCATCGATACAAATTGTTGATTTGTCCCGCACAAAGTTGATCGGCAGGTCGCAAATTATTCGCAAAGTTGGACACGCGTGATCGACGGTAGCCTGCGATTCGGGCAGGCCTAAAGTTTGATCAATCGACGGGCGGTTTGCCATGGCGCAGCCGCTTGAGGTCGGCGCGGTGCTTTTTCGCCTCCACGCGGCGCTCGCGCGACGCCCGGCTCGGCTTGGTTGGACGCCGAACGTGCGGCTCGATCGCCGCGCGGCGAATCAGGTCGATGAGTCGCTCCAGTGCATCCTGACGGTTGCGCCCCTGGGTACGATGGCGTTGCGCGATGATAACCAAGACGCCGTCGCGGGTGAGCCGGGTGCCGGCCAGCCGCTCAAGCCGCTGCCGGGCCCCGGCCGGTAGCGCCGGCGAACCCCGGACGTCGAAACGAAGCTGAACCGCGGTCGCGAGCTTGTTGACGTTCTGTCCGCCCGGACCCGAGGCGCGCACGAAACTTTCTTCGATCTGGCGCTCGTCGATGCTGATATTGGCGGTGACGCGGATCATGGCGGGAAGGTAGCCCGGGTTGCGCGTCGGTGAAACCCGGGAACAGAGATTAAGAAGCCGCCCGGCTCACTCAGTCGGCGCTGGTCGAAGCAAGTCCTTCAGGCCGGCCGACCACGGTGACGAGGAGACCGCCGTCGAGCAACCGCTTGGCCACGCGCCGCGCGTCGTCGAGCGTTACCGTGTTGATCATCTCCGGCCGCCGCGCAAAGTAATCGATGCCGAGACCGTCGCACTGCAACTGCACGAGAAGCGCCGCGATCTTGCTCGACGTATCGAGATTGAGCGCGAACGCACCATTGAGGTACGCCTTGGCCTTGGCAAGTTCGTCCGCCGTCGGCCCGTTTTCGGCCAACCGGCGGATTTCCTTGTCGATGAGTTCAAGCGTCTCGCCGGCGCGATCCGCACGCGTGGCGGTGCCGCCAAGAAACAGAGCGGAATGGTCGAGCCACACCAAGCTGTCGGAGACCGAGTAGGCAAGACCGCGCTTCTCGCGCACCTCCCGAAACAGCCGCGAGGAAAACGTGCCGCCACCGAGAATGTGGTTGACGATGTAGGCGGCCATGAAATCCGGATCCTTGCGCGCAATGCCGGGACCGCCGAACGCCATCACCGCCTGCGGCACGTCGAGCTTGATGACGATGCGGCGTCCGAGCCCTTGCGGTGAAACGGTTGCGACCGGCTTGAGCTCCGGCTGCGCGGGCAGCGCGCCGAATACGCGGTCGAGCATCGATTTCACGGCTTCGGCGTCGATGTCGCCGACGACCGCGACTTTCAGATTGGCGCGTGCCAGCACCCGCCGCGTGTAGTCTTTGAGATCGTCGACGCCAATGGCCGGCACCGATTCCAGCGTGCCGTCCACCGGACGGCCATAGGGATGATCGGCGAACGCGGTCTGCCACCAGCGAAGGTTGGCGATGTCGGCCGGGCTGGTCGCCGCCCGCCGCAACGTCGACAGAATTTGCGCACGGATGATTTCAACGTCAGTCTGGTCGAAGCGCGGGGCGGTGACGGCCAGCCGCAAATCCTCGAAGGCCTCGTCGCGATTTTCCGTCAGCGTGCGCAGCATGCCGCGGAGCGTGTCCCGTTCCGCCTGAAAGCCAAGCTCGATCGCCTTGCGCTCAAGGCGAGCATGAAACGTCTTCGAGTCGAGATCGCCGGCGCCTTCGTCGAGCAGGGAGGCCACCAGGTTCGCGGTACCGGCCTTGCCGGCCGGGTCCTGCACCGCGCCGCCGACGAAAGCAAAGTCGACGGCGATCATCGGAATCGCCGGCTCTCGTACCAGCCAGGCTTCGATGCCACCGGGGCTGACCACGCGTTCGATGGTCGTCGCGAGCGCCGGCGCCGCGTAAAGTGGAAGCGCCACGATCGCGACGGCAACGCCGCGCAGGATGCAACGGGAAAGTGCCGGCACCATCATGTTCACGAATGCTTCTCCTCAGACTTGAGGCTATTGACGAGATAGCCGGTTACCGAAGCTCGACGGTTGAACCACGTGCGGGCGGCCTCGCGGACCGCGTCAGCGCTCACGGCGCGAATTGCTTCGGGCCAATCGCGCACCATGTCGACCGTCTCCCCGGTCGCAAGCGCTGCGCCATACCAGCGCGCCAACGTCGCCTGATTGTCCTGGGCATACACGGTATCGGCAATCAGCCGGTTCTTGGCGAGGTCGAGTTCGTCGGCGGTGATGCCGTGTTCGCTGACATCGGCCAGCACGGTGTCGATCGCCGCCTCGACGTCGTGCAACGTTTTTCCCGGTGTCGGTGAGCCGTAGACGCCGAGCTTGCCGTAATCGAGCGCCGTGCCCGAGTAGAAGGCGCCGGCATTGAGCGCCATGCCCTGATCGACGACGAGCGCCCGGTAGAGACGGCTGTTGGCGCCGGTGCCGAGCACATGCGCCAGCACTTCGAGCGCCTCGCTCTCACCGGGCTTGGCCGTCGTTCGCGAGGGCGCGAGGTAATAGCGGTTGACGCTCGGCTGCTCCACTCTGGAATCGGCAAGGGTGACCGTGCGCGGCGCCTCTTGCGGCGGCTCTTGCGGCCGCCGCCGCGGCGAAATTTCGGCGCGCGGAACGATCTTGCCGTAGGTTTCCTCGGCGTCGGCTCTGATCTCCTCCGGAGTTACATCGCCCGCGATGACCACGATGGCGTTGTTCGGTGTATAGAAGCGCCGGTAGAACGCTAACGCATCATCGCGATCGAGGCTTTCGATCTCGGGTCGCCAGCCGATGGTTGGCCGGCCGTACGGATGGTTGAGATAGAGCGCCGCGTCCATTTGCTCGGACAACCGCGTGCTCGGATTATTGGCGACCCGCATATTCTGTTCTTCGAGCACAACGTTGAGCTCAGGACGAACGACCTCGTTCGTGAGTACGAGGCCGGTGATGCGGTCGGCCTCGAACGCCATCATCTCTTTCAGATGCTCGCGCGGCACGCGCTGGAAGAAGCCGGTGTAGTCGCTCGCGGTGAAGGCGTTCTCCTGCCCGCCGATCGCTGCGATCTGCTGTGAGAAGCCGTTGCCCGGATTCTGCGCGGTACCTTTGAACATCAGATGTTCGAGAAAGTGCGCGAGACCGGATTTTCCGGGGGTCTCGTCGGCGGCGCCGACCTTGTACCAGATCATGTGGGTGACGACGGGGGCGCGATGATCCGGCACCACGACGACTTCAAGACCATTGCCCAACGTGAAGTGCGCGATATCGGGGCCGGCCCAGGCGCTCACCGCGGGTGCCGAGGCGGCGGCCAGGGCGAGGACGAACGGGAGAATTTTCGACACTGATGCAATCTCCAGAAGCTTTAGCGGAAACGTTCCCACGGGCAGTCTTTGCAGGCCACCGAACCACCGCGAGGCGCGTCGCGGCGCGATCCCAGATGCCACCTTGTTGCTTGGTCGCCGCGCGCTTCGCAACGACGGCGCCTTCTGCGTCTGCGGCAAGCCGTGTCGCCGCCGTTATTGGCCGGGCTGGCCAGTTGGGACGGCTTGGCCCTTCATGAAATCCTGACCGGTCGGCTTGTACGGCTTCTTGTCCGGACTAATGCCATAGGGCTGAGCCGCGGACGGAACCCGATACCCGGACGGCGGGTCAGTCAGGTTCTCACGCGCCGGTTCGCCGGCAAAGTTGGCATATTCTTCTTTGTTGAACCAACCGGCCGGATTGTACCACGGCTTTTTCTCGAACGGCGGATTCGGAGTCTGAACGGCGGTCTCGGGAATAATTGCGGCTTTGCCCTTGGCGCGCTTGCCCGACTTGGCGGGGTCGTTTGGCCAATCCGGTGCCGGCGCTGCCGTGGCCGCCGCCGGCGGAGGCAGGTCGCGGCTGGGCGGCACGACCAACGGCGGGCGCTCGACATAGTTGATGTCCGAAGTATCGTCTGGTGAGCCCTTCATGCCCAACGTTCGCATGAACTTGTCCCAGGCGCCTTCGTTCTCTGTGCCGTGGGGGGTTTGGGCGAGCGCAGCGGACACGTCGAGACCTGCGACGACACTGACGCAGGCGGCCGCCATGACCAAACGTACCGCCAAGGCGCACGCGCGCGTCAGGTGGCCGGCTTGGCGGCCGAAACGTCGATCCTGCAGCATACCCTCACCCGAGGTGCCAGTACGGCGCGTCCCAGAACACAGGTTCTTTATCCGGGATCAAGGCGCTTTTGCGGCGCTCCCACCCTGAGCGAATCGTACAAGAGGCCCACGACGCCAGCAACGATAGCCAGATCGGCGAGATTAAAGACGTACCAGTTAAAGCTCCAGGTGGCGGTTTGGATGTGAAAAAGCACAAAATCGAGGACGCCGGGCCAATGAAACCGGTCGATGGCATTGCCCAGCGCCCCGCCGATAATCAGCCCAACCGCCGCCGCGGTCAGACGCGACGATGCCCGCGCGAGCCATATCCAAAGAAAAACGACGGCCGCGGCCTTGAACGCGAGCAGCGCCCAGAGACCAAGGACTCCCTGTTGCGGAAGGAGCCCGTAACTGATGCCGGTGTTCCAAGTGATCACGAGATCGACAAACGACGTGACCGCCACCCGGCCCCGATTGGCGAGATCGAACACATACAAAAGCCAGAGCTTCGACGCTTGATCGACGACGCCGGTGGCCACAGCGACACCAAGACCGAGAGCGCTCAGCGGACCCCAGGCGTAGGCGCCGTCCGCGTTCCTTTGTGCCGCATCCGCCATGCCGTTTCGTTCCCTACTCCGCAGCTTTCCGCATGGCGTCCCATTCGCGCAGCGCCTGCGCGTCGCGCGGCGTCACATCGGGATATTGCGGGTCGGAACCGACGGCGGGCGAAATCTTCCACGAGCGGGCGCATTTGAATCCTTCGGCACGGCGCGGCTCCACCGCCACACCGGCCACGTCGTCGAGCCGGAACGCCGGCGGCGGCCCCTCACCTTCGACCAGGGTGGCGGCCGACGTGATGCACAATTCGGCGAGATCGACTTCGGTCGCGATACCGAAAAGCTCGGGGTCCGCGACATAAACGATCGGCGCGGCTTCGAGCGAAGAGCCGATGCGCTTGGCGGCGCGCTCGACTTCGAGCGCGCCGGTGACGACGCGGCGCAGGTCGCGCAGGTCGCGCCATTTCTCCGCCAGCGCGTCATTGCGCCAAGATGCGGGCACGGCAGGAAACGCCTCGAGGTGAATGGACGCCGCAGTTGGATCGCGCGCGAGCCAGGCCTCCTCGGCGGTAAAACACAGCATGGGTGCGAGCCACGTCACCGTACAGCGGAACAGATGGTCGAGCACGGTGAGGCAGGCGCGCCGCCTGATCGACGAATATGGATCGCAATAAAGCGCGTCCTTGCGGACGTCGAAATAAAACGCCGACAGGTCGACGGTCATGAACGCGTTGAGCACGGCGAAGATGCGCTTGTAGTCGAAATCGCCGTAGGCCGCGCGAACGAGTGGATCGAGCTCGGCAAGCCGATGCAACATCAGGTGTTCGAGCTCCGGCATTTTCTCTGCGGAAACGCGGTCCGCTTCATTGAAGTTGCCGAGATTGCCGAGCATCCAGCGCAAGGTGTTGCGGAGCTTGCGGTAGGTGTCCACCGTGGTCTTGAGGATTTCCGGCCCGATGCGCAGATCGTCGGCATAATCGGCGGCGCATACCCACATGCGCAGGATATCGGCGCCCGCCTGTTTGATCACGTCCTGCGGTGCCGTGACGTTGCCGAGCGATTTCGACATTTTGCGGCCGTTCTCGTCGAGCACGAAGCCGTGGGTCAGCACGGTGTCGAACGGCGCGCGGCCGCGCGTGCCGCAACTTTCGAGCAGCGACGATTGAAACCAGCCGCGATGCTGGTCGGAGCCTTCGAGATACATCACAGTTTCGTCGCCGCCGTCGGCCTTGCGCTTGATGCCCGCGAGCGCCGGGAAGTGCTTTTTGTCTTCCAGCACGAAGGCGTGTGTCGAGCCGGAGTCGAACCAGACATCGAGAATGTCGTCGATTTTTTGCCAGCCCTCGTTGGCAAGTCTGCCGAGGAAGCGTTCACGCGCGCCCGGCTTGTACCAGGCATCCGCGCCTTCTTCCTCGAAGGCGTCGACGATGCGGACATTCACGTCGGGGTCGTTGAGAATCCCGACCGAGCCGTCGGGCTGCTCCTGGATGAAGACCGTGATCGGTACGCCCCAGGCGCGCTGGCGCGAGATCACCCAGTCGGGGCGCGACTCGATCATGCCGTTGATGCGCTTTTCGCCCTGCTCCGGCACCCAGCGCGTCTCTTTGATCGCCTCCTGCGCCAACTGGCGCAATGACAAGCCGTGGCTAACGGTGCCGCTGCGCAGCCCGATGGGCTGATCCATCGCGATGAACCATTGCGGCGTGTTGCGGAAGATCACCGGCTTCTTCGAGCGCCACGAATGCGGGTATTGATGCTTCAGCCGGCCGCGCGCGAGCAGCATGCCGGCGTCGACTAGAGCCTTGATCACCGCCTCGTTGGCGTCGCCTTTTTCGCCCTTGTCGGTGAGCACGCGCTTGCCGGTGAAGCCGCGGGCCTGATCGGTGAAGCGGCCGTCGGCATCGACGGTGTAGGGGATGTGCGTGCTGATGCCGTACGCCTCAAGTTCTTCGCGCGCGCTTGTCCAAACATCGAAGTCTTCGCGCCCATGTCCGGGTGCCGTGTGCACAAAACCCGTCCCGGTTTCATCGGTGACATGATCGCCTGCTAACAGAGGGACTTCAAAATTATATGCCCCATTGAGCCCTTGAAAAGGATGCGAGCAAGAAACCGCAAATAGCGCGTCAGAAGAAACCCCGCGAAGCTCTTTATAAGCAAGCACGCGCGCCTGCCGCATTACGTCGATTGCAAGTCTTTTTGCGAGGACAAATCGATCGCCCTTTTTGGCCCAATTGCCTTCGGGCGTGTCTGTCACCTCATAAATCGCGTATTCGACTTTCGGTGAGAAACTGATCGCGCGATTGCCCGGCAATGTCCAAGGCGTTGTCGTCCAAATGACGATGAACGAACCGCGCAATCCACTCTCTTCGAATAGGCGTTCCGACTCCTGTCGCAACATCCTCTCAGTTTCGGGCCTTCCAATTGCACTTGATGGTAGGTCGATGAGCGAGGTTTTGGTTTTGAGATATTTCGTCACCGGAAACTTCACCCACACCGTATCGCTGACGTAATCCTCGTATTCGACCTCGGCTTCGGCGAGCGCGGTTTTCTCCACCACCGACCACATCACCGGCTTACTGCCGCGGTAGAGCGTGCCGTTGGCCGCGAACTTCATCAGCTCGCGGGCGATCTGCGCCTCGGCGAAGAAATCCATCGTGGTGTAAGGGTGCGCCCAATCGCCGATCACGCCGAGGCGCTCGAACTCCACGCGCTGAACGTCGATCCAGTGCTGGGCAAAGGCGCGGCACTCCTTGCGGAATTCCACCAGCGCCACCGGATTGGACAGGTCCGGCTTCGGCTTGCCCCTGGCCCGGTAATTTTCCTCCTCGATCTTCCATTCGATCGGCAGGCCGTGACAGTCCCAGCCGGGCACGTAATTCGAATCGAAGCCCAGCATCTGCTGGCTCTTCGTCACCACGTCCTTGAGGATCTTGTTGAGCGCGTGCCCGATATGAATATTGCCGTTGGCATAGGGCGGGCCGTCGTGGAGGACGAATCGCGGCCTCCCCTTCCCGGCCGCGCGCAGCCGACCGTAGAGGTCGAGGCTGCGCCAGCGCTCGAGGATTTCCGGCTCTTTCTGCGGCAAGCCGGCCCGCATCGGGAAGTCGGTCTTCGGCAAAAACAGCGTTTCGCTATAATCGCGCGCTTTCGTTGGCGTATCGTTCATGATGCGCCTTCTAACAAGCCGCTTGCACGGCGCAAAGGGCTCTGGCTTTGACCGGGTGATCGGGCACCCGATGGAACTGTCGGCCTCGACTTCGCGTTGCCCTTCATTGGGCATCGGCGGGCGAGGTCGGTTTCGTGGAATATGTCAGGCCGAGCCGTGAAGAGCGCCGTGCGGTGATCATCAACGATCCGCGGCCGGTCGACAACGTCGGCGGCATCTGGGCATCGCTAAGCCGCGCGGCAAATGTCGGCATTTTCCTCCTGCTATTCGGGGCATTCCTCTATTTCGGCCGCGCCATCGTGTTGCCGGTCCTTTCGGCCGCCGTCGTTTCGCTGACGCTGGCGCCGCTGGTCAGGGCTGGCGACCGCCGCGGCATCTCGCCGTGGATCACGGCGGTACTGGTCGTCGTCGTGAGCATCGGCGCGCTGAGCCTCGCGGTCACCGCCATGGCCGGACCGCTGAGCGAATGGATCGGGCGCGCACCGGAAATCGGCGCCACCATCAAGCAGAGACTGGCCGTGCTCGACGAGCCGCTGGCCGCGCTGCGCCAGTTGGAGAAAGCGCTGTTCGGCAGCGACGGCTTGGGCGCCACAAACACGCCGCCGGACGTGGTGTTGCCGGTGGTCGCCTTTCTCACGCCGGCCGTCGGCGAACTGCTAGTGTTTTTCGGCACGCTGACGTTCTTTCTCGTTGGCCAGTTCGAAATGCGCATTCGCCTCGTATCGTTGTTCGCCGAGCGTGACGCCAAGCTGCGCTTTCTCAAAATCATGAA
>Ga0302324_100030786_pt1 | contig 10137 bp, 6 predicted proteins | sample Palsa_T0_1_FD_201949 | JGI IMG/M metagenome (GOLD analysis project Ga0302324, IMG submission 201949) | Peat permafrost microbial communities from Stordalen Mire near Abisko, Sweden - Palsa_T0_1 | ecosystem: Environmental > Terrestrial > Soil > Palsa > Peat permafrost | place: Sweden: Abisko... | reverse complement strand
CGCTTCTCCGACACCGTTCGCCAACGGCGAGGCCGACGTCCAGTTCCCACTTCCGGCTCATCACCCATGACAGCATCCTCGTCCGCAGACCAGAGGTCATGCCAGAGGGAAACTCAGGACGCTTACCCTGAATATCGATACCGTTCACGAGCGTCTCCAAATCCGGTGGATAGCCGTTACTGTCCGCCTTGATCTGCACGGCTCCACCGTCAGCGGCATCCTTATAGTGGTCAATCGCACCGCGCATCTCCCACAAGTCGCGCCGCAGTTCGCGCTCCTTCTCACGCTTCAATTCGAACAATGTAACCGGAATGGCAGCCGAAGCGAGAATCCCTAGAAGCGCGATAGTGATGATCAACTCCACTAGTGTCAGGCCACGCTCGTGGTGATGGCACATGAGGATTGACGATTCGGGCCTCGACATTGAGAATTCCTATCTCGACTTGGGTTGTTGGGCGGGCAGCGCCTTCTGCAGATCCCTCCAACTAACAAGGATAAAGCCTTTGTCCTTGAGGAACTTCTGGAATTCGGGGCTGCTCACCACATCCAGGTCGTTCTGCCGCCACTCGGCGCCCCAATTCGGATGATCCCAGGTCATGGCCTGCAACTCGTCGTTGTTGTATCCCAGGTGAACACTAAGCAAGTAGACTCCCGGCGGTAGCGCATCCAACGTCTTCTCATAGGCGCTTAGCCAATCTTGCTTCGCAAGCCCAGGCATGATCTCCAACTCGCGGTCTATCGGCAGGCTGGCCAAGTCAACGTCAATACCGCCAAACTTAATGACACCGGGCTTTTGTGTCGGGACGCCCCTTTGTTTCACTTGTTGATTGGGCAGAACGATAGGCAGTCCGTACTCCTGGCCCATCTTCCAGTACGACTGAAACAAAGCAGGAGTCACCATCATGACGCGCATGTGGTGGTCAAGGTGCGTGATTTGCATTCCAGCCCGCTTCGCCATGTCAATCTGGGCTCGCAGCTCGTTCTCCACTTCCGTCGTACTAGCATGTTGGGCCACAAGGACTTGACTACTGGATAGATATCCGCCTGGATCGGTCAGCCCCGATCCCTTCTGAGCGTCGGAGACGGGACGCCAGCGATAGCTGGACCAGTCTGAATTCAGGTCCAACCGAATACCTAAGTCGGAATTGGGATGGCTGCGCGACCAGCGCAAAACCTCTGGAAACCACGGGCCGGGAACGAGAATCCCCGCAGTCGTTACCCAGCCTTTCTCTAGTGCGTCAAAGGATGCCCTGTCTATTGAATGCGCCATGCCGAGGTCTTCTGCCTGGATGACTAAAAGACGAGAATTCTTCAGGAAACCACTACTCTCTGCTGTTTTTAAATCGGCACTAGGTGAATCTTGTGCAACTGCGTAGGTGCAGAGACAGAGAATCAGGGGTCTAGCCATGCACCATGCCAACCTGGCCTTCAACTTGGTATTTCCTCCCTCTTTATTGGACCGGCGGTTTTGGCCGGGCATCCGTCCCATTTGCATCGCTTAAACCATGTTCCGAATTGCGCAGAAGGCTCAAATTTGGTCGTTCAACCAATCAGTCCCATTAAGCCACGATGTGGCTGCCATCATCTCCAGTGGAAAACAAAAACCATCACGGAAAAGAAGACGATCAAATATGCCAGCACCCAGCCGAACCTGCGCCATTCCTGACTAGATTTCGGCCACCATGCCCAGCACGCGTAACCCGCCAGCAGAGCATTCGGTGCCAGGATCAAAACCTGTAACCACGTCGGCCAAGCTGAATAGGGTATGACTCTAATCAAAGTGTTGCCCCAGGGTTGGAGATTTACTCGCGACCGCAATTCCTGCACCCAGCAGCATCACTAACCCACCTCCGAGAATGCCAATTGCTGCGGACACGAAAAAGTTCACATGCTTGATCTCATAAAGGAAAGCGTCTCCGACGAAAAAGACTGCCGCTCCCGCCCACAGCAACAGGCGAGAGACACCTCGGATAATCCTCTGGAAAACTGGCTGCCTGAGTTCGGCCATCGAAGCCTCCGCTCACGATTAGAACGTGTCAGTTGAACGCGAGATAGCAGCCTAGATGTACTCCGACCTGAACGGCAGTAGAGACTCCAGCAACCGGAGCCACAACATCCTTGGCCACCGTCTCAATGGTGCCAGCTACAAGGCTACTCATTGAACCAAACGGTGTGCGGACCATGCTCGTGCTTGCAGTCTTGAAGAAGCTGTAGGCGGCGAACTTCAGTCCGGTACCACCAATGTCTTCGACCGCACTATCCAATCGATCAGGCCCAATAAACGGAGATGCCAAACTGAAGAAGTTGACGACCGCTCCTCCCCCCGAATTGTTGAAGTTGTTTAGACAGTTCTGTTGAAGCTTCTTTGCCACGTCATTTGTGTACGCGTTATTTGGGGCGCCAGGGTTCACCGCCGGACCCATATACGGGAGAGAATCAAAGCTGTCTGTAAAGTCACTCAGAGCAGGTGGGGGGGCTACAAAACATGTGGGACAAGAGTTCATTTGAATAACAGCCTCCCCAATGTCTTGATAGCCATCCGGGCAGCCATTGCCGGTGCCGGTATCCAGGAATTTTTGGCCATCACTACTAAGACAACCATTCAACCCAACTGGATCGACTGCCTCCAACGGCTGATTCTCAACATACGCGTACCGGTCCAAGGACTGCGGATCGGTCTGCTCCACCACGCTCCATCCCGCCGGATCAGGCGACAGCCACCGACCCGCCGAGGGATCGTACTTGCGGAAGAGGAAGTCATAAACCCCGTTTCCGAGGTTGCTTGTGACCACGTTTTGGTCTTGGCCGGTGAAACTGCGGTCCGCCGTACCGGCTTCGTTGTACGTCTCCCCAAAAGGCGCATAGGCCTCCTTGGAGTAGACGGCATGCGCCCATGTCGTTGCCAGGCGGCTCGATCCGAGCCAGTCTTTGTGACGAATAAAGTTCAATCCGCTTGAATTGTAAACCGCAGTTGAGCCGCCGGGAAGCGGAATCGTCCCCTTGCTTAAGCTACCGCTGTAAACGGCAAGCATGTCGCCGGAAGGCCGATAAACAAACTGCGTATGGACGCCGCTCAAGCCCTTCTCCACCATGCGCCCCAGCGCATCATATGTGGCCGTGGTCGAGTTCACCTGGATGGGCACGTTGAGCGCGTTCCAAGTGAGATAGGTCGGGGTGGTTGTAGTGAGCTGATTGCCATTCGCATCGTAAGTCGCTGTGACACCAGTTGAAACCTGATTGGTGACAGTGCTATATGCGGCTGCATAGCTGGTGCCACCATTACTTCCAGTCTTATTGATGTTACCAAATGCATCGTATGCGAAGGTCTGCGCCCATTGGGCCACGCCGCTATTTACACAACTATTTGACGCGATGCGACTCAAGTCATCGGCCGTGTAGCTGCATGTCTGGCTAAGCGGGCTAGGGCTCCCGTCGGTGTAGGCCATCTGCTGCAACGACCAGTTGGCGTTCCAGGTGAGTTGAGTGACCACCGAGTATGGGCTGGATGAGGGATTGATGCCATACGTCAGATATGTCGGCCGGTAAGTGTTGGAGTCGTAGTTGAAGCTGTCTACGTCGCTCGTAGAGCCGGATGGATTGCCCGCATTTCCATACGTAATGCTGGTGGGCAGGCTAGCGGAGTTGTATGCCGTCGCAGTGACCAGATTGAGGCTGTTCGTGTTGTCGGTTGCTGAATATGGCCTGCCTTCACCATCCACGGCGAATGATAGGCTTGGGATTCCGATGGATGAAGCTCCGGAGCCGAATGACGCCGAGATGGCACCGACCGATCCATTGGGGAAATACGTGTCCTGTGTGAGAAAGTAGCCTCCCGAGTTCGGGGTAGACTGCCACATCTGTGAAAGAGCACCGCCCGCCATCGGTCCTGTGGTTACCGGCGAGGCGCTGAAGAACTCATCCGTCAGCTTGCTGGTACAGGAGCCTGTGCAGGTGTAGGCCTCTGCGAGCTGCCCTGCGACATTCTGCATGCTCGTGCCGCTGTAAGTGGCTGCGTCGTAAACATAATACGAATAGGGCGTTGCCGTTCCCGAGTACAGACCGGAGACAACCTTCGAGGACAGCAAGCGATGCATACTGTCGTAGGTGTTGCAAGTGACATTGCCGATATTGTCGGTGGATTCAACCAGATCTCCCGCTGAGCTGCTGGTGCATCCGCTCGACGAAACAGCGTCGTAGACGTAGGACGAAGTACCGGCGGTACCCGTGCCCGCGCTCCACTCCGGTATTGTCTCAGATGCGTACCGACCGAGACCGTCGTAGGAATTCAGTTTGCGCGTCTGGATACCCGAACCCGACTGCGCATTCTGCTGGGTTTTCGTCAGATTGGGGCCATCGTAGGTGTAGAGGGTGAGATAGCCCGACTGCGCAGAGCCGGTTCCACAGGAGCCATTACCGCTCATCGTGGTGATCTCGCAGACAGAGGCCAGTTGTCCGGCGCCGTTATAGGCCAGGAGTTTCCGCTTGGTGTTCTCCCCTGAGGGAGCTGGTCCGAGCGTTATCAGTGCGTTGTAGGTGGCAGGTGTGCCACTTCCGCCCGAGTTGGCGCTGTAAATGTAGGTCATTGTCCCCCCTCCGCCGTCCTCAATCTGCAACTTGCGGTTGAGCGCATCGTATGTCGTTGAGGTCCCAGGTTGTGTCGGAACAGTTGTATAGGTGCCGAGCGAAGCAGTGTAAGGCAAAGTTTGAGAGGCGCTCCTTCCTCTGGAATCGTAGGCGACGGCCACGGTGTCGTAGTTCGATGAGCCCGGCGCCTGCTGCGTCTGGGTGATGATGGGGCGGCCCTGTGAATCGTATGTAGTGACCGTGGTGGTCGTCGAGGAACCGCCGTTAAAACTCATCGAAGACGAAGAGGTGTTAGATGAGGAGGTTGGATAGGCAAGACTTGCTGTCGCGGTCGTTGAGTTGTTGGTAACCGACGTAGGCCGCCAGTATGGATCGCTGCCATAACTGTAAGCTGTAACGTTGCTATTCATGTCTGTTGTAGAGGTCTGGACGCCACCGAGGCAATTCCAGGCAGCGCCGGTGGTCAGTGTCGCGGTCGTGGTTCCGGCGGGATTCTTCACAGGGGTGCTGGTCCCGGTGAGAAGCGAGTTGGCGCAGCCGGTCGAGTTGTAGGTGTACGTCGTCACACCCGTGCCGTTCGGATCAGTCATCGTTTGGACGTTGCCGGTGTCGAAGTAGGTATATGAAGTAGTTTGGTAGGTGCTGCCCGACACCCACCTCTGAACAGAAGCGACGTTATCCTGCGTCGGGGCGCCACTGGCGTGCTGGGGCGTGCCCGACGTCGTGGTCGTGGTCGCGGTGTATGAGTAGAGGGTATCGGAAAGCGTAGTGGATCCTCCGTCTGTCACCTTGACTTCGGTTGGGACTTCGCCATTATAGATCGAGTTGTAGGCGGACGAGTAGGTGGTTGCAGTCGTCTGCAGAAGGCTGCCGTAGTTCCCTGAATTGGTGGACGAGTAGTCGTAAATCGCGTGAGATGTGTTGTTTTGATATCCGTCGTACGAATCGAGGAATCCGGCAGCAATCCCCGAGTAATTTGGGAACTGGTTTGTGGTTCTAATCTGGGAAAGCGAGGTGACGGATGTGCTGGTGTCGCCGGCCGTTGCGGAGCAAGTCGAGGAGTTGTAACAGTGCAGAACGGTTTCGAGGAGAGTACCAGTAGACGCGGAGCCAGCGTACTGTGCCCGCTCGATCTCATAGAAATTGGCAGGGCTTCCACCGTCTGTCAGGAAATTGATCACGGTCTGATCCTGTGAAGTGTTGTATGTCGGCGCCGTTACGGTTGTCTGCCACTGAGTTCCCGAACCGCTTCTCGTATACGTCCAGGTGCCGTCCGGTGTAGTCCGAGTGAGGCCTGCGGTGCTGCCGTCGGCGCAAACGATGCCGTTGCTGCCCCCAGAATAGTTGTAGCTGATGACGCCGCCCGTTGGCAGCGTAACCGACGCTAGACGCCCCGTGTAGTAGCCAGAATGCCCTGGGGTCTGCTCGTATGAGAACGAGTATGCTCTCCCGTCAGGGAGCGTGATGCTGCCGACCAAAGACACGTTTGAAGCCGAGTACTCGGTAATGTCATAACAGCCAAAGTTCGTTAGGATATTAACCGTCGTATAAGCCACGGTGTACGTCGAGTAATTGCCAGAATTGTTCTCAAACGAGAGGGTTGTATTGCTCGGGGCGGTTCCGATGACCGCGAGCGCCGACTGCCCAAGAGTGTCCGTATAGGTTCCGTTGCTTACTGATACCTCGTTTCCATTGGGGTCGGTGGAAGAAAAAGAGCCACTCGATGTAGAGTAATTTGCATAAACTGGCGGATGTAAGATGTTTCCATGCTGATCGGTGAAATAAGCTGTCATGTACCCCGGATCCAGTTCGTACCACGCGGTAATTGTTCCATCTGACGACACGGCGTGGTTGAGGCCAGACGGGCTCGCCTCGCTTCCTGGGCAGCCAGGCTCATCAACGGAGAAGGTGTAAGATCCGCCTGCAGCCGGAAATGTATGAACAACACCATGCTGATCTGAGTAGGTTAGGTGACTGAAGGAATACGTATCCAATGGATATATATCGTCATGACCACAGTGGCCGGATGTTGATCCCATCTTGAAATCGGCGTACACCATGCCTGCGGGATTCAGACCTTGCCATCCCCAATTTAGAACCGGCTGCCAGGTGCTGGAACTGCCAGAAGCCACGGGATAGTACACGGAACTGTTGTATTGCAGATTGTAGATGAAGTTTGCCCCTCGGCCGACCTTGTTTACGATCGGAATGGTCCAGTCCGCGTTCAGATTGCCCAGATTGATCGTGTCGGGACTTCCGGCGAAGCTGCCGAATGCCGGTGTTCCCGTCGCCACCTGTGCCAGGGCCGGCTCAAGAACAAGAAGCGAAGCGACAACTAGCAAAACGCTTCGAAACATGCTTTTCACCATTATCTTGATCTCCGCGCAAATCTTGAATTCGAATCAAAAGCTCGCTTGGGTGAGTCCAGAATTGAACGTCGCGCTTTGAAGTTGAACATCGTAGGCGAGAGTGCCGTTCAAGTACTTCTGAATATGCATAGGGATGACAAAGCCATTGACCGTCTGATAGTTCGAAAACTGAACCGAAACTGCAATGTCAGTCAGCGCGTTATTGTCCGGGTGAGTCGTGAAGGAGAGTTGCGTAGGGAGGTTGGAATTCGGATCGAGGTAGAGGTCGATTTGGGTCAGGTGCTGGAGGACTGCCGCCGCCTGCGGCGTTCCCGCGGCCGGAGGCTGCTCGTAGGACCGGAAGTGCACCATCCCATTTTCCGTACCTACGTAGGAAGTCACCGCGTTGGGGTCCGCAACGAGCCTCTGCACTACAAATAACGGGAAGCACCACGCGCCATCAGTCATGAGATTTTGCCCCGCAATAGCATGCTGGACGCCGTTTCCACTCGTCCAGGTTCCCGTCGAGCCCGCTGACAATACTTGCCTTATCTCGGTCAGAACTCCCGCAGATAGGCTGATATCCGAACGAGTTGAACCCGTCTGAAGCGCTTTGAACGCGAAAGGCACCGTCTCATCGGTGGAACCCGCAATGAATTCAGCGGTTCCAGTCAAAGTCACATCTTGAATGCTCGACTGTCCCGCCATCGCAGCCAGTGATGCCTGCAAATACGAGATTGGAGTGGAAGGTGCTTGTTGAGCCATGGCTCCACTGGACGTTGCCAATGCGCTAATCAAGGTGAACAACATCAAGCATTTCTTCATAAGTCCTCGATTCAGTCCTTACGCAATTCACTTCCCGCATCAACCAGCAACAAATGGAGTTTGAGTTCGGCGCCTTAAAGCGCTCTTCCCTCTCAGCCTTGAGAATTCGAGTCGGAGATGCGCAAATATGGTTAGGCACGAACCTGCTCCGAATCTGACAGTCTCCATTCGAAGCTGACTTCTAGCCAGATTCATGACGTCGCCGAGCCAGATGCACCTGAAGCGAATCTTGTAGTTCAGCGGTTCCAAAATGTCAAGTAACAATTACGCCATTTCACACAGGAAACTCCGAGTAACAACGAATATTACTCTTTAAGCAATAAAGCAGTCTGTCTAATCCAGATGGGTTTCTTGCACATGAGCAAAGGGTTAGTGTGTCAAAATGCCGCCCGGGGCCAAATGAGTCCGATTCGGCGGCCAAACGACTCATTCGGCATTTGCTCTTGGTTGAGAATCGGTGGAGATGCCGTCCTGAGTTAGGACCAGCGTCCTGAAGAACTCACCCGTAGCATAAGTTTGGTTGTTTTAATCGGACGCAATAAGATTTCTATTGACAAATTGTCCAATCGGAGCAGAATGAGCCTATTGCCTCGCGTGGCCTCGGCTGATCCAGTTTGAACTAACCGCACCTATGGGGACGTTCGAACCTGTGCCTCGCCAAAATGCCGTCCGAGGCGAAATGGGCTTGGTTCAACAATTCGACGGTTGCTCTTGGCGGTAGCTTTTACCTCGGAACGGGCTCTTCGATGACCTCCGAGGTGAATGGAATTAAGGCGAACCTCAATGTGCTGGTTTGCCGGGCGCACTTCTCCCGTTTGTTTTCCTAAGTTTTTTTGAAGACTGATCGAAGAGGCGGTTTAGGCGGCCAGACTGTAACGATGATGGAGACCGCCCAACCTTGGCATCGACACAACCTTGCAGTCTGTTTTGATTCTGGCAGCTGGCTCACGACCTGCAGGCGTTTCCTTCTCCAACCCAAGATGCGTTCGGTCGTCGTGATAGTAACGGACGTACCCCTTCATGAGGCGCTTGAGATGTTGTTCATTCAGAACGATCACATGATCGGGCAGATCTCTACGGCAGCTGCCAACCCACCGTTCTGCAACGCCATTCTGCCAGGGACTCCGAAAGCTGGTTCGCTTGGGTTGAATTCCGAAGCTCTTCGCTGCCTCGATCACTTCGTGGTTGAACTGTGACCCTCGATCAAAAATCAGGTAGCCGGGAGCCGAGTCGAAGGGGAGCGCCTCGCGCAATTGCTGAATGACCCACGAGCTGGTCGGATGTTCGGTCACGTTGAAATGGAGAATCCGCCGCCGGTCGTGCGCAGTCACGAAGAAGCAGTAGAGAATGCCGAAGTCCAATGTCGGCACGACGAAGAAATCCATCGCTGCAATGGCCTCTCGATGATTGCTTAGAAACGCCGCCCATCGCTTCGCCGGCTCAGGATCTCTTGGTGCTTTCCGCATCCATCGCAGCACGCTTCGCTCCGAGAGATCGAATCCAAGCATTTTCAGTTCGCCATGAATGCGCGGTGCGCCCCAAGTTCGGTTCTCGGCGACCATGCGAAAAATGAGTCCGCGCAATTCCCTGTTCACGCATTTTCTTCCTGCTCGGGACCGATGCCGCGAGAGCCACGTCCAATACAACTTGAACCCCGTTCGATGCCAACGAATGACAGTCTCTGGCTGGACAAGGAACAACGTCTGCTTCCATCCACGCCAAAGCCGCCGCAAGATTACCCAGAACAATCGGTCAGAAGCCGCGAGTCGAGGTTGAGGATGCTTCCTCTTCAAGACGCCGAGTTGTTGTCGCAGCGCCAGGTTTTCCAGCAGGAGATCGCGGCGAGAACGGAACAATCGAGTAAAGAGAACAGCCAGGAGGCTCAAATGGCGCAGCATTTGGCCAGTTTGACATGTTAAAGAGTGGAAACCGAGGTTCTATCTATATATCTGATTCGACGGCAGATCGGTATTTTGGCGAGGCATACGGTTCACCTGATACTTTGCCGCGCTGCCGGTCGTGCCAATGAAACTGCAGGGCGACAAGCCCGCGGTTGCAGGTCGTAGCACCGTACGTCAGCAACGGCACCGTGCTGTTCATCAGGACCGGATGCGAGGAACTACTCGGCCAGATGTTCAACCTTGGCATAGAGTCGCACGACGACCTGAACGTCGCGCTCGTCTATATTTTGCAGGCGCTTGTCAGTCAGGGATTAGAGCTACCCAAAATCCAATGGATTGATGCATAATCTCCTCATGAACTTCAGAACTGCGGTTCTAGTTGCAGTCTGCCTGCTCTCGATCGGCGAGATCGGATGCAAAAGCGGTTCCACTGAGCTGGCCCCACAGGTGGCTCAATACATTCGCCAATTAAATGGATA
>Ga0302324_100030785_pt1 | contig 10137 bp, 8 predicted proteins | sample Palsa_T0_1_FD_201949 | JGI IMG/M metagenome (GOLD analysis project Ga0302324, IMG submission 201949) | Peat permafrost microbial communities from Stordalen Mire near Abisko, Sweden - Palsa_T0_1 | ecosystem: Environmental > Terrestrial > Soil > Palsa > Peat permafrost | place: Sweden: Abisko... | reverse complement strand
GTACGACATCGCGTACCTGCGCACGCTGCCCGGCGTCACCGTCATGGCGCCGCGCAACGAGCACGAGGTCGCGCCGATGCTCGACCTCGCGCTGACCCTGGACACGCCGGCCGCAATCCGCTATCCGCGCGGGTCGACCAGCGGGAAGCACGACGAGCCGGTCGCGCCGGTCGTGCTCGGCCGGGCCGAAGTGCTGCGCCGCGGGAGCGAGGTCGCGATCCTCGCGCTCGGCAACACGGTCGACGCGGCGCTCGACGCCCACGCCTTGCTCGAAGGGAGCGGGATCACCCCGACCGTCGTCAACGCGCGCTTCGTCGCGCCGCTCGACGAGACGCTGCTGCTCGAGCTGGGCGAGACGCACCGGCGCTTCATCACGCTCGAGGAGCATAGCCTCGCGGGCGGCTTCGGATCGGCGGTCGTCGAGTTCGTCAACGACCGCGGAATGGAGGTCACGGTCGAACGGATCGGCGTTCCCAACGTGCTCGTACAGCATGCCAAGCCGGAAGTGCAGCGCGCGCAGTTCGGGCTCTCCGGGGAGAACGTGGCGGCCCGCGTCCGCGCGCTCGCCCCGTCTCAGACAGCTTAGCGACCGCGTCCCAACAGGAAGAATTCGGGGCCGGCGCCAAACCCCGGCGGTTCTTCCTGTCCCTGTACTCTCGTCCGACTCGAGGGAGTTCTTTTACGGTGTTTCCCGTGCTGCTCGCCGCCGCGTCGGCCGCGCCCGTCGCCGCTAAAGCGGCCGCTCCCGCCGTCAAGGCAACGACGGTTCCGTTCACGCTGCCGCCGGGCTTTCAGTTCGACGTCACGCCGCACTCGCCGCTGGCGCAGCACGCGCCGTGGCTGACGCACACGTTCGCCGGGTTGTTCGTCGTGCTGGGCGTGCTGCTGATCACGCTGCTTGCCATTCAGACGACGAAGCAGGAGGGCTTGAGCGGAACGCTGGGCGGACGGGTCGAGTCGTCGACGCGCCGGCTCGGGCTCGATGCGCAGATCGCGCGCGTCACGCAGTTCGTCGCGATCTCGTTCGTCGTCGTCGCCACCCTCGTGAGCCTCAGCGGTATTTAGTGGCGCTGCTCGAGGTCGACGACCTTCGGACGACGTTCAAGACCGAAGACGGCATCGTGGCCGCGGTCAACGGGCTGTCGTTCTCGGTCGAGCCGGGCTCGACGCTCGGGATCGTCGGCGAGTCGGGCTCCGGCAAATCGGTCACCTCGCTGTCGATCATGCGGCTCATCGCGCAGAACGGCAGGATCGAGCATGGCACGATCCGCTTCAAGGGCGAGAACCTGCTCGAGAAGAGCGAAGCCGAGATGCGGAAGATTCGCGGCCGCGACATCGCGATGATCTTCCAGGATCCGATGACGTCGCTCAACCCCGTGCTGACCATCGGCGAGCAGATCGCCGAGGCGACGCGGCTGCACCTCGGGCTCAACCGAAAAGAAGCGCTCGACAAGGCCGTCGATATGCTGCGCCTGGTCCGCATCCCGGCGGCTGAGGGGCGGCTGCGCGACTATCCGCACCAGTTCTCGGGCGGGATGCGCCAGCGAGTCATGATCGCGATGGCGCTCTCGTGCGATCCGGCGGTGCTGATCGCCGACGAACCGACCACCGCGCTCGACGTCACGATCCAAGCCCAGATCCTCGAGCTGATGAACGAGATGCAGCAGCGCTTGGGCTCGGCGATCATCCTGATCACGCACGACTTGGGCGTCGTCGCCGAGACCTGCGAGAACGTGCTGGTGATGTACGGCGGCAACATGGTCGAGTACGGAACCGCCAGCGAGATCTTCGAGCACCCGAAGATGCCGTACACGATGGGGCTGCTGGAGTCGCTGCCGCGGCTCGACCAGGCCGGCTCGCGCCTCATCCCCATCGAAGGCCAGCCGCCGAATCTGCTGCGCATGCCGCCGGGCTGCGCGTTCGCGCCGCGCTGCCGCTACCGGATGCCGATCTGCGACGACCCCGTCCCGCTGTACGACTTCGGAAACGGTCACGTCGCGCGCTGCTTCCTCTACGACGCGCGTGCCGACGGACAGAAGCCGATCGAAGCCGAGAACCGGCCGCCGATCCCCGGCTCCGCCGTCGCCCAGACGCAGGCCGGAGCGCAGCGTTGACGGCACCGAGCGGCAGCGGTACCGCCGCGACCGTTGCGCCGCACGACGACCTCGTCGTCGTGCGCGATCTGTACAAGTACTTCCCGATCACGGCCGGGATTCTGCAGCGCCACGTCGCCGACGTGCGCGCGGTCGACGGGATCGACTTCGAGATTCGTCGCGGCGAGACGTTGGGGCTGGTCGGCGAGTCGGGCTCAGGCAAGACGACGGCGGGGCGCGTCATCCTGCGCTTGACGGACGCCACCAAGGGCAGCGTGGTATTCGAGGGGCGCGAGCTCATCGGGTTGTCGCGCAACGAGCTGCGTCCGCTCCGCAAGGAGATGCAGATCATCTTTCAGGACCCGTACGCGTCGCTGAATCCGCGCATGACGGTCGGGGCGATCGTCCGCGAGCCGCTCGAGATTCACGGGATCGCGCACGGCCACGAGGCCGACGTCCGCGTCCAGGAGCTGCTGCGCCTGGTGGGACTGCAGCCGTATCACGCCAACCGGTACCCGCACGAGTTCTCCGGCGGGCAGCGCCAGCGCATCGGGGTCGCGCGCGCGCTCGCCGTCAACCCGAAGTTCATCGTCGCCGACGAGCCGGTCTCCGCGCTCGACGTCTCGATCCAAGCGCAGGTCATCAACCTGCTGCAGGATCTCCAGCAACAGCTGGGGCTGACCTTTCTGTTCATCGCGCACGACCTGTCGGTGGTGCGCCACATCTCCAACCGCGTCGCCGTCATGTACGTCGGCAAGATCGTGGAGATCGCCGATCGCGACCGGCTCTACGACAACCCGCTCCACCCGTACACGCAGGCGCTGCTGTCGGCGATCCCGATCCCCGACCCCGACGTCGAGCGCCGCCGCAAGCGCGTGATCCTCAGCGGCGACATCCCGTCGCCGGTGAACCCGCCGTCGGGCTGCCGCTTCCACACGCGCTGTCCGATCGCGTTCGACCGCTGCAAGGTCGAGGTCCCGGCGTTCACCGAGTACGAGCCCGGCCATCGCGCCGCGTGCCATTGGGTCGAAGAGCACGGCGGCGCCGCGCCGGACCTCACCGTCACGCCGACCGCGTCGGTATAAACGAAGCGCCGAAAAAAAACGAGGAGCGGTCCGAAGACCGCTCCTCTCATGTTCCGTCAGGCCTTTTTCTTGCGGCCGCCCTTTTTCTTGCGTCCGCCTTTTTTCTTGGCTGCGCCTTTCTTGCGCCCACCGGCCTTCTTGCGTCCGGCCTTCTTGGCGGCGCCCTTCTTCTTGGCTCCGCCTTTCTTCTTGCGTCCGGCCTTCTTGCGTCCGGCCTTCTTGGCCGCGCCCTTCTTCTTGGCTCCGCCTTTCTTCTTGCGTCCGGCCTTCTTGCGTCCACCGGTCTTCTTGGCGGCGGCCTTCTTGGCGGCGCCCTTCTTGCGCCCGCCGGCCTTCTTGCGGCCGGCGGTTTTCTTCGCGCCGGTCTTCTTCGCGGCTTTCTTACGGCCGGCGCCTTTACGGCGACCGCCGCGGCCCGCAGCTGGTGCTGCTGGAGCCGTCGCGTCGCCATTCATCAGATCCGAGTCCATTCAACCTCCTCGTCCGCGCGGACGGAGTTGTCTTTACGATATTGCGTCGCTCGCGCGATGCAGTTAGACGCAGAATACAATCATTTTGCATTTCGTGCAACTCCGCGGCCCAGCCGGGTGTTCCGCGCGCGCGTCGCGCGACGGAATTGGAGGCCCTTGACTTCCGGGTTTATACTGTGGCCCGAAGCTCGTCCCAGCGAGCCGCACCCTCCGGAGACCGCCGTGGCGAAGCCCCTGATCATCGTCGAATCGCCGACGAAAGCCAAGACCATCAAGAAATTTCTGCCCGCGCGGTACGTCGTGAAGGCCTCCGTGGGGCACGTTCGGGACCTGCCGAAGTCGACGCTGGGAGTCGACGTCGCCGGAGACTTCACGCCCCGCTACCTGACCATCAAAGGTAAGGGCGACATCATCAAAGACCTCAAGGCGGCGGCGAAGGGCGCCTCCGACGTCTACCTCGCGACCGACCCCGATCGCGAAGGCGAGGCGATCGCGTGGCATCTCGCCGAGCTCCTCAAGCTCGAGAATCCCAAGCGGATCGAGCTCCACGAGATCACCAAAGACGCGGCGCTGGCGGCGATCAAGGACCCGCACGCGATCGACATGCCGCGCGTCAACGCACAGCAGGCGCGGCGCATTCTCGATCGCCTGGTGGGCTACAAGATCTCGCCGCTGCTGTGGGCCAAGGTGCGCGGCGGGCTCTCCGCCGGCCGCGTGCAGTCGGTCGCGGTGCGGCTCATCGTCGACCGCGAGCGCGAGATCCGCGCCTTCGTGCCGCGCGAGTATTGGTCGATCACGGCGCAGCTCGCCGCCGCGGGTTCGGGGATCGTGTTTCCGGCCGACCTGCACCAGATCGACGGCGCGAAGGCCGAGGTGACCAACGGCGAGCAGGCCGCCGCGATCGTCGCCGCGCTGCAGGGCGCCGAGTTTCGCGTCTCCGGCGTCAAGACGCGCGAGACGCGGCGCAATGCGGCCGCCCCGTTCACCACGTCGACGCTCCAGCAAGAGGCGTCCCGCAAGCTCAAGTTCCGCGTCCGCAAGACGATGCAGATCGCGCAGGCATTATACGAAGGCGTCGACCTGGGCCGCGCCGAGGGAACCGAAGGTCTGATCACCTACATGCGGACCGACTCGACGCGCATCGCCGACTCGGCGCGCGAAGCCGCGCGAGAGTACATCGTCGACCGGTTCGGCGAGGAGTACCACAGCGGCGGGCGCCAGTTCAAGGTCAAGGAAGGCGCGCAAGACGCGCACGAGGCGATTCGCCCGACCTCTGCGCTGCGCACCCCCGAGTCGGTCGCCGGCGTCCTCAAGCGCGACGAGCTGCGGCTGTACCGCCTGATCTGGGAGCGTTTCATCGCGTCGCAGATGGCGCCGGCGGTCTTCGATCAGACGACCGTCGACATTGCGGCGACCGAACGCTTCACGTTCCGGGCGACCGGCAGCGTCCTCAAGTTCGCCGGCTTCACCGCCGTCTACGAGGAGGGAACGGATGCGGTGAGCGTGGCCGCCGACGCGGCGCCGACCGCGACGCAGGCCGAGAAGGCTCGGCCGCTGCTGCCCAAGATGGAGCGCGGCGACGTGCTCGATCCCAAGGCGATCGAGCCCAAGCAGCACTTCACCGAGCCGCCGCCGCGCTATACCGAAGCGTCGCTCGTACGTGCGCTCGAAGAGAACGGGATCGGCCGGCCGTCGACCTACAGCGCGATCGTCGAGACGATCCAGGCGCGCGGGTACGTCGAGCAGGTCGAACGCCGTTTTCAGCCGACCGCGATCGGCGAGGAAGTCAACGATCTGCTGGTGGAGCACTTCCACGAGATCGTCGACTTGAAGTTCACCGCGTTGATGGAAGACAAGCTCGACGCGCTGGCCGAGACCGGCGGCGACTGGGCAGCAACGGCAAAGGTGCTCGGCGACTTCTACGACCCGTTCGCGATCGAGCTGGCCGAGGCCGAGCGCAAGCTGCCCAAGTACGAGCAGCGCGACGAGCCGACCGACGAGGTCTGCGTGAACTGCGGCAAACCGATGGTCATCAAGAGCGGCCGTTTCGGACGGTTCATGTCGTGCACGGGCTATCCTGAGTGCAAGACCACCAAGCCGATCCTCAAGGACACCGGCGTGAAGTGCCCCAAGGACGGCGGGATGATCGTCGAGCGCAAGTCGCGCAAGGGCCGCACGTTCTACGGCTGCGCGAACTACCCGGCCTGCGATTTCGTGTCGTGGGACAAGGTCGCGCCGCAGCCGTGCGCGGTGTGCGGCGACTACGTGGTCGAGAAGACGAAGCGCGGCGGCGCGGTGACCTACGTCTGTCATACCGACCGGAACCACGTGACGGGACTGGGGGCTCGGACGGAAGATGCCGACGAGGCGGAACTGGAGCCCGTCTGACGTGTGGGGCGGCGTTCGGGGCGGGCACGATGTCGAATGAGGTCGTGGTCGTTGGCGGAGGGCTCGCCGGATCGGAGGCGGCTTGGCAGGCGGCTCGGCGCGGCGCGCGGGTCGTGTTGTATGAGATGCGGCCGCTCAAATCGGGGCCGGCGCATCAGACGGGCATGCTGGCGGAGCTGGTGTGCTCGAACTCGTTTCGCGGGGCGGCGTTGGAGAACGCCGTGGGGCTGCTCAAAGAGGAGTTGGCGCGGCTCGATTCGTTGATCGTGACGTCGGCGCGCGAGGCGGCGGTGCCGGCGGGCGGGGCGCTGGCGGTGGATCGCGAGCGGTTCGGGACGCTGGTCGAGTCGCGGCTTGCGGCGTTGCCGAACGTCGAGATTCGGCGCGAGGAGGTGACGGCGATTCCGGACGGGTCGGCGGTGATCGTCGCGTGCGGCCCATTGCCGTCGGATCCGCTGGCGAACGCGATCGACGATCTGCTCGGGGGGCGGCTGCATTACTACGATGCGGCGGCGCCGATCGTGGCGCTCGATTCGCTGGATCTGAATGCGATGTATCGGAAGTCTCGCTACGACAAAGGCGAGGGCGACGACTATCTAAATATCCCACTCGATCGCGAGACGTACGTGCGGTTCGTCGAAGATCTGCGCTCGCTCCCCAAGCACGATCCGCACGGCTTCGAGATCGATGCGGCCGCCGGCGACGTACCGTATTTCGAAGGCTGCTTGCCGATCGAGGAGATGGCCGCGCGCGGCGAGGACGCGCTGCGCTTCGGACCGCTCAAGCCGGTCGGATTGCGCGATCCGCGCACCGGGCGCGCACCGTATGCCGTCGTGCAGCTGCGCAAGGAGAACGCGGCCGGTACCGCGCTCAACCTCGTCGGCTTCCAAACGCGCTTGACGTGGCCGGCGCAGAAAGAGGCCTTCGCCAAGCTGCCCGGACTCGCCGACGCGGAGTGGCTGCGGCTGGGCGTCATGCACCGCAACACCTTCGTCGACTCGCCGCGCCTGCTCGGCCCCGACTTGCGGCTGCGCGCCCAGCCGCGCATCCTGTTCGCCGGCCAGATCACCGGCGCCGAAGGCTACGTCGAAGCCGCGGCGTGCGGCGCGATCGCCGGCATCGGGGCGGCGCGCGAACGGTTCGGTCTGCCGGCCGTAGCGGTTCCACCCGACACCGCGCTCGGCGCGGTCGTCGCGCATTTGCAGAACACGCAGACGCCCGACTTCCAACCCGCCAACGTCACGTGGAGCTTCTTCTCGCCGCTCGACGAGCCGATTCGCGACAAGCGCGAGCGGCGCCGGCGGCTGGCGCAACGCGCGCTCGGCTTGATCGACGAATTCGCCGCCGCGGTCGCTCCCGAGCGGGTCCTCGCTTAGGCCGAGGCGCGAGCGCCGCGCCGGCTGCAACCTCGGCGCCCGGCGGCGAGTATTGTGTCCCGTCTAGGGAGTTCACGCACGAAATCTCGCTTGTCTTTCCGTCCGGACTCTTCGTCGCTCTTCGGTCACAACGCGACGGCGTTGCTCCCTCATCACTCCTCGATCCGGACGAAAATCCTGCGCGATCTTTCGCACGGAACCCCCAAGACGGGACACTAGCCTGGATGAAGATTCGTTCCACGACGATCTGCGCCGTCCAGCGTGACGGCAAGATCGCCATGGCCGGCGACGGTCAGGTGACCGTCGAGAAGACCGTCATGAAACACGGCGCGCGCAAAGTGCGCGCCATTGCCGGCGGCAAGGTGCTGGCCGGTTTCGCCGGCGGAGCCGCCGACGGCATTACGCTGCTCGAGAAGTTCGAAGCCAAGATGAGCGCCTACAAAGACAACGTCGTGCGCGCGGCGGTCGAGCTGGCCAAGGACTGGCGTCAAGACCGCGCGCTGCGCCGGCTCGAAGCGCTGCTGATCGTCGGCACGCCCGAACACCTCTTCGTGCTCAGCGGGACCGGCGACGTCATCGAGCCCGACGAGGGCGTCGCGGCGATCGGCAGCGGCGGACCGTACGCGCAAGCGGCCGCGATGGCGCTGCTCGGTCACTCGAGCCTGACGGCGCAAGAGATCGCGCGCGAGGCGCTCCGCATCGCCGGCCGCATCGACATCTATACCAACGACGAAGTGGAAGTGCTGTCCCTGTGAGCAAGAACCCCCAAGAGCTCACGCCGCGCGAGATCGTCTCCGAGCTCGACCGCTACATTGTCGGTCAGGGCGACGCCAAGCGCGCCGTCGCCGTCGCGATGCGCAACCGCTACCGCCGCGAGCGCTTGCCCGAGCGCGTCCGCAAGGAAGTCGCGCCGAAGAACATCCTCATGATCGGGCCGACCGGCGTCGGCAAGACCGAGATCGCGCGCCGGCTGGCGTCGCTGGCCGGTGCGCCGTTCATCAAGGTCGAGGCGACCAAGTACACCGAGGTCGGCTACGTCGGGCGCGACGTCGAGTCGATGGTGCGCGACCTCGCCGAGGCGGCGGTGCGGATGGTCTCCGACGAGCGGCGCAGCGAGGTGCGCGAGGCCGCCGACGCGGCCGCGGTCGAGCGGATCGTCGACGTGCTGCACCCGGAGACCACCGCGCCGCAGCCGCAGCAGGCCAACCCGCTCGCCGCGTCGCTGGGTTCGATCTTCGGCGGCGCGTTCGCGCAGCAACCGGCGCAGGCGGCGACCCAGACCGCGACGCGCACGCTGCCCGACGACGAGTCGACGCGGCTGCGCGCGAGCGCGAGAGGCGACGTCGAGCGCGGCTTCTACGACGTGCGGCTGATCGAGATCGAGGTCGAAGAGTCGGCCCAGCTGCCGATCGGCATGATCGGCGGCGGCGAGCCGGGCGGCGGCGCCGACATGGGCGAGATGCTCGGCGGTCTGCTCCCCAAGAAGCGGGTGAAGAAGCGAGTCACCGTCGCCGACGCGCGCCGCATCTTCGCCCAGCAGGAAGCCGACAAGCTCATCGACATGGACGCCGTCAAGCACGAGGCGCTGCGGCGCGCGGGCGATCACGGAATCATCTTCATCGACGAGATCGACAAGGTCGCCGGACGCGAAGGCCAGCGCGGGCCCGACGTCTCGCGCGAGGGTGTCCAGCGCGACATCCTGCCGATCGTCGAAGGCAGCACCGTGCAGACCAAGCACGGCCCGCTCTCCACCGATCACGTGCTGTTCATCGCCGCGGGCGCGTTCCACGTCTCCAAGCCGTCCGACCTCATCCCCGAGCTGCAGGGCCGGTTCCCGGTCCGGGTCGAGCTCGACTCGCTGACCGCGGCCGACTTCGAGATCATCCTCACCCAGCCCGAGAACGCGCTGATCGGCCAGTACAAAGCGCTGCTCGGCGCCGACGGCGTCGATCTCGACGTCACGCCCGACGCGATCGCTGAGATCGCGCAGATCGCGATGCGCGTCAACGAGCAGACCGAGAACATCGGCGCTCGCCGCCTGCACACGGTGCTCGAGCGCGTCCTCGACGAGATTGCCTTCGCAGCGCCGGAGGAGGGCGGTGCGATCACCATCGACGCAGCCTACGTGCGCCAGCGCCTCGAGTCGATCGCCGGCAACTCCGACCTTTCCGCGTTCATTCTGTAGCCGGCTCTTCGTGCGCGGGCACGATCGCTAGTGATGCAGTGACGTGGTGATGAGAAAGACGGCGCCGATCGCGTTGTTGAACGCGTGCAGCGTGACGGAGACCCAGAGGTTGCCGGTGGCGGCGTAGGCGATCGCCGAGACGAAGCCGAGCGCGGCGAGGGTGGGGAACAGGATCGCGTCGCCGTGCACGGCGCCGAACGCGAGGGCGCTCAGGAGCGCAGCGGCGATGACGCCGATGCGCGGGGCGAGCGCGCCGAACAGCAGGCCGCGGAAGACGATCTCTTCGACGATCGGCGCAACGACGACCATCGAGATCACGGCGAGCGTGGCGCCGAGCAGCGTGACGTTGGGCAGCTTTGCGACCACGTCGAAGTGCTCGAATCCGCTTTGGACGTGATCGGTCTCGTGGGTCACGACGAGCTGTATTGCCATGCCGATCCGGATCAGGAATATGACCGCCACGCCGATCAGAATCGCTCGGACGTCGCTGCGGTGCAGGCCGCGGAACGGGCTGCGCCCGATCGCGCTCAGGCGCCACAG
>Ga0302324_100030784_pt1 | contig 10137 bp, 12 predicted proteins | sample Palsa_T0_1_FD_201949 | JGI IMG/M metagenome (GOLD analysis project Ga0302324, IMG submission 201949) | Peat permafrost microbial communities from Stordalen Mire near Abisko, Sweden - Palsa_T0_1 | ecosystem: Environmental > Terrestrial > Soil > Palsa > Peat permafrost | place: Sweden: Abisko... | reverse complement strand
ATCGCCGAACTGGCCGAGATGACGGGGCGGGCGGCGCCGAACGTAGTGCGGACCCTTGGCAAGCTGGAGGCGGTCGGTTTCGTCCGCATGAAAACGGTGAAGCGCTGCAAGGTTCCTACGACAGCGATGCGCCCGTTGCGGATCGGGATCGACCCAATTTCAATGAATGATCGGTTAGAGCGTTCGTGATGAAGCGGATTTGGTTTGATCGCGACGTGCGAATCCTCGGTACCTGGAGTATCAAGGGCAATGCGCCAGATAGGATTTATTGTCCGATCGTCATCTCTAAAACCAAAATTTTTCTGGAAGACGGAAATAGAGCGACGATGTATCGTGGCCTATCGAATCGCATAAGCGCGTCGATCCGTAGCGATGTCGCCTGAATTATAAGACCGCAGGACACACATTAGACGACAGGTGCAGAGTATTGAACTCCGCGAGAATTGACAGCTACGCCTTGATGTATATACTTGTTGATACATCGGGGAAAATCTATGAGTAAGACAGCAACGCTCACTGTTCAGCAATGGGGGAATAGTCTTGCCGTGCGAATTCCAGCGGCGGTCGCACGGACGGCTCGGTTTAGAGTTGGCCAACCGGTCGAAGTGTCAGCTCAGGACTCCAACGTGCTGGTTAGATCGATCGGCGAGCCGAAACTGACGCTCGAACAGAAGTTGGCTGCATTTGATCCGGTGCTGCATGGCGGTGAGGTCATGACGACCGGCCCTGTCGGCAAAGAGGTTCTATAATGCCCCGGCGGAAATCGTGGTGCCCGGATCGGCGCGACGTGATCTGGATTGATTGTAATCCCCAAGCCGGCCGCGAAATGAAGGATGTGCACCCGCTCGCCGTTCTCTCCCCGCGGATATTCAACGAACGGACCGGGATCGTAATCGGCCTGCCGATGACGACGGCGACCTATAACGACACCAATCCATTTGCGGTGAAGTTCAATGGCCCGAGAGGCGTGGCTAGTTACATCCTCGCCCATCAGCCCAAATCATTCGATTGGCGGGCGAGAAATGCGAAACCGCATCCGCTCAAGAAAGTGCCGGAGGATGCGTACGGTCGCGCTTGTGAAACACTAAACCAGATCGTCGCAATTGGGAGTTAGTCTATCTCAGGTCGCGACCTTGCTCAGCAGGCAATATAGATCGATGCGGGAGCCACCGCCTTTTACTGGACCGTATGCGGGGTTAGCGGGGCCTTTGTCGCCTTTGGGCTTCTAAGGCTGACTGCCGGATTCAAGAATGGGCCACCATTGATGCTGACGGCCACCCATATTGCTGTCCCTCCAGTTGGATTCAGTAGAGAGCCGAAGACGGTAAACCTAACCGATATCAAGCGCATGACCGTCAGTACTGTATACGGTCAGCGCTTTCTGAATGTCTATCACAGCGGCGGTAAGCTGACGATTGCGCAGTCGCCGTTGCCCGATCCCGCGGCGTTCGACGAATTATGTTCCACCTTGACACGGCGGTCTCCGGCGTCGGCTTCCAGAGGTTAAGCCGAAAACGATAGGCTCGATGCATTTTTGCGTGGCAAAGTCGGGCTGACGATTCCGGGACTTGCGATCTCCGAAGTGCTTTATGCGGTCGCGCGGTTGCATTGGGATCCCGGGTCGACGTCCATATGATTGTTTTATATACAATATGAAAAATGTACAAATCGCATAAAATGTAAGATACGAGCACGGCCACCGGCTTCTCTCTTAGTGATATCTTCGTGCCGTCATTCTGTGGGGTGGTCCCTTCGGGAGCGTGGAAGAGAAGCAATGACTGAGGACTGGACGAAGTGGGAAGGGCTGGTGATCGACAGGGTGTTTCCCCTGCGCCGCTTCCTGGGCAGATCGAACCACAGCGTGGTATTCCTGACCGAACATACCGCGCATGACCTTCCAGATGCTGCCATCAAGCTCATCCCTGCGGACCCGGCGATGGAGGAGGCCCAGCTCTCGCGATGGAGGATAGCCGCCGCTCTGTCTCATCCTCACCTGATCCGAATTTTCGACTCGGGCCGTTGCCGGCTCGGGGGGCATCCATTTCTGTTCGTGGTGATGGAATATGGCGAGCAGACTCTGGCACAGATTCTTCCCCACCGAGCCCTTACCGCCGACGAAGCGCGGGAGATGCTCCTTCCCACGCTCGATGCTCTGGCGTTCCTTCACGGCAAGAATTTGGTGCATGGACAGTTGAAGCCGCCGAACGTCCTGGTCGTCGATGATCGGGTGAAACTATCGAGCGACAATGTCCGTCCCGCCGGCGATTCTTCGGCGATCACTGCCGAACCATCCTTGTACGATTCTCCCGAGGCAGAAGAGGGCAGGATTGCCCCCGCGGGCGACATATGGGCGCTTGGCGTGACCATTGTCCAGGCGCTGACCCAGTCCTCTCCCGCCTGGCCTGACGAACGGCGCGAGATTGTTTCTTGGTCCGCCGCTCTTCCTTCGGCATTCGTGAGCATCGTGCGGCGCTGCTTGAGCCGCTACCCGGCCGGCCGGCCCGCGATCACGGACCTCAAAGCTCTGATAAAACGAGTGGCGCAAGCGCCTGAGCCCAGGATCGAAGTCACCAAGGCCGCCGTGACTGAGGCGGCGGTCGAAACCACCATGGCCAAGGCTGCAGTAACCGGGGTGGCCGGGGCCGAAGCCCCGGGGACCAAAGCTGCAGCGACCGAAGCTGCCGCGGCCGAAGCTGCAGCGGCCGAAGCTGCAGCGGCCGAAACTCCAGTGTCCGAGGCCGCGGTGGCTGCCCTGACCGAAGCTGCAGCAGGCCAAGCCGCCGTGAGCAACGCTGCCGTGAGCAACGCTGCCGTGAGCAACGCTGCCGTGAGCAACGCTGCAGCGAACAACGCTGCAGCGAACAACGCTGCAGCGAATGAACCGCCGCGCCCAGCTGCCGCTGCCGAGCCGCCGGTCGCAAGGCGCTTGTCGGGCCCAGCCATCGCAGCGGCGGCCGTCGCGGTCTTGGCCGTGATTTGGATCGGCTGGCGGCTATTTCACGGCCATCCCAATAATCTCCCGCAACCTGCCTCGAGTAATTCTCAACCGTCTTCGCCGCAGGCTGCGCTGCGGGCGGCCGCTGCACAGAATCTGCCCGCGTCCGCACCCGCTCCGGCGTCCACACCTGCACTTGCGTCCGCTGCCGTGATTCATCAGGCGATTCCCGACGTACCTCGTCATGCTCGCGAATCGATTCGCGGGCGCATCAAGATCACGGTTCGGGTGACCGTGGATCGTTCGGGCAATGTCGTCGGCGAGAGGCTGGTCAATTCCGGCTCGAGCAAGTATTTCGCCCGTTTGGCCACAGATGCCGCCGCAAAATGGAAGTTCGTGCCGGCGGACAAGCAGGGCTCTCGAGAATGGTTGTTGCGGTTCGAGTTCACGCGCGGCGGCGCCACCGGGCAGGTGGCCGCTCCTGCGACCTAGTGCATCCTATGCAGCGACCGTCCGATTCTCGCTCTCGCTCAGCCGCTTCAGCGCGGCGGCAAGCCGCAGGGGCGGCCCGGCGACCGCCAGGGTCACGAATGGCAAATAGACGAAGAAATTCGCGATTCCGCCGGTGAAGGTGTGCATCGCAAAGTCAGTCCAGAAAGCGAAGGCTATGTATTCGACGCCGACGGTGCGCACCATGCGCCAGACCCGCGGCTTCAATCTGGCGGAAAGGTGATTCCAGGATAAGATCGCCAGCAGGTAGGTCCAGAACACGGCGATGCCGAAGAAGATGAGCGTGGATCGCAGGGGCACGACCACGGAAGTGGAATAAATCCATGCAACGACGCCCAGGTGAGCGAGATGTGCCGATGCGAACGTGAGCCCGAAATCTCGGGCGCGCCGCGCCAGGGGCAGAAACCTCGGGCCGAACAATGTAGCCACAGCGGGACCGGCGGATGCCAGCCAGAATAAGAGAAACGACCAGCGTGCCGTCGAGCGCAGCGCCACACTGACCCTCTCGCCGGGTCCTTCGACCCAGCGGACGATCATCACGATCGTGAGCCCCACGGCAAATGCCGCGGCCATCCACTCCCTTGTCGTTCGCTTGCGCATCGCTAGGCATCCCGCACGGTCTGGCGCACATTGGGCTTCGCTGACGCGTCCGTCATGCTACGCGCTTATTTTGAGTGCGGCATTGCGTATAATCGGGAGGATATACAAACGAGGGAACACGATCATGCCGCATACATTCAAGACCGGGCTGTCATTGGCGTTTGCTCTGGTATTGGCGTGCGGAACGGCGCTTTCTGCGGAGCCGGAACATGGACATGCTCCCGAGAGGGCTGCTCCACGACAGGGAGAACCCCACCCAGGGCCCCGCGGTTATGAGCGGCCGGCCGAACCCAAGGGCTGGAACACCCGGCCCGCCAACTTCGATCGGGGTGCCTATCAGCATAACTATCAGGCGGCACGGAGTTTCAGGGTCGGTCCCTACCACCGTCCGCCGGGCTGGACCTCACACCATTGGGGCTTCGGCGAAATCCTGCCGCGCGCGTACTGGGGTCCGCAGTACCTTCTTGCCGACTACTGGCTCTTCGCTCTGGAAGTGCCGCCGGTGGGGTATGAGTGGGTGCGCGACGGTAACGACGCGATCTTGGTGAACACCGACAGCGGCGAGATTCTGCAAGTGGAATACGGCGTCTTCGCCTGAGTCCTTTTGTTTCGCTACTTCGAAAGGCTGGTTTCGCCCTACCCGAACACGCCGCCGCCGCCGCTGCCGCTGGGGTTCTTCCCATTCCTATGGGCCTGCGCGCGCGGCGTGCGGCGCTACGTGGCGGCGATGACCTTGTTCACGGCCGTGATCGGCGTGTTCGAGGCTTTACTGTTCGGCATGTTGGGCCGCGTCGTCGATTGGCTCGCGAAGGTCGAGCCGTCGCGGCTCTGGGCCGAGCAACGCGGTCATCTGCTGCTGCTGGGCGCCTTGCTTGCCGGCAGCACGGTGCTCATCGGGCTGCAGAGCTTGTTCAAGCAGCAGACGCTCGCCGGCAATTTCGCGATGCGGCTGCGGTGGAACTTCCACCGCAATATGCTCGCCCAGAGCTTGAGCTTCTATCAGGACGAGTTCGCGGGCCGGGTCGCGGCCAAGCTCATGCAGACCGCGCTCGCGGTTCGCGATACGTGGATGATAATCACGGACATCCTGGTTTTCGTAGTCATCTATTTCGTCACGATCGCGTTGGTGGTCGGGAATTTCGATCTGTGGCTGCTGGCGCCGTTTTTGGGATGGCTCGGGATCTATCTGCTGGCCATGGGCTACTTCGTGCCGCGGCTGGGCGCGGTCGCCATGGCGCAGGCCGATGCGCGCTCGATGATGACGGGCCGCATCACGGATGCGTACACCAACATCACCACCGTCAAACTGTTCTCGCATACCCAACGCGAGGCAAGCTATGTACAGAGCGCGATGGCCGAGTTTCTGCAGACCGTGTATCGCCAGATGCGCATGGTGACGGGATTCGAGATCGTCAATCATGGCTTGAGCATGGGATTGATCGCGAGCACCGCAGGCGTCACTCTGTGGCTTTGGACTCAGGGAAGAGTGGGCGTCGGTGCAGTCGCTGCGGCGACTGCCATGGCGCTGCGGCTCAACGGGATCTCGCACTGGGTGATGTGGGAAATGGCTTCGCTGTTCGAGCAAATCGGCACGGTGCAGGACGGAATCAGCACGCTGGCGCGCTCTCCCACGGTCATCGACTGCCCGGATGCAAGGCCGCTGAAGGTTACGCGCGGCGATATTCGCTTCGAGGAGGTGAGTTTCGCCTATGGCGCCGCCTCGAGCTCTTCACGGCCCGTCATCGATGATCTCAACCTGCACATCCGTCCGGGAGAGAAGATCGGCCTGGTCGGACGCTCCGGCGCCGGCAAGAGCACCATCGTCAACTTGTTGCTGCGCTTCTATGACATTTCGCGAGGGCGGGTGCTGATCGACGGCCAGGATATTGCGCTGGCGACCCAGGACAGTCTGCGCTCCCAGATCGGCATGGTGACCCAGGACACCTCGCTGCTGCACCGCTCCGTCAGCGACAATATCCGTTACGGCCGGCCCGATGCGAGCGATGCCGACATGATGGCCGCGGCTAAGCGTGCGGAGGCGCACGAGTTCATCGTCAAGCTCGGCGATGCCGGCGGACGGACGGGCTATGAGGCTCACGTGGGCGAGCGTGGCGTCAAGCTGAGCGGCGGCCAGCGCCAGCGCATTGCCATCGCGCGGGTCATGCTCAAGGACGCGCCTATTTTATTGCTGGACGAAGCCACGAGCGCGCTCGACAGCGAAGTGGAGGCTGCCATCCAGCAGAGCCTCAACCGCCTCATGGAAGGCAAGACCGTGGTGGCCATCGCGCACCGGCTGTCGACCATCGCCGCCATGGACAGGCTGGTGGTGCTCGACCAGGGCCGCATCGTCGAGGAGGGCAATCACTATTCGCTGCTGGCGCAGGGCGGCCTCTATGCGCGGCTCTGGGCCCATCAAAGCGGCGGATTTCTGGGCGAGGACGTCGATGACTCGCGGCCGGCCCCGCGTCAAATCTCCGCGGCCACCTTGAGTCCTTCGTAAACGGCCTCTTCGGCCGTGCGCGGCGAAGCCGCATCGCCGATGACATGAATCTCCAAATCGAGACCCTCGAGCGCATCCGACAGCTCGTCTACCGGCGAGTGCCCCGTGCACAGGACCAGCGTGTCGACCTTGTCGATGACCACCGCTTCGGTGCTGCTCTGATGCTGCAAATAAACGCTGTCCGAATCGCTGCCGTACAGGCGCATATACGTCAGCACCTTGACCCCCAGCTTGTGCAGGGAGGCCGCCGCTTGATCCCGCACATAGAAGGGCAAAGTTTCTCCCGCGGCAATCCCGCTGACGGCCAGGCGCACCGTTCTTCCCTGCTGCGCCAAATGCTCGGCGATGCCGATGCCGATCCAATCTGCGCGCCAGTCGATGACCACCACGGATTGGCCGACGACCGCTTCACCGCGCAGCACCTGCCAGGCGTCCACGATTTGCAGGGCGCCTTCCTGCGGAAATGCCGGCCGATAGGGCTTGGCGCCCGTGGCGATGAGCACCACATCGGGTGCCGCTGCCAAAATCCTCTGTCGATCGATGCGCGCGCTCTTGTGGATTCTAACTCCGGCCAACTCGAGCTCCCGCTCCAAGTTCGTGACCAGGCCGCCGAATTCGGCGCGCCCCGGCAGCATCTGTGCGAGCAAGGCTTGGCCGCCCAGCCGGCGCTCTGCCTCGAATAGGGTGGCGTGATGTCCGCGTTCCGCCGCGGTTGCCGCCGCTTTCATGCCGGCCGGTCCGCCGCCGATGACCATGACCTGCTTGCGGCGCGAGGCGGGGGACAGAGTCCCGAAACGCAGCTCCCGCCCGCTGGCCGGATTCTGAATGCAGGAGATGGGATATCCCTTGTGGAAGTGCCCGATGCAGGCCTGATTGCAGGCGATACAGGCGCGGATGTCGTCGGCTGCACCGCGCGCCGCCTTGTTCGGCATCTCGGGATCGCAGATCAAGGCGCGGGTCATGCCACAGACATCGGCGTGATTGCTCGCGATCACCGCCTCAGCCTCCTGCGGCTGATTGATGCGTCCCGTCACGAAGATCGGTATTTGCGTCTGCCGCTTGAAGCGGGCGGCGTAGGGCACGACGTAGCCGGTTTTCATGGCCATGGGCGGCGCGATGTGAATCGCGCCCCCGAGGCTGGCGGAGGTGCCGAGGGTGATGTGCGCATAGTCGATCGTGTCGCCGAGAAGGGTCACGGCCTCGAGAGTTTCATCCTCCGTCAGTCCCTGTTCGTCTATTTCCGTTCCCGATATTCGCAGTCCCACCACGAAGCCGTCGGATACTTTGGCGCGGATATCGGATATGGCCTCGCGCAGGAAGCGCAGCCGACCGTCGAGATCGCCGCCGTAGGCATCGTCGCGCAGATTGACGCGCGGATTCAAAAACTGCGCCGGCAGGTAACCGTGGCTGGCGACGATTTCCACCCCGTCCATTCCCGCGGTTTGCATGCGGCGGGCCGCGTCGCCGTAGCCCTGCACGATGGCGTCGATCATGCTCTTCTTCAGCGGACGCGGCATGACATGAAACCGCTCGTTCGGAATGGAAGAGGGGGCATACGCCACGCTGAGCAGTCCGCCGTCCGCCTCGGCAATTTCGCGGCCCGGATGGAACAGCTGCCCGAACAGCACGGTTCCGTGACGATGCACGGCCTCCGCGACGCTGCGATAGCCGGCGATCGAGCCATCCTCGGTCGCCATCAGCACATGATTGGTGTAGCGCGCGGTTTCGTGCACTCCCGATACCTGCAGCACGATCAAACCCACGCCGCCGCGGGCCCTCGCTTCTTGATAGGCCACCAGCGCCGCATTGACGGTCCCGTCCACCGGCAAGGTGGTGTCGTGCCCCGACGACATGATTCGGTTTTTGAGCGTGCAGCCGCGGATGCGCAGGGGTTGGAAAAGATGGGGGAATGCCGTCATGGCCGCATTGTAGTCTCGATGGTCCGCGTGCTGCGCGCAGGCGCGGGTTTTCGCCTACCATATTGCCATGATTACTGAGTCTTAAGGTAGACGCAGATACTGCATATTTTGCCGACTGATCAACAGTTTAGCAGCACCGGGCTATGGTACGAATGGGTCTCTGTCCTATAGACAGGAAATCGCGGTCAACCGACGATGTCGGCGACACGTTGGGGCTATAGATTCGATCGCTTTTGGATCGAACGTTTAATCAAGAAGGAGTACGGAATGAAAGGTTCGCGTAAGGCATTGTTACTGGGCTTCATGATGGCCGCGGGAGCGGTTGCCGCACCGACTATCGCGTCGGCCGGAGTCGTCCTGGATATCAACGTGGCACCGCCGCCGGTGCAAGTCGAGACGGTGCCGCCGCCGCCGGCAGTGGGCATGATATGGGCACCGGGATTCTGGGAGTGGCGCGGCGGCCAGCATGTCTGGGTCGCCGGCCACTACATGCATGGGCGCCCCGGCTATCACTGGGTTGCCGATCGTTGGAGTCAGCATGGTGCGCGATGGCACCATGAAGTCGGGCACTGGGAGCGCTGAGGCGGCCTCTTTGGCGATAGGACGTCATTAGCTTCGCCGCCAGCGCTCGCATCAGCGAGCGCTGGCGAGGAGCTTAAGTCCGGACGCTGCCACGCGCCGGACCCGGAATTTACGAGGCGGCGGGAGTCGAACCGTGAGCGGCTTTGACGCAGCTTCTCATGAACTCTTTGCGAGCGTCGCCGGGTTCGAGCTTTTTATCGTCGGCCTGCTTTTTGCACCCAGCCCAGGCCGGATCATGGTGCCGGCCGGAGGCTTCGTTTCCCGGCTGAGTCGCCGGTGGCGGGTTGTCGTCGGCGGCTGCGATGCCGCTGAGGCCGATGGTGCCGCCGGTCAGTAGGCTGAAGCCGAGGGCGGGGAGAAGGGCGCTGAGTCTGAACTGCCGAACCATGTGTAACCTCCGTTCGAAAGGGATTTGCGCCGTCCTCGATGCGTGGTTCCAGCGCAAGGTCGCTGAATTTTACGCGGCACACCGGGAGCTGTATCCCGGGCAATGCAAAGGTTATGTGAAGATCCGTCGGTGCTTTAAAGTAAGCCGCGCATGACCCATGGAAAACTACGGGTGGGACTGGTTTCCGATACCCACGGGTTGCTGAGGCCCGAGGCACGGGCATTTCTTGCAGGCTGCGATTACATCGTTCACGGCGGCGACGTAGGCGACGGCGGCATTCTCGATGAACTCGCCCTCATGGCCCCGCTGATCGCGGTCAGAGGCAACAACGACACGCAATCATGGGCGGCGCACCTCAGACAGACTGAGCTGATCCGCATAGGTGGCATCTTCCTCTACGTCATTCACAATCTCGAGGAACTCGATATCGACCCAGGCGCCGCCGGGGTCCGTGTCGTCGTGTCCGGCCATTCGCACCAGCCAAAGGTGCAGGAGCGCGAAGGTATTTTGTATGTCAATCCGGGAAGCTGCGGGCCAAGACGGTTCAAACTGCCGATCTCCGCCGGGGAGATCATCGTGGCAGACACCGCGGTCGAGGCGCGAATTGTCGATCTGGCCCCGGCGACCTCGGCACCATGATGTTGACCGGTTGACGGTATTCGCCCGAGAGACTGAGCCGTTGGCCGGCAACGAGGCAGCAGTT
>Ga0302324_100030783_pt1 | contig 10138 bp, 3 predicted proteins | sample Palsa_T0_1_FD_201949 | JGI IMG/M metagenome (GOLD analysis project Ga0302324, IMG submission 201949) | Peat permafrost microbial communities from Stordalen Mire near Abisko, Sweden - Palsa_T0_1 | ecosystem: Environmental > Terrestrial > Soil > Palsa > Peat permafrost | place: Sweden: Abisko... | reverse complement strand
TTGTTGATGATAAAAGTCACCCGCGAGGACCTCATGCAAGTGCCCCATGGCATCAAGAGTGCCCCAGGGGAGAAGCCCACTCCAGATGGAGAAGGCGGTAAGCGGCCGGTGCTCTGACCAAAATGCCGATGACACACCCGCTGTGCCGACCGCCGAGACACTGCCGCTGGCGTAGGAGGCCGGGTCGAAATGGCTGGAGCCCGCGGCTACTCCCCTGGTTCCCCAGTCGGTCTCAAAGTCGGAGGAAGCGAGCTGATCGAGGATGAATTGTGATCGCCGCTGATCCAGAATGTGATTCGCCACCAGGTCCACTCCATCATCGCTGCGGCGGAATACAGGGCGGCCTGATTGGTCGTAACCATCAATCCACGCATTGCGCTGATCATCCCAATAACGACGTGCTACGGAGCTATTCGCTTTTTCGCTGAGGCGCACGGCTTGTTCCGCCAGCTGGGCATGGCCGCTTAGCCTGGCCAGAGTGGCAAAGGCTGATGAGGCTTGAACCCAGCTGGTGGAGAGGCCGAGGTCGTCGGTCATCCTGTCCTGTTCATTGCCCCCTTCCTTGCTGGACGGGATGCGGGGGAGCCCATCGTCTGCATTGAGGAGCGATGCACAATACCGATATGCTGCTTCGATTCCCCGCCAATTCTGCTGCAGGAATAGGGTGTCCCCGCTGACGGAGACGTAGTGCTCCACAGTGATCAGGTAATGGAAGGTTATGTCGACATGGACAAACATGTAGGGGTACCTGGTTGCCCAGTTGGCGGGATCGGCACTCTGCGAGAGCTCGTGCCAAATCATTCCGGTGCGGGGATCCTGATATTTATCAATGAAGGCCAGGGCCTGCTGAGCTCTTTCGTAGTCGCCGCTACTCAGCAGAGCGTCGATGGCGATGAGGGCGTCGCCGGCAAAGAACCAGGCGTACTGAGGACGACGGGCGTCCCTGGAAGGGCCGTATCCTGCAACCAGGCCGCAGCCCAGGACGTCATTGCACACCCAGGCTTGATCCAGCGCGATTTGTGCCCAGGCGAGTTGCTGGTTCACTGCGTTGTCGGGAGTTTCGATGCGCAGGGTGCTTGCGAGAAGCTGCGCATAATGGGCGCGAGCCTCGGTCTCCAACGTGGTCTTTGCGGTCAGCAGGGTCTTCATCACCACCGCGGGGCTCGTCTTGCCATCATTTCTAGCTACAACCACGGTGGCTGAATGGTTGACGTCGCCTCCTGCGCGTACGACGAAAGCGAGGCGATTGCTCAGGGTTCCTGGTTGGGCGCTGTTCAGGACCTGGTCATGCGATACCACACCTGGAGAGCCGATCAGGGCAGAGTAGGTGTGCGTGGCCTCTGCGAGGATGTAAGCGGATGCAGTTGAATCCCAATGCGTGTTCTGGCCGCCTACAGAGGCAGGCCACATGAGATCGAGGACAGGTGTGAAGTGGATAATGACGTCGATGCTATGACGGGATTCTACGGAGTAGGTGATGAGAATGGCTGCGTCGTTGAGTGGAACAAAGAGTTTTTCGCGGACGATGAAGTCGGGGCCTATATACGTGCGGGTGATCGCTTCAGGTTCATAGGTGACCCGACGAAGCAGAGCGGACGCGTTGATTTCAGTGGTGTTTCCGGTGGAGCGAAAAGCCGGCTCATATCCGCTGAGGAGTTGCAGGGGGTAGGCCCATAGTTCGAGGCCGCTTGCGGCGTATCCCATGATGACGGCCTTGCGGCCGTGAACGGCGATGAATCGTTCCGGGGCGACGGAATTGGTTTCGAAGGATAGTTGTGCCGAGGCCAGCGGCGAAAACAGGAGAGCGGTCATCCAAATCAGCAGGCCAAGAACGGTGCGAGGGTGCGAAGAAACTGGTCTTGCAGCTCTGGCGTTGCGTGATTGCCGATAGTCGAACAGTGCCGACTGGATTTCAGTCCCGCAAGGGGCGGCCTGAAAGTAGCCCAGGATGCAAAGTCCTGGGTAAACCCGCGACAAATGGAAATTCATTCGCAACCTATAGCTACGGGATTCAACAAAAGCGATCGTCGGGCTGCGCCCATCGTTTTCGGCCCACGTACGCTTGGGCGAACGTGGGGCACCCGTCCGATTCCCTCTGACCTGGTTATGACACAGACTCCTGGTTCGTCGCTGCCCACCGCGGCGGTAGATGCAGGAATCTACATCACCAGGTGACCCTTACTGTCTTCTCTACGTAGCCTTCGCCGCTGGCGAAATCAATCTGTACCGGGCGCAAGGATGCGCCGGAGGTCTGCAAGATCTGCGCACCCTCGAGTTGAGGCTTTGCACGCGTGTCATTGACTCGCATCATGATGGTTTGATGACTGTTGGCAGGGGCCGACAATCTCATCGTCAACGAGTTGGTGGAGTACTGCTGGTCGAGCACCTTCATCTGCTGTGTCGTCGAGCCAGCTTCCGGGAGGGCGTGGGAGAGGCCCGCCTCCACGGCCGGCAATGGAATGCGCAACACGTTGGACGTCCACTTTGCGCCGGGGGTCAACGAAGCGAGAACCACAGGCTGGGAGGAACCGCTGGCCCGCACCAGGAGCGCCGCTCCGTCGCGCGTCATTTCCAGATCGATATGGCCGCCAGCGAATGGAACGTGGCGCAGCTTTGCCTTATCCCACTGTGCCGGCAGACTTGGTGTGACCGTGAGCTTCTTGCCGGCTGCGTCCCACTCCAGGCCGAAGAGCCCGCGCACCACCGGCGAGATCACCATGGCCGATGACCAGAGCTGATGAGACGTACTGCGACCCAGGGGCGCAAAGAACTGGCCGGAAAGCAATTCGGTCACTGCGCCTGGATCCTGTGCCCAGGTCAAATCGGCATTCTGCATCAGGTGGGCATAGCCGGAGAGAGTACGGCCGTTGCGGTACTCCGAGACCGCAACCCACCCGGTGTAGAGCGGCCAGACCGTGCCCTGGTGATAACTGATGGGATCGAAAAAAGGTACCGTCGGGCTCAGGTCGCGGGTGCCCCAGTCGGTCGAAAATTCCTGCGCTGCCCAGCGGTCCAACATCGGCTGAGCATGTTGCAACCGGTAGGTTCCATCCCACGAAGCAACCGAAGGAAAGATGGTTGGGCTGGGATCCGTGGTGCCGTCGGCATTGCGGCTGAAGGCATAAAAGCCGCCTCCTGGGAGCAGATACTCTTTCTCGATGGCCGCGCCGATCGTGGCTGCCCTGCTCTCTGCCTGCTGCGCGATTTCAGTGTGTCCCGTGGCACGCGCCAGGGCCGCCATCGAAGTGCTCGCTTGCTGATCGAGCGCCGCCAGGTAGATTTCCTGGTGAGGCATGCCAGGCGGCCAGGATTCCACCCATCCGGAACCTTCGGTGTTTTCATAGATTCCATCGCCGTCGGAATCATGGGAGGTCTCGAAGGTCCAGGCTTTGTTGAGCGCATCCCAGTTCGCCTGGATGAACTGCGTATCTCCACTAATTTTGAGGTAGTCTTCGACGGCCATCAGGAGCAATGGATTGGCATCGGCCGAAGCATAGGCGTAAGGCAGACTCTTCCAATCGACCAAGTCAGCGGTCTGCGCCCACTCATGAATAATCTTGCCTTCCGGGCTTTGCCGCTTGATCAGGAAATTAAGCTCATCCCGGGTCAACTGGTAATCGCCATAGCTGTTCACAGCGTAAAGCGTCCACAGTGCGTCACGGCCAAAGTACCAGCCGAAACCAGGCCTGGCCGAATCCCCTGAGGTGTAAAAGCCCGCTACCAAGGCGGTCTCGGCGTGCGAAGGAGTCGTCTGCACGCGGAGTTGGTCGATGGCTACTTCGGCCCAGGCGAACGCCTGGTTGAGTTTTTCGTCCGGTGTCTCAATGCTCAGGTGTTCGCTGGAGAATTTTTGAAAGTGATTTTGCGTATCGCTGTAGAGCTCCTGAAAATCGCGATCGAGCGCCTGCAGCCGTCCAGCTAAGGCGGAGGTGGTGGCGGTCGCCACGGTTTCTGCAGTCGTCATCAACAGCGGGTACAGCTTATCGCGATCAGTGGCGGGATCGAAATGAATGACAAACTGTAGTGGATAGTTTTTGGGGCGCTCCTGGTAAGGCGCCAGAATTCCGTACTGGGCGGTCGGCATCGCCAGCGCCGCGGCATGATCGGGAAGATTCAAATGCAGGATATAAAAGCCCGATGGCCCTACCTTCACCCACTCGGGCGATGGCCGGTCGTCGGAGAGTGCCGGCCACATACGCTGCATCTCCGGGGTAAAGCTGAAGGTGAGCGTCATCGGCCGCACGGCCTGGATCTGGTAATAGGCAAGGGCACCGGCACCATCGGGCGCGTTCTGTGGCGCAAAGAGGATCTCGCGGATGGTGAAATTGGCGTGGGAAAAAGTGATCGTCGTGTGGCCCGGCTGAACGTCGATAGACGCCGCCTGCTCGTTCACGTCGATGGGCACGGCGTAGTCTTTCATCTCCGCCGTAATGCGCATGTGGCTGAGAAGTTTCCAGGGGAAAACCCAGGCTTCAAAGGTCCCATCCTGCTGGCCGAGCAACGCTCCGCGTGGACCGACCACGCTAAACGGCTTCACCGCCATGATGTCCGTGCTGATGAGCGGCTGCCCAGGTTGGTTGGCCACAAAATACGGCAGCGGGCGCAGATCGCCTGCCGATGTCTGCGCAAGCGACGTGGCTGCCATGAAAAAGACAATCGCCCAGGGCTTCATATTCCTCCATGTAACCACGAGTGTCACATAAGAAGAAACAAAGAGGCAGGCGGTGGTTGCAGGCGCCTGCCTCCCAAGTACTGCAAAATCAGAACTGGAAGCGGGCCGCAAACTGCAACCGGCGCATCGTGGTTCCATCTTGAGAGGCCACGATGTCAGTGATCAACCCTGAACTCGTTCCGCAATCGACGCAACCGCTGGGATTATTCAGGTTGGGATGATTAAAGACGTTGAAGGCCTGCGCCGTGAGCTCGAAATTCAGCTTTTCGGTCAGGAAGAACTTCTTGGCCAGGGCCAGGTCGGTGTTCAGCAGACCGGGTCCGAAGAGGGAGTCTCTTTCGATGTTTCCGAATGTTCCCGGGTTGGGGCGGCTATATGGTCCCGAAACCTGACCCGCATAGGCCAGAGTCGGTACGGGACTGAAGTAGGGAACGCTATGCGTGTCGGGATTAAACGATCCCTTGTGCAGGCTGGCTTGGGGCCCCGTGCCAATGCCATTGGGCCGGCAGAGGCTGCCTCCCTGGCCATCGATATCCTGATCTTCCGTGCACAGGCTGTAAGAAGGGGTAAAGGGCAAGCCACTCTCGGCGGTCACTGTACCGTTCAGCGCAAATCCGCCGACGATTTGATTTGCCCATCCAGGGAGGTTGCCGCCGATTGGCTTGCCCTTGCCAAATGGCAGATCCCAGTTGCCGGCCAATACAAATGCATTGCGGCGGTTGTAGTAGCTGTTTCCGTAGTCAGCCGTCGGATCCATGAAATAGTAGTCCGATTCGTGCGCGCGGGCGTGAGACCAGGTGTAGTGGGAGAGGATCTGGAAGCCCTGTGCATAACGCTTCTGGAACAGCACCTGTAAGGCCTGGTAGCTGGTGGTGGCCTCATTCGCGTTGTAGCGCAGAGACTGCGTCCACCCAAAGGGAGCTCCGAATTTGACGCCGAGATCCGCCTGCGCGGTGCCGTCGTAGTAGGGATACCGTTCATTCAGTGTGTACGGTTGCCCGGTCTGGGGATCGATGGGCTGGTTACAACCGACCGGCGCGCCACTGCAATCGAAGCCAGCAAGTGTCTGCTGGTTTGGATTTGCCTGGTTGGATGAATCAAACATGTTGTGTATGCCATGGCTGCCAATGTAGCCAAGCTGCAGCGACGAAGAGCTGGAGAGTTGCTGCTGGATCATCAGGTTCCAGGCATCGAGCGTGGGTACGCGCATGGTGAGCGGACGGGTTGGCTGTTGAATGCCGTTGGGAAGGGGATAATTTCCGTCCGACGGAATCGGGGGGAAGTTATAAGCGGAGGGTCCCTGGGCCAGCTGGAAGGTGTAGTAATTCACATTCGGCGCGTTCAGGTTTTGAGTGACGGCGGTGGGATAGGAGAACGTGAGTACCTCGCCAAATGTATCGCCGGACCAACCCATTCCGTAGGTTCGGCCGTACCCAGCCCGAACCACGGTGTTGGGGTGCCATTGCCAGGCGATACCGACCCGCGGCGCCAGGTGCGTATATTCCATGTTTACGTTGAGGTTATTCCCATAGGGGCCGTAGCCTGCGATACGCACGTTCCCGGTATTCAGGTCGAGGAGACCGCCCTGCCCCTTGCCGGCAACGGATTCAGGAAAATAGAGCTCCCAGCGCAAGCCATAGTTCAGGGTCACGGTCTGGGTGAGGCGCCATTGATCCTGTCCGTAGAAGAACATGCGCTTCTGCCGCTCGGCCGCCGAAGTGTTCTGAATGACCGTGCGATAGAAGCTGTTTACGTCACCCAGAAGGAAAGTGGCGAAGCCCAGGCCCTGGCTTCCGGTAGCAGCCGTGACCGACCCTGGAAATTCAAATTGCCCGGAGAGAAGGTTGTTGTTGTTGACCCCGACCAGGTGGTTCAAGGCGAAACGAATGTCACCGCCGAAGCGGACGTTGTGGTTCCCAATGGTGTGCGACCAGTTGTTCACGCCCTGGAACTGACTTTCCGTCTGCAGGTAGGTCTCGGCGGAGGTTCCATAGGTAATGGTCGAGCTGCCATTGGCTCCGTTGGCCGGGACGCTGATTTGGAATTGCGGCAGGCCGCCGGTCAGCGAAAGGTCTCCCTGATTGACACCGGGGATGCCCAATTGGGTGCCGAGGGGCTGATTGTAGTTGGGACCTTCCTCGTTGATATTGAGGCGGAACCAGCCGAAGCGGAAATCCGTCAGCCACTTGGCAGACAGGGCGTAGTCTCCGCCTGCGGCAACGCTTTGGTCGAGTGCCGTGTCTGTTCCGGCAAATCCGCCCAATCCAAATCCGGGGCCGCCGGCGGCTCCGAACACGGGGGCGCCATCCAGGCTGGAATTGAATCGCGTGTACCGTCCGAAGATGTGAAAGTTCTGCGAAAACTGATCGTCGACGCGTACGTCGAACTGGTCGGTATTAAAGCCGCCAGAGCCGGAGCCGGCGTAATTGTTGTAGATGCTGCCATTGCCGAAATTGGGCAGTGGCATCGCCTTCAAGAGATTGACCGACGGGGCCGACAAGCGGGTTGCAGGGAGGATATTTCCAGCAAATGGCGTACGGCCGGACGCACCGGCCGGATTGCTCTCCGGGTCGTAAGCCTGATAGATGGAGCCACCGCCCAGGCCGGCATTGAGATAATCGCTCATATCGCAGTTGCCGCCTGAGGTGCAGGTGCTATGGGCCAGCGCCGTGGGCACCGTCGTGAGAATGGTAGTGCCGGTCTTTTCCCGCAGCCCCTGGTAGTCACCAAAGAAGAAGAGCTTATCCTTCTTTATCGGGCCGCCGACTGCACCGCCGAATTGATTGTGCACAAACGACGGTATCGATCCGGGAGTCAACTGGGTGAAGGGGTCGCGGGCCTGCTGCGCATCGGAGCGGCGGAAGTCAAACGCGGAACCATGAAAGTCGTTGCTGCCCGATTTTGTTTGCGCAGTGACCAGGCCCGCCACGGCGGTGCCGAACTCGGCGTCGTAGTTCTGGGAGGTGACCTTCATCTCCGACACCGCATCGAGATTGGGATTGATGACGGCGACGCCCTGAATCGGATCCTGGTTGTCGGTCCCGTCGAGTTCGTAGCCGGTGGCAAAGGGCAGCTGGCCGTTGACCTCGATCTGTTGGCTCTGTTGAGGATTGGTCGCTTGCCCAACGCTCCACCCAATGTAGGTAGTCCCTGGGGTCAGCAGCTCAAATGCGGTGAAATTTCGTCCCAGGTTGGGAAGATCGGATACCGCTCGGGAGTTGAGAATCGTGCTGACGTCCGCCCGGTCGGTCTCTAGCAGGGGGGCGCCTGAGCTGACGGTCACCGTATTGGTAGCCCCGGCTACAGAAAGCTGAAGGTCGACTTTGGGTGAGGTGTCGGCGTAAACAATCACGTTGTCCGCTGTGCTCTTGCTAAAGCCTCCGGCCTCCACATCCACCCGGTAGGTGTCGGGGATCAAGTGCTGCACCCGATAATTGCCGCTTCCGTCGGACTGTGCCGTCACGGACGTGCCCTTAGCCACATCGGTGACGGTAATCGTCGCATTTGGAATGACTGCGCCCGTGTTGTCGGCGATGGTTCCGAAGATGGATCCGTACACTGCCTGGGCGATGGCGGACGGCGCCAGGGAAGAAAGTGACATGACCAACGTCAAATAAAGGAATGTACGGGTCTTACGGAATGCTTTGCTGTACATGGGGAACGCCTCTCCAAATGGTCGACAAAAGTGTCTGGCTAGCCTGTGTATCGTCTGCCAGTTTCCTGCTCCGCGGGGTGTGCTGTGGGACAACGAACACAACGGATCCCGTTTCCATCAAAATGCATCCAAAGTAAAAACGTGTGTCAGGGTAGGAAAGGGTGATTCCTGCCCGACGGAGTGGGTTTTCAGCTGCCACTCGCCAGTCCCACCCCAAAGCCTCCTACTGAACCGCAGGGTTGCCAACGTTGTTTACGGTGAATTGACAGTGAAAAGAAGCCAAACGGGTTCTGCTTTACAGCGTGCAGGCGAAGTCACGCAGGCGCTTCACGGGTCAAATGACCCAAGATTGACGCTCATTGAGCGGATCATTGCCAGCAATCAATTCCGTAGCTCGCTGCGTCTACGCGAATTTCTGCTGTACATCGCCGACTGCGCTGTAAAGGAAACGCCAGAGGCGGCAACCGAACAGCAAATTGGGGTGCATGTCTTCCAACGATCGCCCGGATATAACAGCAGCGAAGACAGCATCGTCCGAACGCATGCGCGCCTGCTGCGGCAGAAGCTGGCGGAGTATTTTGCTAACGACGGGGCGGCGGAGCCCACGATCGTTGAGGTCCCCAAGGGGCACTACCTTCCCATATTCCGGCTCCGTCAGTCCGATCCACCGCCTGCTCCCTTCCCGATACCACTCGAAACCAAGGCCGCTCCGGTCATCGAGGCTCCGCACCCACCGGCCACGAGGCGCTGGAATTATTGGAGGTCAACGCCGCTGGGGATTGCTCTGGGGATCCTTTTTATGGTGATCGTGGCTGGCTCGTCATTGCTGCTGGCCCGGACCTGGCCAAAATCGACCGCGGCGAAGTCTCCGATCGAGATTTTCTGGGCACCGTTCTTGTCCGGGGATCCGGCGGTGTTGATTTACAGCAATGCCCGGTTTCTGGGAGACTCCAAGACCGGCCTGCGCTATGCCCCTGCGGGGGTTGATCCGGTGAACGAACCAATCGTTGATAACTACACGGGGATCGGCGAGTTGGCTTCTGTATACGAGCTGACCAAGCTGTTCGACGCTCATCACGCCAACTTCGTTCTAAAACGCAGCCTGCTGGTTACGTGGGACGAGGCGAAGCAGAGAAACCTGATCTTCATCGGCTCGCCGGCGGAAAATCCGTCGTTGAATGCGGTTCCTTCGCTTTCCGAATTCACCATGGTGGCAAAACCGGAGTCTGCGGGATTTATCAATGACCATCCACGCCCTGGCGAGTTGCCCATCTACTCGCGTCCGGAGCATCCGCTCACCATGGACTATGCGGTGATCGCGCTCATGCCGGGCGTCCAATCAGGTAAGCGGACACTTATGTTCAGCGGCCTGACTACGCTGGGTACTCAGGCGGCGGTTGAATATGCGTCGCATAAGGACACGCTGGCAGAACTTTTGAAGACGGTCTCGTCGCCCGGTGGAGAGATAAAGCCCTTTGAGGCGCTTCTCGTTGTCACGCTGGAGGGTGGGGTTCCGTTGCAGAGCAAATTGATCTCGGTTCATGTTCATTAGCCAGGTCGATTTTCGTAGCAAAGTAGAAAAACTTACCTCAGGGGCTAAAGTGTCTGCGCGAGAACGTGTTCAGCCTCTGCGCTCTGAATTTTCTACAGGCTAGCCATTTCACGAGGGATGCGGCATAGCAGGGGCTAAAAAACGTGCGTGAGAACCAGGATTTATAGATTTAGTCCCGCAGGGACGGCTGAACTTAGCCCAGGACGGTAGTCCTGGCTACATCATGAAACATGATTGAGTCCCGCAGGGACGGCTGAAG
>Ga0302324_100030781_pt1 | contig 10138 bp, 8 predicted proteins | sample Palsa_T0_1_FD_201949 | JGI IMG/M metagenome (GOLD analysis project Ga0302324, IMG submission 201949) | Peat permafrost microbial communities from Stordalen Mire near Abisko, Sweden - Palsa_T0_1 | ecosystem: Environmental > Terrestrial > Soil > Palsa > Peat permafrost | place: Sweden: Abisko... | reverse complement strand
CGCTTCTGCAGCCGATCCCAGAACTGTATATAGTCTTTCTGCCAGTCTCCGGTTTCAGCCTGCTGCACGAATAGCGCGGCGGAGAATTCAGCGAATCCTTCCGAGAGCCATTGATCATGATAGGTGGCCCAGCCGACTGCGTGGCCCCACCATTGGTGGGAGACTTCATGGGGTGTCACCTCTTGAACAAAGCCGGTGAACTTGTTATCGATGTTTCCAAACAACATCCATCGCTGCGTTGAATCTGTGTAGGCCGATATGGGGAGATACACCAGATTTGGCCACGACTGTCCAAAGGCAAAATCAGGCTGTTCCGTGATGTCGATCTCGTCGTAGGGGCTCTTGCCGAAGTAATAGGTGCAAAGCTGCAGTTGAGCACGCGTTTGTTCCAGGACATACTTGGTCATGCTCTGTGGGGCCATCGATTGCAGTGCCGAGTATCCCCGGAGGTTGTCGGGCAGCTCCGTCAGGTAGTATCCGGAGATCTTGTAGCCGGTGACATTATCCGGCAGGTCAATCTTCTTGTAGTCGCCATAGTTGAATCCAGCGACTGCCACCGGAATGGGCGTGATCCAATGGCTGACAGCGTAATCCTGCTCGACTGACTGTCCCTGCAGCTTTCCGACGCTGATTACTGTGTATCGGCGCGGAACCTTGTAAGTAAGGTCATACAAAGCGCGTTCGCCAAAACCGTTCAGATTCGGATACCACGAACTCCGCGCGCGTACATAGAAGCTTCCCTCCCCTGCGTGCTCCAGGACCTTGTCGCCCTCATATTGCACGGTGATCGAAGCGTCTTTTCCGGTTTCGGGGGCTTTGGGGAGAATCGCGTAAAACGAGCCATCTTCTTTTTTACCCTCCTGAATGAAATAGAGGTCCTTTCCCTGATCATCTGACACGCGCGTAACTCGCAGGTTGGGCAACAACCCGAATTTCATAACTCTCTCGCCTGCGATCAGCGGCTGAAAAGTAACTGTCGCCGAACTGAACAGATGGCCATTTTTCGAAATGACGGTTTCAATCTTGTAGGAGCTCGTTGCGAACAGGCGACGCTCCTCCAGGGAACTTGCGGTGTGGTTGCGGTATTCGTTGCCTAAGTGATCCAGGTACCAGATACCATCATCCATTGACTCAGGATCGTAGTTGATGAGCGCAACTTCTTCGGGAGAATCGAGCTGGGGTATTGCTCCCACACGGGTCCTAATGAAAAAGCGCAGATCCTTGTGTTTTTTCCCTCGGATGTACGCATTCACAAACGGCGGATGAGACGGATTGTAAAGAGCTGCCAGAAGATCGGCGTCGACATTGTCCATGTCCTCGCCATGCAGCACGCTCTCGGTGAAGCTCAAGGGCATCTCGCGACGACTTCGCACCCTCTCTTTCCAGTATCCGAACGCGGTAGCCGCTTCCGCCGGAGTGCCCACCTGATCGCCCACCTTGCGGCTGAAAATCTCCTGCTCTTTGCCGGTAAACCGCAGGACGATCTCGGTGAAGTCCTCGTCGAATTCGGGCGATCCAACGCGCCGTTTAAGTTCCTGGGCATCAAGGAAAGTAAATGGCTTCAAATTGAGGTGCCCTTCCCCGACGAAGATGGCGCCCGTCACCACCCCATCGACCGGGCTCAGGAATGTAAGAGTGCCTTTTTGAAACTGAAAGGTTGCTGCGTCCAACGGGATAGTAACGTTATCGAAACGAAACGTGGTACCGGGACCGAGATAACGAAGGCTTTGGTAGACTGAATCGGAGTTGGCATAGATACCACTCTTTCCGGGAACAGTCACCTCCGCCCGCTGCCGGGCGATGGCAAGACTCAGTTGCAGCTTCACCCCTCCCTTCAATTCCACAGTTTTTACCAGGGGTTCAAAGCCGTCTCGAGTTACCCTCAAAGTGTAGGTACCGGGTTTTAGATCCGGGGAAGAAAAACTGCCCGAGGTATTCGATGAAAGTACGAGCGGCGCGGCAAGGTCTCCGCCCGTGATTTCGATCTGTGCCCCAGGAATGAGCGCGCCAGACGGGTCCGCGATGGTCCCGGAAATCGAGTCGGCATACAAGTAGATTGAACCTGCCAGCCACAACAGGAGCAAGACGATTTTCGGCAGGAGAGAGACGGGCTTCCGGTTTATCGCAAGCATAGAATTCGCAGATTCGGGAGAGAAGAAGAATAACATTCGCATCTCTCGGCGTGGTTTTTCCTTGCCGAAATAGCCTCGCCGGTTTCGTTGCCTTGAAGACTACTTTTCGGTTAAGGGCACCTTGATGGATCACGCGAGAGACTCATCGGTCGAGGACAACTCCAAGCAGGTTTCCAGCCGATTGTGGCCGGCAGTTCCGAGTTCCGGGCGGATGGAAGGCAATCCGGAAATCAAGCCCATTCCAGATTGAGCATCTGCCCTTGGTCCAGGCTGGAGGGCTAATCTCAGTGCATGGGGCTCTCGGGCCCCACCCGTACCGCTCGCTTGTTGACCTTGAGCCCGAAAACCCTGTAAACTACCTTAGTTTGGCGATTCCTGCCTGTCGCCGCGCGCCTGACGTTCGCCCCGTTTTTCGGGCTTGAGCCTGCCGGTAGCGTGGCACAGAAGTTTCCGACCGAGCCGTTTTGGCCTGCGTCACCCATGGCCATATTTCGATGAAGCGCTTCCGTCCGTTTGCGGCGTGCGCTGGAGGTAGTATGTACGCGGTTATTCGCACCGGCGGTAAGCAGTACCGGGTCGCTCCCGGCGACGTTCTCAAGATTGAATCCATCCCCTCCGGCGACAAGACCGTCGAGTTCAGTGATGTTCTCGCCGTCAGCGGCGAGCCCGGCAGAGTTGCCAGGCCCGCAAGCGCCAAGGTCACCGCCGAAATCCTCGGTGAGGGCCGCGGAGACAAGATCCTGGTCTTCCACCTCAAGCGAAAAAAGCAGTACAAGAAGCTCCAGGGACACCGCCAGAACTTTACCGAAGTGCGCATCAAGGCCATTGAGGCCGACGGCGTCACCTACACCGACGCACAATAGCTAGCTCTAAGCTCTCAGCCTTTTTTGATCGAGAAGGCCGTGAGGATTGATTCACAATTTACATGGCTGCAGTTGACGGCAGAAAGCTGACAGCTCGGCACTGAAGGGAATTGAGAAATGGCACATAAAAAGGGTGGGGGCAGCTCCACAAACGGACGCGATTCCAACGCACAGCGCCTCGGCGTCAAGGCCGGAGCAGGCCAGCTTGTCACCGGCGGCTCCATCATCATGCGCCAGCGAGGCACCCGCATCAAGCCGGGCACAAACGTCGGCATCGGCTCCGACGACACGCTCTTCGCCAAGGTTACCGGACGCGTCAAATTCTCTGACCACGGCGACCGCGGCCGCTTCGCCTCTGTCGAGCCCGTAGCCGCCGAGTAAGCCCAACAATCATCTTGATCGACTCTGAGGGCGAAGGATGGTCAAGCTTTCACGAATTGCTCCAGAACTGCCAGTTGCCAATCTGCAGGAGTCCTTCGTTTACTACGAGCGGAAACTCGGATTCCGGGCGGCGATAGGAGATGCCCGATGGTAAATACGCAATCGTCGAGCGGGACGACATCGCAATCCATCTGTTCCAAGAAGATCCCCTCAAATTCTCGCCCGTAGCGATCCATATTTTCACTGAAGGCCTCGAAGATCTGCACACAGAGCTTCAGGACCGCGGCGCCTCTGTCTCCCAGGGGATCCTGCGCAAGCCCTGGGGCAATCGCGACTTTCGAGTGAATGACATCTCCGGGAACGAAATCAAGTTCACTGAACCAATTTCCGTAATGAAGTAGAACCAAATCTCGGATAGAAGTTCCCACAAACCAAAGGGCCGGAACCCAATCGGCTCCGGCCCTTTCTCCCTCCCCGTTTACATCTCGGTTCTATAACTCCGACTCCCGGCTCTTCAAATTCCGGCTAAGCACCTTGTCCACCACGTTCTCCACGTCCGTCAGGAAGAAGCTGTTTGCCTGCTGCGGCGCGGCCACCTGTGTGCCCGGATGTCCAAGCGCCGAGGCAATCTCATTCCAGCGATAGATGGTCGAGTTTACCGGCACTACCATCGGCTTGCGCACCGGTTCCGGCATCGTGCAGTACGCAACCCACGTGCCAAGCGAAAGCAGGATGATCCCCTCGTACGCGAACTGCAGCGGAGCGGTCAAAGACGCGAACCGAGAGATCAGTGACACGGTCACAAAGTCGTTTGCTGCCATTACCCCGAAACCGAACGCAAGGCCGAATGCTGTGTCGCGCACCGAAAGCCGCAAAGCATTCATGCTCAGACAGAGGAACGCAAGCAGGCAAATCTCCAGCAGGCTCACGGAGCGCATCAGCGCAATCGCTACGTCTGGAATCGCGCCCAGGCCGCGGTGCGAAAACGTCACCGTCGAGAACGTCACGATGACCGAGACCAGCACTGCCCAGCGGAAGATTACGATGCCGAACTTCAGCAGCCCGGGCACGGCCGAAAGCGCCGACCGGAAGATCTCGAGGCAGATGAAGTAGAGGATCACAGCGCTCGCGACATACACAGCCCAGTAGGCGAAAAAGTACGCCTGCGCGCAGGTCCGCTCAACCTCCGCGGTCGCGACCATCCGGCCCGACTGGCCCAAAAGCAGCAGCGAGAAAGCAGGCGCCGACACAAGCCGAAGTCCCAGATACGCGCCCATCGCCGGATAGCGGTGATGCAGGCCCCGTCTCCAGAACATCAATGCGATCACGGCGATGAGCAGGAACTCAACCACCGTCATTACCGTCATCGCGATCTGAGAGGACATGCTTGCTACCTTCCGCGTTTCTGAAAGACTTTTTCAGAATAGCGCCTCTGCAATGACCACTCAATGAAAAACGCCTTAATCACGATGCCACTTTTGGGCCATCTGACGCTACCTACGGGTTATTTCGGTGGGGCGGTCTCTACTGGCGGGCAAGTCGGCAGTCCCGGAGCACAGAGCGGAATCGGTTCGGTCGCTGTTGCTGACTGGTGGCTCGCAAACGGCTTAGGCGTTGAGGAGGAAACAGATGCGGCGGCAACCCCGGCGAAAACGATCGAAAGGGCGAAGATGCGAATGGCAAATCTCATGGTAGGTAACCTCTTTCAGTAATCATTCTGGATATGGAGATACCTCTCCAGTGTTAAGCGTAGAATAATTCGTTTATCTTATTAAGTCCAATATTTTCATAGAGCTATCATACTAGTAACCAAGTTGGTTACTGAAGTAATATGCAACTTCAGTAATCTCCTAGATCAGACATCTCCCATGCGACTTCCGAACCTCCCTCTGACCCCCTCCGACGTGTTAAAATTGACGTAGGCAGAATCTGCTAAAGCCCACGTCTTTCAAGCCTTTAGTCCCGGCAACGGTGTGCGTCTGCACTGGGTCATTCCCTCCGGACAGGCTTGATAGCAAGCCCCATCGCGATTGGATAACTATGGCGACTGAAGTACCTACTCTTCCCGGCGACAATGGCGACAACGGCAACTACACCGGCGAAAATATCCGCATCCTCGAGGGCCTCGAGGCTGTACGCCTCCGCCCAGCCATGTACATTGGCTCGACTGGCGACATGGGCCTGCATCACCTGGTCTATGAAGTGGTGGACAATTCCGTCGACGAGGCGCTGGCCGGATATGCGAAGAAAGTCGACGTTACCATCCACGTTGACAACTCCATCACCGTCGTCGACGACGGCCGTGGCATCCCCGTCGACATGATGGATACTCCCGACGGCAAGAGGATGCCGGCCGTTCAGGTCGTGCTCACCAAGCTCCACGCGGGCGGCAAATTCGACTCATCCACTTATAAAGTCTCCGGCGGTCTACACGGAGTCGGCGTCAGTTGCGTCAACGCGCTGAGCCAGGAGTTCAACGTTGAGATCTGGAAGGACGGGCTCACCTGGGAGATGGACTTCAGTTGCGGCGCGCCCACGAGCGAACTGCGCCAGGTAGGCACCACCAAACGCCGCGGCACGCGCGTCCACTTCCTCCCCGACAAGTCCATTTTCACCGCAACAGAGTTTAACTACGACACGCTTGCCCAGCGCCTGCGCGAGCTCGCCTTCCTCAACAAGGGTCTCGAGATCACCCTCACCGACGAGCGCACCGCCGACGTAAAGACCGGTGAGGCCAAGCGCACCGAGTTCAAATACGCGGGCGGCATCGCCGAGTTCGTCAAGCACCTCAACCGCGGCAAGCAAGTGCTCCACGACAAGCCGATCACCATGGAAGCCATGCGCTCGGGCGTCGACATGGACATCGCCCTGCAATACAACGACAGCTACTCCGACACGGTCTTCAGCTTTGCCAACAACATCAATACCGTCGACGGCGGCTCGCACCTTTCCGGTTTCAAGACCGCCCTTACCCGCACCATCAACGCCGTCGGCCAGTCGCTTGGCCTCTTCAAAGACATGAAAGAGAGCCTCAGTGGCGACGACGTCCGCGAGGGCTTGGTCGCCGTGGTCAGCGTCAAGCTGCCCCAGCCCCAGTTTGAAGGCCAGACCAAGGGCAAGCTCAACTCCGACATCGCCGGCATCGTCCAGGCCTTTGTCAACGAGCGCCTGGGTATGTTCCTCGAACAGAACCCGCCCGTCGCCAGAAAGATCATCAACAAAGCCATCGAAGCCGCGCGCGCGCGTGAAGCAGCCCGCAAGGCCCGCGATCTCACCCGGCGCAAGGGCGCTCTCGATGGCGGCGGTCTGCCCGGCAAGCTCGCCGATTGCAGCGAGCGCAATCCCGACCGCTGCGAGCTCTACCTCGTCGAGGGCGAAAGCGCCGGAGGCACCGCCAAACAGGGCCGCGATCGCCGTTTCCAGGCCATCCTCCCCCTCAAGGGCAAGATCCTCAACGTCGAAAAGGCGCGCTACGACAAAATGCTCGGCCACGAAGAAATCCGCGCAATGATCACCGCGCTCGGGTGCGGCATTGGCAAAGACGACTTCGACGCGTCAAAAATTCGCTACGGCAAAATCATCCTCATGACCGATGCCGATGTCGACGGCTCCCACATCCGCACGCTTCTGCTCACCTTCTTCTTCCGTCACATGACGGAGCTCATCAAGCGCGGCAACATCTACATCGCGCAGCCGCCTCTCTACAAGATCAAGAAGGGCCGCCGCGAAGAGTACATCAAAGACGATCGCGAACTCGTCAAGGTCATGATCAAGCGCGCCGGCGAGGGCACCGTCATCCGCCACGGTGAAGGCGCGAGCAAAATCGAAGGCGCTGACCGTGTCCGCTTCATGAGCGCCCTCGGCGAGTACCTCGATTTCGTCGAGCGCGTCGACAAGCGCATCCGTAACGAAAGACTCGTCGAACTCCTCGCCCGCGCCGAGCTCACCCATCGCTCCGACTTCAGCTCGAGCTCCGGAAGCCAGGTCCCTGAAAAGCTCGCCGCCCTCTACTCCCAGCTCAAGGAACTCGCCGACGAATTCCAGATCAAGGTCGCCAGCCCCGTTGAAGACGAGGAACACCATACCTGGTCCGTTTGCTTTTCCGATTCCCAGGGTGCCTCACGGTGCATCAACTGGACCCTGGCTTCCAGCCCCGAATTCCGCCAGATGATGGCCAAGTACTCCCTGATCAAGGACTATCTCGAGCCGCCTTTCCTCATCGAGTATGTTGGCAAATCCGGAACAGAACCAGGACAGGAGCTCGAAGAGGCCGAAGAGATCGGCCCGGAAGGCGAAGCTGCCGAGACCAAAGCTGCTCGTCGCGCCGCGCGTTCCAGGCAGGAGCCGGTCGAAAAACAGACCGCTCGCGAATTCTTCGCATACGTTGTCGAACAGGGCAAGAAGGGCTATGACGTCCAGCGCTACAAGGGGCTCGGTGAAATGAGCGACAAGCAGCTCTGGGAGACGACCATGGACCCTGATCATCGCACCTTGCTCCAGGTCAAGCTCGAAGACATCGCTGAATGTGAAACCATCTTCACTACACTCATGGGTGAGGATGTCGAAGCGCGCCGCAAGTTCATTGAAGACAACGCGCTCGACGTCAAGAATCTCGACATCTGACGCAGACTGCAAACCCGTCAAAATCAAAAAGGCCACGAGCTTCCACTCGTGACCTTTTTCACTTTTTCACCACTCACTTATTGACTCGTTCGCTGCTTTTACTGCGAAATGGTCATCTGCGATGTGCTGCTCAACGACAACGTCATCTTTGAAACCATTGGCAACGCAATCGGATAGGAATACGTCACCTGGATCTTCACCTGGTCGCCCGGGCTGTTGCATGGCGAACACGACGACCCGGAAGGAGTGGCCGAGTACGTCGGCGTCACCCCGAATGCGGCCGCATTCACGGCGGGGAACCGGAGCCCCTGGACGTAGCTCTGAACGTTCGCTACTGTCGCCGGGCAGGCCGTTGCAAACGAGCTGCACGCCGATCCGCGTACAATTGCGTAACGAGTTCCCTCGCGCGCCGCCATTGCCGTGCAGCAGTATGCATACAGCACCAGGCACACCTGCACCATGCAGAGCAGAATCGCCAGCATCACCGTCGATGAGAGCACCATTTCAATCATCGACCCGCCGGTTTCCTCCCTCAGCAGATTCCTGTCCCGGCTCTCGCTCTGCTGCGTGTTCCCAGTCTGCTGAATCCCGCGCATCCCAAACCAGCCCGCCAAACGAAATGGAAATACCGCTTTCATTACTGCCCAATCCTCATCGTCGCGTCCCCTCGCAGAGTAACCGTGGTCGGAAGCCCCGGGAAATGGACGATCGGGTTCACCGTCGCAGCGGTATTTACTTGAACAAACGAGATTCCGTGATTGCCTGACCCGGTGCACGAAGTTGTCACACTCGAGCAGGTCACCGCCGTTGAAGGCGAATTCGAGCATACGCAGAATGTGTTTTGCGTCACCGTCACGCCCTGTACATCGTTGGCCTCGTTGGTCGCGGCGTTCGTGGTGTCGGTCGTGTCCGCTGAGTCCGCAGAGTTTTGCGACGCAAACGCCGCCCCTGCGCGCGCCGCGTTCGAAACTTCAATCCCCGCAAACGCCAGCCGCCCCATCTCCACGACGCCCAGCAACAGCGGCACGCCAAAAAATGACACGAGCAAGCTCACTTCGACCAACGAGTAGCCCTGTTCGTTGCCCAAACGTCTCAGCCGCGCCAAACCTAGCCGCTGCAATAGCCCTTTTACGTTCCTCGTGCCGGTTGTTTCCTTGTCTGCTGTCTTGGTCATGGCCTACTCCACAAGCTTCGGTGTCACCAGAGGTGTGTTTGCATACTGCGAGTTGGTAAAGTTCGTCCCACCGAGAAACGTAATCGTCTGGGCAATCATGGGCGTCTCAATGTTCGTCGTCGTTCCGTTCCCCACCGTGAGTGCGGCATCCGGAAAATACAGCACTCCGTCGATGACAGAACTTGCTCCGCCCTCGATCGACGCCGCGTTCAAGTCCAACCGGTCCTGGTAGAAGACGACCCCCGAGTATGTTCCTGAGGTAGCCGCGGTCAGGTTCACAGTCGCGCCGTTCTGGATCGTGACCGATGCCAGGGCGCCCACCAGGTAGAACATCACGCCGGTTCCACCCGTGTTGGTGCCGCTGTTGAAAGTCATCGGCCCGGTGATCACGTAAATCCCCGGCAGAATGTCCACGGTATCACCGTTGCTGCCCAGCGTCAGCGACGTGTAGCAAACCAGATTGGAGCCCTGTGTCGTGCTGTAGGTCGACCCCGGTCCCACCGAGTACGAACTTCCACCGTTGCTATAGTGCGACAGCGGGTCGGCTGTGCACGAGCTCGCGGTGTAGGTGGGCGGGGACAGCCCCGCCATCGGATCGCTCACCGCGGAAATTCCCGTAATTGGCGTTGGCGAGATCGTCCCGGCGTTCGCAATGGTGTAGCTTCCTACAATTCCTATCGACTTCGCATTCAGCGCGGAAGAGCCGGTCGAAGACACTGCCGTCGGACTACTCGAGTCCGACATGACTCCGCAACTCGAGGAGGTCAGCTTGCCTGAGTTGCTCAGCGTCACGTTCGTCCCGGTCGGCGCCAGCGCATAAATGCAGTTTGCTGCCGGCTCTGTTGAAGCTACCGCCCGCGCTGCTACTGTCATCATCGAATTACCCGTAACGAATCCCATGAAGACCGTGCTCACCGGCACCTGCACAATCACTTCCACGTAGGCGGAGTTGCTGGCATGCTGGC
>Ga0302324_100030780_pt1 | contig 10138 bp, 8 predicted proteins | sample Palsa_T0_1_FD_201949 | JGI IMG/M metagenome (GOLD analysis project Ga0302324, IMG submission 201949) | Peat permafrost microbial communities from Stordalen Mire near Abisko, Sweden - Palsa_T0_1 | ecosystem: Environmental > Terrestrial > Soil > Palsa > Peat permafrost | place: Sweden: Abisko... | reverse complement strand
TTTCAGCTTCACCTTGCGGTTACGCCTTGCGCTTCGCTACGGTTGTCGTCATCAACTCCGTCGAGATCCTTTCATCTCGCTAGATTCTGCCCATGCTGGGCACACTGGGGCAGGCCCTCGGCCTGCGGCGGCCTCCCAGGCCCGGCATCTTCTCTGCGCAAAGACCCGATTTCGGACGAAGAAGCGGGTCCGGGGGACCCGCGCAGGCCAAGGGCCTGCCCCACTATTTACGCAGAACGACTCTAAAGTAAGTGGCATTGGGCTGGGCGCCTGCGCCACGTCCAAATCAACTATGATGCAAGAGTGAATCCCATCCCCGCCAACCAACAGCAAGCCCTCGTCGCGCGTCTCATGGATGCATGCGGCGGCGCCTACAGCCCCGAGACCCGGCGCAAATATTTCATTTCCGGCCCGCAGTGGGCGGCTGCCTATCAAGGTCAGGCGCTGTTCCATGCTCCGACCCGCGAGCCGGTCGAATTCCAAGAGGTCATCCGCAGGTACGCGGAGCTCGGCATTGGCTACTGGACCACACACGATACGGACGTCATCCCCACCGCGGCGCTCGGTACCGAGCGGCAGGCCGAGATCGTGGGCCGCATCGGAAAGGCCCTGCACGAAAACGGCGTGAAATGTTCTATGGTCACCACCGAGACGTTTTACCATGCCGTGTGGGCGGCCAGCCCGGCAGCCGAATCCAGCCAGGTGCGGGAGTATGCCGCGTTCCGCGTGTGCAACACCGTGGATATCGGGCACGAGTTAGGAGCGCAATTCGCGGTCTACTGGCCGGGATCGCTGGGCTACTATGTGCAGGGCGCGATCGAGGAGACGCAGACGCTGCGCTGGTATGCCGGGGCATTAGACGCGGCCTGCGAGCACGATATCGAGACCGCCCGCCGCAAGGGCCGGCCGCCGCTAAAGCACTGCATGGAAGCGAAACCCTTCGAACCACAGGCGGAGATCCTGCTGCCAACCAGCGATGCCATGCTGGCCTTCATCGGATCGGGGCTGCTCACGCATCCGGAAATGGTGGGGCTGAATCCGGAGTACCTGCACGAACTCATGTGGGGCGCCGCGCCGCGGGCCGCGCTGGCCCGCGCGCTGCTGGCGGGGAAGCTCTGGCATTTTGACATCAACGACGGGTACCGGTTGAAACATGATGTGGATATCGCGGTAGGGCTGGTAAATCCGCTGGACTGGCTGAACGTGCTGGTGCTATTGCGCAGCCACGGTTATGCGGGACCGTTCAACCTGGATTACAAACCGCCCCGCACCACCAGCAACTTCGGTGTGTTCGCGGTCAGCTTTCCCACGGCGGTTGATCGGTTCATTACGCTGTGGGAGATGGCCGGAGAGGTCTTGACGGACCCTGTTATTCACGAGGCTACGGAGGCATTGAAGGCGGGCGGCCCGGCGGCCGACCCGCGCGATGTGGAAGCCATCACGGCATCGAATCGGGAATTGCTCACGCTGCACGAGTTGATCGCGCACCGGCTGGTGCAGATTTTGTTAGGGCTGCACCGCGGGCGGGTGTATTCGGTCTAAGTTCACCGTGGGGCGGGCAATTCTGCCCGCAGCCGGCTTTCAGCCGGCTTTGGCCGCCTAAAGGGCGGCTGCGGCCATGATTGGCCGCCCCACGGTGAGCTCAGGCACGCTCCGTCGCGGCAGGCAAGAGTGCGTGCGCCACGACGTTCTTCATCAATCGCAAGCCGTAGTCGCATTCCGAAGTCAGGATCGACTCGGGATGAAACTGTACCGCCTCTACCGGCAATTCGCGGTGCCGCAGCCCCATAATGACGCCGTCGTCCGATTCGGCGGTCACTTCCAGGCAGGCTGGAAACATTTCCCGCACGGCGAACAGCGAATGGTAGCGGCCCACTTGGAAGCGCTCGGGAAGGCCTGCAAACACGCCCGCGCCGCAGTTCTTCACCCACGACGGTTTGCCGTGCATGGGATAAGCAAGCACACCCAGCGCGCCGCCGAAAGCCTCCACCACGCCCTGCAATCCGAGGCATACACCGAACACCGGAACCCCCAGGCGCACCGCGTGCTTCACCAGATCGGGCACGCCGAAATCGGCGGGACGCCCGGGGCCCGGTGAAATCAGAATCAGGTGCGGGGCGAATTCGGCAATTAACTCCGGCGGGAACCCGGCGCGATAGGTGACCACTTCCGCGCCAGTCTGCCGCGCGTAATTCGCCAGCGTGTGGATGAAGCAATCGTCGTTATCCACCAGCAGCAGGCGCGCTCCCGTCCCCACAAGCTCGTCCGCCGATACCGTTGCGGCGGCCTGCGCCGCTCCCAGCGTGCGGAAAAAACCGGTGGCCTTCAGATGGCATTCGCGATTCTCCATCTCCGGTACGGAATCGTAAAGCAACGTAGCGCCCGCCGGATAGCTGGCCACGCCGTCGCGCAAGTAAGTGGTGCGAATCAGGATGCCGGTGTTGATATCGCCGTTCATCGTGATCATGCCCACCGCGCCGCCATACCAGCCACGCGCGCTTTTCTCCAGTCGCTCGATGGTTTGTGCGGCGGCCTTCTTGGGCGCGCCAATCAAGGTCACCGCCCACATGTGGCTGAGGAACGCGTCCAGCGAATCGAAGCCTTCCTTTAGAAAACCTTCCACGTGATCGACCGTGTGAAACACACCGGCGTAGGATTCAATCAGCCGCCGCCCGATGACTTTCACCGATCCCGGATCGCAGACGCGCGACTTGTCGTTGCGATCCACGTCCGTACACATAGTCAACTCGGACTCTTCCTTGGTGGATTTCAGCAGCTCGCGGATATTGTCCGCGTCGCGCATGGGATCGCCGGTGCGCTGCGCGGTGCCCGCGATCGGGCAGGTCTCCACGCGCTGCCCTTCCACGCGCACGAACATCTCCGGCGATGCGCCCACCAGTTGCTCTTCGCCTAACTGCAGCAGAAATTCGTAGGGGCTGGGGCTGGCGCGCTGCACGCGCTCGAACAGTGCCGAAGCCTTGCCGGAGTAGGGCGTGCTGAACGTCTGCCGCAACACGACTTCGTAATAGTCGCCCTGGCGCATGCCCTCGCGCACCTTCTCCACGCCGGCCATGTACTCTTCCGGCGTGTGGTCGGAAACGATCGGCCCGGGCTCGCGCGCGGGCGGCGGGGGAACCGGTTCGGCAGTGCGCTCCAGGCCGAGAGTCGACAGACTTTCGCGCTCGAAATCGTAGCGATAGTGTTCGATGGTCTCCTTCTTGCGGTCCATCAGGTGGATTTCGTCGCAAAGAAACAGATGCAGATCCTTGTGGCCCTCGCGCGGCAGCTTCTTCTCGATCGGCTCGAACTGAAACAGCAGATCGTACCCGAACGCGCCAGCCAGCGCCAGCCGGCAGTTCTCTTCGTTGCGGAACTCCTCGATCAAGGCGCGCAGAATGGAAAACGCGGAGGGCTGCTTGCTGCGCTCTTCTTCCGGAAACAGGGCGGGCAGAGGCTTCAAGCGGCCTTTCAGCGCGCCTTCCACGCAGGCGAACGATTCCCAATGCGGATGGTGCTCCAACACCGGCAGCAGGATCTGGTTCAGCACTTCGCCGCGGATGCTCAATGGGCGAAACTCCACCCGGCGGTCGTACGAAACGATCTCCAGCGGCGGGCGCGTGGAGGCGATATCCCAGCGCGAATAGCGTCCCGGAAATTCGTATCCGGAAGAGAGATAAATGCCGCGATACTCGTCGAGACCGTGCAGCAGATGCTTAAGTCCCCGGCGATAAGGGGCCTTGACCACCGTACGCGTGACCGCGATCCCGTGAGGAGTTGTAAACCTGTATTCACCCATGTCCAACGTCCAAACCGAGACTATTGGCCCAGAATACCATGGGACGAAGAGGCCCTGGGACGCATGCTATTCTTGCATTCGAAGCCTATGCAACGCAGAGAGATTCTGAAAACCGGCGCAGCGCTGATGGCCGGCGCGGCGCTCGCGAGGGGCCAATCGAGCGCGCCGCCGAAGGCCAAGATCGCCAGTTCGGTCATGCTTTGGACTCTGAAGGGATCGTTCGAGGAGAAGCTGGAGATAGCCGCGCGCGCGGGCCTGCAGTCGGTTGAACTGATCGGCGAATACGCGGCGTGGACGGATGCGGACATCGCCCGCATCAAGAAAACCGCGCGTTCGTTCGGCCTGGGCATGGACACTTTGCTGGGCTCGCCGGATTGGGGCAGGCGGCCCGTGTCCATGGTCGATCCGGCGCATCGCGAAGCCTTCCTGGCGGACGTGCGCAACGCCATCGAGTTCGCGCACAAACTGGAGATCCCGCAGATCATTTTGATGAGCGGCAATGCCATCGCCGGCCGCACGCACGAGGAGCAATATGCCAGCCTTCTGGAGGGCGCCAAGCGCGCCGGAGATCTGGCGGCGGAGGCCAACCTCGCCATGATCGTGGAGCCGCTCAATTCGCTAGTCAATCACAAGGGCTTTTTTCTGACTACCTGCACAGAAGGTCTCAAGCTGATCCGCGGAGTGGACAATCCGCACGTGCGCTTGCTGTTCGACCTGTATCACGAGCAAGTGCAGCAGGGCAACGTCATCCGCACGTTGACCGAAGCCGCGCCGGAAGTGGCCGTCTTCCACGTGGCGGACAATCCGGGCCGCCACGATCCGGGCACCGGCGAGATGAATTATGGGAATATTTACAAGGCCATCCAGAAGACCGGATTTGCCGGCTATTTGACGATGGAATATCTGCCGCTGGGCGATCCAGTGGCCAGCCTGACGAAAGCGGTGGATGGTTTTCGCGCCGCGCTGGTGGCGTGACGTGGACTTCAGCGGCAAAGTCATCGTGGTGACCGGCGGCGCCTCGGGCATCGGACAAGCTACCGCGCACGAATTCGGCGCCCGGCATGGCGCGGTTGCCATATTCGACCGCGACGATCGCGGCGGACAGGAGACCGCCGCGGCCCTGCGCGCAGCCGGCCACACGGCCGAATACTTCCACGTGGATCTCGCCGTGGGCGCGCAGGTGACACAGGCCGTGGAGCAAGTGGCCGCGCGCATGGGAGGCATCGATATCGTGGTGAACGTGGCGGGCATTCAGCGTTACGGCACGGCCGCCGCCACGTCGGAAGCGGAATGGGACGAAGTCATGAATGCCAATGTGCGGAGCGCTTTCCTGGTATCGAAGTACGCGATTCCGCATATCAAACGTCGCGGTGGCGGGGCCATCGTGATCGTCGGTTCGGTGCAATCCATGACAGCGCAGCGCAATTCGATGGCGTATGTGGTCAGCAAGCATGCGCTGCTGGGCCTGGCGCGGTCCATGGCGCTGGATTTCGCTCCGGATAATATCCGCGTGAACTGCGTGTGCCCCGGCGCGATCGACACGCCCATGCTGCGCTGGGCGGCTTCGCTGGACGAGAATCCGCAGCGCGTGGTGGATGCCTGCCACAAGCTCTCCATGTCCGGGCGCATGGGCCTGCCGGAGGAGATCGCGCGCGTGATTGTGTTTCTGGCCAGCGACCTGGCTTCGTTCATATCGGGGACGGCCATTGTGGCGGACGGCGGCTTGCTGACGCCTACGGGCGGGATGCTGAATCAGGAAGCGGGTACGGGTGGGGCGCGCAAATGACTGCCGCCTTCCGCGCCGCGCGGGCAGCATGGCTGGATCGGCTGCCGGATACGCTCCGAAGCCTGGAGGTTCGATGGTCGCTGACGCTGGGGACACCCTTCGTCGCCATCGAAGATGTCAGTTGCGCGTGGGTGGCGCCCGCAAGACTCGCCGACGGCTCCTGCGCGGTGCTGAAGGTCCCGCTGCCGCATATGGAAGGGGAGCATGAACTGGAGGGGTTGCGCTTTTGGAATGGGGATGCGACGGTACGAGTGCTTCTCGCGGACGACCAAACTGGAGCGATGCTCCTGGAGCGTTGCGAACCGGGAACGCCGTTGCGCACACTGCCGGAGGCCGATCAGGACGTGGTGATTGCCGGCCTTCTTCGCCGGCTCTGGCGCTCGCCACCGGCATCGCACCCGTTTCGGCCGCTATCGGTTTTGATGGAGTTTTGGAGTAAGGAGACATTGCGCGCCGCCGACCAGTGGCCCGATGCGGGACTCGTCCGCGAAGGTCTGCGCCTTTTCCAGGAGTTGCCGCGGACTGCGCCCGTGGAAGTGCTGCTGGCCACCGACCTGCACGCGGGCAACGTTCTACGAGCGGCCCGGGAACCCTGGCTGGTCATCGATCCCAAGCCGTTTGTGGGCGACCCGGCATACGATGCGACCCAACACTTGTTCAATTGCGAAGCGAGACTGAGGGCGGATCCGGACGGGCTAATCTGCCGCGTAGCGGACCTGCTTGAGGTGGATCGCGAGCGCGTTCGATTGTGGACATTTGCGCGCACCGCAGCGGAACCACGCGACGAATGGAGGAGCGACGAGTTACTGGCGTGGGGCAGGCCCTCGGCCGGGGGACCCTCTGGGTCGGGTCCCTTGGACCCGCTGGCGGCCTACGAGGCCGCCGCAGGCCACGGGCCTGCCCCACGTTATTCGGATTTGGAGTAGTAATACGTGTACTTGCTGTAGAGCTCGGAGGCACGCGCGCCATTGGCCACGATCCCCAGCACATTGTTCTCGCACAGCGACTGCATCGCACGAGTCACATTGTCGAAGGTCGTCGAGCCTATCTTGACCACCAGAATGGTACCGTCCGCCAAGGTGGAGAGCAGATTCGCGTCCGCCGAAAACAGCAGAGGCGGGGTGTCGAAGATGGCCCAGTTGAAGATCTTGGGCAACTCCTCGAACAGCGTCTTGGCCTGCCGGGTATTGAGCAGTTCCAGCGGGTTGCGTACGGGGGAGCCGGCCGGCAGCACGTACAAGTTCATGCCGGAGACTTTGCGCAGCGCGGCGGACAAGGTGACTTGGCCCATGAGGTAGTCCGTCAGGCCGGGGGCGCGATCCACCTGAAACAGATTGTGAATCAGCGGACGGCGCAAGTCGAAGTCCCCCAGCAGGACCAGGTTTTCCGATAAGTGCGACTCGGCCAGAGCCAGGTTCACGGCGGTGAAGGTCTTGCCCTCGGCGGGCGATGGGCTGCTGATCACGATGGTATGCAGGGGTTGCAGAGTCTGCAAGTGATTCAGGCGCGTGCGCAGAGTCCGGAATTCCTCGGCGGGAGTTTCATGCGAGCGCTGCAAATCGAGCAGGTGCGATTCCGGGGCGGGCTGAAAGGCAACCTCCGCGACGCTGTCCAGAATACTCGCGGGAGCCACATCGGGCGCAACGGCTTCGAGGGAGCCATGCGCGATGCCGTTTTCCGGCGGATGCAGCGGAGCCTGGTGGTCATTTAGCGGCGGCGGCTCGGCTGGGACGGATCCGTTTTCCAGATTCAGGACACCGGCTTGTTCGGCCCGGCGCAAGGCGTCATGTACTCGGCTCATCTTGTTCTCCTGCAGTGCGCCCCTTGCGGGCCCCTCTGTCGCTCGATCGGCATGCTAACTCTTTCCGAAATAGTAGTAGTACATGGAACTGCTCATGGCGATGGTGCCTACGATGATGGCAGTGGACCAGCCCAACCAGAACAGGCGCCGCTTACGGCGCACCAACAGGGCGTTCTCGAGCAGCGGAATACTGCTGAGCACCGGCAAGTTGGTGTAAGCGCGGACGTCCTTCAGATTTTTCAGAGACGTGTCCTTCATCTCTTTGACGCCGGCCATGAACACGCCGAAAAACAGGCCCAGGCCCACACCGGCGCCGGCGATCAGCAAGCGGTTCGGCTCGGCGGCCTGTTCGGGCAGCGAGGCGGGGTCCAAGGTTTCCAGGTTCTCGCCGGCTTTGCGCTCTTCCAGGTTGCTGGAAGTCTCCGAGATCTCCCTCTTTTTGGACTTTTCGTCGTAGTCGGTCTTGGCCAGTTGGTAATCCCGCTGCAACGCGGCGTATTTCGTTTCGTTTATGGGAACCTCTTCAATCCGGCTGCGGTAGAGGGCAATTTCCGCCTGCAACTCTTTCTGCCGCTTGGCACGCTGTTCCATCTCCATGTTACGGGCCTGAATCTGGGCGCGCACATTGGCCATCGACAACTTGAGGCTCTCCAGCGACTGGGCAACTTGCGGATTGATAAATTTCTGGGGCGCGCCAGCCTTGGCCGCCGCGCTGGTCTCTTCCTTCTCCAGTTCGTCGCGCTGCTTCTTGAGCACGCCCAACTGGGCTTCCTTGCTGCGAATGTCCGGATGGTCCTCTTTATACGTCTGGCGCAGGGCCGAGATCTGCGTTTCGAATTCCAGAATGCGCTCGTTCAACTGGATCAGCCGCCCGTTCTTGACCGCCTCGCGGCTGGCGGTCTGCTCCAGATTGGCGCCGATGAAAGTGGATTCGTGCTGCAGGTTCTGGAGTTGCGTCTCCAGCATCATCTTGTCCTGAGCGTCGCGATTGATGCTCTCGTTGATGGCCTGCAACTGCATCTCCAGCGTATTGACGGCCTGCAGGTTCGCCTGCAACTGATCGGGGAGCCGTCCGGCGTTCTCCAGCTTGAACTTGGTGATCTCCCCGTCCAGCCGGTCTATGTTTTCCTTGGCGGCTTTCAACTGATCGTTCAGAAACTGGGTAGTCGTATTGGCCTGCTGGCGGAGTTGGTTGTTGGTTTCTTCGGTGAACTTGGAAACTAATTCGCGTACCACGGCCTGGGCCTTGTAGCGGTCGGCATAGGCGAAGCTGATCTCGAACGCGGAAGCGAAACGCTGTTGCGGCGTGGACACGCCGGCATCCAGCAGGGTGATCTTGATAGCCTTGCGCATCTCGTCGATGACGTCTTCCATGGGCTTGCGCTGGCGCTCCTTAGGGTACAGATTGAGCGAGGGGCGCTGGATCAGCTCCTGCAATTGCGTGCGGCTTTCGATCTGTTGTTGCATAGCCAGCAGCCGTTCGGCCATCTGGGTACTGATGTTGCTGGGTACCAGGCGCTCGGAAATCTGCTGCGGCGTGATGCGCATGACCGCCGTGGAGATGAACGTGTCCGGCCACAAGAACGCCACTACCACCGCGATGACCAGCCCGCCGAAGGTGGGCCCGACGATCCAGGAACGATAGCGCCGCAGAATATCGATATAGTCTTCGATATCCGGCGGACGGCGGGAAACACTGACGTATCCTTGCTGGGGTACCATAAATTCGAAAAACTCTCTTTCTTAGAATCGGCTGGCGATCCGGAACTCTATACACATGACATCATGGCACGATGATCTGGTCGCCGGGTTTCACCAGGATATTCTGCTCCATTTTCTTGCCCTTGGTCACCTCGTGATAGTTGAACTTCAGCCGTTCGGAGCCGCGCAGAATCACGATTTTCTTGGTGTTGGCGAATTCCCGAAAGCCACCGGCATTGACCAGCGCTTCGAGCACCGTGGTGTCGATGACCAGCGGGTAGGATCCCGGCCTGTTGACCTCGCCCTGGATGAAATATTTCTTGCTATTGACCTTTTCCACCCCAACCGTGACTTCCGGGTGCACCATGACCTTTTGCAGCCCGGTGGCGATGCTGGCGCCCAACTGTTCGGGAGTCAAGCCGGAGGCCTGGATCTCGCCCAGCAGAGGTACGGAGATCTTGCCGTCGGGACGCACAATGAACTGGCCCGAGTTTTCAGGCTCCCTCCAGACCCGGATGGAGATGACGTCCTCGGCGCCGATGAGATACGCTTTCGGATCGACCGCTGCGGCAGCGGGCGCTATCTTGGCGGGTTCGGCATTCTCGGGGGCGGCTGCGGCGGTGGGCGCAGCGGGAGGCTGCGGGTCGGGGGTGGTGGACTGCTGGGCGGTCATCACACTGCAGAGTGTCAGTGCCAGCAACGCGGGCACACTAATGGCAGTACGCATTCGTACTATATAGTTTACAGCAATCACCCCCGCCCCGGACAACTTCCCCGGCAATCGGCAGTGCGGCGGATCACACCCGCGTAATGGTACGATGCGGAAAATATCCACATGAACTACTTTTTGGCGAAAACCGACCCGGAGACCTATTCGATCGACGACCTGGCGCACGACCGCAAGACGGCGTGGGACGGCGTACGGAACCCGCAGGCGCTGCGCGCCATTAAGGAGATGCGTCCCGACGACCGGGTGTTCATTTACCACAGCATGGGCGACGCTTGCGTGGTCGGCTTGGCCAAAGTGGCCTCTGAGCCGCGGCCGGACCCCAAG
>Ga0302324_100030775_pt1 | contig 10139 bp, 10 predicted proteins | sample Palsa_T0_1_FD_201949 | JGI IMG/M metagenome (GOLD analysis project Ga0302324, IMG submission 201949) | Peat permafrost microbial communities from Stordalen Mire near Abisko, Sweden - Palsa_T0_1 | ecosystem: Environmental > Terrestrial > Soil > Palsa > Peat permafrost | place: Sweden: Abisko... | reverse complement strand
CTTTATGCCAAGGTTGTGGACCTAGCGAATGTTTCCTTCAGGGGCAGCTTACCCCTGTTGGCGGCTTCCGATGGAAACCTCTATGGGAGCTTCGAGTTCGCAGGGACGAATAACACAGGGATGATCTACCAAGTCACTTTGGACGGGAAATTTCAGGTGGTGGCCAGCTTTCCGGGGAACGGCATGATTCAGCCCACGACGCTGATGGAGGGGTCGGACGGCAATATCTACGGGACGACTAACAGCAACTATATTTTTCAATACAACCTCTCCACCCAACAGCTCAGTAGCGCTTATCGGATGGACCCCTCGGGTAGCCAGGGGCACTGCGGCTGTCAGATGATCCAGGGAATCGATGGGAAATTATATGGCGCCGCTGAGGCGGCCGGGAAGATCGGAATTGGGGCGGTCTTCAGCCTGGACATCGGCTTACCTGCCCCAATGCCGAGGATCTCTCACATGTTCCCCTCTTCCGGGGCCGCCGGTGAGAAGATCCTTCTTTGGGGTCAGTTTCTTCTCGGTGTGACCTCGGTGTCATTTAACGGCGTGCCCGCAACCACCGTTCAGGGCACCACAGGCCAAACGGTATACGCCGCCGTGCCACACGGAGCGACCACCGGGCCAATTACTGTCACTACGGCGAATGGCTCCGTTATGTCGGCTCAAGAGTTTGTGGTTCAGTAGGGCAATGCACGCCAAGGCGCGTCGTTGGCTTTCCTGGGAATAGTTTTGGCATCGAAGCTTGACATGACGGAGGATACTTGTTCCAGTAAGACGCTCCTACTGGACAATGAAACTGGCGGCAGTAGTGTACGAACCGTTCGCCGTGGTCACGGTAAGGGTCCGCTGGCCGCGCCGGTTGGAACCTTAGCCCGCACCGATTGCCCCGCGGTCACGTACACAGTTTGCGGCGGGCCTCCGTTGAACTGCACCGACGTCGCTCCCAGAAGATACTGTCCCCATAACAGAACGCGCGTCCCCGCCGCAGCCGACGCGGGCGCAATCTGGGTCACACCGGCAGCGGTTCGGAAAGGCCGATATGGATGCTGAAAATCGTCCTGGAACCCAACAGCCCGCGGCGCGGCGCCGTAAATTTTCCCGTCCGTTCCCTGCACCAGATCGCACACGCACTGCCCTTGCGCGCAGCTAAGGTTATAGAGGTCTTCAAGCTGCCGGACGCCGTATTCACGAAAGATATAGGAAGGGTTTGTAGTGGTGCTGCCGTAGAAATTGCCGTCGGCGAACCGTACCAGCGATTGTGGCTGTTCACTCCCTTTGCGGGAAAGCTGGCGATGGTGTCGAACGGACCTGCGGGAGTGATCCGGAAGATCTCTCCGCGATTCTTCCTGCTTTCGACCCACTTGGTCCGGGCCAGGTTCTGGCATTTCGGACAATGCCGGATTCAATTGAAGGCGCAGCTTCAACGCGGGTCCTACAACACGACCGAACGTCTGATCAACTCCATTGACTAGTCCGCGCCGCACCGCATCAGCGCCTTCTCCATCTCTTCCTTTTCGAACGCCGTGCTGATGAACAATTCCTGCCGGGCACCCGCGCTCAGCGCGATGGCTTTCCATCCATTCGTGGTAGGCACCGTCACATGGATACGCACCTTGCCTTTGGCATCCCGCACCGGGCGAATCACACCGGGAATAATCGACCGAATCTCGGGATTCTGGCTGATCAGCGTCTCCAGTAGCGGGCGCACTCCGTCGATGATGCTGTGTTCGATCTTGAGTTTGCCCTGCGCCGTGCGGAGACGGAACGCCATCCCTTGAGTCTACTGACTCGGGCCGCAGCGCGGCAGGCGATAATCGAGGACGTGCCACATTCTATAACGTTGATTCCCGGCGACGGGATTGGCCCCGAGGTCGCCGCCGCCACCGTTCGAGCCATCGAAGCCACCGGAGTGGAGATCGAATGGGATCGCGTAGATGCCGGTTTGAAAGCCGAGCAGGCCACCGGACACGTGCTTCCGGAAGCCGTGTTCACATCGCTGGAACGTACGCGGGTGGGACTCAAAGGACCCATCGGAACTCCCGTCGGGAAAGGCCACGCCAGCGTGAACGTCGCGCTCCGCAAACGCCTCGATCTCTTCGTGAACTTCCGGCCCGTGAAAATGCTCCCGGGACTCAAAACACGCTTTCAGGATCTCCCCATCGACATGGTGATCTTCCGCGAGAACACCGAGGATCTGTACTCCGGCATCGAGCATGAGGTGGTTCCAGGCGTGGTCGAAAGCCTGAAGGTGATTACCAGAACCGCGTCCCTTCGAATCGCCAAATCCGCCTTCGAGTTCGCGCGACGCGAAGAACGGCGCAAAATGACGGCCGTCCATAAAGCCAACATCATGAAGATGAGCGACGGTTTATTTCTGCGCTGCTGCCGGGAAGTCGCGGCGGAATTCCCGGAAATTGAGTATGGCGAAATGATCGTCGACAACACCTGTATGCAGCTTGTAATGCGCCCCGAAACCTTCGATGTCCTGGTGCTTCCCAACCTCTACGGAGATATCGTTTCGGATCTGACGGCTGGCTTGGTGGGCGGCTTGGGAATCGTGCCAGGAGCAAATCTGGGGGAAGGCTATGCGGTCTTTGAGGCCGTTCACGGCTCTGCACCCGATATCGCTGGCAAAGGAATCGCCAACCCAACTGCGCTCATGCAATCCGCCGTTTTGATGCTCTCGCACCTGGGCGAACGAGACGCGTCAAAGCGTCTGCAGAAGGCTGTTCAAGCGGTTTACGCAGAGGGCGTGCATCTCACCGGGGATGTCGGAGGAAAAGCCCATACCGGCGAATTCACCGACGCCATCATCGAAAAGCTGTAGCTACCAGGACCGGGATTGCCGGCGCGCGGGTCGCGACCCCAGCAAGCGCATCGGTAGAAAGAAAATCGCGCGAAGCAATTCAAACACCCCTTCGAACGCGATCCCGACCAGCCGGAACGGCAGCAGAAGCAACCAGATAATCGGATAAAGCACGAGCGCGATTAGAGCCAGCGGCCAGCAGAAGAAGAAAAGTACGCACCAAAGCAGAAATCCGAGCATGTCAATTCACCCACTGAAACATACGTAGAAAACCGCCTCAGGTTCAACCTATTGCATCTTGGGCGCGGCCGTCGTTGTAGCGGACTTCTTTTTGCCAATCGGGCTGGCCTTCGCCGCCACATAACCTGCCTTCTGGGCGTCGGCTTCGCTCATGAACTGGCCATGTTTTGTCTTTCCGTACATCGCGTCATCCTTGTGGTACTTCTTAGTGCTCGTGTTGACCCACACCATCCCTTTCGCTTTCGCGTCCGCGATCTGGGCGTCGGTGGCTGCCGCGGCCGCCGCAACCGGAGCCTTCGCAGGCGTCTGCGGCATTATGGGGAGAGAAAGAGCCGCACTCATAACTACCGCAAACAAAGACTTCTGAAAGAGCTTCATCATCGGAGTATATCAAAGTCTTACTTGTAATCTGCTGATTCTGAACGCCTTCCAAACGCTCTTTAAGAAAGCCGCCCTTTGGCGTTTTCCTTGATATGGTCACAGCCGCGCGCCGCCAGGGCCATCATTGTCACCGTAGGATGCTTGTCCCCCGTGGACGGAAACGCGTTTCCGCCAAACACATAGAGATTCGAAATATCATGCGTCTGGCAAAACGAATTCAGCACCCCATCCTTAGCATTCGAACTCATGCGCGCCGTTCCGACTTCATGAATTGCGCCTCCCAGGGCCATGCGGTGAGTCGCGGTCGTCTCGTCCGGGGAACCCGGTCCGCCCGGGAAACCCGCCGGTCCGCCGCGCCGCATTTCGGGCATAACCTCTCCGCCTGCTTTCCGGAAAAGCTCCTCGGCGCGCTGCTGGAAGTCGGCCATCAGCTTGCGGTCGTTATCGCCGTGAGTGAAGTGAATCTTCACCACCGGAATGCCCCAGTGGTCCTTCACTTCCGGATCCAGTTCGACGAAGTTTTCTTTCCTCGCCAGCATTTCACCGCCGGCAATCCACACTCGCGCTTGCGCCACATAGCGCGCCTTTACTTCTTTCTTCCACTCCGAACCGTAGCCGGGAAGCGTCGCCGCGTATTCCGGATACTCCGTCTGTCCCCCCGTCGCGTTGATGACGTACCCGCGAATGAAGTCCTTCCGCGCCGTGGCTTTATCGATATTCTGGAAATTCGGAATCGTGATGCCCGCCGATTTGCCATCATCCAGCCGCGCGGGTCCGCCCTTGAGCCTGGGCAGAATCCCACTCACCCCGCCACCCGCGATCTGATCGATCAGGTAATAACCCAGAAGCCCGCTCGAGTTCGCCAGGCCACCCTTTTCGGAAAGCATCAGCAAACGCGTATTCTCAATCGTGGAAGCCGCCAGAACCACAAACCGCGCATCGATATCTACCGGCTTCATCGAGTAGCGCTCGATGTAAGTCACGCCTTGCGCCCGGTTCTCCCCATTCATGCGAACCCGAGCGGCGACACTGTCCGTGCGAACGGTCAGATTCCCCGTCTTTAGCGCCGGCGGCAGAGTCGAACTGATCGTACTGAACATCGCCCCCACGTCGCACCCGTTGACGCAATTGCCGCAGTAGTGACACGCCGGCCTGCCGTGATGCACTTGCGTCAACTGCGCTAGCCGCCGGTGCGTCGATTTCCACCCGATCGCTCCGCAAGCCGCCGTAAAGATCGTTTCTGCGCAGTTCAACGGCATCGGAGGCAGAAAGGGACCATCCGGGAATTGCGGCAGCCCCAGCACTTCGCCGCTCACCCCGATAAAGCTCTCGACGCGGTCATAGTAGGGCTTGATATCGGCGTAGCTGATCGCCCAATCCATTCCGTAGCCGTCCCGTGAAGCGGCTTTAAACTCATAGTCCCCCATACGGTCGGCGGCGCGGGCCCAATGCAGCGTGCGCCCACCCAGGCATCGTGAGCGTGACCAGCGATAGGACGTGTCAGTCGATGTCGTATACGGATTTTCCGCCGTATCGAGCATGATGCGATAATTGCGTTCCGTCCCCGTGTAGCGGCGAAGAAACCCAGGACGTCCGCGTCCTCGAAACTCCAGATCGTATAAACACTGATGGTGGAACTGCTCTGCAGCGGAGATATGCGATCCCGCTTCCAGCATCAGCACCTTCATCCCCGCCTGCGCGAGTTCCATCGAGGCCCAACCGCCGCAGGCCCCAGAGCCGACCACGATCACGTCGTAGCTCTCGTTCATATCTTGCGGTGCTCAGGATGCGTGCAGGCCGGAAACGTGGCGTTGTAGCTCAGGCCGCGATAATCGAGCGCCTCGATCTGACCGGCCCGCGAAGTATAGAATGCGAACGCATTGAGCTGCTTGATCGTGTTAAAAGCTGGGTGCTTCTCCTGCGCCAGAGTTTGCACCAGACGCGCGCGCGCCGACACATCGCCCGCATGGTATCCAAGGTCACGGAGCGTGGATAAAGTCTTCCTCCAACTCGCCTGCAGCCTGGCATCTTCACTGGATGCGTCTAAAAGAAAATCGATAAATTGTGCGCAGCGGGCTTCCCGCGCGCCAGGCGTATCGTCGGTCGGAATCAGGATCTCCGTGAACGACTGGAGCGCTTCAAAATCCCCCGCGTCGAAGAACTTAGGCTGGTAATCCCGGGGCTCTCCTTTGAGCCATTCGGCGAAACCAGGCAAGGCCATCGCGCCCCAACAAATTTCCGTGAAGTTGCGCCGGGTGACGGACACGCTTTCCATTCTAACCAGTCTGGTGATCCTCGACGAACTCCGCGCCGGCACGAACAAAGCGAGCATCCCCAGCGCTCGCTTCCATATGCCATTGGATCTCACGATGAAGGCGTTGAGTGAGGTATTCCGCGCGGCTGCCGAATATCGCGTAGGCGCGGCGCATTGCTCTTGCCCTGGCTACCTTGGATCTTTGTCGACGACGTGAATGCCATCTTCCTGATCATCGACTTCGCGCTGATTATTAGCCCGATGGACCTCAACGGCTTCTAGCCAATGCGAGTAGACTGGTTTCACCGCCACCAGATTCTGCTTTGCCGACAAATAGCAGCTCGGCATCGCCGGCGCATCAGGCAGTTACCAAGCCGTGCGTAGGCAAGCGGTGTATTGCGACTTCTACCAAGCGCCGCCCCGTGCGTTCCGATCTATTCTTCCCGCAACGCGTTCAACGGATCGATCTTCGTCGAACGCCGCGCCGGCAAATAACAGGCGAGCATCGCCAGTCCCGCCAGCAGTAGCGGAGCACCGAAGATCAGCCGCAGGTCGTGACTTCCTGCCGCAAAGGTCGGACCGAATGTGCTGCTCACCGCTTCCATCCCGCGCGACACTCCCACCGCGCCCAGGAAACCAAGCACCGATCCAGCGATCACCAGCGTTCCGCCCTCGCGCAGCACCAGTCGCAAAACCTGTGCCTGCCGCGCGCCCAACGCCACGCGTATGCCGATCTCCTTGCGCCGCCGCGCCACCGAGTACGCCGTCACTCCCGCCAGTCCTATCGCCGCGAGAATCAACCCGAAGCCACCCACCCCACCGTAGAAAAAGGTCACCAGGTGAATCACAAAGGTTGTTCGATCCATTTGTTCCGAGAGCGTCCGAACGTTAAAGGTCACCAGGTTTGGATCGAGCATCGCTATTTCCTTGCGGACGCCCTCCAGCGTATCCCTGCCGCGCCCGGCGCGCACCATCACGATCATTCCGCCCGCCGGAGAATGCGCGAAATCGTTCTGGGTCAGCGGCAGATAAACGGTAGGAACTTCAGGGCCGATCTCCGATCCTGCCTCCGTCTCGCTCATCGGCGCAGAAAGGTCTTTCACAACCCCCACCACGTGGTAAGCACGAGATGTTTCGAGCAAGCGCCGCCCCAGCGGGTCGTGGTTCCCGAAGAATGCGCGGCCCGCGACTTCGTTCAACACCACCGGCAGCGACTCGGTCTTCGACGTGTCGATATCCTGATCCCGCACGTCGAATTCCCGGCCTTCGATCACCTTCACGCTCAGCGCGGCGAAATAATTCGCGCCCACCGTCTCCTTGGCGATTTTCTGCGCCACCTGCTCCCGCGTTCCCGAATCGGAAGGCGCAGTCACCATCGAATTTGTGATCAGCGGACCGAACGGCGGCGCTTCCGTCAGCGCGATCTCCTCCGCGCCAGGCGCGCGCTTCAGCCGCGCGGGCAGAGCCGCAAACAAATCCGCCGCCTTCTCTCCTGAATAGCCATCCCGCACCGGGTCGAGCGAAATCAGATACATCCTCAACGGATCGAATCCAATCCGAAACTCGTTGCTCTTCTGGAATCCGATGATCATGAAGCCCGCGATTAACAGCAGCATCAACGACCCCGCCACCTGGGCCACCATCAGCAGATTCCGGATTCCCACCCGGCGATAGCCGCGCAGTTGCGCCAGCGCCCCTTCCTTCAGCGTTGAGGTGAGGTCGGTACGCGTGCTCGCCAGCGCTGGAACGAGCCCAAATCCGATTCCGGACGCGAGTGAAACCGCGAACGCAAAAAGCAGCACGCGCCAATCCGGCGAGATATCCAGGTTGATCGGCAATGCGGAGGGAAGGCTGATCGTCCGGAAGCCCGCAGCCCCCGCATAGGCGAACAGGACTCCGGCGGCACCACCGGCGCACGCGAGCAGCACGCTCTCCGTCAGCAACTGCCGGACCAGGCGAAACCGGCTGGCCCCCACCGATAACCGGATGGCCACTTCGCGCCGCCTGGCAGAGGCTCGGGCAAGCTGCATGTTGGCCAGATTCATACACGCCAAACTGAGAATCAAGCTATTCAATAACAGGGCCATGGCCAGTTCCACCGGAACCATCTCGCGGGGAATCGGCACCATTTCCCCGCCCGGCACCAGCGCCACGCGCCGTCCTTTGACATCGCGCGCCGGGTCGAGCCACTCCTCATCCAGCCGCCTCGTAAGCGTATCCAGACCGGCTTCGGCCGACGTCAACGTCACCCCGGGCGCCATCCGGAACAGAGCTTGAAAAACCTTTGCGTCGCGCTTGTGAAGCGTATCGCCTGCCAGTTCCGGAACCATCGCGGCGGGCGACGTTGTCGGAACAAAAATCTCGGCGGGGAAAACAGGTACAACACCTCGGAAGCCCTTCGGCCCAATGCCGACGATGGTCGCGAGCTGGCCATTCACGTGGATCGTACGCCCCACCGCGTCCGGGTCGGCATCCATCCGGTCGCGCCAAAACTGGTCACTGATAAACACCACCGGTGCCGACCCCGTTCGATCGATCTGTGGATCGAAGGCGCGGCCGCGCGACGCCCGCACCCCGATGACGGAAAAGTATTGGGGCGAAACCAGATGCCCAAAAACGCGCTCCGCCTTCGTGCTGGCGTTTCCTGAACTCAGCGAAACATTAAAAGGAATCGGCCCTTGATACGCCGCTGCGCCCGAGAACAGATCATGCTGATCGCGATAGTGTTCGAAATACGGGTACGACGTCCCCATCGCGATCACCAGGCGGCTCGGGTCAACGGCGCCCGGCGCATCGCGAAGAATCAGATTCAAAAACTCACTGGCCGAAAACGACGCGATGCCAATCCCCAGGCCCAGCGAAAGAATTCCTACGGCGGCAAATCCGCGCGATTTCGACAGCGTTCGCAGCGCGTAGGCCAGGTCGCGCCGCATCTCTGACAGATATTCGATCGGAACGCGCACCGCAATATCCGCCAGCAATCGCGCCAGTCCCCAAACGCCGTACTGCGCCTGGATGTCGTCGATCGCGTCCTCGCCTAGTTCGATGACGTCCGCGCCATAGACCATCTGAAACTCCTGCGGGAAGGCAAACGCCAGCCGCCGGTAGATTCGCAGTGTGAGCGATCTCATTGAATCACCTCCAGCCCGCGCTTCGCGTGAAGGATTCGAACCAGGTCCTGCAGCCGCTCGCTTTCCGCGTCCAGCACCCGTCGTCCCAGGCGCGTCAGATGATAATACCGTCGTCGCGAGTCGTCGGCTTCCTGCGGCGGACGCTCGCCGGATTCCACAATCAGTTCGGCCTCAATCAGCCGCTTCAGCGTTCCGTAGAGCGTGGCCGGCCACAACCGCACTTTGCCCCCGGTGCGGTCGAGAACCTCCTGCATAATCCCGTAGCCGTGCTGGTCTTCGCCCGCAAGCGACAACAGAATATGAAACCAGTTGGTCTTCAGCGGCAAAAACGATTCCGGCTTGGCCATAGATCCATATATATATTAATCAATATATATATGTCAAGCGATCAATCCCGCCAGCAGCGCGATCCGATCGGCGATGCGGTCCGTCAGCATACTCTCGCCCGGTGCGTGAGCACCTTCGCCAACCGCACCCAACCCGTCGAGCGTCGGGACTGCCAAGGCCGCTGTGAAGTTCCCGTCCGATCCGCCGCCGGTCGCAGATTCTTCCACCTCCACTCCCATCTCCCGCCCCAGGCGCGCAGCCTCTCGAAACAAGCCCGCGACGGCTTTGGTCCGCTCCATCGGCGGCCGGTTTAAACCGCCTTCCACCTCAATCGCGCACCGCTTGTCCACCGGCTTGAGCGCTCGAAACTTCCGCTCGAGCGGCAGCGCATCGCGCAGGTTCGCGATGCGGAGATCCACATGCGCCTGGGCCGCGGCGGCCACCACGTTCGATCGCGTACCGCCCGAAATCACCCCGGGATTCACGGTGATCCCGCGCTCGAGGTTCGTAAAGCCCGCGACCTTCAGCACCTGCCGCGAGAGTTCCAGAATGGCGCTCGCCCCTGCTTCGAAATCCACTCCAGAGTGCGAAGCCCGCCCCATCACCTTGATATGGAAATCTCCCACGCCTTTACGCGCCGTCTTCAACTTGCCGGTCAATCCGGTGCCGGGCTCAACCACCAAAACGGCCCGGCTGTCCAAGGCATTCTTTTCCGTCACAGCGCGCGAAGTGTGGCTGCCGGTCTCTTCATCGGCATTGAGCTGCAACATAATGCGCGAGGCCACCGGGACGTTCAACTCTCGCACCGCTTGAATCGCCATCAGCGCCATGGCCACGCCGCCTTTCATGTCGAGCACCCCGGGGCCCCAAAGCCTCCCCTGCCTCTCTACGAACGGCATTGACCGCAGCGTGCCCACCGGCCACACGGTATCGTAGTGGCCTAGAATCAAAACCTGCCCGCCATTGCGCCGGTGCCCTTCAAGTTCGAACTGGCAGAGGA